>Ga0136635_10000042_pt1 | contig 27357 bp, 25 predicted proteins | sample AntDrymeUQ852106_2_FD_105495 | JGI IMG/M metagenome (GOLD analysis project Ga0136635, IMG submission 105495) | Polar desert sand microbial communities from Dry Valleys, Antarctica - metaG UQ85 (21.06) | ecosystem: Environmental > Terrestrial > Soil > Desert | place: Antarctica: Dry Valley... | reverse complement strand
TAGGACCGCTCGTACATCTCGACCGCGATCACCGTCGCGCTGTCGCGGCCCGAGGAGGGGACGATCGAGACGACGAGGTCGAACACCTTGAGCACGCCGATGATCTGCGTGACGAGCACCACGATCAACACCGGCATCAGCTGGGGCACCGTGATCCGCCTGAAGACCTGCCACTCGGTGCCGCCGTCGGTTCGCGCCGCCTCGAGCAGGTCACGCGGGATCGCCGCGAGGCCCGCGGCCGTGATCACCATTGCGAAGCCGGCCTGCACCCAGAGGAAGGCGATCAGGAGCGCGGGGGTGATGAGGCTATCGCCGAGCCAGTTGAAGCCCTGGAACGGCTTCGCGAACGTCTCCTTGCCGATCGCGACTCGGTAGTCGCCGCCTTCAACGCCCTCGAAGGCGAAGCTGCCGTCGGCGTCGCTCGTCGTCGAATCCACCGTCTTGCCGTCGGCCGAGCGAAGCTTGAGCGTGACGCCGCCCAGGCCGACCTCCTCCTGCTCGACCTCGCCCGGGGTGCCGCCGCCGGGCTTGAAGTCTCTCCAGACGACGCCGGTGATCCCGTCGGGGACGGCGTCGGGGGTGACCGCCTGCTCGGGCGCGGCCGGCAACTCACCCGCCTTGATCGCGGTCAGCCCGAGCAGCGCCACCGATCCGGGCCGAACCGTCTTCGCCAGCGTCAGGCCACCCTCCGGCGACCCGGTCAGGGAGTCGGTCGACGGTTTCGCCGTGGTCAGGGCTCCCTGCTCGGTGAAGACGCCCTGGATCGCGACGATGCCGGCGTTGATCGCGCCCCGGTCGGGGTCCTGCTGATACATGATCCGCCAGATCACGCCGACCGCGAACAGTGAGACGGCGAGCGGAACGAACACTGCCACCTTGAACGCGGGCGCCCAGGGCACCCGCTCGGTGAGGACGGCGAAGAGCAGGCCGAACGCCGTCACGGCGGCCGGCACGACGAGCACCCAGATGACGTTGTTCTTGATCGCCGTCTGGATCGTCTCGTCCTGGAAGAGCGCCTCGTAGTTCTCGAACCAGACGAACTCGCCACCCTGGTCCGAGTAGAAGCTCCGGATCAGCGTTCGCACGGCCGGGTACACCACCCAGACGCCGAGGAAGAAGATCGCGGGCGCGAGGAACGCCAGCGAGACCGCGTACTTCCCCCGTGAGGACGGCGGTGGCGGCACCTCCGTGATCGGAGGTGCCGCCGTGACCGTCGAGCTACCCGTGCTCGACACGAGTTCCTACGGGTACGCCTTCTTCGCTACCGCTTCGAGCTTCTCCGTCGTCCCGTCGATGTTGGCGGGATCCTTCACGAAGCCCGCGAGCTCGGCGAACAGCGCCTCGTTCAGCACCTGCGGCTGCAGGTCGGAGAGGTCGAAGCGGAACGTTTCCGCCTGGGCGAGCTCCGACGCGAGCTTCCGCGTGATGTCGTCCGGGTACACGCTCTCGTCGAGGTTCTTGTTCGGCGACGAGAACCCGCCCCGCTTGGCCCAAAGTTCGGCTGCCTCGGGCGAGGCGAGGTACGTGACCATCGCCCGCGCCGCTGGGCTGTCCTTGAACATGACGACGCTGTCGCCGGCGCCGACGACAACGGGCGGCGAGTCGTTGATCGACGGGAAGGTGAACACGTTCGCGTCTTCGCCGATCTTCGCCGTCGTTTCCGTTGTGATGAACGTGCCAACGAAGTCGCCCTCCATCACGATCGCCGCCTTCGGCGGATCCGTGAAGACCTGAGTCACCGAGGTCGGGAAGTCGGTCTGGAGCGCGCTGCTCGTGCCCCCGGCGACGTTGTCCGACTGGAAGATCTTGGCCATCTCGGCGAGCGCGTCCTTGACGGACTGGTCGGTCCATGGAATCTCGTGGGTCGCGAGCTGGTCGTACTTCTCGCCGCCGGCCGTCCGCAGGTAGACGTTCTCGAACAGATCGGTGAGCGTCCATCCATCGGCTGCGCCGATCGAGTACGGCGTGACGCCGGATGCCTTCAGCGTCTCGCCTGCCTCGAGAAACTCGTCCCACGTCGTCGGCGGTTCCACGCCGGCGTCCTCGAACGCTTTCACGTTGTACCAGACGGTCGACTTGTTGGCCCCCTTGAAAACAACGCCGTACGTCTTGCCATCGAACGTCGTCAGGTCGACGAAGCTCTCCGAGTAGTTCTCGGCCAGGGCGTCGGTGGCGAAGTCGATCGGCTTGAGTGCGCCCTTGTCGACGAAGCTCTTGATCACCCCCGGCGACGAGAGCGTGGCGAGATCCGGCGGGTTACCTCCCTCGACCCCGGTCGCGAGGATCGTCGGTAGATCCTCTCCCGCGGGCTGGTAGGTGACCGTGACGTCCGGATACTTCTCCTTGAAGCCATCGAGGACGGCCTTGAACGACTCGCCCTCGCCGCCGGTCCAGAGCCCCGCGATCTTGATCGAGCCGGAGACGTTCTCCTCGGCCTCGGTCGTCGCGGCGGCCTCGGTTGTCCCTTCGCCGGCGCTCTCGTCGTCGTCGCCGCCGCAGCCTGCAGCGAGCAGCGACAGAGCTCCGACGAGCAGAGCCAGCAAAAGCAGCATGCGGTGCTTCCTCATCACCCGGTTCCCTCCTTTTTCTCTCCGTCGTAGATCCCGAGCCCGGAATCGGGCTCGAAGAAGTGCAGGGCGCGCGTGTCGACGCCGATCTCGACCGGCTCTCCGGCCCGGATCTGCGAGCGGGCGCCGAAGCGTCCGATCATCGTGGCCCCGGCGGCGTCGTCGAGATCGGCGAGCCCCTCGGCGCCGGCGTCCTTGGCGAGCTCCTTGACGTCCTCCGTGGTCGCGGCAGCCGCGTCGACTTTGACGTGGGCCATGATCTCCGAGCCGAGCGCTTCGCGCAGGACGACTTCCCCCCGCAGACGCTGGTCGAGTCCGGCCGCCTCGTCGAGCGCGGCGTCCTCGAGGTCTTCTGGCCGAATCCCGAGGATGACCGGCTTGCCAGCGTAGGCGCGCAGCGCCGGGCGGGCCTTCATCGTCTCGTCACCGAGCGTGATCTTCTGGCTGCCGACCGCCGCCGTCATCGAGCCGTTGGACTCCTCGAGCGTGGCCTCGAGCAGGTTCATCGCCGGGCTGCCGATGAAGCCGCCGACGAAGAGGTTGACGGGCCGGTCGTAGAGCTCCTGCGGCGACGCCACCTGCTGCAGCTCGCCCTTGCGCATCACGGCGACGCGGTCGCCCATAGTCATCGCCTCGACCTGGTCGTGCGTGACGTAGACGGTCGTGACGCCGAGCGACGACTGGATCTGGCTGATCTCGGCTCGCATCTGCACGCGCAGTTTGGCGTCGAGGTTCGACAGGGGCTCGTCCATCAGGAACGCCTGCGGCTCGCGCACGATCGCGCGACCCATGGCGACGCGCTGCCGTTGTCCACCCGAAAGAGCGCGCGGCTTGCGCTGCAGGAAGTCCTCGAGGCCGAGCAGGCCCGCGGCGTGCTTGACCCGTTTCGCGATCTCGGGCTTGGGCGTCTTCTTCAGCTTCAGCCCGAACGCGATGTTGTCGTAGACGGAGAGATGAGGGTAGAGCGCGTAGCTCTGGAAGACCATGGCGATGTCGCGGTCGCGCGAGGGCATGTGGTTGACGATGCGATCCCCGATGCGGAGCACGCCTTCAGAGACCTCCTCCAGCCCCGCCACCATCCGAAGCGCTGTCGTCTTGCCACAACCTGACGGGCCCACCAGCACCATGAACTCCCCGTCCTCGATCTCGAGGTTGAAATCATTTACCGCCCGGGTCCCGTCCGGGTAGACCTTCGACACGCCCTGGAATGTGACCCCCGCCACGTGGCGATCATAAACAGGTTGTAAACGCGCCGCGCTACGGTGCCCGCGTGCATGCGCACCTGGGAGAGAGAAGGGCGTTGGCGACCGCTCTGGTGCTGGTGCTCGCCTTCGCGGCGATCGAGGCCGCGGCGGGGCTCGTGTCCGGATCGCTCGCGCTACTCGCCGACGCGGCCCACATGCTCTCGGATGCGCTCGCGCTCGGGCTCGCGCTCTTCGCCGCCTGGCTCGCGCGGCGCCCGGCGACGCCCGAGCGAAGCTTCGGCTGGCGTCGGGCCGAGGTGCTGGCGGCGCTCGCGAACGCGCTCGTGCTCGTCGGGCTCGGCGCCTGGATCGTCTGGGAGGGGGCCGGGCGGCTCTCCGACCCGCCCGGTGTCACGGGAGGCTGGGTGCTCGCCGCCGGGGCCGCCGGCCTCCTGGTCAATCTCGCCGCCGCGCGTGTCCTCCACGGTGCGGGCTCAGGGCTCAACGTCCGCGCCGCCATGCTGCACGTGCTCGCCGACCTTGCCTCGTCGGCCGGCGTCGTCGTCGCAGGGCTGGTGATGCTCGCGACAGGTTGGGCGTACGCCGACCCGATTGTGGCGATCCTGATCGGCTTGCTGGTCGTCTTGAGCACGGCCGGGGTGCTCCGCGAGACCGTTGGCGTGCTGCTCGAGGGAGCGCCGGAGGGAATGGACGCGCGTGAGGTCGGCGCCGCGATCGCCGCGACCGAGGGCGTCGTCGGCGTCCACGACCTCCATCTCTGGACGATCACATCGGGCTTCCCCGCCCTGTCGGCACACGTCCTCGTCACGGCCGGAGCCGACTGCCACGCGATACGGCGCGAGCTGGAGGTGCTCCTGCGCGACCGCTTCAAAGTGACCCACACGACCCTCCAGGTCGAGCACGCGCCCGGACTGATTAAGCTCGCCCGGTGAAGCTCGAAGGCAAGACCGCGATCGTCACCGGCGCCTCGAGCGGAATCGGCGCGGCGATCGCGCGGGCGCTGCGTGCTGAGGGCGTACGGGTCGCGGGCGGCGCACGGCGTGTCGACCGGCTGGAAACCGACGTCGCGCTCGAGCTCGACGTTACCGACGCGAAGAGCTGCGAGCGATTCGCAGCCGCCGCGGTCGAGCAGCTCGAAGGTCTCGACATCCTCGTCAACAACGCCGGCCTCGCCCTCGGACGCGACCCGTTCGACGACTCGACCGAGGCCGACGAGGAGGTCGTGCTCGCGACGAACGTCCATGGCCTGATCCGGATGACGCGCCTCTGCTTGCCACACCTCCGCGACGGCAGCCACATCGTCAACATGGGTTCGATCGCGGGCTTCGCGGCGTATCCGAACGGGTCGCTCTACGTCACCTCCAAGTTCGCCGTTCACGGCTTCACGCGCGCCTTGCGTGAGGACCTTCTCGGCCGCCCGATCCGGGTCACGAACGTCGCGCCAGGCCTCGTCGAGACCGACTTCTCGAAGGTGCGCTTCCGCGGCGACGAGGAGAAGGCCCGCAGCGTCTACGAGAACGTCTCCCTCGGCGGGCCGGTCGCGCCCGAAGACGTCGCCGAGTGCGTCGTCTTCGCGCTGACGCGCCCGCCGCACGTCAACCTCGACGAGATCGTCGTCACTGCGCTGGCGCAGTCCAGCGGCGCGCGCATCCTCAGGGACTGAGCGGATGGGGCTGACGATCCTCGAGGGATCCACCTTCTGCATCTGCGACGAGATCGGCGATCTCGATGGCAAGACGAGCGGGCTCTTCGCCGAGGACACACGCTTTCTCTCGCGACTCGAGCTCCGCGTCAACGGAAAGCGGCCGCTGCTCCTCTCCTACGGCAAGGTTGAGTACTTCTCGGCCGCCTTCTACCTGCGCAACCCGCTCGCGGGCGGGCTGCCGCAGGACGCGCTCTCGATCGTGCGCGAGCGCTTCGTGGGCGAGGGGATGCAGGATCACGTCGCCGTCCGCAACGAGACCGCCGAGTCGTTGCGCTTCGAGGTCGAGCTCGAGGTGGCGACTGACTTCGCCGACATCATCTCCGTCAAGCAGCATGACTTCGCCCTTGGCGACCCGTTGCGCGCGCTACCGCTGCCGCCGCCCGCATACGTCCGCGTCGACGGGAAGCGCAACCAGCTCGTGCTCGAAGAGAACGGGAACGGGGGGGCGCGGACGCAGGTGATCCTCTCCCGCGCCGGCGAGCCGGACGGGGGTGTGGTTCGCTTTCCGATCGAGCTCGGCCCGCGCGAGCGCTGGCACCTGCGGGTGGACGTCGTCACCTCGCTCAGCGGCAGGGAGTTTGCGCCGCGGACGGTCAAGCAGCGCTTCGGCGAGGAGCGCCAGCACGTGCGCGACTCGCTCGCGGCCTGGCACATGCAGGTGCCGCGGCTCCGCGCGGACTGGAATGAGCTCTCGCACTCGTTCGTCCAATCGGTCGCCGACCTCGCAGCGCTGCGGATGCGCGGCGGCAGCGGTCACGGACTGCTGCCCGCTGCGGGGATGCCGTGGTTCATGACCGTCTTCGGGCGTGACACGATCGTCACGTCGCTTCAGTCGATGCTGCTCGGGCCGGAGCTCGCGCTCGCTTCGCTCGACGCGCTCGCGGAGCTCCAGTCGCACGTCGACGACCCGTCGATCGATGCCGAGCCGGGGAAGATCGTGCACGAGCTCCGGCGCGGCCGCGCCGCCGAGACCTGGTTCGGGCGTTACTACGGCACGGTCGACGCGACTCCCCTCTTCCTCGTGCTGCTCTCCGAGGTCTGGCGCTGGACGGGAGACGCGGAGCCCGTCGAACGACTGAAGGAGCCGGCCCTCGCGGCGCTCGCCTGGATCGACGACTACGGCGACCGGGACGGCGACGGCTTCGTCGAGTACCAGCGGCGCACCGAGCGCGGGCTCGAGAACCAATCGTGGAAGGATTCGGGCGACTCGCAGCGCTTCCACGACGGCACGCTCGCACGGACGCCGATCGCGCCCGCGGAGGTGCAGGGATACGTCTACGACGCCAAGCTGCGGCTTGCCGAGCTCGCCCGGGAGGTTTGGGGCGACGTCGTGCTCGCCGACCGCCTCGAGCGCGAGGCGGCGACGCTGCGAACGCGCTTCGACGAGGCCTACTGGATCGCGGCTCGCGGCGGCTTCTACGCGCTCGCGCTCGACGCCGATAAGCGACCCGTCGACTCGCTCTGCTCGAACATGGGGCACCTGCTCTGGAGCGGAATCGTGCCTCCGAAGCGGGTCAAGGCGGTGTCGAACAACCTCGCGGCCGATGCGCTCTGGTCGGGTTGGGGCGTACGGACGATGTCGACCGCCGACGCCGGGTACAGCCCGCTCAGCTACCACAACGGCGCCGTCTGGCCCCACGACAGCTCCCTCGCTGCATGGGGACTCGCCCGGGTGGGCCGCCGAGCCGACCTGCACCGGATCGCCCGAGCGCTGCTCGAGGCCGCGCGGTTCTTCGACTGGTCGCTGCCGGAGGTCTTCGCCGGCTTCGCCCGCACCGAGACGCCGTTCCCGATCGCCTACCCGACCGCGGCTCGACCGCAGGCCTGGGCCGCCGGCACCCCCGTGTTGCTCCTGCGGCTGCTGCTCGGCCTCGAACCGGATCCGGCCTCGCAGTCCCTGCGTTGCGTCGCCGACAAGCTGCCCGACTGGGTGGGAGACCTTCAGCTGAGCGGTGTGCGCGCCTTCGGCCGGACCTTCGACATCCGCGTAGAGAATGGCCACGTTACGGTGTCCGAGGCGTGAAGGTCGCAGTACTCAGCCCCGTCTGGTTTCCCGTGCCGCCCTCCGGCTACGGCGGGATCGAGTGGATCGTCTCGCTGCTCGCGGATGGGCTCGCGGACGCCGGACACGACGTCACGCTCTTCGCGTCGGGCGATTCGCGGACACGCGCGCAGCTCGCGGCGGTGTTCGAGGCCGCGCCGAGCGAGCGGATCGGCCAGACGTTCTGGGAGCTCCAGCACGCGCTCAACTGCTTCTCGCGACACGAGGACTTCGACGTGATCCACGACCACACCGGGCTGATGGGCTTGGCGCTGGGCTCCCTCTTACCGACGCCGCTCGTGCACACGGTACACGGCCCGGTGAGCGGCCATCCGGGCGACCTCTACGAGCAGATCGTGCGTATGGCCCCCAGGGCGCAGCTGATCTCGCTCTCGCTGAGCCAGCGCGAGCCGAGACCGGACCTGCCGTGGGTCGCGAACGTCCCGAACGCGCTCGACCTCTCCTACTATCCCTACCACCCCGAGCAGGGCGACTACCTGCTCTTCCTCGGCCGGATGAGCCCCGACAAGGGCGCGCATCGTGCGGTGACGATCGCGCTCGAGGCAGGCCTGCCGCTGAAGATCGCGGGCAAGTGCGCAGAGCCGGCCGAGCAAGCGTATTTCGACCAGCACGTGCGACCGCATCTAGGCGGCGACCGCGAATACGTAGGCGAGGTGTCGCACGGCGAGAAGGTCGAGCTGCTCCAGCACGCCCGTGCCACCGTCTTCCCGATCTCCTGGCAAGAGCCATTCGGCCTCGTCATGATCGAGTCGATGGCCTGCGGGACGCCCGTGATCGCGACCCGCTGGGGCGCCGTGCCCGAGGTGATCGACGACGGGCGCACGGGAATCATCGTCGACGACTGGCGGCAGATGGCGGGTGCGCTCGAGGCGGCTGACGCGCTCGATCCGGCCGAGCTGCGACGCACCGTCGAGGAGCACTTCACGCCCGAGCGCATGGTGGCCGACTACGTCGCCGCCTACGAAGCAGCCCTCGCTCGTTGAGATTTCGCTCCCAGTACGACCGGGAGATCCTCAGGCTCGCCGTCCCCGCCCTCGGCGCGCTCGCCGCGGAGCCGCTGTACGTGCTCGTCGACACGGCGATCGTTGGCCACCTCGGCCGGCCGCAGCTCGCCGCGCTCGGGATCGCGGCCACCGTCCTCACCGGACTCTTCGGGCTCTTCAACTTTCTCCAGTACGGCACGACCGCTCAGGTCGGTCGCGCTTCGGGAGCGGGCGAGGCGAAGGTCGCGAACCGGCTCGGGGCACAAGCGCTCTGGCTTTCGCTCGGCTTTGGCGTCGCGATTGCCGCAGGTGTGATCGCGTTCGCACCGCCGATCGTCGAGCTGATGGGCGGCGAGGGCGACACGGCCGACTACGCCGTCACGTACATGCGGATCGCGGCGCTCGGGCTGCCGTTCGCGTTCCTCGCGCTCGGCGGCCAGGGGTACCTGCGCGGCGTCGCCGACCTGAGGACGCCGCTTGTGATCGTGATCGCGGCCAACGTCGTCAACCTCGTGCTCGAGGTGCTGTTCGTCTACGGGTTTGGCTGGGGGATCGAGGGCTCGGCGTGGGGCACCGTGATCGCGCAGGTCGGGATGGGCGCGGCGTTCATCGTTTTCATTCTTCGGGCCGCCCGCGGCGACACGCGGCCGTCGCGCGAGCTGATGCGGCGGTTACTCGTAATCGGCCGGCACATCTTCGTCAGGACGGCGGCGCTGCTGAGCGCCTTCACGCTCGCCGGCGCCGTGATCGCGCGCTTCGGCGACGCGTCGCTCGCCGCACACCAGATCGCGTTCACGCTCTGGATCTTCCTCGCCTTCGTTCTCGATGCGGTCGCGATCGCGGGCCAGGTGATCGTCGGCCGCGGACTCGGGGCCGGCGACACCGACCGCGCCTACGCGGCGAGCGTGCGCATGATCTGGCTCTCGGTCTTAGCGGGGATCGTCTTCGGCGCGGTCATGCTCGCGGTCCAGGGTGTGCTCCCGTACGCGTTCACCAGCGACGAGACTGTCGTCGAGCGCGCGCAGGCGATCTGGTTTCTCTTCGCGCTGATGCAGCCGCTGAACGGGGCCGTGTTTGCGCTCGACGGGATCCTGATCGGCGCTGGCGACGGGCGGTTCCTGATGTGGTCAATGGTGCTCGCGTTCGTCGCGTCCGCCTCCGTCGCGCTCGCGGCGCTCGCGTTCGACTGGGGGATCGTCGGCGTCTGGGCGGCGCTCGTCGTTCTGATCTGCGCCCGGCTCGCGCTGATGCTGTGGCGCTTCTCAGGCCGCCGCTGGCTCGTCACGGGTTGGACGTAGCGACCAGTCGCTCAAGCGTCCGCACGTCGCGGACGAGCAGCACCGGCAGCGTCACCGCGAACACGACGGCGGCCGCGCCCCAAAGCGTCGCCCGCACGCCCAGCAGCTCCGCGACGGGCCCTGCCACGGCGAAGCCGAGCGGCATCAGAGCGATCGATCCGACCATGTCGTAGGCATAGAGACGCGAGAGCATCTCGCCCGGGATCTGCTGCTGCATGGTCGTGTCCCAGAGCACGCCGAACGTTTCGATCCCGAATCCGGCGACGAAGGCCGCGACCATGATCAGAGGGACTGCGAGCGGGAAGCCCAGGGCGATCAGGACGGTCGGCATGAGGAGGATCGCGAGCGTGGCGGTGAGCAGCATCCGGCGCGGCTGGAAGTGCAGGCCCACAATCCCGCCGGCGACCATGCCGATCGGCAGGGCGGCCGCGATCAGGCCCCAGTCCTGAGCACCGCCGAGCTCCTCCTTCGCGACGACCGGCCCTAGCACGGCCATCGACCCGGCCTGCATCGTGTTGACCAGGGAGAACTGGAGCACGATCACCCAGAGCCAGGTTCGCGTGCGGAAGCCCTGCCAGCCCGCTGCGAGTTCGGCGAGGAAGTTCCGGCTCTCGAGCCGCAGCGCCGCCGGGATGCGCATCGCGCCGACGAAGAGCGCTCCGACCAAGAACGTCGCCGAGTCGATGGCGATCGCCGTGCCCGAGCCGAACGCCGCGACGAGCACGCCACCGAGCGCGGCGCCGCCGATGAACATCGAGTTCAGCGCCAGGCGGAGCAGCGCATTTGCCTGCTGGAGGAGACCGGGCGGCACGGTCTGCGGGACGAGACCCTGCGAGGCGGGGAAGAAGAACGCCGACGCTGTGCCGTTGACCGCCGCGAGCACGACGAGGTGCCAGATCTGCGCTTCGCCGAGGATCAGCAGCGTTGCGACGGCGGCCTGGCTCGCGCCGCTGACGATGTCGGACGCGACCATGACGTGGTGCCGCGGCAGTCGGTCGGCCCAGATCCCGCCGATGAGCATGAAGGCGACTTGCGGCAGCGACCGCGCCGCGAGCACGAGCCCGAGGTCGGTCTTCGAGCCAGTGATGTCGAGCACCGCGAACGCGAGCGCGACCGGTGCGATCGCGTTGCCCAGGACGGCCGACGCGCGGCCAAGGAAGAGCAGCCGGAATTCCCGCTCGCGCAGTGGTGCGAGTCCGGCCTTCAGGAACGCCGCTTCTCCCAGTAGCGCGCCAAGCCCGCGTAGGACTGCCAGAACGGCATCGCGCGGTCGTAGCTCTCGGCCTCGTCGGGCGGCAGGTCCGCCTTTGCGGCGGCGACGAACTCCTCCTCGGAGGCTCCTTCCTCGACGCGCCCGGCCCACGTGTCGAGCCGCTCGCGCAGCTCGCTGAGGTGCCGGCTGACGTCGTTCGCGAGCCCGAAGTGGATCAGCGCCAACTGCTCGGGGGCGCGGCGCTCGATCTCCTCCAGCGTGCGGTACCAGCTTTCGATGTCGACGTCCGGCGGCGGGGTCGGCGGCAAGACCGACCGGCTCGGCTGGATCCGCACGCCAGCGGCGTCGCCGGCGTAGAGCGTCGTGCCGTCGAAGTAGCAGACATGGTGCGAGGCGTGGCCGGGCGCTGGGAAGACCTCGAGGCCGGCGGCGCGGTCGGTCGCAATGCGGATGTTCGCTTCGGGAACGGGTGCGAGCTCGCCCCAGAGCTCGTCGAAGGTGTCGCCGTAGAGCCGCCGTGCACTCCGCTCGAGGCGGGACGGGTCGATCAGGTGCGGCGCGCCGATCTCGGAGACCCAGACAGTGAGCCCTGGGTGCTCGCGGACGAGCACACCGGCAGCGCCGGCGTGGTCGAGGTGGATGTGGGAGAGCAGGAGGCGCTTGACGTCACCCAGCTCGTGCCCGCGTTCCGCCAGCCCGGCCTTCAGCGCCGGCAGGCAGGAAGCCGGCCCGCAATCGAAGAGGGACAGTCCCCCGGACGTGTCCAGAAGGTATGCCCCGACCGTTCGAGCCGCGTCCGTGTGGAACAGGTCGATCGGCTGCTCAGGCGCGCCCAAGTATCAGACTGCTACTTGGTGTGTGCGGCGGCAGGGACGAGCGCGGAAGCGAGATCCGCGATCAGATCGTCGACCGACTCGATCCCAACCGAGAGGCGGACGAGGTTGCGCGGCGCGGCAAAGAGGGCGTCGGCAGTGGAGGCGTGGGTCATCCGGGCCGGGTGCTCGATCAGGCTCTCGACGCCGCCCAGCGACTCCGCAAGCTGGAAGATCTTCGTCCGCGCGACGAGCTCGACGGCCGCCTCCTCCGAGTCGGCCAGGAACGAGATCATGCCGCCGAAGTCCCGCATCTGGCGCTTCGCGATCTCGTGGCCTGGGTGCGAGGGCAGTCCCGGGTAAAGCACCTGCTCGACCCCCTGCTGCTGCTCGAGCCAGCCCGCGATCGCGCGGGCGTTCTCGCAGTGCTGACGCATCCGAACCGCGAGGGTCTTGATCCCGCGCAGGACGAGCCACGAGTCGAACGGTCCGGGGACGGCGCCCAGCGACTTCTGCAGGAAGTAGAGGCGCTCAGCGATCGTCGGATCGTTCGTGCCGCAGAAGCCGCCGACGACGTCGGAGTGGCCGCCGAGGTACTTCGTCGTCGAGTGGAGGACGATGTCGGCGCCGAGGTCGAGCGGGTTCTGCAGGTACGGCGTTGCGAAGGTGTTGTCGACGACGAGGATCGCCCCGACGGCGTGCGCAGCTTCCGCGGCGGCGCGAATGTCGACCAGGTTCAGCATCGGGTTCGACGGGCTCTCGACCCAGACCATCTGCGTGTTCCCGTCGAGATGGTCGGAGAGGTTCGCGAAGTCCGCCGCCGGCAGGTAGTCGAAGATGTACCCCTTCGGCTCGTAGACCTGCGAGGTCATCCGGTAAACGCCGCCGTAGACGTCCGCGATCAGGACAACGCGCTCGCCCGGGTTGACGAGGTGCATTAGCGTCGTCGTCGCGCCGAGTCCGGAGGAGAACGCGACGCCGTGCTCGGCGTTCTCGAGCGACGCGAGCGCGACCTGCAGCGCCGAGCGGGTCGGGTTCGCGACGCGCGCGTAGTCGTAGCCCTTGTGGACACCGACCGCCTCCTGCACGAACGTGGAGGTCTGGTAGATCGGCGTGATGATCGCGCCGGTTGCGGGATCCGGCTCCTGGCCGTCGTGGATGGCGCGGGTCTCGAAGTCCATTACCGCTTGATGCTAGCGGCGCCGAGCCAGGCAGCGAGGGCCGCGAGGGCGTCGTTCAGGCGGGATGTGTCGCCCCAGGCTCCGAGCAGTTCCAGGACACCGGTCTTCTTGTCGAAGCGCGGCTCCGCGCGGCCGACGACGCGGTCCCCGACGAGGAGCGGCAGCACGTAGTAGCCGTACTCGCGCTTCGCCTTCGGGACGAACATCTCGAGCCGGTAGCGGAAGTCCCACAGCGCTTCGGCGCGGTCGCGGTCGTAGACCAGGCGGTCGAAGGGGGAGAGGAGCACGGCGCGGTCCGGCACCGGCCCGTCCGTCGCCTCCGGATGCGCTTGCCACTCGCCCTTCACGAGCCGGACTCCCTGCGAGCGGAGCCGGCGCTCGGCTCGGATCGCCTCGGCCTCGCGCGGTGACACCCGTTCCGTCGGCGGGTACCAGCGTGCGGCGAGATCCCAGAGCCTCTGGCCGCCGCGCCGACCGGCGATCGCGATCTGGCCGCCGCCATGGAGGAACTCGAGCATCTGCGTCACGTTCTTGCCGCCCGTCCAGCCGCCCATCGATCGCCAGGGCGTGACCGAGCGGTCCTCGAGCTCGCGCGAGGGAAGCGGCCCGCGCCGGGCGAGCTCGCGGAGCACATAGCGGCGGAAGGAGGCGTTCGCGGCCAGCCACTCCCGAATGCGTACCTGCCAGGCGCGATCCCCGTCGAGAAAGCTGCGCATGTCCGCCTGCAGAAGCGGGAGATCCTCGATCGGCCAGATGAACGCGCCCCACTCGAAGAGCGCGCGCTCCTCCCAGAGCAGGCGGTCGAGCTCAGCCCGGTCGTAACCTGGCCCGAGCCGGCTGAAGAGGACGAGGTGCTGTGGCTGCGCGACCGGCGCGACGACGTCGATCTGGAGGAAGCCGAGCCGCCGCACCGTCTCGCGCACGCCGGACGCGCTGCCGTCGAGCGCCTGCGCGCGTACCGCGATCCGGCGCGCCTCCTCGAGCGAGACCTTCACCGCTGCACCTCTTCGAGCCCGATCGTGCGGGCGAGCCGGTCGAGGGCACGATCGAGCGCGTCGTCGAGGGCGCTGGAGGCGCGGACGCCGTCCTCGCGGTGAAAGGCGCGGACGAGGAGCCTGCCCTCCTTCCGCTCCGACTTGAGGTCGGCGCGACCCACGATCCGGTCGCCGTGCAGGAACGGGAGCACGTAGTAGCCGTACCGCCGTTGTGGGGCGGGCTTGTAGACCTCGATCAGGTGGTCGAAGCCCAGGATCCGGCGCGCGAACGGGCGGTCCCAGAGCAAGTTGTCAAACGGTGAGACGAGCACAGCACCGCGCGGGGCCGGCAGGTCGAGCTCGGCCTCGGGCGCTAACAGCACGTCCGCGCCGCCGTCGTCGACCCGCACGCGGCGCAGGCGGCCCTCTTCGACGAGCTCGTCGACAGCCGGCCGAATCCGCGCGACGCCGCCCCTCAGCCGCCAGTGCTCCTTGATGCCCGCCTCGGTCAACACGCCTCGCGCCCGCACCGCCTGCTCGGCGAACATGCGCAGCACCTCCGCCTCGGACGGCACCGGCGCCTCGAGCTGCGCCCGCGGGATCACCCGCTCGGCGAGATCGTAGATCCGCTGGAACCCCTGCCGGCCCGAGATCGCGAGCTCGCCGTGGTTCCAGAGGAGCTCGAGCGTCGCCTTGGCGGGCTTCCAATTCCACATGCCGCTGCCGGCGGCCCCCTCGAAGTGGCGGGACGCGAGCGGCCCTCGCTCGCGAATCTCCGCGCGGATCTCATCGGCTAGATGCGGGTGCTTGCGCGCCACCTCGCCGTACCAGCCCCGGCCTCCATTCTGCATCGCCCACCGGAACAGGGGCCAGAACTCGATTGGGAGCAGGCAGGCCTCGTGTGCCCAGTACTCGAAGATCCGCCCCTTGACGAGCAGGCGCGAGACGGCATCGCGGGGGTAGTCGCCCACACGGCCGGCGAGCGCGATCCGGTGGCTCCGCTCCACGGTCGAGATCGAGTCGAGTTGGACGCACGACAGCCTGCGGATCGCTGCCTCGACGTCGGGTGTGGTCGCGTGCCGGTAGCGCCCCGCGTACTCCTGCGCTGCGACCGCAAGCCTGCGGACTGCGGTCGCGCTCACCGTAGTCTCTGCCATCGTGGCTCAATCTACGTTTCTCGAGTTCGTGCACGAGTTTCTGCCGCCTGCACCTGCACGCGTCCTCGACGTCGGCTGCGGGCAGGGCGTGCTCACGACCGCGCTCGCTGTCGCCGGCTACGACGTGCTGGGGATCGACCCGCTCGCCCCGGAGGGCGACCTCTTCCGGCGGCTGAAGCTCGAGGACCTCGAGGAGACGGAGTCGTTCGACGCCATCGCAGCCAGCTTCTCGCTCCACCACATCCGCGATCTCGACGCGGGGCTCGACAGGATCGCCGGGCTCCTTTCCTCGGACGGAATCCTTGTCGTGGACGAGTTCGCCTGGGACCGGCTCGACGAGGCGACGCTCGACTGGTTCTATGGGCAGCGGCGTGCGCTCGCGGCCGCGGGGCACGGCGACGTGCCCGCCTCGCTGGCGGAGCAGCGGCTCGAGTGGGACGCAGAGCATCTCGGCCTGCATGGGTTCGCGGCCCTGCGCGAAGGGCTTGGAGCGCGCTTCGATGAGCGAGCGTTCCAGTGGTTGCCGCACCTGCACCGGCTGCTCGCGGGCGTGGCCACCGAGGTGCTCGAGCAGGCGCTGATCGACGCCGGCGCCATTCAGGCACTCGGTTTCCGCTACGCGGGCGTCGTTCGTTCCCGTTGACGGGCCGATCCGTGTCACCCGAATCGGGGATCCACAGAAGCGCATAACGAGACTGGTGCTCGGGCTGAGTTCGACCCGATAGGGAGTAGGCGGCACGTCGGATCCTACTGCGGAGGCCTCCTGTGTCATCGACTCTCACCAGCTCTGCTGCCACCACAAGTGCGCAGCGGCTCACCTCGTCGGAGGCCGAAGGTCTCTGGCGCAATTGGAAGGAACAGCGGGACGCCCGCTCGCGCGACCAGCTCGTCCTCGCGTACGCGCCGATGGTTCGCTACATCGCGTCGCGCAAGGTTCGCGAGCTTCCCGCGCATTGCGAGCTAGACGACCTCGCGTCGTCTGGCCTCGTCGCGCTGATGGAGGCGATCGACCGCTTCGACCCAACCAAGGGCGCGAGCTTCGAGCAGTACGCCTGGACGCGCGTCGCCGGCGCCCTCGTCGACGAGCTGCGCAAGCAGGACTGGGCCTCGCGCTCGGTCCGGCGTGAGGGTCGGCGGATTGAGCGGGCTCGCGACTCCTTCTTCGCCCGCTTTGGCACGATGCCGACCGAGGTCGAGCTGGCCGCCGAGCTGGGCACGACCGTTGACGGCTTGCGGACGAGCGTCGAGGACATCGACCGCTCGGATGTCGCTTCCCTGAACGCACCCGCACGCGGCTCGGAGGACTCTCTCCCCGTCGAGGTCGGCGAAACGATCCAGGCGAACCACGGCGAATCCGACCCGGAGTCGTCGCTGCTCTGTGCCGACCGGAGCGCCGCCGTGCGCGGCGTGATCGCCCGGCTGTCCGCGCGCGAGCGCCACATCCTTTCGCTCGTACACGTCCAGGAGCTCCCGGGCGCGGAAATCGGCCGCATGCTCGGCGTCAGCGAGTCGCGCATCTCCCAGATCCTCGCGGGGATCCGCCGCAAGCTGAAGGACCAGCTCGAGTCGTACGAGACAGCGGCAACCACGTAGTAACTATTCTCCGGCTCATGCCGGAGCCTGGGGAGAGTCACGAGGAGCGGGTCAACCGCGAGCTGATCGAGCTCCTCAACGAGCTGCGCGTGGCGCTCCCCGGCGTCCAGGTGCTCTTCGCCTTTCTGCTCGCCGTCCCGTTCTCGCAGCGCTTCGGCCAGGTCACGGACGTCCAGAAAGACGCCTACATGACGGCGCTCCTCTGCACGCTGTTGGGCTCGGTCTTCCTGATGGCTCCGGCTGCGCATCACCGGATCCGCTTCCGCGACCCGGACAAGGAGTCGCTGCTCAAGCTAGCGAACGCCTTCGCGATCGTCGGCACCGTCTTCCTCGCCGTCGGGATGACGGCGGTCGTCTTCCTCGTCACCGACCTGCTCTTCAAAGACCTGGTCACGGCGGTCGTGACCGGCGCGTCAGCCGGCCTCTTCGCGGTCGTCTGGTTCGCGCTCCCCCTGATCAGGAAGGCCTCGGACTGAAGCAGTTCAGAACCACAGGTAGCAGACGTGCTTTCGGCGACCTCGCGTCGACGGCATGAGACGATGTGCGGCATGAAGCGTCCGGAGACGCGGTACGCGTGGAATGGCGACGTTTCGCTCGCGTACCAGGTCGTCGGCGACGCGGCTACCGACCTCCTGTATCTGCAGGGCTACTGCTCGAACGTCGACGTGAACTGGGAGAGCACGTACCTCGCTCACTTCCTGCGCGGGCTCGCCCGACACGCCCGCCTGATCGTCACCGATCGGCGAGGATGGGGCTGCTCGGAAAGGTTCACGCCCGGCTACGTTCCCGATGTCGACGTTCTCACCGACGACATCCTGGCTGTGATGAGCGCGGTCGGGTCGGAGCGGGCGTCGATCGTCGCGACCTACGAATCCGCGATCGTCGCGGCGCTCTTTGCCGCTGTCTACCCGGATCGAACGAGGTCGCTGATCCTCGTCGACCCGCAGGTGACGTATCTGCCGACGGACGAGACGCCTTGGATGCCATCGCTTACCCGCTGGCAGAAGCAGATCGAAAGCGTGCGGGATACGTGGGGGACGGCGGATTGGTGGGACTCTCCGCCCGGCGAGGAGGGCGAGTGGTTCGTTCGTTACGCGCGCTCGTCGGTGACGCCGGGTGGGCTCGCCGCCGAGTTGCGTAGCTACCTGGAGACCGATGTCCGCGCCGTGCTGCCTTCGATCCAGGTGCCGACGCTCGTTCTCGTGGACACCGACTCGTTCTACGAGGTTTTGCCCGAGACCGGGCAGTTCGTCGCGAGCAAGATTCCCGGCGCGCGCGTCGTTGAGCACTCGAGCCAGGGAGGCCATCACTTCCATTGGTATGCCCGAGCCGGCGCGATCGTCGATGAGGTCGGACGTTTTCTCGCAGAGATTCGCGCGGAGGAAGCATCGTTCGATCGGGCCCTTGCAACGGTTCTCTTCACGGACATCGTCGGCTCGACGGAACGTGCCGTAGCGCTCGGGGATCGTCGGTGGCGAGAGCTCGTCGAACAGCACCATTCGACAGTTCGAACCCTGCTGGTCCGTTACAGGGGCGTGGAAATAGATACCGCCGGCGACGGGTTCTTCGTGTCCTTCGAGGGACCCGCACGCGCCGTCCGCTGCGCGACGGCGATCGTCGATGCCGTTCGGCCGCTGGGAATCGAGCTGCGAGCAGGGCTGCATACGGGTGAGATGGAACGGGTCGACGGCAAGGTCGGAGGGCTTGCGGTTAACATCGGCGCCAGAGTGGCAGCGATGGCCGCTCCATCCGAGGTCCTCGTCTCGCAGACGGTCAAGGATCTGATGGTCGGTTCAGACCTCGTATTTGCCGACCGTGGCTCCCACGCACTCAAGGGTGTTCCCGGCACGTGGACCATGTACGCCGTCGTACGTTAGTAGCCGCTCGCCGGAGAAGTCACGCAGCGGAGGTTCTGCTCCACGTGCGGGCCTCTAGTCGGGCGTCTCACCCCGCAGGATCGCCGCGAGCCGTACCGCGTCGATGTTCCCACCGGAGACGATGCAGACGAGCTTCCGGCCCGGCACCTGCCCGGCGAGCGCGGCCGCCAAGGCCAGCGCGCCCGCGCCTTCTGCGATCACGCGCATTCGCTCCGCGAGCAACCGTACGGCCGCGGCGGTCTCGTCGAGCGTGACCGTGTAGGCGCCCGCCATCAAGGGCTGCGCCCGCGCCCACATCGCCGGCAGTACGACCTTCGCCCCGGCCCCGTCGACAAACGACGGCCGGAACTCGACCTCGTGCGGCACGCCCGCCTCAAGCGCGGCCGTGACCGCTGCGCCCGTCTCGGGCTGGACGGCATAGACGCGCGCGTCCGGCCGCAGGACGGCGAGCGCGCTGGCGATCCCGGTGAAGAGCCCGCCGCCGCCCCAGGGGACGAGCACCGCATCGGCGTCGGGAAGCTCCTCCGCGAGCTCGAGCCCGATCGTGCCGTTGCCGGCCATGACGCGCTCGTCCCGCACGGGATGAACGAAGAAGCCCTCGGCTTCGTCGAACTGCGAGGTGAGCATGATCTCCCACCACCGCTCGTATGGCACCTTGACGACCGTGCCGCCGAGCCGTGCGATCGCGTCGAGCTTCGTCTGTGGTGCGCTCTCGGGGGCGATGACCGTCGCGGGCACGCCGAGCTCGCGGGCGGCCCACGCGACACCCTGCGCCATGTTGCCGGCGCTCGCCGTGACGACCCCCTTGGCCGTCGCCGCGTGCGGTGCCTGCCGGATCGTGTTGACGGCGCCACGGATCTTGAACGAGCCAATCGACTGCAGGTTCTCGAGCTTGAGCCAGATCTCCGCCGGCCCCTCGACGGGGAGGCGCAGGAGCGGCGTCCGGATCGCGGCTCCGGCGATCGTCTCGCGGGCGCGCTCGATCTCGGCGAACGGGATCAGAAGTCCACCTCGGTGCCGGCGCCCTGCTCGCGGGCCTTCCGGACGATCAGCTCGGCGGCCGCGAGGTCTTCGACGGCGAGGCCGAGCGACTTGAAAACGGTTAGCTCGTCTCCGTCAGCGCGGCCCGGATGACTGCCGGTCAAGACCTCGCCGAGCTCGGCGCGGATGTGCTCCGCTCCGAGCCCCGCGAGCAGCAGGTCGCCCGACTCGTTCACGGTGGACTCGCGCCGGTCGACGAAAAGGCTCGACGCGACCATCGTCTCCGTGTCGAGCTCCCGGGTCGTCGGAATGCTCGACCCGACGGCGTTCACATGGGTGCCTGTGGCCAGCCAGTCCCGCCGCAGGATCGGCTCGCGGGCGCTCGTGCAGGTGCAGACCACCTCGGCCCCGCGCAGCACGTCTTCGGGCGTGCCGCCGTCACCACGACTCCACGTGCGGATCTCCGCGTCGCCGAGGATGGCGCGCATTGCCTCGGTGTGGGAGCGGGCCTGGACACCGGCGCCGAGGATGGCGACGACCTTCGCGTCGGGCCGCGCGAGCGCGCGTGTCGCTACCGCTGAGACAGCAGCCGTCCGGATCTCCGTGATCGGCGACGCGTTCAGGAGCGCGCGGAGCTCGCCCGTCTCGCCGTCGTGGAGCAGCACCGCCCCCTGGTGCGCGTCGAGTCCGCGCGCAGGATTCCCGGGGGCGATCACGATCTCTTTCAGCGACCAGACCGAGCCCTCCCCGCTGCGGTGCGCAGGCATGAAGCCCATCAAGCCCTCGGTGTTCGGCGGGCGCGTCAGGGACCGGAGCGGCTGGTGCAGCTCACCGCGGGCGAGCGAGCGGAGCACGTCGTCCATCGCCTCGATGCATTCGTCCATCGGCAGCAGCGCGCGGACATCGCGCTCGGAGAGGATGATCATGTGAAGAGCTTGGTCAATTGGTCGCGTTCGGGCGGGGAGAGGTCGAGCTCGAGCGCGTCGAGGGCGGGACGGAGCTGTTCCGGCCGGCGCGGACCGACCACGACGGCCGTCACGTGCGGGTGTGCGAGCAACCACGCGATCGCGAGTGATGCGGGCGTTGTCGCGCGCTCGTTCGCTTGCGCCTCGAGTCCCTCGAGCGCGTCGTAGACTCGGTCCTCCTGGAGGTGGAGGTAAGGCTCCGGCCGTAGGGTCATCCTCGAGCCGGCCGGCGGCTCCTCACCGCGGCGGTACTTCCCCGTCAGCCAGCCACCCATGAGCGGGCTGAATGGCGTGTAGCCGAGCCCCCTTGCCGCGACGACCGGGAACACCTCGTGTTCGTCGTCGCGGTCGAGTAACGAGTACGAGTTCTGAACCGCCATTGGTTGCGCCGCTTCGATCCAGGCGGCGTCGACGTTGCTGCCGCCCCAGGCGAGGATCTTGCCCGCCTGCTCGAGCTCGGCGAACGCTGTGATCGTGTCCTCGAGCGGTGTTGCCGGGTCCATCGCGTGCGCGAAGTAGAGATCGATCTGATCGACACCGAGGCGCTCGAGGCTCGAATCGAGCTGCCGGCGGATGCGGTCGCCCGACAGCCCGCTGTCAGCGCCCACGCTCATGGGGTTGAACGTCTTCGTCGTCAGCACAGGCCGGACGTTGCGGGAGCGCATCCACGAGCCGAGATACGACTCGCTGCGGCCGCCGCCGTACGCGTCCGCGGTGTCGAACGTCGTGATTCCGGCCTCCCAGGCCGCGTCGAGGAGCACGTGTGCTTCGCCCTCGGTCTCGCCTGCGCCGAACAGCCCGGGCGAGGAGCCAATCCCGCCGAAGTTGCCACAGCCCAGAATGAGGCGCGACACGTCGATGCCGCTGCGGCCGATCGCGCGGTGCTCCATCGGCAGAGGTTAGTAGGCGCCTGTGCGCTGCCGGGAGCCATAGGCGCGCTTCAGCATCTGGAGTGCTTCCTCGGTGCGGCCCTCCTCCTCCAGCAGCGTGCCCAGCCGTTCGTAGACGTCCCCGACGTACGGGTTCGGCTCGCGCTCGAGCAGCTCGGCGGCCAGCTCCCAGATCTCGCGGGCGCGGGCGGTGTCGCCAACCTGCCGGTAGACGTCGCCCAGCACGGTGTACGCGCGGCCGGCGTCGTCGGGCTCTGCATCGCCGAGCAACCCCTGGACGGCCATCGCCGCCGCCGCTGCCTCTTGGTGACGTCCGAGTAGGACGAGCGCACGGGCCTCCTCGATCCGGAACTGGGCGCTCTCCACTGGCCGCCCTTCGTTGCCGAGCAGGGCAAGGCCTCGTTCAATCTCGACGAGCGCCTCCTCGCCTCGCCCGCGCTCGTTCGCGATGAACGCGAGGAGCTGGTGGGCGCAGGCCGTCTCGTAGGCGTCCTCCCCCAACTCGAGCAGTTCGAGCGTCTTTCGCGCATACCGGGCCGCGACGTCCTGATTTCCCTTCAGCGTGTGCAGCCGCGACTGCGACCAGTAGATCCGAGCGCGCTGCGCGGGGTCGACGACGTGGCCGGCTCGTGCGAGGGCGCCGCCGAGCAGTTCCTCGGCCGACCCGAAGTTCCCGCTGTCGATGTGGGCATTCGCGAGCGCGATCTCGCACCGGTTTTGCTCGAGCGCGTCACCGGCGTCGGCGGCCGTGGTTGCGCCGAGTTCGAAGACGCCGATGGCGGACTCCAGCTCTCCCTTCTCCGCGTACGCCTTGCCGAGCGTTCGGGTGAGCCCCGGGGACGCCGACGCGATGGTCGGAGCGAGGCGTAGCGCCTCTTCGATCGCGTCAACCGCCTGACTCGGATCGCCGTGGCGGAGCGCGAGCCGGCCGAGGCCCCCGAGCGCCTCCGCTCGTGCACGCGGGTCGGCGCTCGTCTCGAGCGCTCGCTCGTAGAGGTCGCGCGCTTTGTCGAGGTCGTCCATCCGCAGCGCCACGTCTGCCTCGACGAGCTCTCCCAGCTGCGGGCGCTCCCGGGCGATCCCGGTCGCGAGGTACTCCTCGTCGGCGCCGAGCTTCGCGGCGATCTTGCGCAACAGCTGGAGTGAGGCCACGCGCTGACCCGCCTCGAGCCGCGAGATGTACGCGGCCGAGCATCCGGGAAACGCGAGTTGGCGCTGGCTCAGGCCGGCTGCGATCCGTGCGTCCTTCAGCCGCTGTCCGGCCGAGGCCGCGTCGTCGACGTGCGAGTGGTAATGCGACGGAGTGGTCATCGGTTAGCACTTAGTGCTGTCAAGAGGAAGACTGCCTGAGACGAAAGGAGGTGTCTAATGCGGTTTCGTCTCCTCATGCTGATGAGTGCAGTCATCGCAGCGCTCGCCGGTTCCGGCCCGATCTGGCCGCCGACCTAAGCGGAGTGTAGTGCGGGGGCGGCTGGACCACCAGCCGCCCCCGGTTCAGCGCTGACGCCGACTTGTGGCAACGCCGGTTGGCAGTCGTCCGCATACTCGAGCAAGGCGAGCGCGTCTCGGGCGTAGCGTGCCGCCTCCAGCCCGTGGCCGCTGCGCGCCAGCTCCCGCGAGTGCTCCCAGAGGACGCGTCCCCGCGCCCCAGGATCAGCGAGTCCCCCCGGCGGTCTTGCCTCCTCCGGCGCGGCAAGCGTTTCGCCGCGAAGCTGTGCCAGCGCCCGCGCCGCTCGTGCGCGGGCAGCGGGCGCGCCCGTCGCCTCGAGCACCTGCTCGTAGCGCTGCTTGGCGAACTCGTGATCGCCCAGTCGGTGAGCGACTTCCGCCTCCACGAGCTCCGGCGGCGCCTGCTCGACGCGCGCGACGCCGGTGGCGAGGAGCTCCTCGTCCGTGTTCAGCTTGAGCGCGAGCTTGCGAAGCAGCTGAAGCGAAGGCACGCGATCCCCGGCTTCGAGCCGAGAGATGTACGCGGCGGAGCACCCCGGAAAGGAGAGCTGGCGTTGCGAAAGACCCGCTGCGACGCGGGCGTCTTTGAGCCGTCGCCCGACCGCCGCAGGGTCGTCGACGTGTGAGTGGTAATGCGGTGCAGTCATCGCGAGCCGCAAAGTCGCGAGTCAAGACAGCCGCAGACGCTCTTCGCCGGCGAAGCGAGCGAGCGCACTGGAAAGTGTCGTGGCTCGACGTGCTGAGTGGCTTGACCTCCCTCGGATAGACCCGCGCGGCTGGCTTGCCACCGCTCCGGCGAGCATAACCCGGCACGCGCGCAGCTGCCCGCTAGACCAAGATCCTCGAACTCGAGCGTCTGCAGGTGGTTCTGGAACGTCTGCGTTCGGGGTGGTGACGGTTGGTGGTGTTCATCCGCTCGCCGCCCTCTTCACGAGCGCGGAGATCTTCTTCACTTCGGCGGCAGTCAGTTCCTTGAGCGCGAAGGACGTCGCCCACATGGCGCCTTCGTCGAGGTTCGCCTCGTCGTTGAAGCCGAAGGTCGCGTACCTCGAGTCGAACTTCTGCGCGCTTTTGAAGAAGCAGACGACCTTGCCGTCCTTGGCGTACGCGGGCATCCCGTACCAGGTCTTCGGCAGGAGGTCTGGCGCGTTGGCGTTGACGATCTCATGGAGCTTCTCGGCCAGGGCGCGATCCGAGCCCTTCATCTCCGCGATCTTCGCGAGCAAGGCGCTTTCCCCGTCCGCTTTCCGCGCTTCCGCCTTGAGCTCCTGCGCGCGCTCCCTCATCGCGCTGCGCTCCTCCTTCGTGAATCCCTTGGACGTCTTGTTCATCGGTCTCCTTTCGTTCGTTCGACGACCTGTGCGAAACGGTCTAGCCGCTGCAACCACGTGCTGACGCCCTCGAAAGCGTAGGGCGCAAGCATGCACCGACGGACACGGCCGACCTTCTCCGTCGTCACGAGCTCGGCCTCTTCGAGCCGCCTGACGTGCTTCCTCATGCCGGTCAGCGACATGCCGAAGGGCTCGGCGAGCTCGCTGATCGTCGCGCTGCCGGAGCCGAGCCGTTCGACGACGGCGCGGCGGGTCGGGTCACCGAGGGCCGCGAACGCGCGGTCGACAAGGAAATACTGAACCATTGAGTTCACTGTAGTGGATTGACGCTGCAACCGCAAACGAGCCGCGGAAGCGTTAAGTTCGAGCCGCCGATGAGGACGCCCGCCGGCCGGATGACGCTGTTCCTGCTGCTCTTCGCCCTCGCGGCCTGCGTCGGCGCGACTTCCGCGCGGGCGTCGTCGGGCATCCAGTTCGGAATCCAGGACGACGCGTGGCTGGAATTCGGCCCGGGGCCCCTCGACCAGCGGCTGGCGACGTTCAAGCGGCTCGGCGTCCCGCTCGTCCGCTTCACGCTGCGTTGGAACCAGGTGGCTCCGCGACGCCCGAAGGATGCGACGTCGCCCCGCGATCGCGCGTACGACTGGCGTCGACCCGATCGGATTCTGCGCGGCCTTCGCCGCCACGGCCTGACGCCCGTGCTCACCCTCGTCGGTACGCCGGCGTGGGCGAACGGCGGGCGCGCGCCCCAGTACGCCCCGCCGCGGCCGCGCGACTTCCGCCGCTTTGCGACCGCCGCTGCCCGCCGCTACCCCTGGGTTCGCTACTGGCTGATCTGGAACGAGCCGAACAAGCGTCTCTGGCTCAGGCCGACCAAGGCGTCCATCTACGTCCGACATCTGCTCAATCCGGGGTACGAGGGGATCCACGCCGTGCTGCCGCGCGCCCGCGTCGGCGGGGGCGTGACGGGCCCCAAGGCCGCGGCGGGCGGCGCCTCACCCGTCACCTGGGTCCGCGCCATGGCCGCCGCCCGCGCGAAGATCGACGCCTACGCCCACCACCCCTACCCCTCGACCCCGTCGGAGACGCCGTCCAGCGGCGGCTGCCGTAACTGCCCGTGGATCACGATGGCGACGATGAGGAAGCTCCTCATTCTCGTCAAGCGCCACTTTGGGCAGAAACCGATCTGGCTGACGGAATACGGCTACCAGACGAACCCGCCGGACACGTTCCTGGGCGTAACCCTCAAGCGGCAGGCGACGAACCTCAGCCTCGCCGCGATGCGCGCGTGGCGGCTCCCGCGCGTGACGATGTTGATCCAGTACCTCTACCGCGACGAGCCGCAACTCAGCCGCTTCCAGACCGGGCTCGTGTTCGCGGACGACCGCTGGAAGCCCTCGCTCCAGGCGTTCAGGCTGCCTTTCGCGCAGATGGGGCGGAGCGGGCTAAAGGCGATCGTCTGGGGCCAGGTGCGCGACGGGCGGCCGGGGCGGAAGACGTACCGGCTCGAGGTGCTGCGCAAGAACGCGTGGAAGCCGGTCGGCCGCGCCCGGCTCACGAATGACCACGGCGTCTTCATCCGGACGATGCGGATCAAGCCCGGCGCGCTCTTCCGGATCTGGTCGCCGAGCCAGCGCCGCTTCAGCCAGCAGCTGCGGGTCAGGTGAACGACGAGGGGCGCCGCGCGCGCCGCGCCGCGCCGCGCGACTGCTTGTCATGCCGCATTCGACGGCGCCGACGTAGGGGAGGCCGCGCCGGCTTCCGACGTCTGCCGGGTGGCACTCGTACAAGAACGTGCGGCCGGCGAGCCCGCCGCTGAGCTCTCGGACTCGTGCGGTGCAACTCCAGTTCGTCCAACTGTGGGCGCTGCACCGGAGGAGCTCCAGCAGCTCGTGGTGTCCCGTAGCGAGCCCCCATGCCGACACGCCGCCCGCGTACTGCGAAGGATCCGTGAAATCCTCGGGGTCGGGGAACCGCGCCGAAGGCGACACCGTGGCCGGGACGGTCGACGTCGTTCGCGGAGGATCGTCCTCGCCCCCGTGGGCTTCGACGCCGAGCAGCACGAGCACGGCGGCGAACGCGATCGGGAACGCGACGGCACCCACCCACGACCAGGAGCGACCGCGAGCAGGGCTCCCGTCGACCGGAGGCGGGGGCAGGTCCGTGCTGTCCTCGTTCCACCAGCTGCGTTGCGTGATGCGCGCCACGACGAGGGAGGCGAGGTAGTCCGCCTCCCGTTCGCCGAGCCCTTCGCCGATGCGAATCGTCTCGCCGTCGTAGTTGAGCGCGAGTCCGAAGTCCGTGCGCTCCCGCTCGTCCTCGTCGCTCGACACACGCGCGCCGCCTCGATGGATCGCACGAGCGAGACGTCGTAGCGCCTCGTCCGTGCGAACCGACCGACCTGCCGTCTCATGTGCAGCGCTTCCGGCGTCACGCTCAGCACCTCGACCCCGAAGAGCTGCCAGGCGATGTAGGCAAGCGCACTGCACTCGCCGAACGTCCACCCGCACAGCCAGAGGAGCAGGAAGGCCCGTTCGCCCCACGTCGCGTCTCCGAAGACGAGGGCGCCGCACGCCAGCACACCGCCGGCCGTCCACCCCGCGACCCAGAAGAGCATGAACGCGAGCCGGCCCCACGAACGGCACGGCCTCAAGCGGACGACCAGGCGGTCGCCCAGATCCTCGATCCGCGAGCCGGACCCCGGCGCGACGTCCATCTCCCTCTGGAGTACGCGACCCGTCGCGCGGCGTCAACGCTCGGACGGGTGACCCCGGAACGACGTCGGGCCGCCCAAGGTGGCCCGACGAACGTCAATGCAGGCTCGGCGAGCTAGCTGCAGCCGGTGTTCGTGCCGCAGTCGCGGCAGGTGTAGCACGAGCCTGTGCGCACCATGCGGCCGCCGCAGCGGGAGCACTCAACGGCATCTTCCCAGGCGTTGAAGAGCGCCGTCTGGCCCGGGGAAGGTGCGTCGAATTCGACCTGCTGCTTGCCCTCGAGGGCGCTGTATGCCTGCGCGAGGCGCGCCTTCACCTCCGGCGAGAGGATCCCCGCCTCCTCCTGCTGGTCGGTGGAGAGGAACTTCTTCCCCATCCAGCGGAAGATGTAGTCGACGAT
>Ga0136635_10000041_pt1 | contig 27548 bp, 30 predicted proteins | sample AntDrymeUQ852106_2_FD_105495 | JGI IMG/M metagenome (GOLD analysis project Ga0136635, IMG submission 105495) | Polar desert sand microbial communities from Dry Valleys, Antarctica - metaG UQ85 (21.06) | ecosystem: Environmental > Terrestrial > Soil > Desert | place: Antarctica: Dry Valley... | reverse complement strand
GGGATGTTGGCGACGGCGCCTTCAAGCATCTTGAGCAGCGCCTGCTGCACGCCTTCGCCGGAGACGTCGCGGGTAATGCTGACGTTATTGCTGGTCTTGCCGATCTTGTCGATCTCGTCGATGTAGATGATCCCACGCTGGGCGGACTCCAGGTCGTAGTCCTCGTTCTGCAACAGCTTGAGCAGGACGTTCTCGACGTCCTCGCCGACGTAACCGGCCTCGGTCAGCGCGGTCGCGTCGGCGATCGCAAACGGCACGTTCAGGATCCGCGCCAGCGTCTGTGCCAGCAGCGTCTTCCCGCAGCCCGTCGGGCCGAGCAGCAGGATGTTCGACTTCTGCAGCTCGACGTCGCCGTCCTCCTGGCCCATCCGGACGCGCTTGTAGTGGTTGTAGACCGCCACCGCGAGCGTCCGCTTCGCTTCCTCCTGCGAGACGACGTAGTCGTTCAGCACGGAGTAGATGTCGAGCGGGCGCGGCAGGTTGTCGAGGTCGAGCTGGGTCGGAGTCGTCAGCTCCTCGTCGATGATCTCGTTACAGAGGTCGATGCACTCGTCGCAGATGTAGACCCCGGGGCCCGCGATCAGCTTCTTGACCTGGCGTTGGCTCTTGCCGCAGAAGCTGCAGAGGAGCTGTTCGTTGCCTTCGGATGCGCGGGCCATATCTTCTTGTACCTCGGATTCGGGAAAACCGCTACTAGCGGTGTTCAATGACGCGGTCGATGACGCCGTACTCGACCGCTTCCGCCGCGGTCATGTAGTAGTCCCTGTCCATGTCCTTCGTGATGCGCTCCAGCGGCTGCTCGGTGTGCTTTGCGGTAATTCCCTCGAGCAGACGCTTCAGGCCGATGACTTCCTTCGCCTGAATCTCGATGTCCGTCGGCTGACCGTGAAAGCCCGCCGAGCCCTGGTGGATGAGGACTTTCGAGTTCGGGAGCGCGAACCGCTTTCCTTTCGTTCCGCCCATCAGGATGATCGACCCCATCGACATCGCCATGCCGACGCACGTCGTCTGGATGTCCGGCTTGACGAACTGCATCGTGTCGTAGATCGCGAGGCCCGCGTAGACGCCGCCCCCCGGTGAGTTGATGTACATCGAGATGTCCTTGTCCGGGTCCTCCGACTCGAGGTGCAGAAGCTGCGCCACGATCAGGTTCGCGATCTGGTCTTCGACCGCGGTTCCGAGGAAGATGATCCGCTCGTTCAGCAAGCGGGAGTAGATGTCGAACGAGCGCTCGCCTCGCGAGGTCTGCTCGATCACCATCGGGATCAACGGGCTCATGCAGGCTCCTTACTACCGGGGGTCCACAACTTCGTCTCTGCTTCGGGCTTTTCCTTGTCGGGCGTCCAGATCGCTTCGCGCGCCTCCGCCTGCTCGATCGGGATCGGCTTCACCTCGGCTGCCACCCGGTCGAGCGCCGCGCGTAAGCGCAGGTCCTCGCGCAGGTCTTCGTGGCGGCCGTGCTGCCACAGATCCTCGATCACCTTGTCGGCATCCTCGCCGGCGGATTCAGCCTGCTCGCGCACGAGGTCTTTCACTTCGTCGTCGGAGATCTCGATCCCGACCTTGTCGGCGACGGCCTCGAGCGCAAGCTCACGAGCTACCGAGAGGGCGGCCTCGAGGTGCATCGACGACGTGAGCTCCTCGGGCGTCCGCCCGGTCACTTGCAGGTAGGTCTCAGGCGAGATTCCGCGACGCTCGAGCGAGCGGATGAAGCCCGACAGCAGCTCGCGGGTACGCGACTCGACGAGCGGTCCCGCCGGCGCGACCTTGGATGCCGTCACGAGCGCGTCGACCGCATTCGCGCGGAAGGCGTTCTCGATCTCGGCGTCGAGCTGCTCGCGCAGCCGGCCCTCGATGTCGGCGCGCAGGTCGGCGATCGTGTCGAACTCGCTGGCGGAGCGCGCGAGCTCGTCGTCGAGCTCGCGCAGCACCTTCGCCTTGATCTCCTTGACCGTGATCTCGACGGACGCGGAGGACTCGTCCGCGAGCTCGTAGGCGACACTCTTCGTCTCGCCGGTCGACGCACCGACGAGAGCCGCCTCGACCTCCTCCACCAACCTGCCGGCGCCGAGCTCGACGACGGTGTCGCGCTGGGCTTCGCCGTCGGCAGAGACGATGTCGACGACGAGCGTGTCGCCCTCCTGCGCCGGCCGGTCCTCAGCCGGAACAAGCTCGGCAACCGATTCGCGTAGCGCCTCGAGCTCCTGCGAGACCATCTCCTCGGGCACCTCGGCGTCCGGCTTGCCGACCTCGAGCTGCGTCCAGTCGACGACCTCGACCTTGGGCTGCACGGGCACGGTCGCCTTGAACTGCCAGCCGGCGTCGTCCTCGGTCGGCAGCTCGTAGTCGAATTGCGGCTGTGCGATGGGCCGGATGCGCGCGCGGGCGGCGGCGTTCCAGAACCAGCCGGAGATGTGGCTGTCCACCGCTTCGGCGTAGATGCGCTCCTTGCCGATGCGCTGCACCAGCACCGGCGTCGGCACCTTGCCGGCCCGGAAGCCGGGAACCTTGACCGAGGAGGCGAGATCGGACGTGGCGTGCTCGACGGCGTGGTGGACGTCATGCGCCGGCACGTCCACCGTCAGGCGGACGGTGTCGCTGCCGAGCTCCTCGATCTGCGTCTCCATCAAGCCATTCAAGCAGAGCCTTGTCGGCCTAGGTCGATCTGGCGGGCCAGCTCGGAAACGCGCGTCTCGATCTCGTTTCGCAGCTCGCGGACGCGCTCGATCGACTGGCCGGCCGGATCCTCGAGCCCCCAGTCGACGTAGCTTTTGCCGGGCAGCACTGGGCACACGTCGCCGCAGCCCATCGTTACGACCACGTCCGCCCAGCCCGCGTCCTGCTCCGGCTCCAGCTGCCGCGGGGTGCGGCCGGAGAGGTCGTAGCCGAGCTGGTCCATCGCCTCGACCACCTCTGGGTGGAGGTGTTGCTCGGCGTGGCTGCCGGCCGAGCGCACCTCATGCCCGCCGAGCCGCTCGAGGAAGGCGTGCGCCATCTGCGAGCGCCCGGCGTTGCCGATGCAGAGGAAGAGGACGTTCATCCGATCGCATACGCTAGACGCTCGATGCGCCTCTTCGTCCTCGTCCGGCACGGCCAGTCGGAGCTAAACGTCGCGCACCGCGTGAACGGCGATCCGTCTCTGCCGGTCGGTCTGACGGAGCAGGGCGAGTCGGAGGCCGGCGGACTCGCGCTCCAGCTGGCCGGGATCGAGCTCGAACTCTGTGTGCACACGCGCTTCGGGCGCACGCGAGCGACTGCGAAGATCGCGCTCGAGGGACGACCGGTCCCGCTCGAGGTCGAGCCGCTGCTCGACGACATCTACGTCGGCGAGCTCGAGGGCCAGACGATCGACGAATATCGGGCTTGGAAGGGGGAGCACACCCGGGACGACGCCTTTCCGGGCGGCGAGAGCTTGAATGACTCCGCGCGGCGGTACGCGGAAGCCTACGAGCGCCTGCTCGCGCGCGCGGAGCGCCGGATCCTCGTCGTCTGTCATGAGATTCCCGTCCGCTATGCGCTGAACGCCGCCGGCGGCTCAGACGCGCTTGATGGGCCCGCCCATCAACTCGGCAACTGCATCCCGCACCTCTTCGACGAGCAAGGCCTCTCTCGTGCCGTCGAACGAATCCGCCTCCTCGCCGAAAAGCCGTAAACGCAAGGCCTTCGACAGAGAGAGCCTGGGAGCGAAGCGACCCTTCAGGGATCTTCGCGCGGGCACGGGCTTTGCCCGTGTCCTTGCGCAGAGAGGGAGCGAAGCGAACCTTTAGGGATCTTCGCGCGGGCACGGGCTTTTGCCCGTGTCCTTGCGCAGAGAGGGAGCGAAGCGACCCTTCAGGAATCTTCGCGCGATGGACATCCGCGAATGCGGATGCCCATCTTGCGCAAACGAACCAGGTGGCGGACGGGACTCGAACCCGCGACCACCGGGACCACAACCCGGAGCTCTACCGACTGAGCTACCGCCACCTCGCGCGCACAGGATAGCGCGAGCGCTGCGGCATACTGGCCGCAGAACGGCCCCGTAGCTCAGTGGCCCCGTAGCTCAGTGGATAGAGCGGCAGGCTTCGAACCTGCGCGCGGAGGTTCGATTCCTCCCGGGGCCATGTTTGCCGTCGCATGCTCCGCGATCCGCGGGAGCGGATCGCGGAGCGCGCAGACCCCTAAAGGGGCGCTTCGCTCCCGTGCTCAATCATGCTCTGTTCAAATCGCGCTTCGGCTCTATCCTTGAGGTATCCGCGGGCGTGGCGGAACTGGCAGACGCGCCGGGTTTAGGTCCCGGTGGGCTTCGGCCCTTGGAGGTTCAAGTCCTCTCGCCCGCATAGCTGCTCGAGGACATCCTCGAGCTCAGGAACAGGCGAAATCGCCTCCGGCGCCTCGGCGGCGAGCGACGTCCGCGCGAACGCAGCGTAGACCTCGGCCATCGCCTCGAAGAGCTCCGGTGTCAGGCCCGCGCTGGCTTGCGTCACGGCGATCTCACGCATCTCGCCGACAAAGCGCCCCGCCTTCGTGGCCGACATGGAGATCGCCCGGGCCGCCCGGTCGATCTGGCTCGGAAAGGAGTCGTGGAGGTCGTCGAGCACCTGTTGGAGCACGCCGTGCACGTGTGCCGTCAGCAGCGCGTGCGCAAGCACCGCCGTCGAGCCCTTGTACATCGAAGCCGTGCACATCTTCACCGCCGAGGCGAGCCCGACCTCGGCGCCGACAACGCGTGCGTCGAGCCACCCCGGCGCGGCAGCAACGAGCGCTTCGGCACCCGGCCCCGACAGGTAGACCCGCGTCGTGTAATCGGCGGTCGGCGGACCGCCTGAGATTGAGCCGTCGACGAACGCGAGCCCCGCGTCCGCGAGGATCTGTTCGACCTCGCGCGCAGTCGCCGGCGACGTCGCGTTCAGGTCGGCCACGAGCGGAGCAGATTTCGTCCGACGGGCCGATGCAGCGATCGCCGCTGCGACGTTGGCTGCTTCACCGGGCGGGACGATCGAGAGAACCAGCTCAGACTCGGCGATGACCGTGTCGAGGTCGGGCAGCAGGTCAAGACCCGCATCCTCGGCGAGCCCGCGCGTTCGCTCGCTGCGATCCCCGACCGTCGTGACGACCCGTGCACCTGCGTTCCCGTACGCCGCGCCGACGGCGCTCCCCATCGCGCCTGGGCTGACGATCCCGACAGTCCGCATAGTGCGCCCGGCAGGATTCGAACCTGCGGCCAACGGATTAGAAGTCCGTCGCTCTGTCCACTGAGCTACGGGCGCTCGCGGACAGGGTATCGCCGCTGAGAGGCTAGGTTCTGACGCCGAAATCGCTGGTGATGATGACCACGTTGCGGCCGCCGAAGACACCCGGCGCGGCCGACACCGAGACGGCGGAGAGGCCGACCTCGCGCCAGCGCGGCGTGAGGATGTTCTTGCGGTGGTCGGGGCTGCCCATCCAGAGCTTGACGGCACCGGAGGCACTGAGCCCGGTCGTCGACCAGAGCAGGTTCTCGCCGACCGACCAGCTCCCCTGCCCGCCCGGGCCGTAGAAGCGCTTGACGCGCTGCCAGAACTCCGAGCCGTCGCGGGAGGAGTGGCTGAAGAAGCCGAACGTGGCCATTGCCCGCGAGTGCGAGTCGGCGGCAGAGGAGAGCGGCCGCGAGTGGCGCAGCGGCACGAGGCCGTGTGCGCGGCGAATCGCGTTCAGCTGGACGAGCACCTGACTTTCGAGCTGGTCCGCCGAGGCGATCGCGCGCGCCGGCTTGCCGGTCGCGTGCGCACCGGAGACACCAACGCCCAGCAGGACGACGATGGCGAGGAAAACCGCAGTGTGTAGGCGCGTGCCCACGCCCTGACCATCAGACGATCGGCGGCCTCGTGCATGGCCCGAATGGGGGAATTCGCGGGGCTAGACCGCCGTGGGGCCCGGTTCCACCTCATCCAATCGCGCCACGAGCCGCCCGCGGCGGTGCTGGAGCCAGTCGATGAAGATCACCTGGATGGTGCCGGCGATGGGGATCGCTGCGAGCGCCCCGATCACGCCCGCGAGCTCGGCGCCGATCAGCACGGCGATCAGGACGGCAAGCGGCGAGAGCTGCACGGTGCGGCCGTAGACGACCGGCTGGAGCACGTGGTTCTCGAGCTGCTGGTAGACGATGAAGAAGATCAGCACGATCACGCCCGAGGTGGTCGTGTCGAGGAACGCGACCGCGGTGACGAGGACCGCGGCGATCGTGGCGCCGGCGAGCGGCACCAGGTCGAGGATTGCCACGAGCAGCCCGAGCGCAACCGCGTAGGGGACGCCGACGGCGAGCAGCACAACCGTCGACACGACACCCGCGATCAGGCTGATCGTCAGGTTGCCGGTCACGTAGCCGCCGATCGTCCGGTAGATGTCGTGCCCGACCTTGCGCCAGCGTGGCTGCTTGTCCTCGGGCAGCAGGCTGTAGAGCCGCTCCACCCACGCCGGCCCCTCGAGCAGCATGAACAGGGTCAGGAACGCGATCGTGACCGTGGCGACGACCGCGGTGACGACGCCTTTCGTCACCGCGAGCGCCGTGCCCGAGATCCCGAGCAGCCTCGAAGCACTACCCCCCGAGAGCGCCTCCCGCACCCGCTCCGTGATCTGGTACTCGCGCTCGAGGAAGCCGAGGCGGCCGCGCCCGGCCGTCAGATTCGCGACGTACCCCGGCACCGCGTCGACGAAGGCGTTCACCTGCGCGACGATCGTCGGGATGATCGTGGCGCCGAGGGTGGCAATCGCGACGATCGCAGCGACGAACACGATCGCGACGGCGAGCCCACGCCGGGCAACGCCGCGCTGCTGGAGCCACTCGACGGCCGGGTTGAGCGCAGTCGCGAGGAAGATGGCGACGAAGATCCAGATCAGGATCCCCCGCGCTGCCTCGACGATCTCGATCAGTACGACGACCGCGAGGATGATTCCGAGCACGACCAGGATCGCGCGCGGGCGGAAGCGGACGAGGCGCTCCTCCATCGCACGGAGCCTACGGTGGGGCGCGGACGGCGCTGCTAGCGCTTCTTGAACGTGAAGGGCCCGCAGGGCACGCCGGTCTCCTCGCGCACCAGCTTCCCGTTCAGGTCCTTCGGCGTCACCGTGATCGCCGCGCCGGTGACCTTCAACTCGGCGTAGCTGTAGACGTTGCCGCTCGAGCAGGCCATCCCGACGCCGCGCGGCGGCGCGGGCTTGTAGAAGAGGGCGACGATCGCCGAGCCCATGCCGGCGCGGCCGAGCGTCTCGTCGACCTCAGCGTTCTGCGTGTTCGTCGCGACCGGGCCGGTGACGACCTCCCAGATGCCTGTGCCGACCGGTCCGCCCGGCTCGAGCGTGCTCAGCCGCACCTCGTTGACAAAGTTCGCGTGCGTGTCCGTGGCGAGGAAGAGAACGTTCTTCACGTTCGCCTGGAGGAAACGGAGCAGCCGGTCCCGCTCCGCCGAGTAGCCCTCCCAGCGGTCGTACGGGAGCGCGTAGAACTGCTGGATCGGCACTTCGTTGACGACTACCTTCCACGTCGCGGTCGAGGCGCGGATCGCCTTCGTGAAGGCGGTGTACTGGCGCGCGCCGAGCATCGTCCGCGCGGGGTTGGCGATCGCGTCGAGGCAGGCCTTCGGCACCGGGTTCGCGAGCGCGGGCACGAGCGCGGCGAATGCGTTCCGGACCGCTTGTGGCGCGGTCGGCGCCAGGTCGCCTCCGCAGACCGTCCGCACCTTCGCCGAGCGGAACGAGCGCTCGTCGAGGAAGAAGAGCTCCAGATGCCTGCCCCAGCGGAACGTCCGGTAGAGGCCGTTGCGGCCGTACGTGACGGGTGCGTAGTCCATGAACGCGATCGCGCCGGCGCGGAAGATCGGCTTGCGGTGCTCCGCAAGGGAGAAGTCGTTGATGAACTCGTGGTCGTCCCAGTGGCTGTAGAGCCCGGTCGCGCGCCGCAGGTTGCGCAGGTGGCCGAAGCTGAGATTCAGCTTGTACTTCTTCCACTTGGCTGGAATCGTCAGCGCGGGCGGCACGCCGCCGACCTCGCTATCGGAGTAGATCGTGTCGCCGAGATTGATGTTGAAGTGGTTCCGCTCAGCCGCCATCCGGCCATAGACCTGAAAGACGTTGTAGGCGGGCTTGCCGGTCTTCGGGTTGCGCGTGCCGTCGGCGTCCCCGCTGATCGCGAACCGGATCGTCTGAGGGTCGGACGGCCGCGGCGCAGTGCGAAACCCACCGTGGCTGACGATCGTCGTCTTTCCAGGGCGCGCCGAGAACGAATAGGTGTAGGGCCGGTTGGGTGACAGCCCGTGCACCCGGCGCTGCACGACAAGGTCGTGGGCACGGCCCGCGACGAGGTCGATCTGCGCAATCGGCATACCCTTTTGCGACGCCCCCCAGACGCGCAACTGCACCTTCCCCGGCTCGTTCGAGCGCGTCCAGAGCACGGCGCTCGTCGCGGCAATCTCACCCGAGGCGACGCCGAAGGAGAACCCGGGAGCAGCGGCGGCGGGGGGAGCCAGGAGGAGTCCGGCGAGGACGGCAAGAACGGGGCGCATCGGCGAGGACACTACAGAGCCGGTGGCGGGAATCGAACCCGCGTAACTAGCTTGGAAGGCTAGGGCTCTACCATTGAGCTACACCGGCGAGGGTGGCGTAGCGTAGCCGCGTGGATCCGTACTCGTGGTCGTGGAACGCGGAGGCGCTCGTCGTGCTCCCCGCTCTGACAGCCGCCTACCTGTGGGCGCTGCGACGGTTCCCTGCGGCACCCTGGCGCATCACGTCCTTCGCAGCCGCAATCGTGCTCCTGCTCGCCGTCACGATCACGCCGATCGAGACGATCGCTTTGAACTACCTGCTCTCGGTGCACCTGATCCAGAACGTCGTCCTGGCGGAATGGGCCCCGCTGCTCGTCGTCCTCGGGATCCCGCCCGGGCTCGCCGCCGCCGCACCGCGAGTGGCAGCGCTTCCGGCGCTCGTGCTCTGGGTCGTCAACTACGGCGTCTGGCACCTGCCGTGGCTCTATGACGCCGCGCTGCGACACCCGCACACGCTGCTCCACCTCGAGCACGCGCTCTACTTCGTCACCGGTGTTCTGCTCTGGTGGCCGGTCGTGAACGGCTCGCTCACGCCCGGCTTGAAGGCGGCGTATCTCTTCGCCGCCTTCCTGCTCGCGAGCCCGATCGGGCTCCTGCTCGCGCTCGTTCCCGAGCCGATCTACGAGTTCTACGCAGACAGCCCTGGGCTCTGGGGCCTGTCCCCGCTCCTCGACCAGCAGATCGCCGGCGTTTCGATGGCTGTCGCCGAGGCGGTCGTCTTCTTCGCGGCGTTCGCGTACTTCTTCGCACGCTTCTTCGCCGAGCAGGATCAGATCACGTGAGGACGAATGTCACGAGCATGGATGCCCTGCGCCGCTGGCTGCGATCCCTGCTGGGCTCCAAGCAGGACACGCGGCCCGAGGCTGACCGCCGGGCCGGTTCGGACCGCCGCTCAGGCGACGAGCGCCGCGCGGGCTTCGGCGATGCCCCACGCGGCGAGGACCGCCGCTCCGGCGGCGACCGCCGCAGCGGTCGCGACCGGCGCGACGAGCCGTAGTTCCTTCGATCGGGGCGGCCGGACTCGAACCGGCGACCTCTCGCTCCCAAATCGGGCGCGGCGGCCGCCACCTGCCGCCACGTCTCGCCGAAACCGCTTGGACAGGCGCCGTCCGCGCTTCGCCAGGGATGCTCGTTCGCCGTCTGTCGCCACCTCGACCTCGCACGAATCTCGCACGGGGACGCGGCCGGTCACTCCGCACGGGCGTCGCGGCCGTGGCCGCCCCTCGTCAGGAACGAGGCGTGTGGCCGAGCCGACGTTCGAGCGCGTGCAGCCGCTCCGTGATCTCCCGCAGCTCGGCGAGCACGTCCGCTTCGGCGTCCTCGACCTCGGCGGTGACCGCCTCCTGCGTCTCCTCGATCCGCCCCGCCAGGAACCGCTCGGCGATCGCGCCCGTCAGCACGGCGATGAAGCCGATGCCGACGATCATCAGCGCCATCCCGAGGATCCGCCCGAGCGTCGTCTCCGGGAACTCGTCGCCGTAGCCGACCGTCGTCATCGTCGAGACCGCCCACCACACGCCATCCCAGGTCGAGCTGTCTTTCTCCGCGTACGCGTAGCCCGCGCCGCCGCCGAGCGCCGTAAGCGTGGCGAGGAGCGCAGCCCACCGGACCCCTTCGAGCGAGAACATCCGCCGCGCGAGCTTCGCGATTCGGAGCAGACGCAGCAGCCGCAGCAGCCGGAAGACGCGAAGCGCCTGGAGGCTGGCCGGGAGGAACGGCGGCGTCAGCACCACCACCGCGAGTTCGAGCGGATGCGTCCGCAGCCACGCCCGCCGGTCCGGGACGACCGCGAGCATGACGACGAGTTCCACAGCGAACGCGACCCAGATCACCCAGTTTGCGATGCCCGCCAGCGTTCGCCACCCGTCGCCGACGTCGGCCTGCTCGACCACCATCACCGGGATCACGAGCAGCGCGGCGACGAGCATCGGCAGCTCGAACCGCCGCTCCCACCGCTGCGCACGCTCGGTCACGCGTCTCCATTCGACGCGTCCGGCGGCGAGCCTTGCCCGTCAGCGCAGCGCGACCGCGACGACGATCGCGATGAGTACCGCGGCGACCACGCCCAGCGCCTTCCGCAGCGCGCGTCTAATCATCACTGGCGCGCGAACTGGCGCGCAGCAGCCTCAACCGGCGTGGTTGAGCGGAACGCGGGAAGTCTTGAAAACCGTTGGGCGCGCAAGCGTCTCCTGGGTTCGAATCCCAGCCCCGCCGTTTCCACTCGGCAGAATGCGAGGGATGCCGCTTGGGGAGGTTACAGCGATGGTTCGCCCCCAACGCGTTCTCTGGCGCCAGCACTCTCCACAGAGCGGTTTTTGACGCGCGACGTCTCGATGAACAACCGCTAGCGACCCGCGGAACACTTCACCATCCACGCCACGCGTAAGAGCGAGGCTGCTGCTTTGCGGTTCCGTTCTGCTGACGACGAGCCGAATCGTCGCGAGCCTCTCAGTGTCCTACCGAGATCTACGGAAAAGAGGTGGAACATATGGTCGAGATATGAAGCCAATTTTCGGAAACTGTGAAGTTTTTTATTCAAGCCAACATTTCTCGTGATTAAGCGCCTATCTAACGCGCGACGGTTATTCGTCGACGTTATCGAAAGAAGGGGACGAACATGCTGAAGAAGAAATCAATGCTGGCTGGATCCCTCGTGCTGGCGCTCGCAGCCGCCTTTGCGGTCGCGCTGGTCGGGGTCGGTTCAGCAGCAAGTCAGGCGGCCCCGGTCAACACCGCGCCCCCGACGATCTCTGGAACAGCCCGCGAGGGCGAGACCCTAACCGCCAACAACGGCACCTGGACCGGTACTGCTCCGATCACGTTCGCCTACCAGTGGCAGCGCTGTGACAAGGATGGCGGGAGCTGCGCCTCGATCGGAGGAGCAAACGAGAAGACGTACACGTTGAAAAACCCCGATGTCAAAAACACACTGCGGGTTCGCGTGACCGCCACAAACAAGGATGGCTCGACCGCCAAGACGACGACGCCTACCGCTGTCGTCGCGGATAAGGCTGTCGCTCCGCCGCCGCCCGCTACGACCGGTTGTCCTGCTGGCACCGGCTCTGTAACCGTGGCGTCGGTTGCTCCGCCAGCTCGGCTCTTGATCGACGGCCAGAGCATTTCCCCCTCGCCGGTCGGGGGCTCAACCCAAAACCTAACGGTGCGCTTCCATGTGTCTGCTTGTGGCGGCCGTGCGGTTCAGGGTGCGCTCGTCTACGGAGCCGCAGTTCCGTTCCAGCAGTTCAGCGAGGAAGAACAGGCCACCGGTGCCGATGGTTGGGCGACCCTAACCCTGAACCGGCAGAGTGGCTACCCCGCCTCCTCGAGGCAGCAGTTGCTCGTCTTCTTCGCGCGGGCACGCAAGCCCGGCGAGAACCTCCTGGGCGGCATCTCCACCCGCCGCCTCGTCTCGTTCCCGGTCAACCTCAGCCGGTAGAGCACGAACGCAGTGGTGGGCGGCGCCCCGGAAGGTTGCCGCCCACCACTTTCTGGGTAATACCGAGGATTCTGAAAATTGGCAGTTCCTACCTCCGCGGCTCGTGGTCGGAGCGGCGCAGCGCTCGCCTGTGCTTGGCCTTGAGCGCCGCGATCGCGGCCGCGTCGTAGAGCGGCTGCAGAGGATCGAGGCTGAGGAGCTCGTCGCGCGCCGCCGGGCGCCCCAGCTCCTGCTCCCACTTGTGCGCGCGCCTCACGCAACCCTGGCAGAGCGTGACCAGGTCGCGGCCGGCCTGCTCCTCGCCGACCGCGTCGTCGTGAAGCTGTCGCACCTGAAGCTCGTCCGGGCGGCGGCACCGCTCCACCTCGCAGAACGACGTCAAAACGAGCTGGGCGCGGGAGCAGCTCGACCAGTGGCGGCTGCCGTAGTAGGCGCGCCGGTTCCGGGCGAAGACTGCGCGGTAGACCTCAGGGGCGAGTTTCCCCTCGGCGCCGCGGGCGTCGTTCGTGTCGATCAAGTTCGCGTCGCGGCCCGACCGCGCGACGGACGGGAACTTCCTGAGCGAGTACGTCGTCGCGTCCGACTCGCTCACGTCGGACGAGGTGGTCGCGGGACGGTGGATGTACGAGAGCCAGCTCGACCCCGGCACCTATTGGGCGATGCTCACCGTCTCGTCGGCGGCGGTCGTCGCGAGCGTCGCGTCCGCCTCCGCACGCAGCTCCGGCAGCTCGGCTTCCAGGTCGGCCAGCTCCCGTCGCGTCTCGGCGACGAGGGCGGCGAGGCTCGTCGCCCGCTTCGTAAGCCGCTGCTTCATCGCCGCCTCCGCGGATGCTGCCAGGGAAGCTCGCGAACGCGGCGCGGCTCGCTGTAGTCGACGAAGAACGTCGGCGCCGTCTCCGCCAGCTCCCGGCGACGCTCCGAGCGGAGCCGATCGAGCCGCAGCTCTGCCTGGCGCCCCTCGACGATCTCGCGCCGGAGCTGCTCCCGTACGACCTCGGCGGACGACGGTCCGCGATCCTCGGGCGGGATACCGAGGGCGTCCGCGTAGCGGTTCCACTCGCGCTCGTCCTCGAAGAACGTCATCCCGTCTCCTCCTCTCCCTCGAGCAGCCGCTCCAGCGACGCCCGCTGGATCCTCCAGACGCCGCGGGCGCCGACCCTGATGCCGCGGAGCTGCCCGGCCTCGACCGCGGCGCGGACGGTCGACGGTGACACGCTCAGCCGCCGAGCGACCTCGGACAAGCGAACGTACTCGGGAGCCTCGGCGGTCGCGGTCGTTCCAGCCATCTGGCTTTGGTATCGGCAGAGTGCGGCCGGACCCTCGTCGCGCTACGTAAGTCCGCTGGTGCGCGAATCTCGCACCTATCTCGCACGAGCCGCTCAGAACGCTGCTTTGCCGGGGACCGGCGCGCCAGAAAAGAGCTGTGAGCGGCGGTTTCCTCCAATCGGGGCGGCCGGACTCGAACCGGCGACCTCTCGCTCCCAAAGCGAGCGCGCTACCAGGCTGCGCCACGCCCCGCGACATGACGAACAACTGTACTCGCAGGGCGAGTCGCTACTGGATCAGCGTCAGCAGCTTGAACATCGGCAGGTACATCGAGATGATCACGATGCCGACCATGATTCCGACGCCGAGCATCATGATCGGCTCGACGATCGAGGTCAGCGACTGGATCGAAGCGTCGACCTCTTCCTCGTAGAAGTCGGCGATCTTGCCAAGCATCTTCTCAAGCTCTCCGGTCTCCTCGCCGATCTTCACCATCTGGCTGACCATCGGGGGGAAGACGGGGTTCTCGACGAGCGGCTGCGCAATCGGAACACCCTCGCCGACCTTCTGACGGACGCCGGCGAGCGCGTCCTCGACGACCCAGTTGCCGGCAGTCTGGCCGGTGATCTCGAGCGCCTTGATGATGTCCACGCCGGCGGCGACGAGCGTGGAGAGCGTGCGCGAGAAGCGCGCCATAGTCACCTTCCGGACGACGTCGCCGATCTTCATCGGCAGCCTCAGCTTGATCCGGTCCCAGCGGCGGCGCCCCGCGTCCGTCTTCAGGAACTTCCTGATCCCGAAGATGGAGACGATCGTGCCCGGGAGGAGGATGAACCAGGTCGCCTTGATGAAGTTCGACATGTTCAGCACCCACTGCGTCAGCGTCGGCAAGTCGCCGCCGAGCTGGTCGAAGATGCCGACGAAGACCGGGACGAGGAAGAGCAGCATTCCGACGAGGACGAGGGTGGCGAAGATCAGCACCATCGTCGGGTAGATCATCGCGCCCTTGACGCGCCGCTTGATCGCTGTCGACTTCTCGATCTGGAAGGCGACGCGGTCGAGGACCGTGTCGAGGATGCCGGCCGCCTCGCCGGCCTCGACCATCGAGACGTAGAGGCGGTCGAAGACCTTCGGGTGGCGGAACATCGCCTGCGAGAGCAGCATGCCGCCCTCGACGTCGGCTCGGAGCTCGCGGATAACGACGGCGAGGTATTTGTCCTCGGTCTGGTGCTCGAGGATGACGAGTGCGCCAACGACGTTCAGGCCGGCCTCGATCATCGTCGCAAACTGGCGAGAGAAGATCTGAAGCGACTTCGGCTTGATCTTCTTGAACGCGGTGCGCACCGACTCCTCGCCCGCAGACGGGAGCTCCTGCAGGCGGATCGCCAGCAAGCCGCGGACGCGCAGCTGCTCGCGCGCCGAGCCCGGATCGGGCGCGTGGACCTCGCCCAACGACTCGACGCCGAGCGAATTGATCGCGTTGTACGCGTATGCCGCCATACCTCAGGTCGTATCGGCAGGGTGACGTGCCCTCTTGAGATCTGGACGCTCACTGCCGATGAACAACACAGTGAAGGCGCGCCTCCGTTCCCAACAGGGCTTCGGCCTGATTGAGCTGCTGATCTCGATGGTGATGCTGAACGTCGGCATCCTCGCGCTCGTGGCCGCCTTCAACTCGGGCGCGTTGGCGCTACAGCGGGCATCTCAGACCTCGACGGCGTCGGTGCTTGCCGACAAGCAGCTCGAGCTTTACCGCGCGCTCAACTGGTCGGCAATCACGTTGAAGTCGGGGACGGGCGTAGGCTCCGTGAGCGAAGCCTGCGCTAACACCACCTACGCCGCCGGCCTTTCGCCGTGCGCGACGCAGGTGACTGCGGTCTGCACGGTCGTGACACCGCAGTGTTCGGCGATGCAGACCGTCACGGGCCCCGACGGCAACTCCTACCGGGTCGACTCGTACATCGTCTCCGACCCGACGCCGAACGGTCGCGCGGTCAAGCGCGTCACGGTCGTGATCCGGAAGACGAGCACCCTCAAGGCGCTCTCCCAAGTCACGTCGACGTTCGACCAGTCGACCGGCTAGCCAGCCCGGTCGGCGCCCGAAACGGACCTGTCCCAGGGACAGACCCTCGGACACGGCCAAAGAAGACCGCTGGCTACTTCTTGGGCTTGGGCGGGACGAAGCCCTGCACCGTCCGCAGCTCGAGCTCGTAGCGGCTGCCGTCGCTGGTGTTCTGCAGCGTCAGCGGCTTGCCGAGCTTGAGCGTGATCGTCTCAGCGCCGTCGGCGTAGACGCCGCCCGCGATGCCGATCTCGATCGACTTCCCGTCCGGCGCCGCCGACACGAAGACGAACACGGGATCGTCCACGGGAAATTCGGCCGCCGCTGTGAGCTCGATGACCGCGCCGTTGAGCGACAGCGTGGTCGCCGTCGCGGGCGGCGTGAAGGCAGTCGCCTGAGCCGAGCCGCTGCCGCTGCCGGCCGTGCCTGTTCCGGCCCCCGGGACGGTTGCGCCGGACGTGCCGCCGCCCTCGGCAGGCTTCGGCTTCTCCGGGGCCTTGCCGCCGGTCTCACCCGCGGCCGCCTTGGCGCCGGCGCCGGAGGACTGGGGGGCAGCGGGGATCGCATCGGCATCGACCTGCTGGTCGAACGGATCAACGGCTTCGAACCGCTCAAAGGAGAGCAGTTGGCCCGCGCCTGCGGCGACCGGCACGTCGCTGTCGATGAGGACGGCCGGCTGAGCCTCCGTGGCGGGCACGGGCGCGCCCGCCGCAACGGCCGGCGCGCCAGGCGTTCCCGGCGGAACAGCACCGGAGGCCGTCGCTGAGGTGACGGGGGTCGGGGTTGTCTCGGCCGGGGCGGCGGTGGCAGGCCCCTTGAGCATCTTCAGCGTCTTCGGGCCTTGATACGCGACAACGGCCAAGAGGAGGACCGAGAGGCCGATCGCCATCTTCTTCTGCTTCGCCGCTTTTGCCTTCAGTGGATCGACCCTCTTCGCCATCAGGGGCTCCCTTCCGCTCCCACGGCTTCGGCGCCGCTCGGTTCGGCCGAGGGCGTCGCGGGCGCGGCGCCCTCGGCAGTTGCAGGCGGCACCTGGTTCGCGGGCGCAGCCGTGCCGTAGACATAGGCGTTGACGGTCAGGTTCGCGCTGAGCTCGGGAAAGCCGTCCGGCGACTCGGCGAAGTCGATCGTCTCGACCGAGAAGAGCCGGCCGGTCGCCTGCAGCTCGCTACGACGGACGCCCACGAGCGTGCGCAGCCGGAAGAGGAAGTCGGACAGCTCGTAGAAGTTCCCGTCGAACGCGACGCCAACCGGGACGGTCTGGAACGAGCCGGTGACGGCCGACGCCTGGGGCGTAATCGCGTTGAACTCGATTCCGGTCTCCTGGGCGATGCGCGAGAGCTCGAGCAGGATCCCGGGCATGTCCGGCACCGACGGCATCGCCGTCGCGAGGCGGAAGATGTCGGCAACGGCGATCGGCTGCGAGTCTTCGTCGCGCGTGCTGGCGGCTCGGGCGACTGCGAGCGCCGTCTCCACGGTCGTCGCCTCGCCCTTCAGCGCGGCCGCCTCGGAACGCTTTGGCCCGACGAGCACGAACCAGCCGAGCAGCGCGTAGACGAGGAGGCCGGCGCCGACGACGACATAGAGGGAGCGCGGAGAGAGCTTGCGCTTCACGAGGAGCTCCCGGCGGCGCGGATGTCCGCCATGATCGTGAACTGGACGATGCGGCGAGAGCCGATGGGCTGCACCGTGCTGGACTGGAGCTGCACGTTCGTGAGCGCCGGCGCCACGGAGAAGCGCGCGAGCACACGCGCGACGCCGTCCTGGGAGTAGGTCGAGCCGTTCAGCACGACGCCCGGGATGCCCTCACCCGCCGGAGCACCAGTCGGAGTGGTCGGGACTGCGCTGCTGGCGAGGCTCGTCAGCCAGACGTCGCGCGGCAGGAGCTGCGAAATCTGACGCAGGACACGATCCCAAGCGACGCGACTGCCGAGCGCCGTCGAGAGCGCGGTGATCCGCGCCGACTTGTCCGCGACGAGCGTCTCATCGGTGACGCCGGATGCACCTTCGGTCGACGGTTGTGGCAACGCGGCCAGCTCGGCGTTGAGGGAGTCGATCCGCGCCTGTTGTTCCGAGGTTGCGCCGCCGGCGCTGATCATCGCGGCAGCCAGCAGGACCGTCACGAGCGCGGCTCCGCCGGCCGCCCCGAAGGCGACGCCACGCTTGGCCTCGAAGCTGCGCTTCGTCTCGTCGCGAGGGAGAAGGTTGACCGCACGCATCAGCTGGCCACCTAGTCGTCGATCCCGAGACCGATGGCGACTGCGAGCGAGCCGAGCTGCGGCTGCTCAGCCGCCTTCTTGGAGACCTTGAGGCGCGTGAGCGGGTCGGCGACTCGGACGGGAACGCCGATCAGCCGCTCGAGCTCGGCGCCGAGTCCGGGCAGATGTGCGGTCCCGCCAGTGAGCACGATCTCGCCGATACCCAGCGAGCCGGGCTGGTTTTGGTAGAACTGGAGCGAGGAGACGAGCTCCCGAGCAAACGTTTGTAGTTGCCGCCGAGCCGCCTCGCGCGCGGTTGAGAACTGCTCCTCGTTGTAGCCCTCTGGCACCTCGGTCGGACCGGCGAACGAGAGCGCCCGCTTGATCGGCTCGGCTTCGCTCGGCGAGGTGTCGAGCGCGCGTGCGATCGCAACGTTCAGCGCCCACCCCCCCCACTCGAGCACACGTGTGAATTCGCATGTGCGCCGGTCCGAGACAGCGAAGGTCGAGCGGTCGTGACCGACGGAGACCGCGACGAGAGCGCCTCGCTCCGAACCGGGGACGGGATCCTGGGGCTCGGCGATCGCGCGGAGCAGCGCGAAGGCCTCGAGGTCGATACCGACGATCTGGAGCCCCGCCTTTTTGCAAGCGTAGACGTAGCGGTCGACGAGCTCGCGGTAAGCGACAACGAGCAGGACGCGGCTGACCTTCTGGCCCTCCTCGTTCACCGAGTGCGAGAGCACCTGATAGTCGAGCACCGCCTCTTCGAGTGGAATCGGCAGCACCTCCTGCGCACGGAAGCGGATCGCGTTCGCGAGCTGCTTCGAATCGTCGATGCCGGTCACCTCGAAGGTACGGACACCGATGCGGTTGTTGGCGATGCCCAGGCGCACGCCGCGCCTGGGAAGCTTGTGGCGCTTGAAGAACGCCCGCAAGGCGACAGCAAGCGCCTCGGGGTCGCGCAGCTCGCCGCCGACGACGACGCCGTGCTCGAGTGGCTCGCGGACCGCCTGGACGAGCTCCGGAGAGGCTCCGTTGCTGACGCACGCGGCCGCGATCTGCGAGCCGCCGATCTTCAGGCCGACGATCTTCTTCGCGTTGCCACGGGAAAGTGACGAAAGCGAAGGGAGCGACGGCCGTGGCCGCGCCGGGCGGCGCGCCTTCGGCTTCGGCTCGGAGGCCGGCTCGGCGGCGTCCCACTCCTTCGGGCCGCGCTTGAGCGATAGCTCCCGCTTGTAGAACGGAACCTTGTCTCCGGCGTCGGCCTTCGCCGGGCGCTCGCGCCTCGTGCGTGCGCTCCTGGGGGTCTTCTCGGGCTTGGGCCTGCGCTCGCGCGGGCTTCGTTTGAGCGAAAGCTCCTTCTTGTAGAAGGGGACCTTCGTCTCGGCTTCCGCGGCCGGAGCTGGGTCGGAGACCGGCGCCGGCGGCTGGGGCAGGTCGGGTAGCACGATGGCAGGCAGCGCGGAGACCTCGGCAGGCGCGGGCGCCGCGTGGGCGACGACGTGCAGGTCAGGGTCTACCACGAGCTCTGGCTTGAGCAAAGACTCGCCGCCTTCCTCGATGGCGACGGGCTCGGCCGGCACGAGTGAGACGGGGGACGGGACGAGTGTCGGCGCCTCGGCCGCAGGTTCTACGGACGGCGCAGCCTCGACGGCAGGCACAGCCTCGGCAGGCATTGCCTCGGCAGGCACTGCGGCGAGCGGCTCCTCGGGCGGCTCTGAGACTTGCTCGAGCGGCTTCGTCAGCCAGCTGTGCTCGACCGTGGGCGCCGGTTCGAGCGCAGGCTTCGGCGCGGCGGCCGAGACCGGTGCGAGCGCCACTTCGGGCTCCGGCTGGTGCTCCGGCTCGGCGGTGGCGACTTCCGTCTCGGCCGCGGCCTCTGAGGGGGCGTCCGGCGCGCGCTCTTCCGCAGGCTTGCGGCGGAACGACATCTCCTTCTTCCAGATCGAGGGGGGCTTTTCCTCGCTCGCCATCGTCAGTTCCCTGCCACGCGCAGGGCGGGCGGCGATGCGTGCTCGTCCTCGAACCCTGCCCGGTCCAGCAGGCCTTCAAGCTGATCGGCGCGGCTCGAGCAGGCGAGCGCGGCGTCCTTCGTGATCACGCGGCGCAGGACGAGCTGGGCAAGCGACTGTTCCATCGTCATCATCCCGCGACCCGTGGCGGTCTGCATGATCGAGTAGATCTGCTCGACCTTGCCCTGGCGGATCAGGTTCCTCGTCGCGTCGTCCGGCAGCAGGATCTCGAGCGCGGCGACGCGGCCCTGGCCGTCCGCCGTCGGGAGCAGAGCCTGGGTGACGATCCCCTGCAGCGAGCCCGCGAGCATGATCCGCACCTGCTCCTGCTGCTCGGCAGGGAAGACGTCGATGATCCGGTCGACGGTGCCGGGCGCGCTTTGGGTGTGCAGCGTGCCGAGCACGAGGTGACCGGTCTCGGCGGCGGTCAGCGCGGTGCCGATCGTCTCGAGGTCGCGCATCTCGCCGACGAGGATCACGTCCGGGTCCTGGCGGAGCGCGGCGCGGAGCGCCTCGCCGAAGCTGGTGGCGTCCACCCCGATCTCGCGCTGGTTGACGATGCAGCGCTTGTGGCGGTGGACGAACTCGATCGGGTCTTCGATCGTGAGGATGTGGTCGGTGCGGTTGCGGTTGACCTCGTCGATCATCGCTGCGAGCGTCGTCGACTTGCCGGAGCCAGTCGGGCCCGTGACGAGGACGAGGCCGCGCGGCTGCATCGCGAGCTCGGCGAGTGAGGTCGGAAGACCGAGCTCCTCCAGCGTCTTGAGCTCCTCCGGGATCACCCGGAAGGCGGCGCCGAGCGCCTCGCGCTGGAAGTAGACGTTGACGCGGAAGCGGGCCAGGCCCGGCACGGCGTGCGAGGTGTCGATCTGACGCTTGATCTCGAGCTGTTTCTGCTGTTCGGTGGAGAGCACGCGGTAAAGCAGCTGCTGCGTGTCGTCGGGCATCAGGGCGGGCAGACCCTCGAGCCGCTCGAGCTCCCCGCGCACACGGATCGCTGGAGGCGTCCCCACGGTCAGGTGGAGATCGGATGCTCCGCGCGCGACCATCGCCTCGAGCAGCGTGTCGATCGAGTGCAGCGCGAGCGGTTCGGAGGGCGTCATGCCGGTCACGAAATGGGCTATCGGCACGCGCTCGGGGTAACTTGAGTGAGGGATCGGCGGCCTCGCCCACGCGCGCGCGTTCCTCTCTCCCGCGTCGGGCGACTCACCCACCGTGGGGGATGCCGTGGGTGAGCGTTCACCCCTTCGAGGGGTCTACTGGGGCAGCCGAAGGGTCGATGTGGGTTCAGCCACTGAACTACAGACCGTCCCCTCGGAAGGAGACACTCCAATGCTTACAGCGCTGCGCAAGCGCCTCGACGCCAGGAACGAGAAGGGTTTCACCCTGATCGAGCTCCTGGTCGTGATCATCATCATCGGCATCCTGCTCGCGATCGCCGTGCCGAGCTACCTCGGCTTCCGCGACCGTGCCGCGAAGGCTGCCTCGCAGGCGAACGTCCGCTCGGCGATCCCGTCGATCGAGACCTTCTTCGCCGACAACAACACCTACGTCGGTGTCGACAACGCGGCCGCAGGCGTCCCGCCGGGAGCGATCTCGTACGACGCCGGCCTGAAGGCGACCTTCGACAACTCGTTCAGCTCGACGACGAACTACTGCGTCTACAGCGATGTCGGCGGCTTCCGCTACCACAAGCTCGGCCCGTCGGGCAACATCACCCAGGACCTGACTCCCCTGGCCACGCCCTGCGCGTAACTCCCAGCTCCACTGTTTGACCGAGAGGGCGCCGGAGACGGCGCCCTCTCTCGTTTGTCTCTGCCACGAAGCGCTAAACGATCAGGACGGCGCTGCCGATAGACCCGGTAATGGAAAAGCTCAGCCCGCAGGTTCGGATCCTTGCGATCGTGATCATCCTCGCCGGCGCCGCCGGCATGCTCGCCCTGCGCATGTTGGGGCCGAGCGTCGCCGACGAGACGAGCGCTGCACCGGTCGTCACGCACACCGCCGCGCGGCTGAAGCCGGCGAAGCAGGACAAGGCCGCGCCGGCGCCGGTGAAGGCGGCCGCCGCGGTTCCTGCGCTGAACGCGCCCACGCCCGCCGCTCCCACCGGCTTCCCAGTCGCGATCGACGCGGCACTCCGCAAGCACCAGGTTCTGGTCGTCTCGCTCGTCGTTCCCGGCGCACGTGTCGATGAGCTCGCCGCGGCCGAGGCCCAGGCGGGCGCCAAGCTCGGCGGCGCCGGCTACCTGGCACTGAACGTCCTCAACGAGGATGTCGCTCGGGCGCTACTGTCGAGACTCGACCTCGTCGAGGATCCCAGCGTGCTCGTGCTGAAGCGGTCGGGGGAGATCGCCGTCGAGCTGGCCGGTTTCGTCGACCGCGAGACGGTCGCCCAGGCCGCCGCCAACGCCTCGCCGTGACCACGGCTGCCCAGCCCGCGGAACGGGAGCTGTTCGTGCGCCACGCGCGGAAGGAGGGCCGCTCAGTCGCAGTCCTCCGCGCCGTCGACCACGGCGACTCCTGCGTGGTCGAGACCGAGGTGTATCCCGTTGGCGCCGCCAACGGCGCCGAGCCGGTACGCCCCGGTCCCTACACCTTCGCGGAAGCAGCCCAGGCGACGCAGTTCGTCACGGAAGCAGTCGAAGCTCTGATGGTCCTCGGCTGCGACGTCCAGGCTCAGTAGCTCTCCGCTGCACCGGCGTTCAGCCGCAGCAACCAGGGATAGTCCCTCGGACATGTCCCTTCGCGCCGCTAGACGAGGACGCGGGCGAGCTCTTCGACGGACGTGAGGCCGGCGGCAACCTTCGAGAGGCCGTCGTCCCAGAGCGAACGCATGCCCGCCTCCATCGCTGCGCGTTCGACGTCCTCGCGGCTCGCACGGGCGACCGCCAGTTGCGCGATCGACTCGGTCATCGTCAGCAGCTGGTACACGCCGACGCGACCCTTGTAGCCGGTCTGGTTGCAACGGACGCAGCCACGCTTGCGGTAGAACGCCATCCCGTCCGAGGCGAGCGCCACGTCGGGTGACACGCGCGACTGGAGCAGCTCCTCGACGGAGGGCTGGTACATCTCGCAGCAATTCGAGCAGAGCTTCCGTGCCAGCCGCTGGGCGAGCACGCCGGTCACAGCGGCGCCGGTGAGAAAGGGCTCGACGCCCATCTCGTTCAGGCGTGTGATCGCGCTCGGCGCGTCGTTCGTGTGCAGCGTCGAGAGGACGAAGTGACCGGTTAGGGCGGCCTCGATCGAGATCTTGGCCGTCTCGCCATCCCGGATCTCGCCGACCATGACGACGTCGGGATCGGAGCGCAGGATCGAGCGGAGCGCGGTCGCGAACGTGAGTCCGGCACGGATGTTGATCTGCACCTGGTTGACGCCGGCGAGCCGGTACTCGACCGGATCCTCAACCGTGATGATGTTGATCTCCGGCCGGTTCATCGTCGTCAGGCCGGCGTACAGAGTCGTCGACTTACCGGACCCGGTTGGTCCGGTGACGAGCAGCGCACCGGTGGGTTTCGAGATGATCTCGGCGAACCGCGCGCGCATATCGTCCGAGAGCCCGAGCTCCTCGAGGGTCGGCGCGCGCCGCGACTTGTCGAGGAGACGCATCACGACCTTCTCGCCCTCGACGGTCGGCAGCGTCGCGACACGGATGTCGAGCATGCGGCCGGCAGCGGCGGCGTTCAGAGAGATGCGCCCGTCCTGCGGCTTGCGGCGCTCGGCGATGTCGAGCTTCGCGAGCACCTTCAAACGGGTCGTCACGCCCGGCGCCATCCGCTTCGGGATTCGCTGCATCTCCTGGAGCACGCCGTCGACGCGGAAGCGAACGACGAGGGAGTCTTCCTGCGGCTCGAAGTGAACGTCGGAGGCGCCATCCTCGGCGGCCTGAAAGATGACGGAGTTGACTAGACGGACGAGCGGTGCGTCGGAGATCCCGTCGTCGGCCTCGAGATCGTCGTCGTCGTCCTCCACGGCGATGCCGAGATCGGCGTCGACCTCCTCCAGCACCGCTCGGGTGCCGAAGGCTTCGGAGGCGCGCGCCATCCGGCGCAGCTCGGCGAGGATGTCCTCGCTCGAGGAGACGCCGAGGTCGAGGGGATAACGGGTTGCGAGCCGGAGCTCGTCGAGGCCGTGCAGGTTGCCGGGATCGGCGACGGCGACGCGCAGCGTGCCGTCCTCGAGCGCGTATGGGATCGCGACGACGCGCTCGAGCACGTGCAGCGGGATCAGCTCGGCCGCGTCCTTCGCGACACCGGTCAGAGCAAGGTCGACGAGAGCGGTCTGGTACCGGACGGCGAGCGAGCGGGCGATGCCCTCGGGCGGGGCGACCCCCTCGTCGACGATCGCCTGCGCAAGCGACCCGGCACGGCCTCGTACGAGTGCGAGCTTGTCCGGTGCGACGAGCCCGGTCGCGGCGAGCAGGTCGATGACGAGCTCGGACATCGCGTTGATGCCCATGCCCGAGCTGAGAGGCTGCGCGCCTGTGGCGGCAGTCTGGTTGCCGGTCGTGCCGACCGTGCGCAGATTCGGTGGACGTTCGCTGTCCATATCCCTCGTTCGAGTTATCGGCACCGCAACCCGGGCGCTAAAGCGCTCGTTTCGGCGCGGACGCGACTAGAAGCGGCTGAGATAGCCGTCGAGCAGCTCGTCCCCGAAGAAGAGCGCGACGATGCCGCCGAGGGAGAGGAACGGCGCCAGCGGGATGGCCATCTTCCGTGCCGCGCTCCCGTGGCGCACGAACAGCACTATCGAGGGCACGAGCGCGGCGAGCATCCCCAGCATCAGCGCGACGGGAGCCGTGCGGCCGAGCATCGCTCCGAGCAGAAGCGCCAGCTTGACGTCGCCCATGCCCATCCCCTTCGGATAGGCGAGCGCCGCGAGAAAGAGGAACAGCGCGGCGCCGAAAGCGCCGAGCGCCCATTCCACGCTCGGCTCGAGCACGGTCATCGCGACGAGCACGAGCACGGCTGCAGGCAGCACGACGACGTTCGGGACGATCCGGTGCGACAGGTCGGTGGCGGAGACGGTGACGAGGGTCGCGCAGAAGAACGCGGCGACGAAGGACTCCCCCGACCAGCCGAACGCAAGGAAGGAGGCTCCGACGAGCAGCGCCGTGAGCAACTCGACCGCCGGATAGACGAGCCCGATCCGGGCGCCGCAGCCACGGCAGCGGCCGCGCAGCGCGAGGTACGAGAGCAGAGGGACGTTCTCGTACCACGCGAGCTCGTGCCCGCAGCTCATGCAGGTCGAGCCGGGCTTCACGATCGAGCGCTTCAGCGGGACGCGCGCGGCGACCACGTTGAGGAAGCTGCCGATCGCAAGGCCGGGAGCCAATGCGACGGCGGCGAGCGCGAAGTCCAAGCTAGCCCCCGTAGGTGGGCGTGGCGGGAACCGCGTGCACGTTCGGGTTCAGCGGCGCACCGAGCGGCAGCTGCGAGATCGTGGGCAGCGGCTTCAGCGCCGTGTTCGTGCCCCACGCGAACCGGCCGCAGATCACCGGCCCCTGGATCTCGACGTTCGTGCCGGAAAGGTTCGCGGTCGCCGTCGGGTTGCAGAAGAGCCCGCCTTGGAACTTGTTGTTGGAGCCGTTGAGATTGATCGCGTTGCCGGAGCCGTTCGCGACCACGATCAACATCTCCGTGTTGGGATTCCACGTCGTGAAGTCGCAATTGACGTTCGCGCAGAGCTTCGCGGTCGATCCGCTGAAGCTGAACGTGCCTCCGACGTAGAGGCTGGCCGTGCCCTGGTAGGTCGCGGTCGGGTCGGACGTCGTCACGTTGCCGTCGATGAAGATGACGCCCTTGACCGTGAGGACATCGGTGGACGCGTTCCACGAGAGCTCGCCGATCTGCGTTCCGCTGGTGCCGTCGTTGGCATAGGTCTTGCACTGGTAGCTCGTCGACGGCGTCAGGTCGAACGTGCTCGTCTTGCTGTTGTCCGAAGCGGTGTTGCCGACGCTTTCCCAGGTCGTTGCGGCGAGGTTCGCGGGGTTCGTCGCAGTCACGCAGGCGTGCTTTGGGCCGGGGCTCGCGCTGGCGTAGTAACCGGTCGAGGTGAAGTCCGCGGTCGGAGCCGTGATCGCCGAGAAGGTCGTGTTCGTGTCGACCCAGTAATCGTCGGCGGTCGTGCAGGCGTGCGGGCTCGAGTTGATGTTCGTCGAGCAGCCGCCCTGGATCGCGCCGCTCGTGAGACGGTCGGTGGAGTAGCCTGCGGAAGCGTTGTTGCCCGTGATCACGAGCTTGCCGCCGACGCGGAGGTCGACCGCCTGCGGTGGCGGGGTCTGGCCCTCGCCTTGCTCGTCGATGTGGGCGTTTGTCCCGCTCAGGCAGAGGTCGCCGACGACGTAGAGCGGGATGTCGATGATCACGTTCGTGCCGCTCAGGTCGACCTCGCAGCCGCTCGCCGCAGGCGCGGTCGAGTAAACGTAGTTCCAGGCCGCCGCGTTCGCGGGCTGTGTGCTGTTCCAGGTCACGAGTACGTTGGCGGTAAGGGTCTTTTTCAACGCCGGACCGCCGGTCGGGTTCGGTACCTGGCCGACGGAGGTGATCGTCCACGAGGAGGTCGTAGAGTTGAGAACTCCTTTCCAGGTGGCGGTCCCGTTCGGGTAGGTCGAGACGATCGGGGTGCACGTGGTTCCGGCAGCGTCACAGCCGAGCAGCGTCGGGTCGTTGGCGTTGTTCGCCAGCGTGTTGTCGTCCCAGTAGTTGAGGACGGAGAACGCGTTCGCGAGCCCTGCCTCGGCGAGCGCTTCAGCGCTGATTCGGCCCTGGGCGACGTGCGCGGTGCGGCCACTCGAGCTGGAGAACTCGACGATGCCGATCACCATCGCACCGGTTGTGCTCATGACGATGAGGGCGAGGGGAAGTGCAAGCCCGTGCTCGCCCCGCAGCCGCCGCAACAGGCGCATCATGCGGGGCGCGTGCTGTTCCGTAGCACGATCCGGTCCGTGAGCGAGTACACGCGCTCGGGTTTGGTCGGCGTCAGGTTGACGTCGAGCGTGATCGCGAGGAACGCGAGTTGACCCGTCCCGGCGGCAGTGCTCCCGGAGGGGGCGGTATAGGTGAAGGCGTTGGCCGTCGTCAGGTAGTCGGCGACCTTCCGGCCGGTCCCGCTGCAGGCCGCTCCCGAGTAGCGCCAGAGCCCGTAACGGCCGGTGCCGTTCGCGACGGTGCACCAGGTCGTGTTCGTGCCCGAGCCGCAGGCACCGCTCGTGAGCGTGATCGTCGCGGCCGGGTTCGCGGTGGTCGCGCAGGTCGACTTGTGCACGTCGCGGCGGAGCCAATCGAGCCCAAGCCTCGCCTCGGTCTGCGCCTCGAAGCGACGGTTCATGTCGATCTGTGCGCTTGTTCCGGAAACCATCAGTGTCGTCAGTCCTCCCATCACGGTCATTAGGATCGCCATGCTCGCGAGCAACTCGATCATCGTGAAGCCGCCTTCGCTGCGAAGCAGGCGCGTCAGTTCACGAATCCGGAGCCTCATCGCGACCTCGCTTCGACCTCCGCGAGCGTGCGCTTGGCAAGCAACTCGCTCCGTGCGCCGACGCCCCAGAGCTGTTGCGCCCGGCGGTCGATCGCGATCAGCATTCGTAGCGCTTCCGCTCCGCCCGACCAGCCGAACGCGGCGCCGGTGACGATCCAGTTGTGCTGATAGAACCAGTGGGCGACCGCGCGCGGCGTGCGCTTGCTATGGGCGTCGAGCCACGTCGAGAGCTGCTTCGCCCGGCGTGTAAGCGGGATCTCGTCCGAGGGCTCCTTGGGCGCGTCCCGGACGACGAAGGCGGGCTTCCTGGCCACTGTCGCCGGCTTGGCGGTTTTTTTGGCGGCCGCGGGCTTCGGCTTCGCGGCGGGCCGCGGCGCGGAAGCGGCAGCGCGCCTGATCCTCGGCTTCGAGCCGACGAGGCGCGCGGAGCGGCCTGCGTACGGGGCTTCGTTCTCTGGCTGCCCCTCCTGCTTGTAGGTCGCGTTGCGGGAGAGCACGAGGGTGACGATGGGTGCTCCGCCGGCGATCACGCGCGATCCC
>Ga0136635_10000039_pt1 | contig 28819 bp, 25 predicted proteins | sample AntDrymeUQ852106_2_FD_105495 | JGI IMG/M metagenome (GOLD analysis project Ga0136635, IMG submission 105495) | Polar desert sand microbial communities from Dry Valleys, Antarctica - metaG UQ85 (21.06) | ecosystem: Environmental > Terrestrial > Soil > Desert | place: Antarctica: Dry Valley... | reverse complement strand
TCCCGTTCCCGTTGCCGCTGGCGTTCCCGTGGCCGAGGGCGGCGTCGGTGGCGTGCGGCCCGACACGGGCCGTGCCGACCGCGCCATGCCCTTGACCGACTCGGCGTGCTCCTGCACGAGCCCGGCGAGCGACTGCAGGAACTCGCGTTCCCGCGAGAGGAAGGCGTTGACCGCCGCACGATCCGCGGGACCACCGGCGGCCACCGCCGCCACCGAGCTCGCCGATTTCGCCTCGCCCGTGATGCGGGCCGCCTCCGAGCGTGCGCGAGCGATGATCTCGTCGGCCTGACGCGCGACGTCGTCCAGGTCAGGCGAGCCGACCATCGGGGCGCCGTTCGCCCGGAGACGATCGTTCTCGGAGGTGAGCGCCGTGAACGTATCGGTGATCTGATCGAGGAACTCGTCGACGTCGCGCATCTTGTAGCCGCCGAAGCGCGAGACGCGGAACTCCTTCTGCTGGATCTCGATCGGCGTCAAGCGCGACCGCGCTGCGGAAGCCTCGTCTGTGCTCATATCCTTGCTCATCGTGTCCTTCTTCCCCATGGATCCCTCCCGGTCAGCAGAGCGCCGTCTGCAGCACGAAGATGATGATGAACGCCACCACGACCGAGAGGTCGAACATACCTGCCGGGGGGAGGATGCGGCGGAGCGTGCGAAGCGGTGGTTCGGTCACGTCGTACAACAGCTCGTAAGCCGAGCGGAGCGGCCCCGTGGCTGGAGGGCGCCAACCCGCGAGCTGCACCCAGCTCAAGATGACCCGGATCAGCAAGATCACCCAGATGATCGTGAGCGCGACGCAGATCAATCGGTTCATCGGGTGCAGAGGCTAGCAGCAGCCCGCAGGCGCTCGATATCGATCCCGGTCTCGGACTTGTCTCGTGGAGGCCACGCACTTCTCGATCAGAGCTGGTTGTAGAAGCCGGTGCCCGCGATCCGTTCGCGCTCTTCGGCCGAGACCTCGACGTCGGCGGGGCTGAGCAGGTACACGCGGTTGGCGACCAGCTCGATCTTGCCGTCGAGCCCGTACACGAGCCCGCTCGCGAAGTCGACGAGGCGACGCGCGATCGAATCCTCGGTGGACTGCAGGTTCATGATGACCGCGGTGCCGTCCTTGAAGCGGTCCGCGACCTCACGCGCCTCGTTGAACCGTTTCGGCTCCGACTTGTGGATCGCGCTCATGCCCGTGGAGACCGAGCGGGGCGAGGCGATCGTTCGAACCACGCCCTCTGCCTCCGCGGGCACCTCTCGTATCGCTTGGGGACGCATGCGTCGCACCGGCGCGGGCTCGGACTCTGGCATGTCGTCGACGAAGTCTTCGTCTTCCTCGACGAGCCCCAGATAGTTCAGGGTCTTCTTCCACACGCCGGCCATCTCCGTTTCCTCTCGTGTCCCGGGCCGCCCTACCGGGTGCCGGGCGGCTCCCGCTCGGCCTGTCTCGGGCCGAACAACGCAGTACCGATACGAACCATCGTAGCGCCTTCCTCTACTGCAGCCTCGTAATCCAACGACATCCCCATGCTCAAGTCCACCACGTCGGCATGGTTCCCTCTGATGGCATCCCTCAGCTCGCGAAGCCGATGGAACCACGGACGGGCATCGTCCGGCGTCTGCCCGAGCGGCGGAACCGTCATGAGCCCGCGCAGTCGAAGACCCTGGAGCCCGGCCACGTGGTCAGCAAGCGCAGGCACGTCCCTCGGCTCCACCCCCGAGCGCTCACCGGTGAAGTCCACCTCGATCAACGCGTCGATCGTGCGCCCCGCCTCGGCGGCACGGCGCGCCAGACGCTCTGTCGCACGGTGCTCAGCGACCGTCTCCACGACGTCGGCAAGCGCGGCCACGTGGTGGGCCGAGCCCGTCTGCAGAGCCCCGATGTAGTGCCAGCGGGCGCCGGGCACCGCCTCGTGCAGATCCCGCAGCTCGCGGACGTAGTTCTGCCCGATCGCCGTGACGCCCGCCTCGATGACCCACCGCAGCGGCTCGGCCGGCTGCGTCTTCGCCGCGGCGATGAGCCGCACCGACGCCACGTCACGCCCGGACCGCTCGCAGGCTCGCCCGATGCGATCTCGGACCGTCTCGAGGTTGCGCTCGATCTCGGCGCGGCCAGCGTGCATGCCGTCATCGTGGCATGCCCATCGGTGGCGGGTCAGAGGGGGCGGGGAGGTCTCTCGGCCAAGAGGCGGGGGAAGGGCGCCTCCTCGCGTCGATCGCCTCCCCGCCCCACGCCCGACAGGGGCCATGCGGAGCGAGGTTCGCTCGCCGATCGTATGAGGGTCAGCTCTTCAGGAAGTCCGGGATATCGAGATCCTCCTCCGCGTCGAACGACACCGGTCGCTGCGGCTCGTGCTCACCCGTCGTGAAGACGTCGCCCTCGTCGTCGCCCTCGTCGGACAGGATCGACGGAAGCCGCTCACGCGAACCTGCGTCGTCGCCGCGCACCGGCTCCTCGAGCAGCCGCGAGAGCCGCGACTCGAACTGATCGCCGCTGGCCGCGCTGGGGGCAACCTTGTCGAAGCCCGCTGCCACCACGGTCACGCGGACCTCCTCACCCAATGCGTCGTCGACGACCGCGCCGAAGATGATGTTCGCGTCGGGGTGGGCCACCCGGGTGATCGCCTCGGCGGCCTGGTTCACCTCGTGCAGGGTCAGGTCGGTCGGCCCGGCGATCGACAACAACACGCCCTTGGCACCGTCGATCGAGCTCTCGAGCAACGGCGAGCTGATCGCGGCCTTCGACGCCTCGGTGGCACGGTCCGGGCCGGACCCGAGCCCGATGCCCATGAGGGCGGAGCCGGCGCCCGACATGACCGACTTCACGTCGGCGAAGTCGAGGTTGATCAGCCCGGGCGTCGTGATGAGCGACGTGATGCCGTCGACCCCCTGGAAGAGCACCTGGTCGGCCATGCGGAACGCTTCGACCATCGGCATGTTCGGGTCGGCGACCTGAAGCAACCGATCGTTCGGCACGACGATCAGCGTGTCGACGGCCTTCTTTAGCTCGGTGATGCCGAGGTCGGCCTGGGTCGCCCGCCGGCGCCCCTCGAAGCCGAACGGACGAGTCACCACACCGATCGTGAGCGCGCCGAGCCCTTTCGCGACCTCCGCCACAACGGGCGCACCACCGGTGCCGGTGCCGCCGCCTTCGCCAGCGGTGATGAACACCATGTCGGCGCCCTTGAGGATCTCCTCGATCTCGTCGGCATGCCCGGTCGACGCGGATCGTCCGACTTCGGGGTCGGAGCCGGCCCCCAGACCCCGGGTCGTCTCTCGTCCGATGTCGAGCTTCACCTCCGCGTCGGACATCAGCAGGGTCTGCGCGTCGGTATTGACGGCGATGAACTCGACGCCCCGCAAGCCTGCTTCGATCATGCGGTTCACCGCGTTCACGCCGCCCCCACCGATGCCGACCACCTTGATCACCGCGAGGTAGTTCTGGGGAACGTCCATCGTTCTTCCTCCACGAGCCGCAGCTCGACGGTCAACCTGGGAATTTCGGTACCTTCTGGCCTCACCTAACCGTCAACTGAACAGTTATTGTCATATCTACATGACGTAGAGTGCTGGGACCGTACTAAGGATCGCCTGGTCCGTCAAGTCTCTCGGCGTCCTTGATTGCGCGGTTCGATGACAGCGCCCGGACGAGTCAAGGTGCCGAAGACGGCGAGGGAGAAGGGGAGGTCGCGTCGTCGCCGCGGGGCGGATCAGGCGAGGTTGCTGCGGGCTCGGCCACGTCCGCCGATGGATCAGGAACCGACACAGGCATCGGCGACCCTACGAACCTCGCTGTCGGAGCAGCAGGCGCAGACACATCGATCGACACCAGTCCCCTGCCCTCGTGATCGGCGAAACCCAAGATCGCCCGCAGGGCTTGCGCTTTGGCCGAGGTCGAATCGACGGTGCCGTAGCGAACCTCCACATGGCCATCGACCACCAGAGCAACGCTGCCGTCGGCCGCGACGAGCACCGACTCGACCCTCACTCGTAGCGCCGGGGCCATCGCTCGCACCACCGCACCGCCCATCTCGGCCATCTCGCTCGACGCCGGCGTGCCGCCGGCAGCGATGACCTCTGGCAGCACGGTGGATCGCGGCGCCCGGCCGAGCACGGTTCCGTCACCGGCGACGAGGCTAAGGATGCCGTCGAGCTCGCTGATCACCACGGGCATGCGCTCGGTCACCGAGATGCGGATGGTTCCCGGCAGCGAGGTCTGCACCCTCGCCTCGAGGATCCAAGGCTCCATCTCGAGTCGAGCTTCAGTGGATGGTTCATCGAGGTGCACCACGTTGCTGCCCACCCCGACACCGGCAGCGCGGAGGACCTGACGAGGGCCGAGGTGCTCCTCACCCGAGACCTCGACCACCCGCGCGCCGAACACCGACGAGTAGCTGAGGGTCACACCCCCGGTCACAGCGACGATCACGACCGCCCCGGCGATCGCCCACGGTCGCAGCCTGCGCCGGCGAGCCTCGTCGATGTGAAAGACCTGGTCGCCAGAGACCTCCACCGGGGCGGGTCGGGCCTGCTGGCCGTCGTTTCGCGACGCTTCCTTCTGCATGGGGAGGCGATCCTCAACCGACACGGTCGAACTCTCCGATCATCTGAACCTCCGGCTCGAGCGTGACTCCGGTGCGCGACGAGACCTCCCGCTCGATCAACTCGATGAGCGCCCTGATGTCGCCGGCCGCCGCGCCTTTGTCGGCGACGATGAAGTTCGCGTGCTTCCGCGAGACCTCGGCTCCGCCCACTCGGGTTCCCTTGAGGCCCGCCTGCTCGATCAGTCGCGCGGCATGGTCGTCGATCGGGTTGCGGAAGACGCTGCCGCAATTGGGCTCCGCGAGCGGCTGCGTTCGCCGGCGCCATTCACGAGCTTCGTGCATCGACGCGCGGATCGAGGCCGGATCGCCGGGACGCAGGCTCGCCGTGGCGCCGATGACGATGGCGTCCGTGGCCAGCTCTGAGCGCCGGTAGCCCAAGGCCATCGCCTCGGCCTCGATGCGCTCCGCCGCGCCGTCGAGCAGGCGGAACACGTCCACGTGCGTCACCAGATCCGACATCTGCCCGCCGTGCGCTCCAGCGTTCATCTTGACAGCCCCGCCCACCGACGCGGGGATCGCCACCCCGAAGGCCAAGCCGTCGAGTGCGTGGCGGAGCGCCACCCCGGCGAGGGCGGGCAGCGGCATCGCGCCCCCAGCCGTGAGTCGATCACCGTCGCGGGCCACCCAGCGATACCCGCGACCGAGCCGCAGCACGAGGCCGTCGAACCCACGGCCGGAGACGAGCACGTTCGACCCCTTGCCGATGACCGCCCACGCGAGGCCGGCCTCGATGATCGCCTGCGAGGCGGCGGCGAGGTCGGCCTCAGACTCCGGCTCGAGGTAGAGAGCAGCGGGACCTCCGATGCGGAAGGTCGTCAGGGGCGCCATGGGGAAAGCTGTGCGGAGCCGGTCGCCGCAAGCCGCGCGCAGGATCGCCTGTGCCAGCGCGAGATCGCTCATCGGACGTCTCCCAGCCGCTCGAGGACGGCGTCACCCAGCATCCACACGTCGCCGCAGCCCATCGTCAGCACCAGGTCGCCGTGCCGAACCTCTCGCTCCAGGTAGTCGATCGCGTCGGTGCGATGGGGCAGATAGACGACCGGCGTCGACGGGGAAGCCAGGGTCACGCCGTCGGCGACGAGCTTGCCCGTGACGCCCGGGATCGGCTGTTGCGCGGCGCCGTCGACGTCGATCACGAGCACGAGGTCGGCACCCGTGACGCTCGCCCCGAGCTCTCGCCAGAGCGCTCGCACCCGGGAGTAGCGATGAGGCTGCACCAGCGCGATCAACCGGCGGGGACGGCGCCGGCGGGCCGTCTCGATCGTGACCGCCATCTCGATGGGGGTATGGCCGTAGTCGTCGAAGAAGTCAGCGCCCCGGGCACTGCCTCGGTGCTCGAACCTGCGATGCACCCCCCGGAACGAAGCGACTTCGCGCGCTGCTGTCTGGAGCTCAACACCGACGCAGCCGGCGGCGCCGATCGCGGCCGCCGCGTTCAGCAGGTTGTGCCCGCCGTCGATCCGCATCGCGAGGGGCACGTCGGCGCCCGATGCGTCACGGATACGCCCCACCGCGCCCGAGGGTCCGAGCTCATCGATCGAGACGACGAGATCGTTGCCCGGGTCGGAGCCGTACCGCACGGCCTGGACCCCGGTGGCGTCGAGCACCGATCGCACGCCCGGGTCGTCCCCACAGGCCACTACGTGCTCGCAGCTCGTCACGAACGCTCCGAAGGCGGCCTCGATCTCGTCACGACCACCCGGATAGAAGTCGACGTGATCGATGTCGACGTTGGTCACGATCCCGACGTGCGGTCTCGTGAGCAGGAAGGAGCCATCGCTCTCGTCGGCTTCGAACACGAAGAGGTCGCCGTTGCCGGAGCGTGCGCCGCTTCCGCTCTCGTTGAGATCGCCGCCGATGAGGTAGCTCGGATCGAGACCAGCTCGTTCCAGCACCACGGCGACCATCGAGGTCGTGGTCGTCTTCCCATGCGTGCCGGCGACGGCGATCGAACGACGGCCCGTCGCGAGCGCCGCGAGCGCCTGCTGTCGCGCCCACACCACGATCCCGCGCTCGCGAGCTGCCGTGAGCTCGACGTTGCTGTCGCCGATCGCGCTCGAGATGATCACCACATCGGGCGAGGCGAGACGGGTCGCATCGTGTCCGACCCATACCTCGGCTCCCGCGGCCCGGAGCGCGACGATGCCCTTCGAGTCCTTCATATCGGAACCGCTCACATCGATGCCACGCGCCCGCAGCAGCTTCGCGAGGTTGCGCATGCCCGCCCCCCCGATGCCGATCATGTGCGCCGATGAGATGCCATCGAGCGCCGGCACCGGCAGTGTCGGGATGCTGCCGGCAGGTGGCACGTACGTCATCACGCCGCGACCTCCTCGACGAGGCCGGCGATGGCTCGGTCGGCGCCAGGGCTCGCCCACTCGCGCATCGCCGCGGCCATCGAGGCGCGACGTGGCTCGTCGGCGAGCAGCGCCACGACTCGCTCCGCGAGCGTCGCCGCAGACAGGGCCGGCTCGAGCATCACGTCGGCTGCTCCTTCACGCTCCAACTCCCTGGCGTTGGCCTCCTGATGGTCCTCCGTGGCATGCGGATAGGGCACGAGGATCGACGGCACGCCGCACGCCGCCAGCTCCGACACCGTTCCCGAACCCGATCGCGCGATGGCGAGGTCGCTGACGGCCAACGCCAGATCCATGCGTTCGATGAACCCCACGGCGCGCACGAGCAGCCTGCCGGCCTGACCGACGGCGGGTGTGAGCTCATCGAGATGAGCCGGGCCGGTCGACACCAGCAGCTGCACGTCGCCGCGGTCGCGAAGCTCCCCGATCGCGGCCGAGACCAGCTGATCGAGCCGGCGCGCGCCCTGGCTGCCCCCGAACACCGAGACGGTCATGCGTTCGCCTTCGAGCTGGAACGCTCGCAGTGCCTCCTTCCGGCGTTCGTCGCGCGCCGACGTCACTTCGGCGATCTGGCGACGGATCGGATTGCCGGTGCGCACGACCCGCGTGCTCGCGGGCAAGCGGGCGGCCGTGGCCACGAACGTGGTCGCCACGACCCTCGCCCACCGCGCGGCGATCCGATTGACCAACCCGGGCACCGTGTTCTGCTCGATGAGCAGGATCGGCGTTCCCGAACGGCGCGCCGCAAGGATCGCCGGGGCGCTCGCGTACCCGCCGATGCCGACCACGACATCGGCCGACAGAACCAGCGGGCGCACGACGCGGGCGGCCGCGAGCGCCATGGCGAGGGCCTTCGCGGTGTGCAGTGAGAGCCGCGTCTGGGCCGAGGCCACTCGGACGGGGGTGAACCCGAAACCCGCGGCGGGAACGAGCGAGGATTCCTGGCCGGTGGCCGAGCCGACGAATCGCACCTCGTGCCCGGCCTCGCGGAGACGCTCCGCGACGGCGAGCGCAGGGAAAACGTGTCCGGCCGTGCCACCTCCCGACATCACGACCTTCACCGGGCCGCCCTCGTACGCGTCGCCGCGCGGCGCACGAGGGCGCGGGTGGCGGCCGGACGCCCTCGGGTGCCGCCGGGCTTCCCGCGCCTGGTTCGGAGCTCTGCTTGCGCGCTCGCCCGCGCGACGCTCGCGAGCACGCCGATGCCTGCCAGCGTGACGACGAGGGCGGTGCCCCCGAACGACAGGAACGGCAGCGGCACGCCGGTGATCGGCATCAGGCCCGTGACGGCCCCGAGGTTGATGATCGTCTGCAAGCCGATCCACCCGGTGATGCCCGCAGCGAGCAGCCGTCCGAACGTGTCGGGCGCGGCGATCGCGATGCGGATGCCCGCGAACAGCATCAGCGCGAACAGGGCGAGCACGATCAGCGCTCCAAGCAGCCCCAGCTCCTCGCCCACGATCGCGAAGATGAAGTCGGAATGCGCGTTCGGCAGGTAGTCCCACTTCTGACGGCTCGCACCGAGACCGACCCCGGTCCATCCTCCCGACGCGAACGCGATCATGCCCTGGATGAGCTGGAAGCCGGACTCGTCGGGATCGTTCCAGGGGTTCAGGAAGGCGTCGATGAACCGAGTGCGACGATAGTCCGTGCCGAAGATCAGGAACGCGGTGCCCGCGAGTGCCACGGCGCACGTGACCGCGAGATACTTGACGCGCACGCCGGCAGCGAACAGCAGCACGATCACCGATCCGCAGATGATCAGGGTGGTGCCGAGGTCGCGCTGCATGATCACCAGCACCGCGACGACGAGCACCACCGGCGCGAGCGGGATCAACAGGTGCACCGGGTCGTCGAGCTTGCCCCACTTCTTCGCGAGCACCGCTGCCGCGAACGCGACCACAGCGAGCTTCAGCATCTCCGCGGGCTGCAGCGTCACCGGGCCGAGGTCGATCCATCGCGAGGCGCCGTGCAACGAGGTGCCGATCGACGGATGCAGGGCCACGAGCATGAGCGGGATGAGCACCAACAGCATCGGCACCGAGAGCTTCCTCCACACGGTGTGAGGAAGCCGCACCGTCGCCACGAGCACCGCGATGCCGACGATCGCGTAGATGCCCTGCCGCTGGAAGTACCAGAAGGCGTTGCCGTCGTATCCCTGCGTCGCCGACACCGACCCGGCCGACATGATCATCGCGAGTCCGAGCACGGTGAGCGCCGCGGCCGGCACGAGCAGGAGCAGCACGTTGACACGGGCGACGTGCATCGCGTCGGCGCGACGCCGGGGCTCGACCACCCGAAGGTGCGTGGCACGGCTCGCGGTTCGCTTAGCCGCCACCTGCGCCCACCTCCTGCTGCAGTCCCCGCGCCGCCGCCGCGAAGCGATCGCCGCGCTCGGCGTAGTCACGGAACTGATCCCAGCTCGCGCACGCCGGGGCGAGGACCACGGTGCCGCCGGGTCTCGCGAGATCGAACGCGAGGCGCACGGCTCGCTCCACCGAGCCGGCCGGGTGCACCGGCCTGATGCCATTGAACACGCGAGAGAGCTCGGGGGCTGCTTCCCCCATGACGATCACGGCGCGCAACCGATCCGCTCGCGTGGCGAGCGGCGACAGGTCAACGCCCTTCGCGAGCCCCCCGGCGATCAAGACCGCATCGTCGAGGCCGTCGAGCGCGGCGAGTGCAGCGTGCACGTTCGTGGCCTTGGAATCGTCGATGAAGCGCACCCCGTCGACCATCGCCGCGACCTGTCCTCGGTGCGGCGCGGGCACGAACGCCGCGAGCCCGTCCGCAACGGCCCGCGCCGAAGCGCCGAACGCGAGCGAGGCAGCGGCGGCAGCGGCAGCGTCAGCTCGGAACCCCGACGCACCGGCGATGACTCCGAGCCGCTCGGGGTCGGCGGTCAGGCGCGAGATCAGGCTCTCGCCGTCGTAACCGACGTGGCCGCGATCGGGCGGGCCGAGACCGAACCACACGACATCGCACTGGGCTTGGGCGGAGCGGGCCGCGGCTTCCGAGTCATCGCGGTTGCCCACGTGGGTGTCGCCGGCCGCCTGCCGGGCGAAGATGCTCGCCTTCGCGGCGGCGTAGTCCTCGAAGGTGCCGTGCTCGTCGAGATGATCGGGCGCGAGGTTCAGCAGCACCGAGACCCGAGGGTGGAACGAGCTCTGCAGGCGGAGCTGGAACGACGAGCATTCCACCACGAGCGCTTCGTGCTGCTCGCGCGCGGCCTCGGGGAAGGGATGACCGATGTTGCCGCACGCGACGGCGTCGACGCCGCCGGCTCGTAGGCACGACTCGATCATGCCGGTGGTCGTCGTCTTGCCGTTCGTGCCCGTGACGGCGATGTAGGGCGCCTCGGCGAGCCGGGCCCCGAGCTCCATCTCGCCCCAGATGGGGAGCCCCCGTTCGCGCGCCCAGCCGAGCACGGGCGCTCGATCGGGCACACCAGGCCCGGTGACCACCAAGGTCGCGTCATCGAGGTGCGTCGGTTCATGGCCGCCGGTCAGCATCTCGACCCCCGCATCGCGGAGCGCGGCCACCGTGGACAGCTCGGACTCAGGCCGCGCATCGGTCACGCGCACCGTCGCCCCTTCCTCCATGAGCACGCGGGCCGCCGACGACCCCGCGACGCCGGCGCCCACCACCACGACGCGCTCACCTTCGAACCTTCCCGTCGTTCGGGGCCCGGCGTTCAATCGAGCCCGCCCTGGAAGTAGATGAAGTCGGCGTAGTACAGGCCGAGACCGACCGCCACGCAGAGCCCGGCGATGATCCAGAACCGCACGATCACCGTGAACTCGGGCCAGCCGGCGAGCTCGAAGTGGTGATGGATCGGCGACATGCGGAAGATGCGCCGGCCGAACCCTCGGAACGCGATCACCTGCAGGATCACGCTCATCGTCTCCATGACGAACAGGCCGCCGAGGATCACCAGCAGGAGCTGGCTGTTGGTCGCGACCGAGAGGCCGCCGAACAATCCTCCGATGGCGAGCGAACCCGTGTCACCCATGAAGATCTTGGCCGGGGCGGCGTTCCACCACAGGAACCCCGCGAGCGCGCCCATCATGGCGGCGGCGATGATCGCGATGTCGAGCATCGCGCGGCCGCTCACGTCGTAGCACCCGTTCGCCTGGATCACCTCACCACCGAAGCAGGGGTGGCGGAACTGCCAGAACGCGATGAACACATACGCGGCGCACACGAGCGTGCTCGATCCGGCCGCGAGCCCGTCGAGCCCGTCGGTGAGGTTCACCGCATGCGAGGAGGCGGTGAGGACGAGGAACACCCACACGAGGAACACGACGCCGAGCGTGACCGCGGTCGGCCTGATGAAGGAGAGGCTGGTGGAGATGCCCGTCTCGTCGGTCGAACGCGAGACGATCAGGCCGAACACGAGCGAGACGATCGCGGTGCCGCCGAACTTCTGCAGCTTCGTGAGGCCCAGCGAGCGGCGGTTGCGGACCTTCATGAAGTCATCGAGGAACCCGACGGCGCCGAAGCCGAGCGAGGCGAGCACCAGCGCGAGGCCTGCGGCACCCAGGCCGGTGCCGGTCGTGAACCTGGTGGCCAGGTACGCGAGCAGCAGGCCGGCGAGGATCACCACACCTCCCATCGTGGGGGTGCCCATCTTCTCCATGTGGGTGTGCGGGCCGTCCTCACGGATGCGCTGACCCCAGCCCCACACGGTGAAGGCACGGATCGCGATGGGGGTACCGAGCAGGGTCACCGCCAACCCGATCGCAGCCGCCACCAGGATCGAGATCACCGCAGCGCCTCCGCCAGGGTCTCGAGCCCCGCCACGCGCGAGCCCTTGCACAACACGACGTCGCCGGGGAGTGCGTGCTCGAGGACATCGGCCAGCGCATGTGCCGGATCTTCGTAGGCGGCCACCTCGCCGGGCTCCACGCCTTCGCGGAGGCCGGCCACGGCGATCAGCTTCGCGGCCTCACCGACCGCGATGAGACGGTCGACGGGCAGGCGCGCCGCGAGCTCTCCCAGCCGCTCGTGCTCCTCGTCGGCGATCGGCCCGAGCTCCGCCATGTGGCCAAGCACCGCGATGAGCCGCCGATCGCCCGCCATGATGCGCGCCGTCTTCAGAGCCGCCGCCATCGATTCTGGGTTCGCGTTGTACGCGTCGTTGATCACCCTCACGCCATCTGCGTTCGTGAACGTCTGCATGCGCCAGCGGGATACCTTCGCTGCGCCGACCGCCGCGGCGCAGTCCTCGAGCGAGACCCCGAGGATCGTGCCCACGGCTATCGCCGCCAGTGCGTTCGGGACCATGTGCTCGCCGGCGACCGAGAGCGTCACGGGCGCCCGGCGATCGCCAGCGACGACCGTGAACGACACCGCTCCGTCGGGCCCGGTCGAGATATCGGCGGCGTGCACGTCGGCGCCGGCGTGCACGCCGAACGTCATCACCTGCCCGGCGCTGCGTGACCGGAAGCCGGCCACCACCCGATCGTCGGCGTTGAGCACCGCCCAGCCGTCCGATGAGAGCGCGTCGACCGGCTCGGCCGACGCCTCGACGATCACATCCCACGACCCGAAGATCTCGAGGTGGGCGACGCCCACGTTCGTGACGACCACGATCTCTGGACGGGCGATCTCGCACAGCATGGCCACGTCGCCCTTGCGGCGGGCGCCGAGCTCCGCCACCACGACCTCGGTGCCTGGCGGCGCGCCGAGCAACGTCATCGGCAGGCCGATCTCGTTGTTGAACGAGCCCGGGCTCGCGTGCGTTCGGTGCCGGCGTGACACCACGGCGGCCCCCATGTCCTTCGTACTCGTCTTGCCGTTCGCTCCGGTGACGCCCACGCACGTCGGGATGTGCTCGCGCTCGGCGGCGCCCAGTCGCAGCAGGGCCTCTCCGGTCGATGCCACGATGACGGTGGCGCCCGGCGCCTCGCGGCGGTCGAGCCCGATCGGAGCCGGCGCCGGAGCCCCCTCGGACACGAGCGCGCCGGCCGCGCCAGCTCGCAATGCATCTGGCACGAACCGGGCGCCGTCGGCGCGCTCGCCGTGCAGCGCCACGAACAGCGCTCCCGGTCCTGCCTCTCGGGAGTCGGTCACGACATGCGTCACCTCGGCATCGGAGCCGTCGAGGCGGCCATCGACCTCACGAGCGACCACGGAGAGCAGACGGGGCATCATGCCCGAGGCACGACCCTGCGAAGCGCGTCTCGGGCAACCACCCGGTCGTCGTGCTCGATCGTGGCGCCGGCGAGCTGCTGATACGTCTCGTGGCCCTTGCCGGCGATCACCACGGCGTCGCCGGGGGAGGCCTCGAGGAGCGCCCGCTCGATCGCCGCCCGGCGGTCAGGCTCGACCACGTAGTCGCCGCCCCCATCGACCGCCCCCGCCTCGATCTCGGCGATGATCGCGAGCGGATCTTCAGAACGGGGATTGTCGGTGGTGATGATGGTGCGGTCGGCGGTCGAGGTGGCGGCCTTCCCCATCAAGGGACGCTTGGCGCGGTCACGATCTCCCCCGCAACCGAACACGACGATCAACCGGCCCGTGGCCAGCGGGCGCATGGCCTGCAGCACGCCGGAGAGGCCCTCCGGCGTGTGGGCGTAGTCCACCACCACGATGAACCCCTGTCCCTCCTCGATCGGCTCCACCCGGCCGGGCACGTTCGCGACATCGCCGATGCCGTCCACGATCGCCTGGTCGGGAATCCCCACAGCTCGCGACAGCGCGATCGCGGCGAGGCAGTTCGAGACGTTGAACGCGCCACGCAGCCAGGACCGGACCGCCATGCCGTCGACGCGGAACACCAGGCCCGATGACGACGCCTCGACGTCGGTGGCCCGAAGATCGGCATCGGCGGCAACCCCGAACGTCGACACCGGGATCTCGGTCCCCTCGGCCAGCCGCCGGCCGAACGGGTCGTCGGTGTTCACGACGCCTCGGCGGGCCTGCCGTGAAGTGAACAGTGATGCCTTGGCATCGAAGTAGTCCTGCATCGATGCGTGGTAGTCGAGGTGATCCTGAGAGAGGTTGGTGAACGCGACCGCGTCGAACACGACACCGCCGACCCTGCGCTGAGCGAGGGCGTGCGAGGAGACTTCCATGGCGACCAGACCGACGTCGTCGTCGCGCATACGGGCCAGCATGCGGTGCAGCTCGGGCGCCTCAGGTGTGGTGTGCTCGAGCGGCGCCGGCTCCCCGGCGAGGCGCGCCCCGATCGTGCCGATCACGCCAGGCCGCAGCCGGGTTCGTCGAGCGATCGCCTCGAGCAGGTAGGTCGTGGTGGTCTTGCCGTTCGTGCCCGTGACCCCGAGCATCGTCATCGACGCCGACGGCTGACGGAAGGCGCGCGCCGCCACCGGGCCCATCGCCTCACGGACCGAGGGCACGAGCGCCTGGGTGGCCGGAAGGTCGAGCCAGCGCTCGACGAGCAAGGCGGCGGCGCCCCCATCGAGCGCCTCGCGCGCGAACCCGTGCCCGTCGGCGGCCTCACCCCGCACGCAGCAGAACAGCGCTCCGGTCGTGACCGTTCGAGAGTCGCAGGTCACGTCGAGGACGGACACGGCCGGGTCGCCGCGCGTGCTCGCGCCAGGCTCAGCGCCGACCAACTCTGAGAGCGGGATCGGCGCGAAAGCAGGCGCAGACTGGGGGCGAGCCGATGGGGAAGACACCGTTTCGGAGCTTACCCGTGCCCTCGGCCAGGGCCGGTAGCCCTCAGGAGGTTCCCCGGGCGTGGGGCGGAAGGCCGACCGAGGGCGCGGCGGGGATCGCGAGGCGTTGGATCGCGTACCGGGCGATCTCCTGGAACAGCGGGGCAGCGGCGAGACCGCCGTAGACGGTGCGGGGCTCGTCGATCGAGACAGCGATCACGACGCGGGGGTCGGCGGCCGGCAGGAAGCCGGCGAACGACGCATGGTAGCGCTGCACGTAGCGCCCGTTCTCGTCGAGCTTGCGCGAAGTGCCGGTCTTGCCTGCCACCTGGTAGCCGGGGATCTGGGCGTTCACGCCGGTGCCCTCTTCCACTGCGGCGGCGAGCATGCTCGTCAGCAACCGGGCGGTGTCGGCGCCGATGACCCGACGGGTGGGGCGTCTGTCGCCCGGGCGGAAGACGCCTGCAGGCCCCTCGAAACCTCGCACGAGGATCGGCTGCATCCATCGGCCGCCGTTGGCGATCGTCGCGTACACGTTGGCGAGCTGCAGCGGGGTCACCGAGATGCCCTGCCCATAGGAGACGGTCGCCCGGATGACCTCGTCCCAGTCGCGGCCGGGAAGCATCGCGCCCGACGCCTCCGCAGGGAAGCCGATGCCGGTCGTCCGGCCGTAACCGAACCGCTGCATGAAGCCCGCCAGGGGCATGCTCCCCACCTGCTCGGCGATCAGGGCCGCGCCGATATTGCTCGACTCGGTGATGATGTCGCCGATCGTCATCGACTCCACGGGGTGGGGATGAGAATCCTCGATCGTGAACGGTCCGACCTTCATCGTGGCCGGCACGCGGAAGCGCTGGTCGAGCGTGACGACGCCCGTCTCCAGCGCCGCGGCGGCCGTGATGATCTTGTTGACCGAACCGGGCTCGAACGCGTCGGTCGCCGCGCGATTGCGCATCACCTCCATCGGCGCCTCGTTGTAGGCGTTGGGGTCGAACCCCGGATAGGTGGCCATCGCGAGCACCTCTCCGGTGGCCGGATCCATCACGACGGCCGTGCCCGCGAGCGCGTCATTGTCCTCCACGGCTCGCTCGAGCGCGGCTTGCACCATGAACTGCATCTGGCGGTCGAGCGTGATGAGCATCGTGGAACCGGACACGGGCGCCGCGAGCGAGTCGAGCCCGTTCGAGATGGGAAGGCCGTCGGCCGACAGCTCGGTCGTACGCTCACCGGGCGTGCCGGCGAGGATCTCGTCGTAGGCGAGCTCGAGGCCCGCCGCGCCGGCCCCGTCGACGTTGACGAAGCCGAGGACCTGCGACGCGAGCGGGCCTGCCGGGTAGTACCGCTTCGCAACCTCGAGGAAGCCGATGCCGGGCAACGCAAGCTCCTCCAGCTCCACTGCAACCTCGAGATCCACCTGGCGGTCGATCCAGACGAACGTGCCCTCGGCTTCGAGCGCCGCCTGCACATCGCTGGCCCGCAGGTCCAGCACCCCGGCGACCGTCGCGGCTTCCGTTTCGGCGTCGACGACGAAGCGGGGGTCGACGTAGATGTCGCGGGCTTCCCGGGTCACCGCGAGGGGAACCCCGGTGCGGTCGACGATCTCGCCGCGGCGGGGAGGCAACGTGGTCGTGCGAACGCGCTGCTGCATGCCGAGCGCTTCGAGCCCCGGGGTGTCTCGAACCTGCAGGAAGGCGAGCCGCACGACGATGCCGCCGAAGACCACCATCATCACCGCGAACATCGCGATGAGCCGGCTCACGGGCGGCCGGCTCACGGGCGGCCGGCTCATCGGTCGCCTCCTCCCCCCTCAGCCGGCTGCGGGTCGCGCGGCTCGCCGGGCACACGCAAGATCACGGAATCGCCCGGGTTGGGCACGACCAAACCAACCACGTCGGCCCACTCGGCGATGCGGAAGGGCGACGACAGCGCGGCGACCTCGACGTCGAGCTCCGCGTGCTCGTCTTGCAGAGCGAGGACCTGATCTTGCACGTCGGTCATACGATAGGTGGTGTTCACGACCAGAGCTCCGAGCGCCACGATCGCCCAGACGAGGCTCGACACGAGCGCTGCCGAGAGGAACCAGAAGGCGGGCGTGGGCCCGCGGCGCGCCCGGCGCTGGGGAGGGGTAACGCTCTGCGGGCGCGCCGCGGGTTGCCGCGCGGGACGCGCGGCTGGCTCGGGTCGAGGAGCTGGCCGAGGAGTTGGCCGAGGAGCTGGAAGACTTCGAGCGGGAACACTCATGCCGCTTCGCTGGTCCGCTCGGCGGCTCGCAGGATCGCGCTACGGGCGCGGCGGTTGCGACCCACCTCGTCCTCGGTGGGTCGAAGCGGCTTCTTCGTGAGCGGGGTCAAGCGCTCGTCGTCACGGAACGTGGTCTTCACGACCCGGTCCTCCAGGGAGTGGTAGGAGATCACGACCACGCGGCCTCCGGGAGCGAGGAGCCCGGCCGCCTGAGGCAGGAAGGCAGCGAGCTCCTCGATCTCCCGGTTGACCGCGATGCGGAGCGCCTGAAACGTGCGACGCGCGGGGTGGGGGCCCCCCGGCCGACGTCCCACGACGCCCACGATCACGCCTGCGAGCTGGTCGGTGGTGGTGATCGGGCGGCGACGCACGATCGCCCGTGCGATCGAGCGCGACCGTCGTTCGCCTCCGAGCTGGAAGATCAGATCGGCCAGCTCGCCTTCGGCCATGGTGTTCACGAGGTCGGCCGCCGACGGTTCGCCGTCGGCGTCGCCGGCCATGCGCATGTCAAGCGGTCCGTCGACGCGATATCCGAAACCTCGCTCACCCGTATCGAGCTGCATCGACGACACCCCGAGGTCGAAGAGCACACCGTCGACCTCACCGGGATCAGCCACGCCGCTGAGCTCACCCAGTCCGGTGATCTCGGCGACCTCGTTGAAGGTGCAGCGCACCGATCGGAACCGATCGCCGAACCGCGCGAGCCGCTCGGTCGCCAGATCGATCGCCCGTTCGTCACGATCGACGCCGATCACGCTTGCCACCCCGGCCTCGAGCAAGGCCTCGGTGTGACCACCGGCGCCGAGCGTCATGTCGAGCACCGTGCCTCTGCGCGGAGCGTCGCCGGCGAGGAAACGGACCACCTCTGCCACCATGACGGGCTCATGCGCGGCGACACCCGGACGGCCCACGTCACCCGATCTGCCCGGCGAGGATGCCGATGCCGATCGACGCCAACAGCGTGAGCGCGGTCATGCCGATCAACGAGAGGCTTTGGCGAACCTCGGTGCCGAGCTTGGTCGTCTCGATGGGGTCCGGATCGGGGACCTGTGCAACCATGCGCGCCCTACCTCCTGGGATCGAGCGCACCGGTCTGGTACGCGTCGGCGAATCCTGCGGCGTAGCCCTCGTACGTCTCGCGATCCCAGATCTCCATCCGGTCTCGCACGCCGAGCACCACGACTTCTTTGTCGATGCCCACGGCCTCGCGCAGGCGGTGCGGGATGGTGACCCGCCCTTGCCCGTCGAGCTTCGACTCATCTGAGGAGCCGAAGAACATGCGCGAGTACGCGCGGCCGTCCGTGTCGGAAAGAGGGGAAGACGTGACCTCGTCGGATCGCCGCTCCCATTCGGCCCTGGGGAAGACGTACAGGCAGCGGTCCTGGCCCACGGTGATCCAGCAGCCGTCCACGAAGGCGGCCCTGAACTTCGCCGGCAGCGAGACCCTGCCTTTCGGGTCGAGCTGGTAGCTGTGCGTGCCGAGCAGTTCGGCCACGCCTCCTCCCCTTTCCTCCACTAAGTGACATGTTTATGCCACCATCACTCCACCACGTCAACGGGAACATGTGTTCGGAGGGAGTGGGAACCGCTCAGGGGCGCCGTTCCGCGCGCCGGAAGAGGCCGGACGGATCGCGTAGGAACGCCTCGGGCGCTCGGATCCTCAGATGAGGAAGTCTTCCCAGCCCGGCTCGAGATGGCCGAGGGTGAGATGGAACCCATCGCGCGGTGCGAACGGCTGCCGCGCGAGATGGAAGCCGGCCTCGGCGGGCGTGCGGTCTTCCTTCTTGGCGTTGCAGCGACGGCACGCGGCCACGACGTTTTCCCACACGTGCAGCCCGCCGCGAGAGCGAGGCACCACGTGATCGAGATTCTCCGCAGTGCCGCCGCAGTACTGACAGGCCCACTCATCGCGAGCGAACACGGCTCGGCGCGTCAAGGGAGCATGCGGCCGATACGGCACGCGCACGTACCGGCGAAGGCGCACCACTGAGGGCGCCTCGAGCACCAAGCGTTCCGAGTGGAAGATCATGCCGTTGGACATGACGACCTCGGCCTTCTCCTTCAGCACGAGCACGACGGCACGGCGCGCGGGCACCACCGCCAGCGGAAGGTCGGTCACGTTGAGGACGAGCGCACGTCCCATGTGTTGCAGTCTACGGTGGGCTCGAGAACGCTGGGCCTCGACGTCACGAATCACATGAGTGTAATCTTTCGGAAGCGGCGGCCGGGCCGAGCGCGATGCCTGGAGTTGCGAATAGGGGCCGCGCGGGGCGTCCGCGAGCTTCGGTCCGGTCGCCGCCTCTCGTGACAGCGATGTGCCAGGGGGTCTTCCGCCGATCCTGGCGTACGATGACGGCGTTGCGTACAAGGTCCTCTCGAGTGCGAGGCCCTCGAAGTCGCAGAAGGCTCTCCGGGAGGTGCGGTGGAGGTCGAAGAGAGGTCCCAAGGCTGGACGCGGTTCGCAGCACGGTTCCACGAGATCGAGTCGAACGTGGAACGGGTGGTACGCGGCAAGCATCGGGAGATCCGGCTCGCGCTCGTTGCGTTGGTCGCCGAGGGCCACCTGTTGATCGAAGATGTGCCAGGTGTTGGCAAGACCATGCTCGCCAAGTCGATCGCTCGCTCCATCGACTGCTCGTTCCGGCGCATCCAGTTCACCCCGGACCTGCTGCCGACCGACGTCACCGGCGTCAATGTCTTCAACCAGGAACAGCGCGACTTCGAGTTCAAGCCCGGTGCGATCTTCGCCAACATCGTGCTCGGTGACGAGATCAACCGCGCCTCTCCGAAGACCCAATCCGCGCTGCTCGAGTGCATGGAAGAGCGCCAGGTCACGATCGACACCGAGACCCATCCGCTCGGCACCCCGTTCATGGTCATCGCGACGCAGAACCCGATCGAGCACGAGGGCACGTACCCCTTGCCCGAAGCCCAGCTCGACCGCTTCATGCTCCGGTTGTCGATCGGCTACCCGAGCGCCGAGATCGAGACGGAGATCCTCGCCAGCCACACGTCGGGCGCCCAGCCGCTCGCCGAGATCGAAGCGGTCAACGACGCCCCGGGCGTGGCCGAGATGATCGAGCAGGCGCGGCTCGTGCACGTGGCGCCTGCGCTGCGTCGATACATCGTCGACCTCGTGGCGGCGACCCGGAGCCACGGCGACGTCTACCTCGGCGCCAGCCCCCGGGCGTCGATGATGATCCTTCGCGCGGCGCGGGCGTTCGCCGCCGCTGATGAACGCGACTTCGTGATCCCCGACGACGTCAAGTCTCTGGCGGCGCCCGTGCTCGCACACCGCATCATCGTCACGGCCGACGCCGTCATGACCGGGCGCTCGACCGACGTGGTCTTGCAGGAGATCCTGGCCGAGGTGCCCGTGCCCCTTGCGGAGAACCCCTGATGCCATCGGGCCGGGGTCTTGCCGTCCTCGGCACCGGCGTCGCCATGTGGGTCGCGTCGCGCGTCGTGGGCTCCGCGGGCATGGAGGTCGTCGCGATCGGGCTCGCGGCGCTGCCCTTCCTCGCCGGCCTGTTCGTGCGTTGGGGCCGGACGCGGCTGCTGATCCACCGGCGGCTGTCCGATGTGCGAGTGCCGCCCGGCACCCGGGTCACCGTCCGGCTCGATGTCGAGAACCAGGCACCGGTGCCGTCGTCCTTCCTGCTCATCGAGGACCGTGTGCCGGCCACGCTCGGGCGACCTGCGAGGCTCGTGGTCTCCGGGGTGCCCGCCCACGGCAGGCAGGAGGTGGCGTACACCGTGCTGCCGCAGACGCGGGGCCGCTACCGCATGGGACCGCTCACGATCGACGTCTCCGACCCGTTCGTCCTGACCCGCCAGCGATTGGAGTTCGATGAGCTCGACGACCTGCTCGTGACACCCGAGATCGAGGACCTGGTCTCGGCGCCCGACGAAGGGTTCGGGCCGAGCTGGGGCGCGACCCGGGCCCGGCAGCTCTTCCGCACGGGCGAGGAGTACTACACGATGCGGGCGTATCAGCTCGGTGACGACCTCCGTCGCATCCATTGGCCGTCGGTCGCGCGGACCGGCGATCTGATGATCCGCCAGGACGAGTCGTCGCGACGCGCGAGCGGGCTCGTGTTCCTCGACAACCGGGGGCACTCGCTCGGACAGTCGCACTCCCCCGCCTTCGAGCGGGCGGTCTCCGTCGCGGCCACGCTCGGCACGCTGCTGGCGCGACGAGGCTTCGCCCTGCGCCTGGGCACCACCGAGTCCCCACCTGCCCCCATGAACGAGGAACGGTTCCTCGATTCGCTGGCCGGCATCAGCCACGCCTCGGCCCGCTCGGTCGGGCCTTCGCTCGCCACCGTGCGGACGGCAGCATCCTCCGACACCTCGCTGGTGTACGTCGCGGCGCCGCCGGCGCCCGGTGAGCTCTCGTCCCTGATCCGAGCTGGCGCGGGCTTCGGCCCCAAGCTCGTGGTGCTCGTGCACCCGGTGGATCCGACCTCGCTGCCCCCCGGCAGGGCCGCTCAGCTCGAGGGCCGAGCGACGCAGGCCACGCTGGCCTTCGCCAGAGCCGGCTGGGACCACATCGTGTTGACCCCCTCAACCCCTCTGAAGGAACGATGGCACGCACCCAGGGAACGTCCGCTCGCACACAGCGTCTGATCGCCGGCGTCGCGACCGTCCTGGTCGCCACCACCGGTGCGATCGCGCTCGGCCGCGTCTTCCAGGGCAACGCTCCGACCCTGCGACTGGCCGCGGCAGGGATCTCGTCGGCGGTGATCGCCGCCTTGCTGGAGCGGCGCAACCTGGTGCTCGCCACGATCGTGAGCGCCGCAGGTCTCACGATCGCGATCGGCCTGCTGGTGTTGCCCGAGACGACCTGGTTCGGGCTCCCCACGATGGAAACCCTCCGCGCCGCGCTCGACGCCGCGGGCCGGGTCGGCGAGCAAGCCCGGGTGCAGGTCGCACCCTCGCCGCCGCTGGCCCCCCTGTTGCTCGCGGGCCTCGCGGGAGCGTGGGCCGCCGTGTTCGCGGCGCACTCGCTCGCGTTCCGAGCGGGAAGCCCGCTGCTCGCGCTCGTGCCGCCGGTCGCGCTCGTGGCCTTCGCCGATTCGGTGCTCGAAGACGTGGTTCGACCGATCTTCGGCCTGCTGTTCCTTGCCGCGGCGACGGCCCTGCTCTTCGCCGACGGGCTCCGGCGTGTGCAGGGCTGGGGCCCGATCTGGACCGGGCCCGGGCGAACCGCCACGATCGACGTGGCCGCTGGCAGAGGCGCTAGACGGGTGGCTGCGGCCGCCGTCATGGTCGCGGCGGTCGCTCCGATCATGGTGCCGGGATTCGGCGCTCAGGGCGTGATCGACTTCTCGAGCAACGACGACGATCGAGTGCGGATCGACCCGCTCGTGTCGGTGCAGGCGAGCTTGAACCGCGACGAGGTCGCCACCGTCTTCGAGGTCGAGGCCGACCTCGGCCGCTATTGGCGGATGGTGGCGTTGCCGAACTTCGACGGCAGCGTGTGGAGCCCGCAGGCTGAGCCCGGCACGGTGCCGATCGCGTCCGGCACCCAGCTCGTGACGTCGACCCCCCTCATGACCCCCGGAGATACCACCGAGGTGACGTTCACGACGACGAGCGAGCTCGCCCTGCCGTGGCTACCGCTCCCGTACCCTCCGCGGTCCACCGACGCGCCGCTCGACGGCATGCGTTGGGATCCGCAGGGAGGCTCGATCTCTCTCGTCGATGGAGTCGGGCCCGGCGTCACGTACACGGCCGTCGCCGACATCGTGCAGCCCACCCCCGACGACCTCCGCGCCGAGCAGATCACTGCTGATGGTGACACCGTGCGGTACATCGCGACGCCCGCCGATCTGCCCGTCCAGATCGCGGCGCTGGCTGAGCAGTGGTCACGGGGCGAGACGACCGACTACGACCGGATCATCGCGATCCAGGACCGCTTCACGAAGTCGGGTCTGTTCACCTACAACGCCGACGTGCCGGCTTCCTCGAGCGACGAGGCGATGGTGGAGTTCCTCACCGTGACCCAGCAGGGCTTCTGCCAGCAGTTCTCGAGCGCGATGGCGGTCATGCTCCGCACGCTCGGCATCCCGGCGCGACTGGCGGTGGGCTTCACGCCGGGCACGCCGGGCGAGCCGGGCACCCCGGCTGCTTCGTCCGGCCGGCTCACGGTCACCACCGAGAACGCCCACTCGTGGGTCGAGGTGCTGTTCCCCTCGTATGGCTGGGTGCCGTTCGAACCGACGCCGAACCGGCAGAACCTGGACGCGTACCCCTACCTCGACCCCGACGCCGCGCGAGCGTGCGTGAACCCCGACGGCTCGCCGTGCGATGGCGGCTCGCCAGGAACGACCGGCGGTCCTGAGGGCAACGAGAACGCGGCGACTTCGGCGGCGATCCGCGAAGGAGTGCGGCCCGATTTCAGACTGCCTCGTGACATCCGCGGCTCGGGCGGCGTGCTCGCGACCGGGGTGGCGAACGCCGCCCCGGACCCAGGTCCCTTCACCGCGCGTGGTGCGCTCGTTGCCGGCCTCGCGATCGCGGCGATCGGACTGGCGCTGGTGCCGCCTGTCAACGCCCTGCGTCGCCGGCGCCGGCTACGTCGGGCCGGATCGGCGCCACGGAGCCTGATCCTCGCGACCTACGACGTGTTCACCGATCGCGCGGGCGAGCTGGGACATGCGAGATCGCCGGGGCAGACCCTCGAGGAGTACCGGCGGGCGCTGGTCACCTCGAGCGATGCGGCCGACGGCGACCTCGTTCGCCTGACGCGGGTCGTCACCCACGCGGCGTACGCCGCGCGCGAGCCCGAGCGGCACGAGGCCGACGAGGCCACCCGAACCTCGCAGGCGATCGTGCGAACCATGCGCCGGCAGGCGGGCTGGGCGCAACGCGTGACAGGCCCGTACCGCAGGCGCTGACCCGGGCGTCAGCGAGGGCACGGCCGGGGCCTGCGCTCAGGTGCCGGTGACGGTCTGCGCCGCAGCCTCTCGCAGGGCGCGCACGAAGCGCTCGCGGTCGTCTCGGAACTGCCGCACGTCGGTCTCGACCGCGGTCGCGATGTCGTCGATCGCGACGAAGAACGCCATCTGCCCGTCACGCAGCGCGTCGATCACCTCGCCGTCGAGCCGGCAGATCTTGAAGATGCTCTGGCCGTCGGTGACGAGCTTCACCTCGGACAGGTGCTTGTCCATACCGGCCTTCTTGTTCAGGAACTCCCACGACCGCCGCACCCGCTGCAGCGACATTCCCCCGTCGAGCAGCGACTTCACGATACGGAGGGCCACGAGATCACGGAACGCGTAGAGACGGGGCACCCCCGGACGTCCCCCCGTTCCCTGGACGGTCGGTTGGACCAATCCGACCTGGTCCCAGTACCTGAGCTGGCGCGGCGTGCAGCCGGTGAACTTACATGCCTGGTGGGTGGTGAATCCCTCCATCCGGTTGCTGGCCCCCTCGGTCTCGAGCTTCGTCGTTCGCGCCTTCGGCACGGATCATCGAGGGGATCGATACGCAAGAGCGACCGACGACTCGCACCAAGGGGGAAGTGAGCTCCGTTGTACAACAGCCCGTGGAGGACCGGCAAGCCGCCAGGTCACGATGGTCGCGGAACTACCCGAACGGACTAGCTGCCGAACGCCGGCTACTCGTCGTCGCTGGGCGCCGGCGGGCGGAAGCGCGCGGCGATCCTTCCGATGAATCCGGTAAGCGATCCGTTATCGGTCTGCAGGGCGCGGATCTGATCTCGGCCGAGCTGTCCGAGATAGCGGTAGATCAACAGCGCCGAGCCGATCATGGTCACGAAGCCGACCGCGGCGATCCACGGACCCCAGGGGCTCACCACGAACAGCAGCAACAGGAAGCACCCGAGCACGAAGGCGATGGCGGCCAGGCGGATGCGCCTCGCCAGGTGGGTGTACAGGTCCGTGCGACCGACCTGTTCGACGAGCTTGGGATCATCCTCGGCCAGACGTCGCTCGATCTCCTCGAGGATGCGCTGTTCGTGGTCGCTCAGGGGCACCCTTCGATTATAGGGAGCCGTTGCGACCTGGGAACCCTCTCGCGAGAACTCGCGCTCAGATCGGGCGATCGGGACGAGCCCGCTCGAGCAGCGAGGCAGGCATCGCAGCCCCTCGGCCGAACCGGCGCTCGATGCGGTCCACGGCTCGTTCCACGTCGCCCCATCGCTCCTCATGGAGGAGCGCGAGCTGCTCGGCGCCGGCGGAGACCAAGCCGCTCGCCTGCACGCCCAGCAGCCGCACCCGCCGGCTTGCCCCCGGCAGCGCCCGGTAGAGGCCGGCGACCGTGTGATACAGGTCGGCGCCCACGTCGGTCGCATCGGCGAGCGTCTTCGATCTCGTGAGCGTGGTGAAGGTGGCCAACCGCACCTTCATCGTGACCGTGCGGGCGCGGTAACCGTCGGCTCGCAAGCGCGAGGCCACCTTGCCCGAGAGCGCGAGCAGCTCGCGCAACAGGGTCTCGTCGTCGTCGAGGTCGTGCTCGAACGTCTCCTCGTTGCCCACCGACTTCGGCGCCTCGTACGGCACGACGTCGCGCTCGTCGATGCCGCGCGAGAGCTGCGAGAGGTGGCGGGCGCTCTGCTCGCCGAGCAGGCGAGCGAGGATCGGCTCCGGCGTGGCCGCGAGGTCGCCCACGGTGCGTACGGCCATGCGTGAGAGCACCTCGCCGGTCTTCTCCCCCACGCCCCACAGCCGCCCCACCGCAAGCGGCTCGAGGAAGCTGAGCACCCCACCGGCCGGCACGACCAGCATGCCGTTGGGCTTGCAGTGGCCGCTCGCGAGCTTGGCGACGAACTTCGTCGAAGCGACCCCCACCGAGCAGGTGACCCCCACCGCCCGCTCGACCTCGGCTCGGATGCGCACGGCGATCTCGCGCGGCTCCCCGAACAGCATCGTCGCGCCGCCCACGTCGAGGAACGCCTCGTCGAGCGAGATCGGCTCCACGATCGGGGTGTGAGCGAGCAGCACCTCGCGGAACCGATTCGAGTGCGCCTGATAAGCCTGGAAGTCGGGCGGCACGAACACCCCGTCGGGACAGAGCCGCCGGGCACGAACGGTCGGCATCGCCGACCGCACGCCGAACTCCCGGGCTTCGTACGAGGCGGAGCTCACGACGCCGCGGCCTCCCACGCCGCCGACGATCACCGGCTTCCCGGCGAGCGTCGGATCCTTGAGCACCTCGACCGAGGCGTAGAACGCGTCGAGGTCGACGTGCAGGATCGGTTCGGAGGGCCGCTCGTCGGGCAACGCATGCCCTCTGGGTACGGTGGTCATGGGCCTATCATCCCGCGGAGCCCGGGCTCGCGTGCCAGAGCGTGCGCGGCCCGACGCCCGCCGTGGGCGTCTTCGTCGGGCGCACCATGTCGCCGCGCAGCGCCTCGCGCAGCCGGCCCTCGCCTCGCGCCCGGTGCAACGCCGACAGGTCCCAGACCTCCTCGGCCACCACGCTCACCCCGCCCACACCCGTGCGCCGCAGCTCGCCCGCGACCGCCAGCGCGTACCCGTGGAACACGGTCCTCACGACCTTCGGCTGCACCGACTCGAACACCGTGACCTCCACCGGTCCGGTCGCATCGTCGAGCGTGAGGAAGATGATGCGCTGCCCGCTGCGGATCGCCGGGGTCTGCGACGCGACCTTGACACCGGCCACGATCACCTTCGAACCGCCGCGGGTGCGCCGCAGATCACGCGCCCGGGTCACGCCGAGATCGGCGAGCAGCGGTTCGAAGAAGCTCACGATGTGCCGGGTGGCGTCGAGGCCCAGCACCTCGAGCTCGGCGCGCACCACCTCGGCGTCGGAGTAGTCCTTGAAGCGGTGGTCCTCGGCCGGGCCGGCGCCCATCGTGAGCATGAGCTGGTCGCCTTCGCGCTCGGGCTCGGCGGTCATCGCCACGTAGAGGTGGCGGCGGCGCTGTTGCCTGCGATCTCGGGGATCGAGCGCGTCGAACGCGCCGGCATGCGCGAGCGCCTCGGTCACCGGACGGCTCACGGTGGTGCGCCGCATGAAGTCTCCTACGTCGCGGAACGCCCGCTCGGCGCGCGCTGTCATGATCGAGCGGATCTCGGCGTCGCTGATGCCGTGCACGTCCTGCAACGCGAGCCTGACCCCGAAGTCCACGCGATCCGGCTCCACGCGACCCGGCTCCACGCACTCCACATGACTCGTTCGCTCCACGTGACTTGGCAAGGACCTGCCTCTTCCGACCGCAGGTGCCACTCGGGAGGTCCCTGCCAAGTCGCCGCGAGCAACCTCCGACCGAGCGGTCCCCTGCCGCGCAGCCCCCCCAAGACCGGCGTTCGGCAGCGTTCCCCCCACCTCCTCGACCACGTACTCCGACTCGCTCGCGTTCACGTCGAGCGGCAGGATCGCGATGCCGTGGCGCCGCGCGTCTTCCAGGATCAGACGCCGCGGGTACATGCCGGGGTCGTGGGTGAGCAAGCCGGCCACCAGGTGCGCCGGGTAGTGCGTCTTCAGCCAGGCGCTCTGGTAGGTCGGCACCGCGAACGCCGCGGCGTGCGCCTTGCAGAACCCGAACGAGGCGAACTGCGTCACCGCGAACCAGATCTTCTCTGCGTCCTCGTGGTCGACCCCGCGAGCCACCGCCCGTTCAAGGAAATCGGCCCGGAACCCCGGCAGCATCTCCTCGCGGTCGAGGTGACGACGGATGTGGTCGGCGTAGGTCTCGGTGTAGCCGGCGAGCGCGGCAAGGGCGCGGATCACCTGCTCGTGGAAGACGATCACCCCGAACGTCTCCTGCAACGGCCCACGCAGGCCGGGGTGGATGTACGCCGGGCGCTCGAGACCCGACCGCCGCCGAAGGTACGGCGTGATCATGTCGGACTTCACCGGTCCCGGCCGGAACAGCGAGATGTCGACGATCAGATCTTCCCATCGGGTGGGCTGCAGCTTCTGCAGCAGCTCGCGCTGACCGGGCGACTCGATCTGGAAGCACCCGAGCGTGTCGGAGGCGCGGATCGTTTCGAACGTCTCGAGGTCGTCGAGCGCGATGCGGTCGAGGTCGACCTTCTCCCCCGTCGTGCGCGCGATCTCGTCGAGCGCATGACGCATCGAGCTCAACATGCGCACACCGAGGATGTCGAGCTTCAGGTAGCCGAGCAGCTCCACGTCGTCCTTGTCGGCCTGGATCATGCGGTGGCCGTTGGCACTGCGCTCGAGCGGCACGCGCTCCACCAGATCGTGCGATGCCAGCACGATGCCGCACGGATGCAGCGCGACGTGCCGAGGGAACCCGTCGAGCCTCTCGGCCACGCCGATCAGGCGTTCCATCTGCTCGAACTTGAGGTTGATGCCCTGCAGCTCGGGCAGTCGGTCGATCGCCTCACGCAGGTTGCGCGCCGAGATGTGCGGGAACGACTTCGCGACCGTGCCGACTTCCACCTCGGGAAGCCCGAGCGCCTTGCCGACCTCGCGGATCGCCGAGCGGGCACGGTAGGTGTCGATCATCGCGACGCAGCCGGCGCGCTCTTCGCCGTGGCGGCTGAGGATCATGTCGTAGACGTCCTCGCGCCTCGCGGACTCGACGTCGATGTCGATGTCGGGCAGATCGGTGCGCATCGGGTTCATGAACCGCTCGAACGAGAGGTCGTGCCGCAGCGCGTCGACGTCGGAGATGCCGGTGAGGTAGCACACGAGCGAGCCGGCGGCGCTCCCCCGGCATGCCGCCCTGATGCCCATGTCCTTCACGTCGGCGACGATGTCGGCCACGGTGAGGAAGTACGCCGCGAACCCCATGCGCCGGATCATCGAGAGCTCGTGGTGCAGCCGGTCGCGCAGACGCTCGTCGTCGCGCACGCCCCGCTCGGGGACCCCACGCCAGCACCGCTCGGCGAGCACAGCGTCGGCGCTGCGTCCTTCCGGCGTCGGGAAGTCGGGGAAGTGGATCCGCCCGAGACCCAGGTCGAACCGGCACATGTCGGCGATCGCCAGGGTCGTGTCGGCGAGATCGGGGCGCTCGGAGAAGAGCGCGCGCATCTCGGCGGCG
>Ga0136635_10000038_pt1 | contig 29034 bp, 24 predicted proteins | sample AntDrymeUQ852106_2_FD_105495 | JGI IMG/M metagenome (GOLD analysis project Ga0136635, IMG submission 105495) | Polar desert sand microbial communities from Dry Valleys, Antarctica - metaG UQ85 (21.06) | ecosystem: Environmental > Terrestrial > Soil > Desert | place: Antarctica: Dry Valley... | reverse complement strand
GACCGGGGCGGCGGCCGACGTACCCAGATCCACCAGCCAGGTATAGGCCGGAAGGGCCTTGGTGACCTCGTCCAGCAGGTGCGCCCAGATGTAGCGATCGCCATCCACGCTGCGGATGACGGTGATCTGCGCCAGCAGCGAGTCGCGGATCTTCTCCTGGCGCCGCTTGTCGGCGATGAACGCCTTGAAGCGGCGGTTCTCGCTGCGGGCCTGTTCCAGCCGGGGCTCCAGCGTATAGAGCTGACGGACGTTGTTCAGGTAGACGAACCCGAGGAATCCGAGCACGCAGACCCAACCCGCCACCGCTCCAAGTAGAAGCGGGTCCTTGACCTTGGTGCCCAGGTTGCGGAAGCCACTCAGCATCCCCTTGAAATCAAAGGGGGAACCTGAGCTCTTGCGCCGTTTACCGGGGCGGAGATTGACGGTGATCATCTGATGACGGGTCCCTGGTCTGGGTCAGGCTGCGGTGCGCAGGGCGAGGCCGATCGGGAGCATCAGCAGGGGAGCAACCTCGTCCACCTGCATGTCGTCGAATACCCCGTCAGCCACCTGCAGCTTCTCGATCGGATTGGCCAGCTGAACCGGAATCTGGAGCCGGTCTCCCAGCGCACGGCTCAGCCGCGGAATCCGCGACCCGCCGCCGGTGAGGAAGATCCGAGAGATCCCGCCGGCCGAACGGCTGGCCGTCTGGAGGAACGCTCCGGCGCGCTCAATGCCTACCGCCAGCTCCTCCGCCCGCGTCTGCAGAAACGCCTCCGGGATCTCCCCGCTCGAGCCCCCCTGCAGCATGCGCTCCGCTTCTTCGGCCGACTGTCCCCGCTCGCGCTGCAGGTCCTCGCGGAACCGGCGCGTGCCCACCGGGATGTCCCGGGTGAGAACAGGAATCCCGTCGTCCAGGATGTAGATGTTGGTGACCTCGTGACCAATGTTCACCAGACCCACCACTCCGCTCATGGCCTCGGGGTAGTTGATCTCGAATGCATTGTGGAGCGCGAACGCGTCCACATCGATGATGGTCGACTGGTGGCCGACGTCGGCAAGCAGCGCAACCTTGTGATCCACCAGCTCGCGCTTGGCAGCCACGAGGAGCACGGTCATCTGGAGTCCCTCGCCCTCGGGGTCCAGGATCTGGAAGTCGAGCTCCACGTTGTCCATATCGAACGGCACGTGCTGCTCGGCTTCCCAGCGGATGACCTCGCGGGCCTCCGTTTCACCCATGCGATCCATGGTGATCTTCTTCACGATCACGTCCCGGCCGCCTACGGCAGTGACCACCGACTTGGTCTTCACGCCGGCGGACGCCATCAGACCCTTGATGGCTTCAGCCACGATGCCTGGATCCATGATCTCGCCCTCGACGATCGCGTCGTGACCGATCGAAGTGAACGCCACCTTGGTCAGCACCGGGCCGCCAGAGGCATGCGAGATCACGACGAGCTTGATCAGGCCGCTTCCGATGTCCAGCCCGACAGTCGTCGCCGTTCGCCCGAAGAGTCCCATAGTGTCCGCTGGTTGAGGAAGGCGGTCAGATATTCTCGAAGATCAGTTGGCAACCGATGTGCCACACAAATTGCACATTGGCAATCCTTTGCGGCGAAGCAGCTTAACCCCGCTGACGACGGCGACCGACCGCTGATTCAGTTGCCCGCTTCTTCTCTTTCGCAAGCCGTCTCTCGGGATGCAGCAGTCGGCCCTGTCACGCTGCTCTCGCCCTGTTAGAGGGGAGTGCAGGGCCTTGCACTAGTTCTGCGGGCCGGTTCCGTCAGTAGAGTTGGACCCAGGCACGCTCGCCCAGCCTGGCCACCGCTGGCAGCCCCCCCGCCAGGTGGAGCCGCACCAGCAAGCCCACCGACCGCATGGCCAGGGTGGTGCCCGCCGCATCCTGCCTCACACCCCGGACCCGAATCAGGAACAGGTCCCGGGTGATCCGATGAGCCTGTCGGCTCACACTGGCGCCTCGTGGCAGCGTCAGAGTGCCGAGATCGAGCGGGGTTGCTCCGAGCGGCAAACGATCGAGCTCAGCGGGGTCTAGCGTGGCCACCGCGTGGCTCAGCCCGGCTTCCGCGGCCTCGCCCGCCTGCGCCGCAAAGAGAGCGTTCCGCCCACTCTGCTGCTCCAGCCGTGCGGCGAAGAAGATGCCGCCGATCAGCGCTCCGATGACGGCAAGGGAAAACACCGCGATGATCAGTGCGATGCCTCGCTCATTGCGCCCAGTTCCACTGCCCCGATACGATCCACTCACGGCCGGACCGCGTTTCGAAGCATCACCTGGACCCTGAGCTCCTCTTCCACGGGAGCGCCGTTTCCCCAGCCGCCGCCCTCCGCCGATCCTCGCAGCGCAATCCGGATGCTCCTGATGCCCGTGGGATCGGCGACCGGGGTTCCGGCCGCGTCCAGATACTCGAGCCGGAAACCGCTCCCCGTCGTCAGCGGCCCGACCAGTGGCTGGATTGCTTCCCCGCTGCTCACCGAGCGCGCTCCCAGCCAGGACCTGCCCTCGGATTCGTAGAGGCGGATTTCCATGACCTCCGTGATGCGAACCGGAGTACCGGCCTCGAGGCCGGCCGTTAATCCGCTGGAAGGCACGGTCAGCGTGATTCCGGGGCCTGCCGATCCGGGACACGAAGCGCTGGTTGCGACGCTCGAGATCCCCGTGGCCAGCCAGCGGTCCTCGGATCCGTCGGCTCCGGCGCCCGCGACGAAGACGAGCGCTTCGTCCCTGCCAGCCTGAGGATCTCGGTGCCCGCTGAATGTGCTTCGGGCTATCCGGATGGCCGTGGCACCGGAGACGTCGCAGACGAACCCGAGCCCCCGCATGGCGCGATAGACCAGCGCAGTGGACCGGGCGACCAGGATGTCGTTCTGTATCGCGCTTCCTCCCGGGACTCCGGCGAGCTCGCGCAGCTCACTGAGCACGATCAGGGACCCGGCCCGCAGGTTGGACTGCAGCTCCACCCGTCGCGATTGTGCCCTCGTGGTTCGCTGGGTGCTGATGAGGAGGCTGTAGAGCGTGCCGGCGACCACCAGCGTGAGGGCCAGCGCAATCATGATTTCGGCCAGTGTGAGGCCGCCGCGCGACCGAGTCAGCATATCAGCGCCGTCTCGAGCACAGCCGCACGAGGGCCACGGACGGTCGAATAGGTGACGCTGACCCTGATCTGGCGGAGCGTGCCGGCCGGTGGAACCAGCCAGGATTCAGTCATGCCACCGGAGGTGGCCGGGCCTCCAGAGGCGAACGCTGGACCGGAGCATCGCGGCGAGGTTGCCTCTGCGGCCAGCCGCAGGACCTCCATCCGGCTCGAGGCAGCCTGCGCAGCGAGCGTCTCCATCCTGCCACGGCCGATCATGCGCGTGACCCCGGCCGAGGTGCCGACGAGCGGGATAATGCCCACGCTCAGCACGAGTATGGCTACCAGAACCTCGATGAGCGTGAACCCGAGCCGGCGATATCTCATGGTCGACCCCTCCACCGAAAATGAGAAGGTGGGGTCGTCTACCGCGGAACCAGGTACCCGTTCCGCGCCGAACGCATCGAATGTTTTGGGGGAGTCAGCACGAGGGGCCGCAGAGCGCAGCCGAAGGGCGCCCTCGCAATGACGCTAGTGAGCCGGCAGCCGCCGCAGCTTGTAGAACAGCGTGCGCAGACTGATGCCGAGCAGATTGGCGGCCTGCCTGCGGTTGCCCTTGGAAGTCTCCAGCGCGCGCTGGATGACCTCCCGCTCTACGGCCTCCACCTGTGCCCGAAGATCGAGCGAGCCATTCGCCGTTCCGTTGTGGCCCGCGCCGCTCCCGTTGGTGAGCGCGAAGTCCTTGGAGTCGAGTGGCCCGCCGACGCCCAGCACCGCGGCCCGTTCCAGGACATTGCGCAGCTCGCGCACGTTTCCCGGCCAGCTGTGGTGAGTGAGGGCCGCAAGCGCCGCCGGAGTAATGCTCACCGGATGGCCGAGCCGCTGGGCCATCTGTCTGGCGAAGTGGGTGAGCAGCTCGGGAATGTCCTCGGGACGCTCCCGAAGCGGCGGGAGATTTAAACGGACCACGTTCAGCCGATAGTACAGGTCGGAGCGGAATTCGCCGCGTTCCACGGCCTGTTCAACCGGGCGGCCGGTGGCGGCAAGTACCCGGACATCGATCTTGCGTGAATCGCGTCCGCCGAGACGGCGGACCTGGCCCTCCTCCAGCACCCGGAGGATCTTGGACTGAAGTGCAGACGATACATCGGCGACTTCGTCGAGAAAGAGCGTACCGCCGTCGGCCAGCTCGAACAGACCGGCGTGGTCGGTAGTGGCTCCGGGGAAAGCACCCTTGGTGTGACCAAAGAGCTCGGACTCCAGCAGCTGCTCCGGAATGGCGCCGCAGTTGACAGCGGTGAAGCTGCGCTCGTTCCGGGGGCTCATGCGGTGAATGGCCCGGGCAATAACCTCTTTGCCGGTGCCGCTCTCGCCCGTGATCAAGACGGGCGTGTTGTGCCGGGCCACGCGCGATGCCAGCTCCAGAACATCCCGCATGGCGGGGCTCTGGGAGACTACCAGATCCTGGACCGCGCCGATACCGACATTCGAGCGCAGGGCTTCGACTTCACGGCGGAGGCGCTCCCGCTCCTCGGCCTTCCGCACAGTCATCACTACTTCGTCGGCCTTGAACGGCTGCTGGATGTAGTCGTACGCGCCTTCTCTGACCGCGGCGAGTGCAGCGTCCTCGGTTCCCGGGCCACACAGCATGATCATGACCGCGCTGCCGCCCTCGGCCCGCAGCCGGCGGAGGAAGCTGAGCCCGTCCATCCCCTGCAGCTTGACGCCGCAGAGGATCATCTCGAAGGGCTCGGTCGCTGCACGCGACAGGGCGCGCGCGGCGTCGGGCTCGGTTTCGGCGACGTAGCCGGACTCTCCGAGCAGCAGCGCGAGCGATTGCCTGACATCGGCGTCATTCTCAACAATCAGCAGCCGCATCAGTTCACCCGAGTTTGGTAGAGAGCACCTGGAACACGACACCACCCTTGTCACACCGTTCGGCCGGTTGCGCCCAGCCGGGCAGAATCCATGACCTTTCGCACGATCCGCCGGAGGGTTCACGGCGGCTGCAGCTCCTCGCGGTCCACGCCATTCAGGCCAGCGGCTCGCTCTAAGTGCCGAGTTTGCCGAGTGGATGCGGACCTTTCAGGAGCTCAGCGGGTCCCGATACGATCTCGTCGAGTGCTGCCGCTGCACTGCCTTGCGCTAGACGCCAAGCAAGTTCTTCGCCATCCGCTTAGCTGCAGGCCACTGCACCATCGGTTGTGGCCGGAGGAATCGCAGGAGCTGCGCCGTAGAAGATGACGCAGGTCTGCGGTGAGAGCCCGGGGGCGGCCGCCGAGGCCGACCAGCCCGAAGCAGTGCCGCTCACGACGGTGATCGCTATACCCCGCGTCGGTTGGTACTGCAGTGCGGGGTCGGGAACGGGGCCGTTGTAATAGGCCTGATTCTCCACCCAGTATGACTCCTGGGCGCCAGCGAGATTCCTGAGATCGGAACGCATTGCGCTGACAACGGCCTTTCCCTTGGTGTTGGCGAACTTGGGAATGGCGATCGCGGCCAGGATGCCAATAATGACAACCACGATCAACAGTTCAATTAGGGTGAAACCCCGCCTGTTCCTCATGGCTGTGCTCCCAGCTGCCGTTCTCAGGGTGAATTGCAACTTCGTTACTCCAGGGGACCTGGTAGGCAAAAGGGGCGGCGACCTCTCGGGCACCGCCCCCCTTGCTACTACCAGCTGCTGCTTAGTAGCAGGCCGGCGCGCCCTCGTTGGTAATTGCCGCGTTCGGAGCTGCGGCCGCGCCTACGAACACACCGCAGGTCTGGATTGCGCCCTGCAGAGTCAGGTTGGTGGCCTCAGCCGCCCAACCAGCCGCGGTCACGTTGCTGAACGTGAGCGTGTTGTTGGTCGACGGACCGAAGGCAACGGTACCTGCACCACCGGTGCCGTTGACCTGGGCAGCGCCATAGAGACCGGCGTAGTCCTGGTTGTCCGAGAAGAAGCCTTCCTGGGCGGTAACCATGTTGCGCAGGTCGGACTTCATGCTCGCCAAAACAGCCTTTTCCTTCGTGTTGGCAAACTTCGGAATCGCAATCGCGGCCAAGATGCCGATGATCACGACCACAATCAAAAGCTCGATCAGGGTAAAGCCCTTACGGTTGCTCATACTTCCTCCGGTTAAGTGGCGCGGACATCGGGACAGTGGTGCGAGACGCGGTGTAACTGGGCACCGGTAAGGCAACACATATGCCACCTCCCAAGCCCCATTCTCAAGTAGCGGCATTACAATAGCTTAGCAATCGGTTGCATTAACAGATGCAGACGTTTTCCCGGTGGTACAAGGCGGATTTTGCAAGACCGTGCTCAACGCGGGTCACGCGCGTCAACCTGCTGCCTCCCGCAGCAGTCAGCACAACCATTCTGCCGCCACACGGCTTCTATTTCTTGAGAAGCCGCGTCCGGCGGTTTCTGGGGCCGGACCGGCCTGGGTGGATCAATCCGAAGGCTAGTGGTCGGAGGCACAGTCGGGCGATGGGATCATAGGGCCGCCTCACGTCGCCGTTGCGCGGCTGCGCCAGGACGGGGCTGGTAGTGAGCTAACCGTACTGCAGTTCCAGCGTTAGACCTTTACCTCCACTTGCTCTTCATACCGACTGAGCTTCCGGTACAGGGTCGATGGGTCGATCCCGAGTACTTCGGCGGCGCGGGTCTTGTTCCCGCCCTCTGCCTGCAGCACCCACATGATGTAGGCCCGCTCGATCACCTCCAGCGTGGGATTCAGGTAGGAGCGCTCCGCCACCAGCGGCTCCTTCCTCCGCTTGGTGATCCGCTCCGGGAGATGGGTGGCCTCGATCAGGTTCCCCCGGGTCAGCACCACGGCGTGCTCCAGGGCGTTGTCGAGCTCGCGCACGTTGCCCGGCCACTCATAGACCATAACCGCATCCAGCGCTTCCGCCGCCAGGGCCTTGGGGTCGGTCCCGGTCTCGGTGGCCAGGTTCTGTAACAGCGCCTCGATCAGGAGCAGCAGGTCATCCCGCCGCTCCCGGAGGGGCGGAAGGTTGATGGCGATGACATTGAGCCGGTAGAAGAGGTCGGACCGGAAGTTGCCCCGCCGGATCTCCTCCTCCAGCTCGCGGTTGGTGGCCGCGATGATCCGGACGTCAACCGGGATCGCTTCGGTGGCGCCGACCGGAATGGCCTCGCGCTCCTGGAGCACGCGCAGCAGCTTGACCTGAAGGGAGGGGGGCATCTCCCCTACCTCGTCCAGAAAGAAGCTGCCGCCCCGGGCTGCGGCAAACAGCCCTTGCTTGTCGCGCACCGCACCGGTGAAAGAGCCCTTCACGTGGCCGAACAGCTCGCTTTCCAACAGGTTCTCGGGCAGGGCCCCGCAGTTGATCGACAGGAAGGGCCCGTCGTTCCGGCTGGAGAGGTTGTGAATGTAGCGGGCAATAACCTCTTTGCCGGTGCCGCTCTCGCCCTGAATCAGCACGGTGGAGTCGGTGGGGGCCACGTGCTCGGCCAGCTTCAGCACGTCCATGAATCGCTTGGACTTACCGATGGGGCGCGCGATGACCGGCTTTTCCCGCCGGCGGATCTCCTGCTTCAGCTGGGTATTCTCGACCTTGACCGCGCGGTACTCGCAGGCCCGCCGCAGAATGGCGACCAGCTCGTCGTTGGAGAACGGCTTCTGGATATAGTAGAAGGCGCCGGAGTTGACCGCGCTGATGGCGCTCTGGAGCGAGGCCTGGGCGGTCATGAGAATCACCGGCGTCATGGGGTCCTGTTCCCGGGCAGCGGTCAGGATATCGAGACCGGAGACCTGCGGCATGCGGACGTCGGAGAGAATGATGTCGTGAGTCCCCGTCCGGATCTGCTCCAGTCCAGCCTTCCCACCCTGAGCGGTGGTGACCTCGAACCCCTCGTTACGGAGCAGGATCCTCAGAGTATCCAGGATTCCCGACTCGTCGTCCACGACCAGCAGCGACGGCTTCTGAGTCATGCAGCGTCCTCCGCGACCATCTTGGCAGGCAGGAAAATAGTGAATGTCGTACCGGTTCCGGGCCCCGAATCGACCAGGACCAGACCCCGGTGCGCCTCGACGGCGCGCTGAACGATGGCAAGTCCGAGCCCGCTGCCGCCGGAGCGGCCGGACACGAACGGTTGGAACAGCCGCTCCCGGACCTCTTCCGGGATGCCAGGCCCGTTGTCCTTGACCTGCAGCCGCACCGCGTGCTCCAGATTGGTTCCGTGCGGGATGTCGGAGGCCTGAACAGCGGCCACTGACACCGTAATCTTGATCGGGCCCCGGGCGGCCTGGACTGCATTGAGTACCAGATTGGCGATCACCCGGTGCACCAGATCTTCATCGCCCTCGAGGACCGTGTGCCCTCCCTCGACCGTGATCGCCGCGTCCGGCCGGCAATCCGGGTGGGCGCGGATCAGCCGCACCACGGCCACTATCACCGCGTGGACGTCCAGCGGCGCGAACTGAGTTGCCCGGACCCGCGCGAAGTCGAGGAACTCGCTCAGGAGCCGGCTCAGCCGGTCGCTTTCCCGCACGATGAGGCCGGCCAGGAATCGCTCATCCTCGTCGGCGTGCTTGGACCGCGCCAGCTGCTCCACTGAGCTCCGGATCGATGCCAGTGGATTACGAATCTCGTGGGCCAGCGAGGCGCTGAGCTCCGCCACCGCTTCCAGCCGCTCCGCCCGCATGTGCAGCTCCTGAACCTCCTTGAGGTCGGAGATGTCGGTAAATATGGCGGTGACGGATGGCGCCTCCTGGGCCTCCTGCCGGAATGTGGTGGTGCTCAGCCCAATGGGGAACATACGCCCCCCACCCTGCACCACGATTCCTTCCCCGCGGCTGATCTTGCGGCCGTTCCGGATGCCCGCTACCGCCGCGGCCCATAGCTCGGACGAGCGAGTCTTGAGGTGATCGAGCACCGGGAACCCGATCAGCGATTCACCGTCGAGGTCGAGGAGCCGCTCCGCCGTCGGATTGATGAACGCCAGCCTTCCAACCCCGTCGACGGTGAGCACACCCGACCTGATATTGCGAAGAATGTCGTCCGCCTCCAGCCGGACTCGCTGGAGCTCGGTGGCGAGGGTGGCCTGCTCCATACCCGCCTCGCGCAGCCGATAACCCAGAACCGCGACGATCCCGAACAGCAGGTTGTAAACCACGATCTGCGCCCAGGAGGCGGTGTCGAGGGCGACGCCGTGGGTCCAGATGGTATCGCCCAGATACAGGAGCGACGCGAGCACGGCGGTGACCGCCACCCATGCCGGCGGCATGAGCATGGCATACGCGATCACGACGAGCACATACAGCGCCGGGAAGGCCGACTGCGGCTGGCCGGCGAAATGAACGACGGTGGTGACCATACCCAGGTCCACCAGCGCCTGGATCAGGAAGAACGCGTTTCCGGGCTTTCGGTTCAGTAAGAATACCGTGCCCACCCCATACGCGGTAAACACCAGGGCGAACACCACCGCCACGCTGACGAGGAACGATTCCTGAGCGCGCTCGGTCCAGACCAGGGCGGCGCCGAGCAGAACGCCAGTAGCGAGGACCAGCCGACCCACGAAGAGCCAGGTGAGCAGGGTTCGCTGGTCGGGAAGGGTGTTCTTTCCAGCTCGCCGCCGGTCCGGCACCGTCGGAATTGAAATCCGCCCCGACGGAGCGTTGGAATCCATCGTACCTCGTTGTCGCAATTGGCTCTGGGCTTGGGCAAGTAGCCACCAGGGTGGCCAGCCGAAGATAGGGAGGGCGACCGCGGCTGCGGTAGGGGCACATCGGGTGCGCCCCTACCTATCTTCCGCGATGACCTGGACCGTCTACCTCGCCCGCTGCCGCGACGGCAGCCTGTATACCGGAGTCACGACGGACCCTGAGCGCCGGCTGGCAGAGCATAACTCGGGAAGCGGCGGCTCTTACACTCGCTCCAGGACCCCCCTCGTCATGGTGTATTGGGAGCCTGCCAGGGACCGATCCGGCGCGCTGCGGCGAGAGTGCGCAATCAAGCGGCTCAGCCGTGCCCAGAAGGAGGAATTAGTAGCCCGAACGCCCCCGGCGTGCGGTGCTACGGACGACTGATACCCTGATCCAGTACTTCGCGCACTGTGAGCATGAGGCTGTCGGCGGAGAAGGGCTTTTGAAGGAATGACGTCGCCGCCTCCTCGAGGCCGACCCGAACTTTATCTCCCTCCGCATATCCCGACATAAAGACGGCCCTTATCCCTGGCCACCTTTCGACCAGGCGCGCCACCAGCTCCGGTCCACCGATGTCGGGCATGACGACGTCGGTCAGGATGAGGTCAATGGCACCTGCCACCTTGTCGGCGAGAGCCAGCGCCTCTTCGCCGTTGGAGGCAGCCAGCACGAAGTAGCCCTGATTCGTCAGGACCCGGATGGCGACGTTGCGCACCGCCGGCTCGTCCTCCACCAGCAGGATCGTCTCGGAGCCACGCGCAGGCTGGGGCAGATGGACGACGGGAAGAGAGACGTCGTCCTCTACCTCCACCCGGGGAAAACACATCTTGAAATCAGTTCCCTTCTCTGGCTGGCTGTCGACCCAGATGTACCCGCCGCTCTGAACCACGATCCCGTAAACGGTTGCCAGACCGAGGCCGGTATTCTGCGTGGTCGGCTTGGTGGTAAAAAACGGCTCGAACAGGCGCCCCTTTACCTCCGGCGTCATGCCGTGGCCGGTGTCGCTGACCGCGAGCATGACGTAGGGGCCGGCAGGGATGTCGATCCCCACGTGGCGGTAGGCGTAGCCTTCCGGGAGATCGACATCCAGGGTCTCGATGGTAAGCCGGCCCCCGACCCGCATGGCATCACGCGCGTTCAGCGCCAGGTTCATGACCACCTGCTCCAGCTGACCGTAGTCGGCCTCGACACCGCCCAGCCCCACTGAGAGTCGTGTGGTCAGCCGAATGTCCTCGCCCAGCAGCGGACGGAGCATCCGCTCCAGGCCGGACACCACTTCATTGAGGCTGAGCACGTGACGCGCAACCAGCTGCTGGCGGCCAAAGCCGAGCAGCTGCCGGGTCAGGTGCGTAGCCCGATCGGCCGCCTTCCGAATCTCGTCGGCGTCAGCCCATCGAGGATCTTCTCGTTCGAGCGTACTCAGGAGGAAGTCGCTGAACCCCATGATGATCATCATCATGTTGTTGAAATCGTGGGCTACCCCACCTGCCAACCGGCCCACCGCCTCCATCTTCTGGGCCTGACGAACCTGCTCCTCCGCGCGGCGCCGCTCGGTGAGGTCCTGCACATTCACCGCATAGCAGATCACCTGGCCGTCGCCATCCTTTACCGCGGTAGCGTCGATCAAGGCGGGGAAGGTCCCTCCGTTCCGGCGCAGGCGCTCGGTCTCCCAGATCCGGTGACCCGGCTCGCCGAGTGCCGCGTCCTTCCGGTGGAACTCCTCCCGGCGCCCAGGCGGGGAGAGAGCGGCCATAGGCTTGTCCCGCAGCTCATCTACGGTCCAGCCGTGCATCTGGGCGAAGGCTGGATTTACGCTCTCGATGGTCTGTCCGTCTGCGGTGACAATGGCCACTCCCCAGCCCGCGTGCTCGAAGATGCGGGCCCACCGCTGCAGCTCCCGCCCTGCCTCGACTCGGACACTGATGTCGCGGCCCACCCCGACGATGCCGGTCACAACACCGGACGAGCTCCGGAGCGGGGAAAGTGTTGTTTGCATGTGATGAACGCCGCGGTGGGAACGAAGGACCCAGTCGTAGGTGATGGTTCCGCCAGCCAACGCTCTCCGATTCGCGTCCTCGTGAATGTGAGCCGCTTCGGGGCCCACGATCTCGTCGATCCGTTTCCCGATCAGACTGGCGGGCGCGAAGCCTTCCCGCTCGAGCCAGCGACCGAAGGCGTCCACGCAGCGCTGATCCCGATCCAGGCGGAAGACGACGTCATCGATCGACTCCACCAGGCTCCGGAAGCGTTCCTCGCTCGCCTGGAGGGCACTCTCCGCCGCAGGAGTCATCTCCCTCAGCTCCCGGGCATAGCAGACCAGGCCGCTGGAGATGGGGGCGATCCGGATGAGGAAGCTCCGACCCAGACCCGCGAAGTGCTCCTCCAGCTCGATCTCGGTTCCCTGGGCGTGGGCTCGAAATGCTTCGGCCTGGATGCGGGTGCCTGAAAGCCCGGGGAATGCCTGCCAGATATTCAACCCGAGGAGCCGGGCCCGGCTGAACCCGAGCCGCAGGAGAAATCGGTCGGCTCGCTCATTCACGTGGGTGATGTGCCACTCGTGATCGCAGCCCAGGAACGCCTCGCTCATCCCGTCGAGGATCTGGCCGGTGTGACCCTGAAGCGCGCTCTCTCGCAGGAGTACCGTGAGTCCATCGTCACATGGGTAGGCGCGGACCTCCACCGATCCCCTGTCGCCGCTATCGAGCACTTCGTGCACTATCGCTACCTGCTCGGCGTGAGCCCGGTGTAGCGCGCGGCCCAGAGAGGAGTCGGCGAGAGCGGGACGATCCCAGATTACGGTGCCGAGGAGATCGGAGGAGGAGGTGCCGGACAGCCGAGCGAGGATCCGCTCCGCCGGCCGGTTGAGATAGGAGAACCGCCAATCGGAATCGAGGGCGAAGATGCCCTCGCCGACGCGGTCGAGCAGATCCAGCGGCTGAGCGGCGTTGAGCAACTGGATGAACCTTGGCAGTGAGGAGGCCGTCTCAAACTAAGACTATGCCTCCTCCACGGCCAGACTCACATTTGGGGACTTTCTCTCGCTGCGGGGGTCTCGGCCGACGTGCCCGGCCGGGCGATCTCTGCACGCTGGGTCACCCGCGGCCCATAGAGCGCGCGATAGATGTCTTCGTTGCGCTGGATGATGCGGACGTAGTCGCGGGTCTCGACGAAAGAGATCCGCTCGGCAAAGACCTCGGGGTCTTCGACCCCAATGCGTTTGAACCAGCGCTCCACCCGGGAGGTGCCCGCATTGTAGGCCGCGAGAATGTGGGCCCGCTGGTCATAGCGAGAGGACAGCTCACCGAGGTGCACTGCGCCGAGCTGGATGCTGACATCCGGCTGGTAGAGCAGAACGGGATCCCAGACGGGATAGGCGAGATCGCGAGCCAGGCGTTCGCCCAGCTCGGGCATCACTTGCGCCAGGCCGCGCGCGCCCGCCGGGGACGTCGCGCCGGGGTTGAAGTTCGACTCCTGGCGGATCAAGGCGGCTATCAGGCTGACATCGAGCCGGTGCTCGGCCGCTTCGGCCAGCAGCGCATCCTCGTGGACCACCGGATAGATCAACCGGTAGGTGCGCGCATCGGAGGGCGCACCCCGGGCGAGGGCGCGCCGGGCCAGCTGGATGGCCTGTGAGGCGAGGCCCTGGCTGCGGAACGCGTTAGCGATGGCCAGAAGCCGTTCTGGTGACGAGTCGGTGGATCGCGCCAGACGATCCAGCTCCCACCGGGCCTCGGCGGCAAGGCCCAGACGGGAGAGGAGCGCTGCGCGTGAGACCTGGCGGTCGAGCTCCGGGTCGGCTGGGAACGAGTCGGTTGCGGCTAAAGGGATCCAGGCTTCGATTCCGAGCCGCCGCGCGCTGAGCGCCGCATAGTAAGAAAGTGGATCGCGAGCCATGACTGCCTGCCAGCGGCCCCGGGCGAGCGTGCTGTCCCCCACATTGGCCCAGGCTCTTCCCGCCCAGTAGGTGGCAGCCACAGTCTCATCGCTACCGGGATATCGCTCAGCCAGTGCCTCGAACTCCTGGGCCGCGACCCTGGGCTCGCCATTCAACAGCGCGATCATGGCGGCTCGGAACCGCGAGGTCGGAGCGAAGCGGCTGCTGGGGTAGCGAGCGGCCACGACCCGATGCAGCCGGCGTGCCTCCGCGTCTCCCCGATCATCCGAGGCGAGGTCGGCGCGCAGGAAAAACGCCGAAGCCGCGGCGGCCGTATCGTTGGGATACTTGCGGGCAACCTCCACCAGCGCGGCGCGGCCTTTGTCGATCTGACCATCCCGCACCAGCGCGCGCGCCGACTGGTAGGCCGCGAGTGCGGCGAGCGGCTTCGGCCCATGAACCAGCTTGAATTGTACAGCGGCTTCACCATTTCGCCCGAGACGGGTCAGTGCGGTCCCGTAGGCAAAGCGGTCTTCGCCGGACCCCAGGTCTGCCGCTGCCGCCCGGGCAAAGCCACTGATCGCGCGGGCCGGGAGCCCCGACTCTGCGGCCGCCCGTGCCACGACCAGCTCTTCCGCCGGAGCAAGTGGCGTAAAGAGGCTATCAAGAAGGGATATGGCCTCCCGGGCAGCGCTGCCGGCCCGTGCGGCGGAGAGGGCGAGAAGCTCCCGGCGGAGCGCTGCCCTGGGTGAGCTGTCCGGCGTCGAGGCGAGTCGCAGGCGGAGGCTCGTCAGACGGTCGCCGGCGGCGGCGTAGCGCCGGGCGGCGCCCTCCAGGTCTCCGGTGCGCTCATGCGCACTGGCATCAGCCCAGGGAATTCGGGCTCGGGCGAGCGGGTTGGTGATGCGGCTGTAGAGCCTCGCACGAATCACGCTGTCGTCTGTTACGGCCGCCGCGCGCAGCAGGAGCCAATCGGCTACGACCGGCAGCCTCTCGCCGGCATGAGCGTATACTGCCGCGGCGCTGTCGCGGGCGCCGAGACGATCCAGCGCGGTCGCCAGCAGGAGGAGGCGCTCACCGGAGGGGTGGCGCTGGACCGCCCGAACCGCATGACCCAGCGCGAGGGCATCCTGGCGCCGCTCGAGGGCGGCGCGCGCCAGCAACACGCGTGCGCTTCCACTGTACAGGCTGTCGATCCACGGTTCGCCGGACAGTAGCTGAAGCACTTCACTCCAGCCCTTCCACTCGCTTGCCGCCCGTGCCGCCAGGTAGACGGTGGCCGGTGTGCGAGACGGGTCGCGGAGCCACGGGGTCAGGATGCGTGTGGCTTGCCATGGCCGGCCGCGAGTCATCGCCTCATCCGCGCGAGCCAGCGCGGAATCGAGCGCGTGGCTGGCCACTACGGAGTCCCGGATCGCCGCGGGCCGCGGGGGGACGTGCCGGGGGGACACCGAAGGAAAGACAGCGATGCTGGCGAACCAGAGCCAGACATGAACCAGGTGGGTCACGGTGTTCCGATCAATGGGAGGAGTCTATCTCGCCGTAGCCCTGCAAATGCCGCGCCGTCGCAGACTTAGCCCTGGGAGGGGCGAAGCCGCCGTAGGGCCTCTGATTCTGCCGCAGACCTCGCAAAAGAGAGGGGGCGGCAGGATCGTGCATTTACTAGTTTTGCAGGATGACCGAATCCGATGACAGTAAGGTCCGGGTAGATAAGTGGATCTGGGCCGCCCGGTTCTACAAGACCCGCTCGCTGGCCGCGGAAGCCATCGCGGGCGGAAAGGTTCAGGTCAACGGTGACCGCGTCAAACGAGCCAAGCCGTTGCAGGTAGGTGACGAAGTCCGGATCCGGCTGGGGCCCTACGAGCACCAGGTCGTGGTCCGCGAGCTATCGGATCGGAGGGGGCCAGCCGCCGATGCCGCCCGGCTGTACGAGGAGAAGCCGGAGAGCCGGGCGGCGCGGGAAACGCTTGCTTTGCAACTCAAGACCCTCCACGCCGCCTTCGTGCCCGAACGAGGCCGGCCAACGAAGAAGGACCGGCGGGAGATCAATCGACTGAAAGGCCGTGAGCGGTAACCAGTGAGCGGTGAGCGGGCCACCACCCATCCACCCGCTTACTGCTCACCGCTTACCGCTTACGCTGTTACATATTATCGACCATCGCCTTGCCGAACTCGCTGGTCTTGAGCAGGGTGGCGCCCTTCATCAGACGCTCGAAGTCGTAGGTCACCCGCTTCTGGCCGATGGTCTTCTCCAGCGAGGAGATGATCAGGTCAGCGGCCTCGTCCCACCCGAGATAGCGGAACATCATTTCACCCGAGAGGATGACCGACCCCGGATTCACCTTGTCCTGGCCGGCATACTTGGGAGCAGTCCCGTGGGTGGCCTCGAAGATGGCATGGCCGGTGAGATAATTGATGTTGGCCCCGGGCGCGATGCCGATACCACCGACCTGGGCCGCCAGCGCGTCGGAGATGTAGTCGCCGTTGAGGTTCATGGTGGCGATGACCCCATACTCCTTCGGGCGCGTCAGGATCTGCTGAAGAAATGCGTCGGCGATCACGTCCTTGATGACTAATCCGCCGGGCAGCTTGCTCCATGGCCCCCCGTCGAGATCGGTCGCTCCGTACTCCTCCCGCGCCACGTCATAGCCCCAGTCACGGAAGCCGCCCTCGGTGAACTTCATGATGTTGCCCTTATGCACCAGCGTGACACTTTCGTACTTCTGCATCAGGGCGTAGTCGATGGCAGACCGGATCAGGCGCTTCGAGCCCTCTTCGGAGATTGGCTTGATGCCGATGGCGCTGGTAGCCGGGAAGCGTATGGTCTGGACCCCCATCTCCCGCTGGAGGAAATCCACCACCCGGCGGGCATCTTCGGTGCCGGCCTTGTACTCGATCCCGGCGTAGATGTCCTCGGTGTTCTCGCGGAAGATGACCATATTCACGGCCTCGGGCGCCTTGACCGGAGAGGGCACCCCGCTGAAGTAGCGGACCGGGCGAACGCAGGCATAGAGATCGAGCTTTTGCCGGAGGGCGACGTTGAGCGAACGAAAGCCGCCGCCGACCGGCGTGGTGAGCGGGCCCTTGATCGCAACCAGAAACCGATCGATGGTGGCCAGGGTCTCATCCGGTAGCCAGCTGTTCATCCGTTCCTTGGCCTTCTCGCCCGCCAGCACCTCCAGCCACGCGATCCTGCGCCGGCCGCTGTATGCCCGCTGGACCGCACTATCGAAGACGTGCTGGGACGCACGCCAGATGTCGGGACCGGTTCCGTCTCCCTCGATGAAGGGGATGACCGGCGTCGACGGCACCTCGATCCGGCCCTGGCGCAACGCGATCGGCTCACCGCCGGGTGGGGCCGAGGCCGCCTTGTGGCTGGACATGGTAGCTGACATCACGCGTGCCTCTTGCTAGGGCTCCGAGGGGGAAGGATGTTTCGCCGCGCAATCTGATCGGATGACGAATGAACGGCAATACAACACTACGCCCCGTCGGGGCCGCGGTCGCCGCCATTCATGCGGCATACGAGAAGTATGAGCGCGGGTTCGAGGAGATCACCAGCCGGGCCCGGAGCCGCTTCGAGCAACGGGACTGGTCCGGAGTCCAGGCTGATGCGACGGAGCGGCTGACCCTCTACAAGGCGCACGTCGACGCGGCGGTAGCCGACGTCCACGACATCCTGGAAGACGGCGTCATGGAGCGCACGGTCTGGGCGGCCATGAAGTCCGACCATGCGCGTCTGGCTTCAGGCGGCCCAGCTGCGGAGCTGGCGGAAACCTTCTTCAACTCGGTGACACGCCGGGTCTTCAGCACCGTCGGCGTCGATCCGGCAATCGAGTATCTCCACCTGTCTCCGTCCCCGGCCCCACGGGACGACCTTACGATTCTCGACCGCTACAATGCCCCCGCCATCGATGCCGGGGTGGTGCGGCATATCCTGGCGGGGATTCCGTGGTCGGTGCCCTATGCCCAGCTGGACCGGGACACCGTGCTGGTTGCCCAGGCCCTCGACGCCCGGGTTCGGCAGGTAACCAACGCACCGGGCCCCATTCGGCTCGACATGCTGCGCTCGGTATTCTATCGCAACAAGGGCGCCTACCTGGTCGGGCGCATCCGGACCGGCGGCGAGATCATCCCGCTGGTATTGCCGCTGCTGCACGCCGAGCGGGGGATCGTGGTGGACGCGGTGCTGACCACCTCCGACGAGGCCAGCGTCGTATTCGGTTTCAGTTGGACCTACTTTCGGGTGGACGCCCCCCGGCCCCGGGCGCTGGTGGACTTTCTGGGGACCATCATGCCGCTCAAGCTGGCCCACGAGCTGTACACCTCCATTGGCTACAACAAACACGGAAAGACCGAGCTCTACCGCAGCCTCATGCGCCACCTGGAGGAGCCCGAGGTCCGGTTCGCCTTTGCGGAGGGCGAGGAGGGAATGGTGATGGCCGTGTTCACCCTGCCCTCGTTCAACGTGGTATTCAAGGCCATCAAGGACAACTTCGGCGCGCCCAAGAACACGACCCGGCGCTCGGTCATGGAGAAATATCACTTCGTGTTCGTGCGCGACCGAGTTGGCAGGCTGGCCGATGCCCAGGAATTCGAGCATCTGGAGTTCCCCCGGCGCTGCTTCCCGGATGACCTGCTGGAGTACCTGATCGGTGTGGCCGGTACAACCATCCGGCTCGAAGGTGACCGCGTGATTGTGCGCCACCTGTACACCGAGCGGCGGGTCACCCCGCTCAACCTCTTTCTACAGGAGACCGACCAGGTGGCAGCCCGGATGGCGGTGACCGACTACGGCGACGCGATCAAGGATCTTGCCGCAGCCGACATCTTCACCGGCGACATGCTGCTGAAGAATTTCGGGGTGACGCGGCACGGGCGGGTGATCTGCTACGACTACGACGAGCTCTGCCTCTTGTCCGAGTGCCGCTTTCGCCGCATTCCGGTGCCGGCGTCTCACGAGGACGAGCTCTCTGCGGAACCGTGGTTCTACGTCGGGGAGCACGACGTTTTCCCCGAGGAGTTCAAGGCCTTCCTGGTTCCGGCCGGCAGCCTGCGGGAGACGTTTCTCGAGGCTCACGCCGATCTGCTGAATCCGTCCTTTTGGCAGGATGTGCAACGCCGGCTGGCGGCCGGAGAGGTGGTGGATGTGTTTCCCTACCGAAGGGATTCGAGATTGCAGCGGAACGAGGGGACCGAAAGAGGCCGCCCGGTTTGAACCGGGCGGCCTTTCACTTCGTACCCTCGTTCTTCAGTCCTTGACCTTCGTGACGTTCTCGGCCGCCGGGCCCTTCTGACCCTGCACGATGTCGAACTCCACCTTTTCGCCTTCGGCCAGGGACTTGAAGCCGCTGCCCTGAATTGCGGAGTGGTGGACGAAGCAGTCCTTCTGTCCGTTGGACGGGGTAATGAAGCCAAAGCCCTTCGCGTCGTTGAACCATTTCACGGTTCCGGTGGTACGTGCCATTTCGTACTCCTCTAATTGGTTTGTCGTCGGAGTCCGGTGATGCCGTACCTGCCGACAGTGAATGTTCGCGGACTTTGCCCCCGCGCCGGGCCTAACGAAAAGGGACCCAGCTGTGAGCCAGGTCCCTGAGGAAATTCACTGGTCCCGTGGGCTATCCATTTCCCATATTTCCCGCGCAGAATCTACGGCTCGGCCGCTGCGCTGTCAATCAGATCTGGGGGGTCCTGCTCGGTACCCGGAGGAAGCGCTCAGCCAGCTGTTCCAGTCGCTCGTTTCCGTCCTCGCGGGCTTCGGCCAGTATACGCTCCACTACCGGGCGGAGACGAGGCTCCCCCCAGTAATAACCGGTTGCCGCCTCCGCGCTGGATGTGTCGCCGAGGTGGGCGCCCTGCAGGAGGGCACGGGCCGCAGCGGCGTCGAAACCAGGGTCCTCCCGGTCAGGGAGCGGAAAGCGCGGCCCTGGGTCTCCCGCCCCCGAGTCCTCATTTACGAATGCTCGCGACATTCCTCAGTATAGCAAACTGGCTCGCGGCGGCCAGCGGAAAAACCGCCCTGCCTGCTGGATGCAGACAGGGCGGCTCCCGCAGAGTCCAGACTTTCCTTAGATAGAGCGGCGGAACGGAGCGGACAGGGTCACCTTCAGGCGTGAGCCGACCGGCACGACCACGTCGCGGTCCTGGGTCTCGACCGCCCGCTGGGCGCCTACAGCGCCGCCGGCCACACCACCAATGACGGCTCCCTTGGTGCTGCCACCGCTGACCGCCGTGCCCAGGAGGGCGCCGGCGCCTACGCCGACCCCGACCTTCGCGATGTCGCCCGCGTTGGTCTTGCGGTCCTTCAGCGTGCGATCGAGCGCGCTGGCGGATCCTGACACGGGATAGCTGTGACCAGCAATGACGACCTTGGTCGGGGTGAGCACCAGCTTGCCGGTCTTGTCGCTCTTTCTCTCCGACTCGTGGATCGCTGCGATGGTGATGTACACCTTCGAGCCGGCCGGGATTACCACGCGCCCGCCCTTGTCTTTGACATCAGACGAGACGGTGCCGGTGAGTTTCTGGCCGGCCTTGTGAGTGCGGGAGCTGATGCTCGCGTCGAACTTCGCCGGGATCGCGGTACCCGCGGAGAGCACCCGGGCGACGGCCTTGGCCGTCGGCTTCGCGGCGACCTGGGCCGCAGGCCTCTTGGCAGCGGTCTTGGATGGCCGGTCGTTCAGCTTGGCGTCTGCGGCCACTGCAGGACGTTGCAGATCGCGGGTCGATTCGTTGCCTGCAGCAGCACCATCGCGCTCGCCGCCGCAACCAGCCAGAATAGCCATCGTGAGAAGTACCAGTCGGTTACCTACCATGGAGCCCTCCGGAACAGTGGGGTCGAGGTGTGATTGGGGGTGCTGTCGCACAGCGGAGGGGCAATTAGAAGGCCAACGGGACCAGCGGAGCGTGTACAGGTAGGCCGGCGGTTTTCTGGAGAACCTCCACCGTGGAATGCCTCCTCCAGACCGTACGAGCCGCCGGGGACACGAATGGGGACCCAGCGCATGACGGGTGCGCAGCCGCCGGTTAAACTTCGCTCCATGCCACAGACCAATCTCAGCCGCCCCCAGCAGCCTGCGGCGGCCACCTTTCTCGACCATGTGCAGGCCGCAGTCGAGCTGCTCGAGTCGATCGTGTCTGACCGCGGGCTGCTCTTGCAGATCGCCCCCGCCGACCGGCAGCGCCTGCTCCAGGCGGCCGGCCATGTCTACTCCCCCGATGCCGCGGCCCGCCGCCAGCTGGTGCGAGCCAGTAGCCGTCGGCGCAAGGCGGAGAAGATCGAGCAGGAGAACCGGGTGCTCAACCAGACCGGCATCCGAACTCTGCGCCGGCAGGCGGTGTACACCAGCCCGAACGTCTTTCCGCCGGAGCCGTTTCAGCAGCGCGAGGTGGAGGATCCCGAGTTCCGGGAGGCGGCCGAGCCGCAGCACTGCTACGTCTGCAAGCAGAAATACACCACCGTCCATCACTTCTACGACCAGATGTGCCCGCCCTGCGCGGCGTATAATTTCGCCAAGCGCACCGAGCTGGCCGACCTGCGGGGACGGGTGGCGCTGCTGACCGGTGGCCGGGTCAAGATCGGCTATCAGGCTGGCCTCAAGCTGCTCCGGGCCGGCGCCCATCTCATCGTCACCACCCGTTTCCCCCGGGATTCCGCGGTTCGGTATAGCAGGGAACCGGATTTCGCCGAGTGGGGGCACCGGCTCGAGGTCTTCGGGCTCGACCTGCGCCACACGCCGAGCGTCGAGGCATTCTGCCGCGAGTTGCTGGGGACTCGGGACCGGCTCGACTTCATCATCAACAATGCCTGCCAAACCGTGCGGCGGCCGCCACAGTTCTACGAGCACATGATGGCTAGCGAGACAGCAGCATTGCATGCCATGCCGGAGCCCGCCCACAGGCTGCTGGGGACCTACGAAGGGTGGCGCGGCGCCCATCTGCACTTCGACGGACCCGAGGCAGCCACTCCGGCGGCGTTTGAGCGGCGGCTTCCCAGCATAGCAGGCCTGGTTAAATCCGCCGAGCTGTCCCAGGTGCCGCTCCTGCCGGAGGAACATCGGCCTCAGCGGCATCACTTTCCCGAAGGCCAGCTGGATCAGGACCTGCAGCAGGTGGACCTTCGGGAGCGAAACTCGTGGCGGATGCTGCTGGCCGACGTACCAGCCGTCGAGCTGCTGGAGGTACAGTTGGTCAATGCGGTTGCCCCGTTTCTCCTGAACGCTCGGCTCAAGCTGCTGATGTTACGCACGCCGGAGCGTGACAAGCACATCGTCAACGTCTCGGCCGTGGAAGGGCAGTTCTATCGCAACTTCAAGACGACGCGCCACCCCCACACCAACATGGCCAAGGCGGCGCTCAACATGATGACCCGCACCTCCGCGGCGGACTACCATAGCGACGGTATCCACATGAACAGCGTGGACACCGGGTGGATCACCGACGAAGACCCCGCCGACATCGCGGCCCGCAAAGTGGCCGAGCACCGCTTTCATCCGCCCCTGGACATTGTGGATGGCGCCGCCCGCATCGTGGACCCGATCATTGCCGGGATCAACTCCGGCGAGCATGTGTGGGGACAGTTCCTGAAGGACTACCAGCCCACCGACTGGTAAGGGGCTCCGGTGGGGTCGGTAACCCGCATACGACAAGGGCCCAGGTCTTCCTGGGCCCTTGGACTGTCGCATCTCTGGAGTTGTTACCGCCCCGCTGCCCCGCTGAGGGGGCATGCCATGCGCCCTTACTGCACCGCGTTCATCATATCGAAGATCGGCAGGTACATCGCCACCACCATGCCGCCGACGATGACACCGAGCACGACGATCATCACCGGCTCCATGAGGGAGAGCAGCGACGAGACAGCGACGTCCACTTCTTCGTCGTAGAAGTCGGCGATCTTGGTCAACATCTCGTCCAGGCCCCCGGTCTGCTCGCCGACCGCGATCATCGAGATGACCATCGGCGGGAAGACCTTGGACTTCTGCAGCGGGGCCGCGATGGTTTCACCGCCGGCGATCGACTGCCGCGACTCCATCACCGCATCATAGATCACCATGTTGCCGGCCGTCTTGGCCGTGATCTCCAGGCCATCGAGAATGGATACGCCGGACGAGATCAGGGTGCCGAGTGTCCGGGTAAACCGGGACACGGCTGACTTCCGGAGGATGTCGCCCAGGACCGGGGCCTTGAGCATAAACCCGTCGACGTGTCTCTGGCCGTTGGGTGTGGAGTTGTACTTCTTGAACCCGAAGACAAGGGCCCCCATACCCAGAATCATGGCCCACCAGTATCCGAGCAGAATCTGTGACATGCCGATGACGACCCGCGTGGGCAACGGCAGCTCCATGTTCACCGACGCGAACATGGCCTGGAAGGTCGGAATGACGAAGATAAGCAGCACGGCGATGGCCATGATGGCCACGCTGAAAATGACTGCCGGGTAGATCATGGCGCCCTTGACCTTGCGAATCAGGGCGTCGCTCTTCTCCAGGAACGTAGCCAGGCGCATCAGAATGGTGTCCAGAATACCGCCGGCTTCTCCCGCCGCGACCATGTTGACGTAGAGATCGGTGAACGCTTTGGGGTGCTTGGAGAAGGCATCGGCCAGCGTGTTGCCCGACTCGACGTCGTGCACCACTGCCTTGGTGACCTCCTGCAGGGTCTTGTTCTCGGTCTGCTCCGCCAGGATGGTGAGGGACTGCACCAGCGGCAGGCCCGCATTGATCATCGTAGCGAACTGCCGGGTAAAGATCACGATATCACGGGTCTTGACCCGTGCTTTCCCCAGGCTTGCGCCGAGGTTGATCTTCTTGGGGGCCTCCCGGACGCTCACCAGCATCATCCGGTTCTTGCGGAGGTAGGCGCTGACCTCCTCTTTGCTCTTGACATCCACCTGGCCCTTTTGGATCTGGCCATTCGCGGCATTCCGCGCGGTGTATTCGAAAAGTGGCATGGTTCCTCTCCCGAATCGTGGGCGCAGTCTGTGCGCCCGGGCGTGTTACCGGCGGCCTGCGGATTTCTGCTGTTGCTGGCGATCGACGCTGCTCATCTCCTGCTCTTCCATCGGGGTGACCCCGATCATCCGAAGGAACTCCTTGGGGTCGTGCGACACCCGCTCGCACTCTTCCTGAGCAACCTCACGGCTGGTGTAGAGCTGGTACAGCGCGTCGTTCATGGTCTGCATCCCGAACTTCTTGCCTGACTGCATGGCCGAATAGATCTGGTGGACCTTGTCGTCGCGGATCAGCGCCCGGATTGCCGGGGTGGCCACCATGATCTCGGCCGCCATGGACCGGCCACGCCCCTTCAGCTTCGGCAGCAGGGTCTGGGTAACCACGCCTTCGAGCACGAAGGCGAGCTGCGCCCGGACCTGGGATTGCTGATTGGAGGGGAACACGTCGATTACGCGGTTGATGGATTCGGCCGCGGAGTTGGTGTGCAGGGTGGCGAGCACCAGGTGGCCCGTCTCCGCGATGGTGAGCGCGGCGGCCACGGTCTCGAGGTCCCGCATTTCTCCCACCAGAATGACGTCCGGATCCTCGCGGAGCGCGTACTTGAGCGCGCTGGCGAAGGACTTGGTGTCGGTACCGATCTCCCGCTGATTCACGATACAGGATTGATGCCGATGGATGAACTCGATCGGGTCCTCAACCGTGATGATGTGCCCCTTCCGCTCCTTGTTGATCTTGTCGATGATCGCAGCCAGAGTGGTGGACTTGCCCGAGCCGGTTGGCCCGGTTACCAGGATGAGCCCGCGGGGCCGTTCGGCCAGCTTGGCTATGACGGCCGGGAGGCCTAAGTCCTGAAAGGTTCGCACATTGAAGGGAATCATGCGGATTACCATGGCCACGCAGCCACGCTGCTTGAACACGTTGCCGCGGAAGCGCGCCAGGTTCTGAATCCCGAAGGAGAAGTCCAGCTCGTCCTCGGTTTCGAAGCGCTTCTTCTGGTTTTCGGTCAGCACCGAGTATGCCAGCTGAAGCGTGTCCTTGGGGGTCAGGACGTCGGCCACCGAGCTGTCGGACATATCTCCGTCAACCCGCAGCTTGGGACGCTCGGCCGCCGTGATGTGGAGGTCCGACGCGTCCCTCTGTATCATCTCTTCGAGCAGTGAGCGCAGGTTGAACGTCATCCGGCAGTCTCCTTGACTACTTCCTCGAGGGTGGTCACGCCGCGTTCGATTTTCTTCATTCCGTCCATACGTAACGTGAGCATCCCGTCGACGACCGCCTGGGTCTGGATGTCCGCCACCGAGGCACCCCGAAGGATCAGGCGGCGCAGTTCAGGGGAAAGGCCCATGACTTCGTAGAGGCCAGCCCGGCCCTTGTAGCCGGTACCGCTGCACGTATCGCAGCCGGTTCCCTTCATGAACTTGAGTGCTCTGAGACTGTCAAGATCTGTGCCCAGGGCAGTCAATTCGACATCGGTGTATTTGTGCTCCGCCTTGCAGTCCTTGCAGATACGGCGCACCAAACGCTGTGCGACCACGAGGTTTACGGCACTGGCCACGTTGAACGCTTCGATACCCATGTCGATCATACGCGTGATAGTGCTGGGCGCGTCGTTGGTGTGCAGGGTGGAGAGCACCAAGTGGCCCGTAAGCGCGGCCTTGATCGCGATGCCTCCGGTCTCCAGGTCTCGGATCTCACCGATCATGATGATGTTGGGGTCCTGCCGGAGGAACGCCTTCAGTGCGGCGGCAAAGGTGAGGCCGACTTCGGTCCGCACCAACACCTGATTGATGCCCATCAGGTTGTACTCGACCGGGTCTTCGGCGGTCATGATGTTGACTTCGGTCGTGTTGATCCGTGACAGCGCCGAATACAGCGTAGTAGTCTTTCCCGACCCGGTCGGACCGGTGACGAGTACCATGCCGTAGGGGTTGAGAATCGCCTTCATCAGGTCCCGCTCCGCCTTCTCCTCGAAGCCGAATTTGGTCAGGTCCAGCGTCAGATTGCCCTTATCGAGGATTCGGAGCACGATCTTCTCGCCAAACAGAACCGGGAGCGTGGAGACGCGGAAGTCGATGACCCGGCTTCCCATCTTCAGCTTGAGGCGGCCGTCCTGCGGCACCCGCCGCTCGGCGATATTGAGCTGCGAGAGGATCTTCACGCGCGAGGTGAGCGCCGCCTTCATCTTGAGCGGCGGCTTCATGATCTCGAGCAGGGCGCCGTCGATCCGGTACCGAACCCGGATCTCGTGCTCGAACGGCTCGATGTGGATGTCGCTGGCACCCCGTTTGACGGCGTCGGTGAGCAGGCCATTGATCAGCTTGACCACCGGGGCGTCGTCGATCTGCGCCTGGGTAGCCGCCTCGTCCTCCTGCTCCTCGACGACCTCGACGTCCTCGCCAGACTCCTCCATGTCCTTGAGCAGGCTCTGGAGCTGCTGGTCGGAGGACTCGTAATGCTTCTCGATCAGATTGCGAAGGGTGTACTCGCCGGCAATGACCGGGAACAGATCGAACCGGGTGATGAACTTGAGGTCTTCCAGCAGGCCGTGATCGGTCGGATCGGCCATGGCGATGGTCAGCGTGCGGCCCTCGCGCTTGAGCGGGAGCACCACGCTCTTGGTGGCCATCTCCGCGGGAACCAGCTTGATGATCTTCGGATCGACCTCGAAGCGGGTGAGATCCACGGCCGGCATGCGATATTGCCGGGCCAGGACCTTGGTGATCTCCAGCTCCTGTACCAGCCCGAGTTTGACCAGGACGTAACCCAGCCGGTGCTTGGTGTTCTTCTGCTCGGTGAGTGCCTGCCCGAGCTGCTCCCGGGTAACCAGGCCTTCACGGAGCAGGATTTCGCCAAGCCGATCGCCTCCGGCAGGTGCGGTTGCCATTAGGTCTGAGGTATCCCAAGGAAAGGGTTCAGGGATATCATCGGAAGAGAGGGCCCATGACGTGAGGGATAACCCTACGGCGCGGTTGCCAACCTCCCGAGACGAGCCACCAGCCCCGGCCCGATCCCTGGAATACGGTCCAGCGCATCCAGCGTCGCAAACGGTCCGCTGACCTCGCGATCCGCCACGATCCGCCGGGCCAGCGAAGGCCCTATGCCGGGCAGTCTCTCGAGCTCGACGGCGCTGGCACGATTGACGTTGAGGACGCTGTCCGGCCGCCCCGGCTCAGCGACAGCCACGTCCCTGGGGGGTGGAAGAGCAAACGCGGTGCCAAGACCTGCACCCCGTGCTGCGGGAACCGCTTTCCCCGCGCTCCCCCTGCTGAAGGTGAGGTGTGGGGCCAGTATGCGGAGCAGTCCAGGCCCGATCCCGGGCACCCGATCGAGGCCCTCCAGATTGCCGAACGGCCCTTTGGCCTGCCGGTCCGCGACCATGATCTTTGCCAGCGCCAGCCCGACTCTCGGCAGCCGCGCCAGCTCAGCAGGCCCCGCCACATCGGCGTCGATCAGCTCGCCAGGTGTCAGTGGCCGTGCCTGGTGCATGGCGCTATCGCGCTGAGCCGCTGGGGACCCGTCGGTAAGGGTGGGGAGAAGCCGAATTTGACCCGGAGGATCCCCTGCCCGGTTGGCGAGAACCCGGACTCCCTGCCCGCCTACGGCCAGGGTCAGCAGGAGAATCAGCGCTCGACGTTCAGGGGGAAGCATGAAGGACGGTACGGCGGTACGGCGGTACGGCGGTAGGCGGGTTCGCTCGAAGAGGATCTATTCGAGGCGGGCGGTAGATAAAGCGGCGGTAGATACAGAGCCGAATGAGCGGACCAAAGAGCTTCCGCGGTTACCGCCCCTTCCGCCCGAGACGAGCGCAGCGAGGCGAGGATACCGCCGTACCGCCCTCACTGCTCTCGCCTGACCAGGGCCATGGCGACGTCACCAACGATCTGCAGGCTGGCTGAGCTCACCTTGTCGATGGTGTCATCGGGGGTGTGCCATGCGGGGTAGTCGAAGTCCACTACGTCGATGGCTCGTATGCCCGCCTTTTGCAGCTGAATGTGATCGTCGATGAGGGTGTGGCGGGGTGAAGCGATGAAGTAGCCGCCGTACCCCAGATCCTTCGCCGCATCCCAGACCAGTTCGACCACTTCGGGGGCGCCAACCAGCGAGTTGCCTTCCTGGTAGATCTGGAGATCCTTGTCTGCCACGAGATCGAACAGAACGGCATAGAGCGGCCTGGGCCCAGGCAGTTGGTGGGCTCCGTAGTAGCGCGATCCCATCAGCACGTCTGCCGTGTCCTTGGTGAAGTCCCCGTAGTCCTCGCCATCGACAAACAGAAGGTCCACGCCTACTCCAGAGGGCGTGCGCTTCAGCACGTCCGCCACGCCGAGCAACACAGCGACACCAGAGCCGCCGTCGTTCGCCCCCTGCACCGGCTGAGTGGAGTCGCGCGACCGGGGGCTGTCGGCCGTGGGCCGGCTGTCCCAGTGAGCCAGGAGAAGGAGTCGCTTCTCAGCCGTGGGATTGAAGCGAGCGATGAAGTTCCGGAGCGGAAGGGTATCTCCCCGCGCCGTGAGATGATTCCAGCTCTGGACGATTACCGTGTCAGCTCGCTGACGTAGCAGGCTGTCGAGCCAGTCTCCCATCCGCCGGTGGGCCTCAGTTCCCGGAATTCGCGGACCAAACGCGACCTGGGTCTGGATGTATCCCAGCGCGCCCGGACCGTCGAACTCCTGCGGCGGGCGGGAATTCTCCTTGCAGGAGACGGAGAGGGCGGAGAGGACGGAGATGACGGAGAGGTATTCGGGTAGACGCATGCCGTAACCTAATCGGGTCCCTTTCGGGGTTCTCCTCTCCGCCTTCTCCGTCCTCTCCGCCGTCCGCGTCACCTGTAGTCCCCCGCATAGAGCGACAGCTCAAAGGTCAGCATCAGAAAGATCTGCGAGGTTCGCCGGCTCACGTGACGGGCATCGCTGATCGAGTAGCCGAACTGAAGGCCGCCGCTCACTGTTTTGAGCAGGTCGGTGTCGAGACCGCCGCGGACCTCCTGGCGACGGACGTCGGAGACGACGGTGCAAAGGGGGTCATCCCTCTGCTCCAGGCAGGTGAGCGTCTTGGAGGACAGTGCGCTCAGGGTGGACCGCACCTGCTTTCGCGTCCGGCTGATCGCCGCCGGCAGAGCGAATGAATAGTTGAGCGTGCCGATCAGGTCGTCCTGATCAAGCGCAGTGGCGTTGCCATTGTTTTCCGTGCGCTGGGACCGGGTTCCCAGGCTCATGGTCAACGCGAGCCCATTTCGGAAAGAGATCTGCAGATCGGGCGTGAGCGAGTACGATGAGATCGCGCTGGTGGCGACGGTGCCGTCGCGGCTCGGTTGAGTCGAGGTCCCGGAGCGACGCCTGATACCCGCGCCCGCCGCCACCAGCGACAGTGGTCCCTTTCCAAAGGTCCGAGTCCAGCGGAAGTTGCCCACCGGCCACTCGCGCTGCCGGGTCACGGTTTCGGAAAACCCGACGCCGACCAGCTGGAAGCGATCGGTCCTGGTGAGCGAGTAT
>Ga0136635_10000037_pt1 | contig 29142 bp, 29 predicted proteins | sample AntDrymeUQ852106_2_FD_105495 | JGI IMG/M metagenome (GOLD analysis project Ga0136635, IMG submission 105495) | Polar desert sand microbial communities from Dry Valleys, Antarctica - metaG UQ85 (21.06) | ecosystem: Environmental > Terrestrial > Soil > Desert | place: Antarctica: Dry Valley... | reverse complement strand
GACGAAGCAGGAGACGCGCGCCGAGGCCGAGCGCGCCGGCCTCGAGGCTGCGAGGCGCACGGAGAGCCAGGAAGCCTGCTTCCTCGGCGGCGACGACTACCGCACGTTCCTTGCGCGCCACGGTCTTGGGCAGGAGAGCGGCGAGGTCGTCGACGAGGCGGGGCAGGTCCTCGGAAGCCACCCCGGGTTCTGGGGGTATACGCCCGGCCAGCGGAAGGGCCTCGGAGTGTCCACCGGCTCCCCGATGTATGCGCTGCGTACCGATCCTGCGCGGAACGCCGTCGTCGTCGGTCCTCGCGAGGCACTCGCGCGGAACCGTGTTCGCGCGGAGGGCCGGCTGTTCGCCGAAGCGGAACGCGTCGACGTCAAGCTCCGCTATCGCTCCCCGGCGGTGGCAGGCCGTGTCGTCGCCCGCGCACGAGGCTTCGAGGCGCTCCTGGACGAGCCGGCCTTCGGTGTTGCGGCGGGTCAGGCGGCCGTCCTCTACGACGGCGACGTAGTCGTCGGCGCAGGCCGTGTCGTCTCGTCTGTGGCGTGAGCGCGTCGTGACAACTAACGTGCGACCGCCGTTCTGGGAGAGATGGAGCCGCAGAGACCTATGAGCACCGACGAGATTCGCCTGACACTGCCGCGCACCAGGCCGTTCTACGGCGTGGCTCACCTGGTCCTGGGCGGAGTGGCGGCACGGCATGCGCTCACAGTCGAGCACCTGGAGGACCTGGAGCTCGCTCTGGACGGCCTGCTGGACCGCCAAGACGGCGGCTCTGACGTGACGCTGACGCTCCGCGTCGAGGACAAAGCCCTCCAGGCGGAGGTCGGTCCTTTCGGCTCCGAGCTGCGCTCAGATCTCGAGGGTGAGCCCGGCGAGTCGTTGTCCCTCCGGCGCCTCCTCGACGCCGTCGTCGACGAGTACGACGTGGACGAGCGTGGCGACGGCACGTGGATCCAGCTCCGCAAGCAGATCGCCAACGGCTCGTAGCGCATGGCTGCCGACGACAAGATCCTGCTCCGCAAGTACCACGAGGACGGCGACCTCGCCGCTCGCGAGCAACTGATCGAGCGGTACATGTCGCTCGTGCGCTCGCTCGCGCGGCGCTACTCGTACCGCGGAGAGCAGCTGGACGACCTCGTCCAGATCGGGGCGATCGGCCTGATCAAGGCCATCGACCGCTTCGACCTCGATCGAGGTGTCGAGCTGACGACCTACGCCACGCCGAACATCATCGGCGAGATCAAGCGGCACTTCCGCGACAAGGGCTGGTCGGTGCGTGTCCCGCGCGGCCTGCAGGAGCTGAACGTGCAGGTCACCAAGCTGATCGAGCAGCTGACGACGCAGCTCGGCCGCTCTCCGACGATTCCCGAGCTTGCCAAGGCCGCGGGTGTCGAGGAGGAGGCCGTGCTCGAGGCGCTCGAGAGTGGCCGCGCCTATACCTCCGTGTCGCTCTCGACGGGGGGCGGCTCCGACGAGGACGGCGAGCTCGACCCGCTCGAGTCGCTCGGGACGATCGAGCACGAGTACGAGATCTCGGAGGATCGGGCTGTGCTCGCGCCGGGGTTCAAGGTTCTCGACCAGCGCGAACGCAACATCCTGCACCTCCGGTTCTTCAGCGGACTCACCCAGTCGCAGATCGCCGCGCAGATCGGGATCTCGCAGATGCACGTCTCCCGGCTGATCAGGCGCTCGCTGGAGAAGATCCGAGAAGAGATCGCCGAAGAGTCCGAGGTCGCGTAAGCCCTCTTCCCCGCGGCCTCGCCCGTCCGGCGGGCCAAACGAGAGCCGCACCTACAATCGCCTCCATGCGGGCCACAGCCGAGATCCGCGAGGGCTACCTGCGCTTCTTCGAGTCGAAGGGCCACACGCGCCTGCCGTCGGCGCCGCTGATCCCGCCGCCGGAAGACACCTCCACGCTGTTGATCAGCGCCGGGATGCAGCCGCTGAAGCCGTTCTTCCTCGGGGCGAAGCAGCCGCCGTCGACGCTGATGGCCACCTTCCAGAAGTCTTTCCGGTCGACGGACATCGACGAGGTCGGCCTCGACGGCTACCACCTCTCCTTCTTCGAAATGATGGGGAACTTCTCGGTCGGCGAGTACTTCAAGGAAGGCGCGGTCGAGCTCGCCTGGGAGTTCATGCGCGATCACCTCGAGCTCGACTTCGACAAGCTCTGGGTGAGCGTCTTCGCGGGCGACCCTGCGCTCAGTCTGGGCGAGGACGACGTCGCGGTCGCGGCGTGGGAGGCAGTGGGCTTCCCACGCGAGCGGATCGTCGGCCTGCCCCGGTCGGAGAACTTCTGGCAGGCGGGCGAGACCGGCCCCTGCGGGCCCTGCTCCGAGATGTACTACGACCGCGGGGAAGAGCTCTCCTGCGGCCGGCCCGATTGCGGGCCGGGCTGCTCCTGCGAGCGCTATCTCGAATTCTGGAACCTCGTCTTCATGCAGTACGACCTGGCCGCCGACGGAACGCTGACGCCCTTGCCGAAGCCCGTGATCGACACCGGGCTCGGGCTCGACCGGACCGCTGCAATCCAGCAAAGCGTGATCACGGTCTACGAGACCGACGGGTTCCAGGTCCTGATGGACTGGATCGAGGCGGAGAGCGGCGTCGCCTGGAAGAGCTCGGACAAGGCGACGAAGGCTCATCGGATCATCGCCGACCACGGCCGGGGGATGACGTTCCTGGTCGCCGACGGCGTGCTCCCGTCGAACGAGGGCCGGGGGTACGTCCTTCGCCGGGTGATCCGGCGAGCCGTGCAGCAGGCCCGCGGGATCGGCCTCTCCGATCTCTGGCGCATCTCCGATCTGGTGGTCGACCAGATGGGGCGGTGGTACCCGGAGCTCGAGGAGAACCGCGAGCTGATCCGGGACACGCTGAAGGCCGAGGAGGAACGCTTCTCCCAGACGCTCGAGCGGGGAATGGGGCTCTTCGACGAGATCGCCGCTGGCGGGGCCATCTCCGGCGAGGACGCGTTCCGCCTGCACGACACCTACGGCTTTCCGCTCGAGTTGACCCGCGACCTCGCGCGCGAGCGCGGGCTCGCCGTGGACGAGGAGGAATTCACGCGGCTGATGGGCGAGCAGCGCCAGCGATCCCGCTCGGCGGCTGCGTTCGAGGGAGAGATCCGCGTGAGCGGCCCGCCGACGGAGTTTGTCGGCTTCGAGACGACCGACGTCCTGACGGCGATACTGGCCTACGAGGATCTCGACGACGGCACGTTTCAGGCGAAGCTCGAGCAGTCTCCGTTCTACCCGGAGGGTGGGGGACAGGTTTCCGACCACGGCTGGATCGAGCACGACGGCACCGGTGTCCGGGCCGAGCTCATGCGCGCAGCGCGCGTCGGGGACGACCAGGTGCTGACCTTTCGCGGCCACGGCTTCGCGCAGGGCGACCGGGTTCGCGCCTCGGTCCCGTGGAACGTCCGGTTTCCGACGACGGCGAACCACACTGCGACGCATCTGCTCCACAAGGCGCTTCGCGACTCGCTCGGGGATCACGTCGCCCAGGCGGGCTCCGCGGTTCGGCCGGACAAGCTGCGCTTCGACTTCAAGCACGACAAGGCCCTCTCGGCGGAGCAGCGCAAGGAGATCGAGCAGGCCGTGAACGAGAAGGTCTTCCAGAACCTGGCAGTCCGGACGTTCGTCACGCCGATCGACGAGGCACGCGAGCTCGGCGCGACGATGCTCTTCGGAGAGAAGTACGGCGACGAGGTGCGTGTCGTCGAGATCGACGGCTACTCGCGGGAGCTCTGCGGTGGCACTCACGTCCGAGCGACCGCCGAGATCGGCCCGATCGTGATCCTCTCCGAGTCGTCGGTCGGTTCCGGCGTGCGGCGCATCGAGGCGATCACGGCCGGCGAGGCCTGGTCGCACTTGCACGCGCGGTCGGAGGAGCTCGACATCGCCCGGGCTGAGCTCGAACAGGCCCGCAAAGAGGCCGGGAAGCGACCGAAGGGCGCGGCCGACTCCGAGGTGATCATCCGGGACGAGTCAAACGGGATCGTCGTCGCGGAAGTGAAGGCCATGAAGGGCTCGGCGCTGAAGGACTTGTCGGATCAGATTCGCCAGTCGAAGAAGGCCGACGCAGTGCTGCTCGGCTCGGTCGACGACGGACGCGTCTACCTCGTTGTCAACCTCGATCAATCACTCGTGGAGAAGGGCCTCGACGCCGTGCAAGTTGCCCGCAAGGCGGCCGAGAAGATCGGAGGGGGAGGCGGAGGCCGCCCAAATCTTGCGGAGGCCGGCGGCAAGGATCCCGATGGCCTCCTGGAGGCCTACGAGGTCGCGAAGCGCGAGATCGCGACCGCGTGAAGGTGCTCGCCCTCGACTATGGATCTGCCCGCACGGGCGTGGCCGTGTCCGACCCGACCGGCACCCTCGCGCGGCCACTCGCGTCCGTCGAGGGGGTGGCGACCGTTTCAGGGATGAAGCGGCTGCGCGAGCTGGTGGAGACCGAGGCTCCCGAGCGAATCGTCGTCGGGCTTCCCTTGACGCTTCGCGGGGAGCGGGGCGAGCAGGCGCAAGAGACCGAGCGTTTCGTTCAGTCCCTCGTGCGGGAACTGGACATTCCGGTCGAGACGTTCGACGAGCGGTTCACGACGAAGCTGGCCGGCCCGGGCGGCGACGATGATGCGCGAGCCGCTGCGCACCTGCTGACGAGCTACCTGGAATGGTCGAAGAGCCGACAACCGTGATCCGACCGCCGCGCCCGCCGCGGCGACACCGGACGAAAGCCTCCCGCGGGACGATCGTCGCGCGCCGACTGATCGCGCTCGCCTTCGTCCTCGGCGTGCTCGCGATTCTCGTGGGCTCTGCCTGGGCGATCCTCGGGCGAGGCGAGGAGCAGGCCGCACCGCCGCCGGCGCCCGCCGGGCCCGCGCCGAAGACGCTCAAGATCATCTTCCCCGAGGGCTTTACTCGCGCGCAGATGGGCGAGCGGATCGGCGAGGTCAATGCAATCGCGCGGGAGAAGCGGAACGTCCGTCCTCGCCTCTCGCCTGAGCGCTACCTGGCGCTCACGGACGGCGCGTCTAGAGTCCCCGCGCCTTTTCTCACGGAGGGGAAGCCTCCACACCTCGAAGGCTTCCTGTTCCCGGCCACGTACGAGTTCACGGCGAAGACGACCACGCGGCAACTGCTGAACGTCCAGCTCGCCGCGTTCCAGAAGAACTGGGCGAAGGTGAACCTCCGCACCGCCCGCGCGAGGAACCTGACGCCCTATGACGTGCTCGTCATCGCGTCGATGATCGAGAAAGAGGTCGTCGCTCCCGAGGAGCGTCCACTCGTCGCTGCGGTGATCTACAACAGGCTGAAGCTCGGGATGTCGCTCGGAATCGACGCGACCATCCGGTACGGGCTGAACGTGCCTCCGACCGAGTCGCTTCGCGAGTCGCATCTCGAGGACCCGGGGCCGTACAACTCGCGCATTCACACCGGGCTGCCGCCGACTCCGATCGCGAACCCCGGCTTGGCGTCCATGCAAGCGGCGGCGCACCCGGCCAAGGTCGACTACCTCTACTTCGTGCGCAAGCCGGACAAGGTGCATCACTTCTTCACCGCCTCCAAGCGCGAGTTCGACAACTACTCGAACGCCAACGGCTACTAGGAGAGGCAGACGGCCGCCGGCCTGACCCGCCATATCGCCCTGATCGGCCCTCAGGGCGAGAACAAGGCCTCGCTCGGGTCGCGGCTCGCTGACCTCATCGGCCGCCAGTTCTACGACCTCGATTGGACGGACGAGACTCCCGTCCGGCGCGGATTGTTCCGGCGTGAGGACGATGTCCCGCACGGAGTCCTTCAGGCAGAGCGGATGCTCGCGAAACTGACTCTCGAACGGCCTGCGGTGCTCGCACTTGCGGACGCCGCAAGTGAGACACCGGAGATCCGAAAAGCGCTCCGAGAGCATGCACTCACCGTCGTCGTCGACGAGGCGCCGGACCTCGACGACATCGTGCTGCGGGCGCTCGGCGTTCGGATCGAAGCCGGCCTCAGGCCCGAGTCGGGTGCGCTCCTCGCCGATCCGGCCGTTCTCGACCTGCATCCGCTCGAGCTCGACGAGACGCACCTGGTGCGGGAGAAGTCGGTCGACGAGGCGCGGCGGCTCTGGGCCGAGCTCGGGAGCTCGCGGGAAGGCCCGATCGTCGGTTACGGCGGAGGGACGACCACGGACCTGGCCGGTTTCGTGGCTGCGACCTTCAGGCGAGGAGTTCCCTGGATCGCGGTGCCGACGACGCTCGTCGGCCAGGTGGACGCCGGCATCGGCGGGAAGACCTCGGTGGATCTGCGGGAGGGAAAGGGGCTCGCCGGCGTCTTCCATTATCCGGAGGAAGTCCTGATCGACCCGGCGCTGCTCTTGACGCTTCCCGACGAAGAGCGGCGTGCAGGCATGGCCGAAGTGGTCAAGACCGGGCTCCTGGCGGGGCTCGAGGTCTGGGATTTGCCGGAGGAGCAGATGATCCGGTCTTGCGCTGCCTACAAGGCCGGTGTCTGCCTCGCCGATCCAGATGAGCGGGGCCGTCGCGCGATCCTCGGCCTGGGCCACACCTTCGGCCACGCGCTCGAGGCGGCGTCCCTCTACACCGTGCGTCATGGGGACGCCGTGGCCCTTGGCCTGCTCGCGGCGCTTCGCCTCTCGGGCCTCCCGACCGACGTCGTCGAGACCGTGCTCGACCCCCGTCCGGTCCCGGTTAACCGGGAGCACGCGTGGGAGGCGCTGAAGCGCGGCGCCCAGGTGCGTGACGGCAAGATCGAGCTGGTGCTGCTCGAGACCCCCGGCAAGCCCCTGTGGGGAGTCGAACGGGCTGAGACCGAGGTCCAGGCCGCGCTCGATTCGCTCATCGTCTGACTTCGTCTCGCCTAGGCTCTCCTGCGTGGGAGCCGACTCGCGCATAGACAGACTCCGTCAGGGCCTGGAGGAGCCGCTGCTCGTCACGACCGCCGTGAACGTCGTCTACCTGACCGGCTTCGAGAGCTCGAATGCAGCGTTGCTCGTCGAGCCCGACCGCGTACGCCTCTTCACCGACTTTCGCTACGCCGAGCGGGCGCGCAACGTCGAAGGCGTCGAGCTCGAGGAGACGAAGCGCCACATCTACAGCGACCTCGCCGGAAGGCTGCCCGAGCGCGTGGCGTTCGAGGCCGACGCTGTGACCTACGCGAACTACGAGCTCCTGCGTGAGACCGGCGCCGAGCTGGTTTCGCGGCGCGGGCTCGTCGAGTCGCTTCGCGCGGTGAAGGAGGCCGACGAGATCGAGGCCCTGAGGAAGGCCACCGAGGTCACGAACCGGACGTACGAGGCCCTCGCGGAGGAGCAGTTCAGCGGCCGGTCGGAGAAGGAGCTCGTCTGGCGGATGACGGAGCTCTTCCACGAGCACGGCGCCGACGAGCCGGCCTTCGAGACCATCATCGCGGCAGGGCCGACGGCCGCCAGCCCGCACGCGATCCCCGGGGACAGAGTCGTGGAAGCCGGAGACCTCGTCCTGATCGACGCCGGCGCGAAGGTGGACGCCTACTGCTCCGACTGCACGCGGACCTTCGCGGTCGGCGAGATCTCGGACTCCCTGCGTGAGATCTACGAGGTCACGCGCAGAGGACAGCAGGCCGGCCTCGACGCCGTGCGGGCCGGTGCGACGGGGCGGGATGCAGACGCCGCGGCGCGGGCGGTGATCGCGGACGGCGGCTACGGCGAGAACTTCGGCCACGGGCTCGGCCACGGGATCGGCATGCTCGTCCACGAGTCGCCGAACCTGCGCCCGGAGTCCACGGACACCCTGGTGGCCGGAAACGCCGTCACGGTCGAGCCCGGCATCTACCTGAGCGGCGTCGCAGGCGTCCGCATCGAGGATCTCGTCGTCGTCACCGACGACGGCTGCGACGTCCTGACCTCGTTCTCCAAGGATCTGACCACCGTTCGCTAGGCTCGCTGCGTGGCGGACGTCGTCAACACGAACCAGTTCAAGAACGGGATGCACATCGAGATCGAGGGCTCGGCGTGGCGCATCGTCGAGTTCCAGCACGTGAAGCCCGGCAAGGGCGGTGCCTTCGTCCGCACGAAGCTCAAGAACCTCGACAGCGGCTCCGTCGTCGACAAGACGTTCCGCGCCGGCGAGAAGTTCCCGCGCGTGATCACGGAGACGAAGAACGCGCAGTACCTCTACGACTCGGGTGAGGAAGTCGTGTTCATGGACGAGCAGACCTTCGAGCAGGTCAGCCTCTCGAGGGACTCCGTCGCCGAGGCGCTCGACTTCCTCCAGCCGTCGGCCATGGTGCAGCTGATGACCGTCGACGGCCGTCCGTCCGGCGTGCAGCTTCCTGCCTCAGTCGAGCTGACCGTGGCCGAGACGGAGCCCGGCGTCCGCGGCGACACGGTCTCCAACGTGACGAAGCCGGCGAAGCTCGAGACGGGCGCGATCGTCCAGGTGCCGCTCTTCGTGAACCAGGGAGACCGGATCAAGGTCGACACCCGGGAACGCCGCTACATCAGCCGGGCATGAGCGACCGGAGAGCGCTGGCGCTCGCGGCTCTCGCGCTCGCCTCCGCCTTCTGCGCCGCCCTCCTCGTCGCGCGCTGGGTCTACTCGGACCCCGGCGCATACCGCTTTCTCGGCTGGAACCTCTTCCTCGCCTGGATCCCGCTGCTCGCCGCCGTCGGTGTGTACGACATGCAGCGCCGCGGCTTTCGCGCCCGGAAGCTCGTCCCGCTCGCAGCGCTCTGGCTGCTCTTCCTCCCGAATGCGCCGTACCTCCTGACCGACCTGATCCATCTCGGATCTCGCGACGACGCGCCGCTCTGGTTCGACCTCGTCCTCTTCAGCGCCTTCGCGTGGACGGGCGCTCTACTCGGTTTTCTCTCGATCTACCTCATGCAGGTCGTCGTCCGGCGTGTCGCCGGAGCCGGCTGGAGCTGGGCGCTCGTCGGCGGGAGCCTCCTCGCGAGCGCGTTCGGCATCTACCTGGGTCGTTCGCTCCGCTGGAACAGCTGGGATTTCGTCACGAGGCCGGAGGCGCTCCTCTCCGACGTTTGGGCCAGAGTCTCGGATCCGCTCGGCCACCCGCGCAGCTTTGGCATGACCGTCGCGATGACGGCGCTCCTGTCGGTCATGTACCTCGTTCTCTACGCATTTGCCCAGCTGCCCGCCGGCGAGCGGGCGTCTCGTTAGGGTCCGGCCGATGCCCGCCCTCATCGACACCACCGTCCGCCTGGTCAGCCAGGAGCCGCTCGCGGGACGCCTTCCGACGTCGGCGATCCTCGATCTCGCGGAGATCCTCGACGGCGCCGGCTTCGCCTCGCTCGAAGTCTCCGGCGGCGGGGTCTTCGACAGCGCGGTGCGCCGCGGCGTCGAAAGCCCCTGGGAGCGGATCAGGGCGATCAAGGGCCGGACGAAGACGCCGCTCGGCATGGCGCTTCGCGGACGCTTCCTCGTCGGCTCCCGTCCGGTCGGCGGCGACTTCGTCCGCCGCTTCGTCCAGACGGCCGCCGAGAACGGGATCAAGGTCTTCCGGCTCCACGACCCGCTGAACGACGTCTCGAACCTGCGCGAGGCGGGCGAGGCGATCACAGCGTCGGGCGGCGAGTTCGACGCCGGCCTCATCTACAGCCCGGGCCCGACGGGCGAGACGGACGCGCTCGTCGAGCAGGCGAAGAAGCTGCCGGAGCTCGGCGCGGGCCGGATCCTCCTCCACGATCCGTCGGGGGCGCTCGAGCCGCATCGCGCGGGCGAGCTCGTGTCGGCGCTTGCCGAGGCCAGTGGGCTTCCGCTAGGGATCTACTGCCAGGGCTCGGCCGGAAACGCGCTCGCCGCCGCGCTCGAGGCGGCCCGGGCAGGTGCAGACCGGATCGCCTGCGCCGTCTACGCCGTCGCGCTCGTTCTCCACCGGGTGGCGGGCGAAGGGCTCGTCCACGCACTCGAGGGTCTCGGTCTCGAGACCGGCGCCAACACGAACCCGCTCTGGCAGGCCTCCAACCTGATCGACCAGCACATCGGCGACGAGCCCGTGACGCCGCTGGCACCGCGAATCGCCGTCCGAGCGGCGCAGCACGAGCTTCCGGCCGGCCTCGTTGCCGCCATGGACGCGCACCTGCGGGCTCAGTCGGCCGGCGACCGGCTCGACGAGGTGTTGGAGGAGCTCGAGCGGATCCGCGGCGAGGCAGGCTGGCCGCCGCTCGCTGCACCGATCGGGCAGATCCTCGGCTCGCAGGCGTTGATCCACGTCCTCTCCGCAAGCCGGTACCAGCTCGTCGTCGACGAGCTGCGAGGTCTCTTCGAGGGCGACTTCGGGAAGCCGCCGGGCGAGTTCGATCCGGACGCGAAGCGCGCGATCGAGCTCAGCTCGGACGGGGAGGAAGAGCCCGAGGAAGCAGCCGACCTCGAGGAGGTTCGCGACGACGCCGAGGGCCTGGCGACGAGCCAGGAGGAGCTGCTCCTCCTCGCCCTCTTCGGCGAGGAAGCGGAAGCGCTGCTGGGCTCGATCCGCGGCCGCGCGAGCGGGGAGGAGCGTCTCGTCGGCGGCAGCATCGACCAGGGCCGCGCCGAGCGGATCCGCGAGATCGTCCGGATCGTCCAGGAGAGCGGTGTGGCGGAGATCGCGATCGAGGAAGCGGGCATGCGCGTCTCTGTCCGCCGCCGCGAGGAGGACACCGCCGCCGCGCCGACCACGGCCCCGGCTCCGTCGACACCGACAGAGCAGGATGTTGCGCCGCCTGCGCCGGTGGAAGGCTCGAGCAACGGCCTCGTCCGGGTCGAGGCGCCGATGGTGGGCACCTTCTACCGGGCCTCGTCACCCGGAGCCGCGCCGTTCGTCGAGGAAGGCGCGACTGTCGCGTCGGGGCAGACGCTCTGCATCCTCGAGGCGATGAAGCTGATGAACGAGATCAAGGCCGACCTCGACGGCCTCGTCCATCGGATCCACGTCGAGAACGGGCAGCCGGTGGAGTTCGGGCAGCTGCTGTTCGAGATCGAGCCCGCACTCGGGCGGCCGCTCGATGCCGTTTAAACGAGTCCTCGTAGCGAACCGGGGAGAGGTTGCGGTGCGCGCGATCCGTGCGCTCCACGAGCTCGGGATCGAGGCTGTCGCCGTCTACTCGACGGCCGACGAGGGCTCGATGCACGTCCGACTGGCGGACCGTGCCGTCTGCATCGGCCCGCCGCCTGCGTCCGAGAGCTATCTCCGGATCCCGTCGATCATCGCTGCCGCCACGACCACGGGATGCGAGGCCGTCCATCCCGGCTGGGGCTTCCTCGCGGAGAACCCCGCGTTTGCCGAGGCCTGTGCCGACAACGACATCGTCTTCATCGGGCCGAGCGCCGAGATCATGGCGCGGATGGGCGACAAGGCTTCCGCACGGGAGGAGATGCGGGCCGCCGGAGTCCCGCTCGTGCCCGGTACGGAGCCGATTCCGAAAGAGCAGGCCGTGCATCACGCGGGGGAGCTCGGTTACCCGGTGCTCGTGAAGGCTGCGGCCGGAGGCGGCGGCAAGGGCATGCGGCTCGTTCATTCCCCCGAGGAGATCGAGGCCGCCTACTCGATGGCCCAGGCCGAGGCGGAGGCCGCGTTCGGCGACGGCAGGCTCTATCTCGAGAAGGCCGTCGTCCCGGCCAGGCACGTCGAGATCCAGGTCCTCGGCGACTCCAAGGGCGGTGTCCTCACCCTCGGCGAGCGCGAGTGCTCGATCCAACGACGGCACCAGAAGCTGATCGAGGAGTCGCCCTCGCCGGCCCTGAGCCCCGGCACCCGCGAGAAGATGGAGGCGACTGCGGAGCGGGCGGTTCGCGCGATCGGGTACACGAGCGCAGGGACGTTCGAGTTCCTGCTCGGGCCTGACGGGTCCTTCTACTTCATCGAGCTGAACGCGCGGCTCCAAGTGGAGCATCCGGTGACCGAGATGGTCACCGGCATCGACCTCGTGCACGAGCAGCTGCGGATCGCGGCCGGTGAGGAGCTGTCCTACACGGGCCGATCCGGCCGGCGGGGTCACGCGATCGAGGTCCGCGTGAACGCCGAGGATCCGGCGCGGGACTTCATGCCGATGCCAGGGAAGCTCGAGCGCTTCAGGCCGCCGCTCGGCCCCGGCGTCCGCGTCGACACGTTCGTCGAGGACGGCTCGATCGTCCCGCCCTACTACGACTCCCTGCTCGCGAAGCTGATCGCCTGGGCGCCCGATCGCGACCTCGCGCTCTCCCGCTGCCTCCGCGCCCTGGGCGAATTCGAGGTGACGGGCCTCCCGACGACGATCGCCCTCGCCTCCGAGGTCATCCGAAGCGTTGGCTTCGCGTCGGGTGAGTACTCGACGAGCTACCTCGCCGAGAACGCAGACCTTCAGGCAAGGAACACTGTGTTGAAGGAAGCGTCGGGCCAGTGACCCTCGGTAGGCGGGCGGGACGACGCGCGGCTCTTTTCATGCTCTTCCAATGGGATGTGACCGGAAAGGACCTCGGAACGACGTACGAGGGGCATGTGGACGACTACGCCTGGGATCTTGCGCGCGACGTCGCCGCGAGGGCTACGGAACTCGATGGCCGAATCGACCAGGCGACCGAAGGCTGGCCGGCCGGCCGCCTCGGGGCGCTCGAGCGGAACGTCCTCCGCATCGCAATTCACGAGCTGGAGCGGGACGAGATTCCGATGGAGGTCGCGATCGACGAGGCCGTACGGCTCGCCAAGCGCTACGCCTCCGACGAGGCGGGACGGCTGGTAAACGGCATCCTCGGACGAATCGCGAAGGAGGAGGTGGCGTGAGCGAAGAAGCGGAGGAGAACCTGACCCGGGCGGAAGAGCTGCTCGAGCGCCTCGAAGAGGCCAGGAGCCGCCTCGAGGCGGCGACCGACCCCGACCAGGCGATCGAGATCCTGAGCGAGCTCTCCGAGATCGCCAAGGAGGTCGAGGTCGAGATTGCCAAGGCCAAGCGGGAGAAGGATGCGCAGCCCTGACGATCTCCGCGGTGCCGTCGAGGAGTACCTCGGCGGCCTGGAGCTCTCGCCAGAGCTCGGCCGGCTCGACGAGGTCGTCAGGTACGCGCTGGATGGTGGAGGCAAGCGGCTTCGGCCGGTCCTCTGCCTGGCGACTGCCGAGGCCGCCGGAGCCGATCCGGATCGCGCGCTTCACGCCGCGGCCGCGCTCGAGCTCGTCCACTCGTTCTCGCTCGTCCACGATGACCTCCCCGCCCTCGACGACGACGACGAGCGGCGGGGTCGCCCCACCGTTCACGTCCGGTTCGGGGAGGCCCAGGCGATCCTCGGCGGCGATGCGCTCCTCAACGAGGCGTTCGCGCTCGCCCTCCGCGACCCGCGCCCCGAGGTCGCGCGCGAGCTCGCGCTTGCCACCTCCGGGATGATCGGAGGCCAGTACCTGGACGTGAACGGCGGCTCCAGAAACCGCCGAGAGCTGAACCGCCTGAAGACGGGGCGCCTCTTCGAGGCCTCCGTCGCCTGCGGGCTGTGGGTCGCCGAGATGCCCGCGGAGATGCAGGCGCCGTGGCGGGCGTTCGGAGCCGGCTACGGCTTCCTGTTCCAGCTCGTGGACGACCTGGTCGACGGCGACGGGCTCGCGACCGAGCTAGGAGCGGAAGGCCTGGGCCGGCTCGCCGAGCAGACGCACGCCGAAACGAAGGCCCATCTGGACGCCGTCGACGCCGACACGGCGGTCCTGGGCGGGCTCCTGGACGAGCTCGCTGCGCGCGCTCAGAAGTCCTAGGCGCGGCCGGTATCTAGCCTACGTCCGATGAGAAAACGGTTGGACCTCTTGCTCGTGGAGCGCGGTCTCGCGGAGTCGCGCAGCCAGGCGCAGGCGCTCGTGATGGCCGGCCGCGTTCCAGGCTTCGACAAGGCGGGACAGCAGGTCGATGAGGCCGTGCCCCTGGAGGTGCTCCAGCCGCCTCGATTCGTCTCCCGCGGAGGAGAGAAGCTCGCGAATGCGCTCGAGGCCTTCGCCGTCGATCCGTCGGGTCGGGACTGCCTCGACGTCGGCTCATCGACCGGCGGCTTCTCCGACGTCCTCCTTCAGTTCGGAGCGAGCCGCGTGATCGCCCTCGACGTCGGTCGCGCGCAGCTGCATGAGCGCTTGCGCGAGGATCCCAGGGTGACGGTCATGGAAGGCGTGAACGCGCGGCACCTCCGGGAGCTCCCCTACCCGCCCGAGCTCGTCACCTGCGACGTCTCGTTCATCAGCGTGCGGCAGGTGCTGAAGCCGGTCCTTCGCCTCGCGCAACCAGACTGGTCGGCGGTCGTGCTCGTGAAGCCGCAGTTCGAGGCCGGCCGCACCGACGTGAAGAACGGGGTCGTCCGCGACAAGGAAATCCACCGCCGCGTCGTTCGTGAGGTGGCGGAGGAGGCGCTCCTGTGGGAGGCGGAGACGCTCGGGGTCACCGACTCCGGGCTGCCGGGACCCAAGGGGAACCACGAATTCTTCCTGCATCTCCGCCACCGAGCCGGCGCGAGCCTCTCGCCGCAGCTTGACGACTGGATCGCCGATGCAGTCGATTAGCCGAGTCTGCGTCATCGCGCACGGCCGGGCAGACGTGGCCGGTGCGCGAACGCAGGTCGAGCGGCTCGCCAAGGACCACGGCATCGAGCTCGTCGAGGACTCGCCGGATCTCGCGGTCGTGCTTGGCGGTGACGGAACGATGCTGCGCGCGCTGAAGCGGTTTCTCGGCACCGGGGTGCCCGTGATCGGCGTCAACTACGGCCGGGTCGGGTTTCTCGCCTCGATGGAACGAGAGGATCTGGAGCAAGGGCTCGCACGTGCCTTCGGCGGGGGGTTCGAGGTCGTGGAGCTTCCGACCCTCGAGGCCGAGGTCGGCGGCGCGCGCTATCCGGCCGTGAACGACGTCCTGGCCGTCAGCGGCTCGCTGGGCCGGATGATCGAGCTCCGCTGGGCGATCGCGGGCGAAGACCTCGGCAATGTCCCATGCGACGGCCTGATCGCCTCGACCCCATCCGGCTCCACGGCCTACAACCTGTCGAACGGCGGGCCGGTGCTCGTGTGGGGCCTCGACGCGATGGCCGTGACCTTCGTCGCGCCACATTCGCTCCACGCCCGTCCGTTCGTCGTGCCGCGGAACCGCGACCTCGAGGTGACGAACCTCACCGGCGACGTGGAGGTCGCCCTGCTCGCAGATGGGCATCAGGTCGGCTCGATCGGCGAGGGCGAGTCCGTGAGCGTCCGGCTAGCCGAGCCGGTGAGCCTCCTTGCGACCTTGCCCGAGTCGACCTTCTTCAAGCGCTACCGCGACACCTTTGCTTCGTAGATGACGCGGCGCGGACTGGCGCTGTTCGGCGCCATGTGCGTCATCTGGGGGATTCCCTATCTCCTGATCCGCGTGGCGGTCCGCGACCTGAGCCCGGCGACGCTCGTGCTGGCCCGCGCGGGCATCGCGGCGTTGCTCCTGGTTCCCATTGCGGTCGCGCGGGACGAGTTCCGGCCACTCGTCCGCCACTGGGTGCCCATCCTTGCCTTCGCGGGAGTCGAGATCGCCCTGCCCTGGGTCCTGCTGGGGGCCGCCGAGCAGGAGATCTCCAGCTCGCTGGCCGCGCTGCTGCTCGCCGCCGTGCCCCTGATCGGCGCGGTCATCGCCCGAACGACCGGCGACCGCGCGCGGCTCGGCATGCAGAGTCTGCTCGGGCTCCTCGTCGGGCTGGCCGGTGTCGGCGCCATCGTCGGATTGAATCTCGAAGGCGCCGGACCTCTTCCGATCGGCCAGGTCGGGCTGGTCGCAGTCTGCTACGCCGTCGGCCCCGTGATCCTGCTGCGCTGGCTGTCCGATTTGCCCGCGCTCGGCGTGATCGCGGCCTCGCTCGCGGTCACCACCGTCGTGTACCTGCCGATCGCAGCTTTCAGCCTTCCCGAGGAGATGCCCTCGGGAGAGGTGATCGGGTCCGTTCTCGGGCTCTCCATCGTGTGCACCGCAATCGCATTCCTCCTCTTCTTCGCGCTGATCGCGGAGATCGGCTCCGTGCGCGCCACGGTGATCACCTACATCAATCCCGCGGTCGCCGCAGTGCTGGGAGTCGCGATCCTCGGAGAGCACTTCAGCGCGGGGATGGCGGTCGGTTTCGCGCTGGTGCTTCTCGGCTCGATTCTCGCCACTCGGCCCGGAGGAACAGGTCCTCCCGAGTCGTCTGGTTACCCGCCGACCGCGGACGTACCATCGCCCGGGTGCTCCGCCGACTCCGAATCGAGAACCTGGTCCTCATCAAGGAAGCCGACTTCGAGCTCGCCGAGGGCCTGAACGCGATCACCGGGGAGACGGGGGCAGGGAAGACGATTCTGGCGCAGGCGATCGGGCTTCTCCTCGGCTCCAAGGGCGATGCCAACGCGATCGGGCCTGCCGGCAAGGAGGCGTACGTCGAGGCCGAGTTCGACGTCCCCGATGGGTTCTTCGACGAGGAGGGACTGGAATCGCTCGGCGAGCTGCGGCCCGAGGACGAGGCGGGCCTCGTGCTCGCCCGCCGGATCTTCCCCGACGGACGGACGCGCGCGTACGCGTGGGGCCGCGCGGCGCCGCGAGAGGACCTGGCCGCCGCTACCGAGCTCCTCGTCGGCATGTCCGGCCAGTTCGAGCAGCGCAGGCTCGCGCGCCCTGGGTACCAGCTGGAGGTCCTGGACTCGTTCATCGGGGAAGAGCAACTCCGCCGGCGTGGGGCGATGCGCACCGCCTGGCGCGAGCTGGCCGCGGCGCGCCGGCGCCACGACGAGATTGCGCAGGATGCGGCGGCCGCCGAAGCTCGCCTTGCCCAGCTCGAAGCCCTCGTCGAGGACACCCAGGGCTTCGACGCGGATACGGAGCCCTCGCTGCTCGCCGAGCGGGAGCGCCTCCGCCACCTGACCGAGCTCGTCGAAGGCGCGGCCGCGGCGGCCGAGTTTCTCTCACCAGATGACGGAGACGGCGCTGCGATGCTCGCCGCCAAGGCGGAGCAGGCGATCGCACCGCTCGAGCGGCTGGCTCCGGAGCTCGCCGCCGCGGCGGGCGAGTTGCGCGACCTCGACGTACGAATCCGCGACGCGGCCGCAGACCTCCGGTCGTTTCTCGACTCCCTGGAGTCCGAGCCGGGGCGCCTGGAGCATGTTGAGGGCGAGCTCGAGCGCATCTCCGACGCCAAGCGCCGCTTCGCCTGCCGGTCGTACGAGGAACTTCTGGAGCGGGCAGAGGCGGCGCGCGCGGAGCTCGACGCGCGAGAGGCAGGAGCCGATCCGGCCGCCGATGCAGCAGCTGCGCTCGCGGAGGCGGAGGCGCGCGTCCAGGCGCTCGCGGCCGACCTCAACAAAGCCCGGACCGGCGCGATCGAGCGCTTCGCGGAGTCGGTCGCAGCCGAGTTGCGCGGGGTCGGCATGGGCGAGGGCGAGTTCCACGCCGAGATGGCGCAGCGGGAGCCCGGTCCCAGCGGCACTGACGCCGTCACCTTCCTGATCCGCCCCAATCCGGGACTCCCCTTTGCGCCTGTTGCGGAGACCGCCTCCGGCGGAGAGCTCAGCCGGGTCGCCCTCGCGCTTGCCGCGGCGGCGGGCGGGAAGATGACGCTCGTCTTCGACGAGATCGACGCGGGGATCGGCGGCGAGACGGCCCACGCCGTCGCCCAGTCCCTGAGACGGCTTGGAGGGCGCTCGCAGGTCGTCACGATCACGCACCTTCCGCAGATCGCGAGCGTCGCCGACCGGCATCTACGAGTCGAGAAGGTGCCCGGCGACCCCACGCACACGCAGATCTCTGAACTCGCGGAAGACGAGCGGCGCGGGGAGCTTGAACGTATGCTCGGCGGTCGAGAGTTTCTCTCGACCGTTCGATGAGCTTCGTTGAGTACAAGGGACACGCGAGACTCGACCGGCGGACGAAGCATCTCGTCCGGCGGCTCTCGCCCGACGACATCGCGATCATCGACCACGCCGACCTCGACCGCGTCTCGGCCGAGGAGCTGATCGAGTCCGGCGTTCGGGTGGTCGTCAACGTCTCGAATTCCCAGACCGGCCGCTACCCGAATCCGGGGCCGCTCCTCCTCGTGCGCGGCGGGGTGCGGCTCATCGACGCGCCGGGGGCGGATCTGTTCGAGAAGGTCGGTGACGGCGAGCTTCTGACGGTCCGCGGCGCGAGCCTGTTTCGCAACGGAACGCGGATCGTCGAAGGGCGAGAGCTTCGAGCCGACGAGCTCGCAGACGCCTTGCGCGAGCAGCGGGGCCGGGTGACCGAGGCGTTGGAGACCTTCGCCGAGAACACGATGCAGTACCTGCGCGAGGAGGGCCGCCTGCTCTCCGAGGGCATCGGGTTCCCTGCGCTCGAGACGCGGTTCCGCGACCGGCACGCTCTTGTCGTCGTGCGGGGGCCGGGACACAAGCGCGACCTCCGCATCGTGCGTCCGTACGTCCGGGATTTTCGTCCGGTGCTCGTGGCCGTGGACGGCGGCGCCGACGCGCTGCTCGAGGCCGGGTACAAGCCGGACGTGATCGTCGGCGACATGGACTCCGTCTCCGACGAGTCGCTTCGCTCCGGCGCGGAGATCCTCATCCACGCCTACGAGAGCGGAGACGCGCCGGGCGCCGAGCGAGTGAAGACGCTCGGCCTCGACCACCACATCGTTCCTGCGCCGGCGACGAGCGAGGACGTCGCGCTGCTTCTGGCCTTCGAGAAGGGAGCGGAGCTGATCGTCGTCGTCGGCGCCCACTTCAACCTGATCGAGTTCATGGAGCGGAACCGCTCCGGGATGGCGTCGACGTTCCTCACCAGGCTGCGTGTGGGGGAGATCCTCGTCGACGCGAAAGGGGTCTCACGACTCGTCAGCCGGCAGGTGGGCATCTGGCCGCTCGTCCTGGTCGCGGCGGCAGGGCTGGGCGCCGTCGTCGTCGCCGTCGCCGTTTCGCCGCAGCTCCGCTCGGTGTTCGAGCTGCTGGGTCTGCGGCTGCGCGATTTGCTGGGCTTCTAACCTAGAGCGGCGTGTTCGACCTCCGGTACCACGTCGCCTCGCTGGCGGCTGTCTTTCTCGCGCTGATCATCGGCATCCTCGTGGGCGCCGGGCTGGCGGCGAGGACTGACGTCGAGCGGACCGAGCGTCGGGTTCTCGAGGGGCGGATCGCGGAGCTCCAGCAGCGGGAGACGGACCTTACGGCCCAAGCCGATCTTCTCCAGCGGCAGCGCGAGGCAGTCGACCGTTATGTCGGAGAGACCTACAGGGCAGTCATGAACGGCCGCCTCCGGGGGACGCGCGTGGCGGTGCTCTTCGTCGGCCAGTCGGACGACGGGCTCCTCGAGGCGATCGAGCAGACGCTTGAGGACGCATCGGCGCCGGCGCTCGTCGAGCTCGAGGCGCTCGAGCTTCCGATCGTTTCGGAGGAGGTCACGGCCGCTCTCGAGCCGCAGTTCACCGATCTCTCGCTGGACGAGGTCGGCCGCCGCCTGGGTGAAGAGCTGATCGAGGGCGGCGAGACGCCTTTCTGGGACGCGCTGATCCCGGTCTTCGTCCAGGATCACCGCGGAACACCCTCCGTCGAGGCCGACGCTGTCGTCGTCTCGCACACAGCTGTAGCAACCGACATGCCGACTCGGCAGCTGCTGGACGGGATCTACGCCGGCCTCGAAGGGGGTCGGGTCCCGGTTGTGGGCGTCGAGCGCACCGACGAGCGTCCAACGCGGATCGCGGTCTACAAGGCGAACGGGCTCTCGAGCGTGGACTCGATCGACACTGAGATCGGCAGGGTCGCGCTCGCCGTCCTTCTTTCGGGCGGGTCCGAAGGGCACTACGGCCTCAAGCGATCCGCCGAGAGCGGCACACTGCCGATCCCCGTCGAACCGCTGCCGCTTGCGCCACTCGCTGGTGGCTGAGCCGGTCGCCGTCCTCGTCGCGGCGCGGAACGAGGAGGATCGGATCTCGGCCACGGTCGAGCGCCTGAGGGCGCAGTTCCCCGAGAGCGAGGTGATCGTCGCCGACGACGGCTCGACCGACGGGACAGCCGCCGCCGCCGAGAAAGCGGGCGCTCAGGTGCTGCGGCTGCCCGCTCGTGGCAAGGGACAGGCGTTGACGTTTGCCGAGCGGGAGGCGCCGCGTGGCCGGATCCTGGTCTGCGACGCCGATCTCGACGGCGATCTCCGGCCGCTTCTCCAGGACGGAGTCGATCTCTCGATCGCCGTCTTCGCCGAGCGGCACGGCGGTGGGTTCGGGATCGCGAAGCGCGCCGCCCGCGCCCTGATCAGCGCCCGCTCGGGCTTCGTGCCGGTCGAGCCCCTGTCGGGCCAACGAGTGTTCTCCGAACGGGCTCGTGCGGTCTGCTTTCCGGTTGCGGCCGGGTTCGGCTGCGAAGTCGGCGCCTCGATCGACGCCGCCCGCGCGGGACTGACGCTCGCGGAGATCGAGTTGCCACTCGGTCATCGGGCCACCGGGCGGGACGCAGCGGGGTTCCTGCACCGGGGAAAGCAGCTCCTTGACGTGGTTCTCGCCTGCGGGCCGCAAGGACGGAGCTTTCGCGGCGTCCGCCTCCCGCTCGTCGGAGTCCTGCTCGGATTTCGACGGGATCCGGCTGTTGCGTTCGTGGCTGCACTCGGTCTGGCGGATGATCTCTGGAGCGGGCCCGAACGAGGCTTCCGCGCCCATCTTCAGGCTGGGCGTACCACCGGTGTCTTGAAGCTCATCGGCATCCCGCTCATCGGCCTGCTCGCGACGCGGAAGGTGTCCGGTGGGCTGCTCGTCGGGCTCGCAGCCAACTCGTTGAACCAGCTCGACACGCGGCCGGGACGGGCGCTCAAGGCGTATCTCGGGGCCGGCGTCGTGGCCCGCGCACCGGTGGGAGTCGCCGTCCTGCTGCTTCCCTACGATCTCCGCGAGAGGACGATGCTGGGAGACGCCGGATCAAACGCGCTGGGCGCGATGCTAGGGTTGAGTTCCGTGAGTCGTCTCACGGATCGAGGTCGCTGGCTGGCAATCGGATCGCTCGCCGCCCTCACCCTCCTCGGCGAACGGCGCTCACTCGGTGAGCTGATCGAGCGCACACCGCTTCTGTCGCGGATCGACGCGCTCGGGCGGCGATCGTGAGGCAGCGCCCGCCGAAGTACGTGTTCATCACCGGCGGAGTCGTCTCGTCGCTCGGCAAGGGCATCACGGCGGCGTCGCTCGGTCGGCTGCTGAAGGCGCGCGGCCTGAAGGTGCAGGTGCAGAAGTTCGACCCGTACCTGAACGTCGACCCCGGGACGATGAGCCCCTTCCAGCACGGCGAGGTCTTCGTGACCGAGGACGGCGCCGAGACCGATCTCGACATCGGCCACTACGAGCGTTTCATCGACGAGAACCTCTCCCGGAACGCGAACCACACGTCGGGCTCGATCTGGTACTCGGTCCTTCGCAAGGAGCGCAAGGGCGAGTACCTGGGCTCGACCGTGCAGGTGATCCCGCACATCACGAACGAGATCAAGGATCGAATCCGCCGCGTCTCCGAGGCGACCGACACCGATGTCGTCATCAGCGAGGTGGGCGGGACGGTGGGGGACATCGAGTCGCTTCCGTTCCTCGAGGCGATCCGGCAGTTCCGCCGTGAGGCTGGGCCCGAGAACGTCATGTACGTCCACGTGACCTACGTGCCGTTCGTGGACTCGGCCGGAGAACTGAAGACGAAGCCGACCCAGCACTCCGTGAACGAGTTGCGGCGGATCGGAATTCATCCCGACGTCGTCGTCTGCCGGTCGACCGAGCCGCTGAACGCAGACCTCAGGGAGAAGATCGCGCTCTTCGCCGACATCGATCCGAGCGCCGTCGTCGTCAACCGCGACGTCCCGGACGTGTATCTCGTCCCGTCGGCACTGCAGGAGGAGGGGCTCGACAGGCTCGTCTGCGAGAAGCTCGGCCTGCCGGATGTCGAGGCCGATCTTGGTGAATGGCTCGATCTCGCCGGCCGGATCAAGGGGCTCCGCGACACGATCGAGATCGCCCTCGTCGGCAAGTACGTGCAGCTCCACGACGCGTACCTGTCCGTCCACGAGGCGCTCAAGCACGCGGGAATACACCATGGCGCCACGGTTCGCGTGCGCTGGGTGGACGCCGAGGGAGCCTCCCTCGAGGAGCTCGAGGCTCAACTCGAGGAGGTCGACGGAGTGCTCGTCCCCGGCGGGTTCGGCTCGCGTGGTTGGGAGGGGAAGATCATGGCTTGCCGCGTGGCCCGCGAGCGCCGGATCCCCTATCTCGGCATCTGCCTCGGCATGCACGTCGCGATTTCGGATTTCGCGCGCCACGTCGTCGGACTGGATGGCGCGAACTCGACCGAGATGGATCCGGAGACGCCGTTCCCTGTCATCGACCTGCTGCCGGAGCAGAAGGAGGTCGAGGACCTCGGCGGGACGATGCGACTCGGAGCCCAGGCCGTCGAGCTGGCAGAAGGCACTCGAACGCGCGAGACCTACGGGGAGCCGGTTGTTCACGAGCGGCACCGACATCGCTACGAAGTCAACAACCATTACCGCCAGGCCCTCGAGGAAGCGGGGCTCGTCATCTCCGGGACGTACCAGGAGGGACGTCTCGTCGAAATCATCGAGCTTCCCGACCACCCGTGGTTCGTGGCGAGCCAGTTCCATCCCGAGTTCAAGTCGCGCCCCACAAGACCGGCGCCGCTCTTCCGGGAATTCGTCGGCGCGGCTCTCGAGCGCTCGCGGGCTCGGGCTGGCATAGCCGAGCCGGCGGCGCGCGTACCGGCGTAGACGAGTCCGACCAGGGCACCCTTTCTCCCGGACACCCTGGCCACTCCTCTAATCGGCTGTCCTCCGTGTGCCCGTCAGCCTCCGCCGGAGGTATCGACCGTGGTGGGCACGCCCCGCCCTTCGGCAGGTGGGTGTTCGCCGCCGCTACTGAATGACACCCAGCCGGCGAGCCAGATACCCCAGAACAGGCCCAGTACCACGGCGACTGTGAGCGCAGCTTTCGCGATCACCGATCTCGTCCTCAACTCCATGCGACCGTTCGATAGGAACCGTTCGGGAAGTACTGAACCCGCATCATGAGCGAATCGTTGTAGTTGGGCCAGCCGGCTGGGATCGACGCGCACGTGACGGACACCCAGGCCTGAACCTCGACGACCGGGTAGTTCGCACCGCCGAAGGTTCGCGTGGCGGTCGGGCCCGTTGAGTTCGAGCAAAACACGTCGTGGTGTGTCCGGACACTGCTCGTCCGGTACGTGATTTTCCCGCTTTTGCCGCACCAGACGGTGTAGAGGTAAAGCCTTCTTCCCCAGGGACCACCGCCCTCGCTGCGGAGGAGTTCTCGCCCCCAACAGGTCGAGCCGTAGTACTGCCAGCCGCCTGGGGACGGGCGCGGATCGCCGACGCCCTCACCCGGCACCGCGCCAGGAAGATTGAACTCGGCGTCCAGCGGAGGCGGAGGCGGCGGTGGCGGTGGCGGCGGTGGCGGTGGCGGTGGCGGTGGCGGTGGCGGTGGCGGTGGCGGGTCGTAGCAGACGCACATGCCCTCGCCGTCCGTCGTCTCTTCGTCGTCGAGGAGCCCGAGCGCCGTCTGGATCTGCGTCGCCGACTCCATGGGACCCGCGGACGCTTCCGCAATCGCGACCAGCGCGAACGCGAACGCCAGAATCACGATGAGTAATCGTCTCATGAGATAGCTCTCCCGTGTCGTTGCCAGTCAAGGCAACGTACGTGTGCTGATCTCGGTTCTGGGCGGCGGTCCCTGACATGGCGCGAACTCGGTGCAGATGCTGCACAACCTCGGGACTCGCCGCCAGATGTCCAAAAGGGCCAGGACGAGCGAGCTCGAGAGGCCCGTACACTCGACGCATGCCGCCGAGCTGGGCGCCAGACGTCCTCACCCTTTTTACCGATCTGGCAGCGATCCCGAGCCCTCCAGGCGAGGAGCGCGCGGTCGCCGACCGGGTGCGCGCGTATCTCGAGGAACTCGGGCTCGAGGTCGAGGAGGACGACGCGGGAGGCCGGATCGGATCGACGACGGGAAACCTCCTCGCACGGCTTCCGGCGACCGCGGCCAACGGCGGCGAACCGATTTTCCTCTGCGCGCACCTCGACACGGTTCCGCCGACCGGCCCGCTCGAGCCGGTCGTCGAGGACGGCGTCGTGCGGAACGCCGGCGGGACGATCCTCGGCGCCGACAACAAGGCAGCCGTCGCAGCGATGCTCGACGCGACGAGCCGGATCGTCGAGGAGCGCCGAGCGCACGCCGGGGTCGAGCTCCTGTTCACACCGAAGGAGGAAGTCGGGCTCCAGGGCGCCAAGGCGTTCGACGCCTCACGCCTGGAAGCGAGCACCGGTTTCGTCTACGACCAGGGCGCGCCGGTCGGCGACGTCGTCCTCGGTGCGCCGTTCGCAAGCAACGTGGAGGTCGTGCTCCGTGGTCGCGCTGCGCATGCGGGCATGGCGCCCGAGGAAGGGCGCTCGGCGATCGCGGCAGCTGCCCGCGCAATCGCGGACCTCAGGCTCGGCCGGCTCGACGACGAGACGACCGCGAACGTAGGTCTGATCGACGGCGGGACGGCGAAGAACATCGTCCCCGACCGCTGCTCGTTCTCGATCGACGTTCGATCCCACACCGAGGAGAAGCTTTCGGGTCTCGTCCGCGAGATGCTCGAGTCGATCACGTTCGCCGCCGCGCTCGAGCAGTGCGAGGCGGAGACGACGGTCATCGAGAGCTATCGCGGCTACCGCTTCGCACGAGGCGATCGTCCTGTCGCGCTGGCCTGTGCCGCGCTCGAGCGCACCGGCATCGAGCCGCGGCTTGGTTTCACCGGCGGCGGCGCCGACGCAAACGTCTTCAACGAGCGCGGGAAGGCATGCGTGAACCTCGCGAACGGGATGATGGAGATCCACACACCCGACGAGCACATCGCGGTCGTAGACCTCGAGCGGATGGTCGACGTGACGCTCGCGCTCGTCGAAATCGCTGGTGAGGGCCACCGGGGCGGCGCGGCGTGAAGCTGCCGCACGCCGTTCAGCCGCCCGTCGCGTCATCTCAGGACGCGTAGCGTGCTTAGCCTCCGTCGCGGGACGGTTACGGCGATCCCGGAGATCCACGAGGAGCTGATCCGGCTCGAGGTCGACGGAGCATCGACGGTCGCCTTTCCGCGTCTAACGGGGCCGGTGGAAGTCGGCGACGAGGTGGTCGTGAACGTCCAGGCGCGGGAGCTGGAGCTCGGCTCGGGCGGCTTCGACGTCCTGTACGTGAACCTCACGCGTGGCCTCGAGCTAGCGCCGGACGAGGGCGCCCACGTCATGACCCTTCCGTACACGCCGCTCCAGTCGGCGGCGCGGCACGTCGAGGAGGACGGGGCGCTGGCCGAGAGCCTCGACGGGATGCCGGTGGTCTGCTGCTCGCTCCACAGCCAGCTGGCCCCTGCCTGCGCGGGGCTCGGAGCTCGCGTGGCCTACGTGCAGCTGGGTGGCGGCGCGCTGCCGGTGTCCCTCTCGGACACCGTCCGGGCCCTTAAGCGCGAGGGGCTGCTCGAGATTGCGGTCGCCGCCGCACCCTGCTTCGACGGCGACGTTCAGGCTGTTACCCCGGCCTCGGCTCTCGCCTGGTGCGCCGCCCAGGGATACGAGGCGGCGGTCTGCTCCATCGGGCCCGGAATCGTCGGCACGGGATCGCTCCTCGGCCACGGTGGCCTGGCGGCCGCAGTGGCGGCCAACACCGTCGCGGCGCTCGGCGGCGCTCCCATCCTCGCCGTGCGAATGTCGGAAGCCGACGTGCGAGAGCGGCACAGCGGCGTCTCCCACCACGTGCGAGCAATTCTCGATCTCTGCCTCACAGACGTCGCGATCGCGTGGCCCCGCGGCCAGGACGCGCCGGACTGGCTGGTGCCGCGCGAAGAGGTCGAGGTCGAGGGTTGGCGCGAGGCCTGCGCTCGTCTCCCGCTTTCGCACATGGGCCGCGGCATCGACGACGACCCGAGTTTCTTCATGTCCGCCTACGCGGCCGGCAAAGCGGCGCGGGCGCGGCTCGGCTGATGGAGGAGCGCAAGCTTGGACCCGTCGTCGGCCTCGGCACCTGGAACAGCTTTGGCGGCGACGACGAGCTTGCCGGCGACGTCGTCGGCGCAGCGCTCGGGTCAGGAATCCAGCTCTTCGACTCCTCGCCGATGTACGGGCGGGCGGAGCGGTCGCTCGGCCGCGCGCTCGAGGGCAAACGCGAGCGCGCCGCCGTTGCGACGAAGATCTGGGCTCCCACCGTCGAGCAGGGACGAGCCCAGTTCGAGGCTCAACTGGGCTGGTACGGCCGAATCGAGATCGAGCAGGTGCACAACCTCGTCTCGTGGCGCGAGCAGCTTCCCTGGCTCGAGAAGGAGCGCGAGGCAGGCAGGATCGACCGCATCGGTGTCACCCACTACGCGCCCTCGTCCTTCCACGAGCTCGCGGAGGCCATGCGCACAGGCCATTTCGACACGGTTCAGCTCCCGTACAACCCCCACGAGCGAGAGTGCGAGCGTGAGCTGCTTCCGCTCGCCGACGAGCTCGGAATGGCCGTGATCGTGATGCGGCCGCTTGGTGAGGGCGAGCTGCTGGAGCGCCCGCCGTCCGACGACGAGCTCGCACCACTGCTCGACTTCGGCGTCGAAAGCTGGCCGCTGGCGCTCCTGAAGTGGGCGCTTTCCGACGAGAGAATCGACGTGGTCATCCCGGCCACGCGGAACCCGCTGCACGCCGCGCAGAACGCTCGTGCGGGTGAGCCGCCGTGGTTTGGGCCTGACGAGCGGGGTCTGGTCGAGCGGCTCGCACGCGCGTAACGGAATAATCCTTCTCGGATGAACGTCGGCGTCGCCAGAGAGATCAAGCAGGACGAGTACCGCGTCGCGTTGACGCCCGCCGGGGCGCTCGAGCTCACCCGGCACGGTCACAGCGTCGTCATCGAGCAGGGAGCGGGGGAGGGGAGCGCGTTCTCCGACTCGGCTTACACGGCAGTCGGCGCCCGGATCGGCACGGTCGAGGAGGTCTGGGCGGATTCCGACCTCGTCCTGAAGGTCAAGGAGCCCCTGGCCGAGGAGTACGGGCGCCTGCGCGACGGGCAGGTGCTTTTCACGTACCTCCATCTCGCGGCGAGCGACGAGCTGACGAGGGCGTTGATGGCGAGCGGCGCCGCGTGCGTCGCCTACGAAACGGTGGAGACGGACGACCGGGCGCTTCCATTGCTGGCTCCGATGAGCGAGATCGCGGGCCGCCTGGCCTCGCAGGCCGGCGCGACCTTCCTCGAGAAGCCGCGTGGCGGCCGCGGGCTGCTGCTCGGCGGCGTGCCGGGCGTCGCGCCAGGCAAGGCTGTGGTGATCGGCGGCGGGATGGTCGGCTACAACGCCGCGGTCATCGCGCTCGGCCTGGGCGCCGAGGTGACGATCCTCGAACGGTCGATCGACCGCATGCGGCACCTCGAGGAGGTGCTCGGCGCGCGGGTCACCTTGCTGATGTCCTCCGCGCTCCAGATCGAGGAGTCGGTGGCAGAGGCGGACCTCGTCGTCGGCGCCGTCCTGATCCCAGGTGCGCTGGCGCCGAAGCTGATCACCCGCGAGATGGTCACAGGGATGAAGGAAGGCTCAGTCGTCGCCGATGTTGCGATCGACCAGGGCGGCTGCGTCGAGACCTCGCATCCGACGACGCACTCCGAGCCGGTGTTCGTCGTCGACGGCGTCATCCACTACTGCGTCGCCAACATGCCCGGCGCGGTGCCGATCACCTCGACGAATGCGCTCACGAACGCGACGCTTCCCTACGTCGAGGCGATCGCGGACCTCGGCCTCCGCGAGGCGATCGCACAGAATCAGGCTCTTGCCCGGGGCGTCAACGTGCTCGACGGGCGGGTGACGTACGAGGCCGTCGCCGAGGCGCATGGCCTCGAGTACACACCTCTCGAGGATGCCCTTCCGCTCTTGCCTGTCTAGCCGGTGGTCGGCTTCGGCTTCTGGTTTTTGGCCTTGCGACTGGACGGAGAGATCCGCACGATCGCGTAGGTGACCGCAGCGGCCAGCCCGATCGTCGCCGTCACGAAGACGGCTAGGCCGACAAGTCCGAGGGCAGTCTCCACAGCGAAATTAGGATAGGCGACATGCCTCGCGCGTGCGTCATCGTGCTGGACGCCGTCGGGGCAGGAGAACTGCCGGACGCGGCCGACTACGGAGACGCGGGCTCGGACACGCTCGGCAACGTCGCCGAGGCTGTAGGCGGCCTCGACCTCCCGAGCCTCGAGGCATTCGGCCTGGGCAACGTCAAGGAGCTCGCCGGCTGCCCGCCGCAGCCCGGCGCCCCGGCGATCGCGGGCCGGCTGCTCGAACGTTCGAAGGGCAAGGACACGACCGCAGGCCACTGGGAGCTCATGGGCGTCGTCACCGCGCAGCCCTTTCCGACGTACCCGCACGGCTTCCCGTTCGAGGTCGTCGATTCGTTCGCGCACAAGACCGGGCGGGGCGTCCTCGGCAACAAGGCGGCTTCCGGAACGGAGATCATCGACGAGCTCGGCGAGGAACATCAGCGAACCGGCAAATGGATCGTCTACACGTCGGGCGACTCCGTCTTCCAGGTCGCCGCGCACACGGAGACGATTTCGCTGGACGAGCTCTACGCGGGCTGTGAGTCCGCCCGCGAGATCCTTGCCGGCAAACACGCCGTCGGACGGGTGATCGCCCGACCGTTTGAGGGCGAGCCCGGGAACTATGCGAGGACGCCAGACCGGCACGACTGGTCTTTGAAGCCGCGTCAGCCGAACTACCTGACGCTCGTCCGCGACGCGGGTCACACGGTGCACGGGGTCGGAAAGATCCGGGACATCTTCGCCGGCTGCGACGTCGACGAGTCTCATCCCACGCGGTCGAACGTCGAGGGGATCACGCAGACAGAGCGGCTCCTGAAGGAGATCGACGACGGGCTGATCTTCGTCAACCTCGTGGAGACCGACATGCTCTGGGGACACCGGAACGACCCGGTCAACTTCCATCGCTGCCTGCAGGACTTCGACCGCCGTCTGCCCGACTTGCTGGGCGCCCTGCGTGAAGGCGACCTCTTCGTGATCACGTCGGACCACGGCTGCGACCCGACGACGGCGTCCACTGACCACTCTCGCGAGCATGCGCTGCTCCTCGCCTACGTCGAGGGCCGAAACGCTCGCGGGGCGCGGCACGACGGCGAACTCTCCGACGTCGGCGCGACCGTGAACCGGTGGCTCGGCGGGAAGGCAGGAGTGCGTGGCCTGTCCGGAAGCCT
>Ga0136635_10000036_pt1 | contig 29452 bp, 32 predicted proteins | sample AntDrymeUQ852106_2_FD_105495 | JGI IMG/M metagenome (GOLD analysis project Ga0136635, IMG submission 105495) | Polar desert sand microbial communities from Dry Valleys, Antarctica - metaG UQ85 (21.06) | ecosystem: Environmental > Terrestrial > Soil > Desert | place: Antarctica: Dry Valley... | reverse complement strand
TCGACGACCGGATCGACAACCGGATCGACAACCGGCGCGACGAGCGGCGCGACTAGGCGTTCGGCAGAGGGGCGGCGCCAGCTCGCCTCAGTGACGCAGATGGGGACAGGATTCATCCTGTCCCCATCAACTTAGATGTTGAGGTCCCAAAGGATTCGCAGGCCCTCGAGCGTCAGCATCGGATCCACCCGCTCGATCGTCCGCGCGTGCGGCGCGATCAGCTCCGCAAGCCCGCCGGTGGCGATCGCAGGCGCCTCGGCGCCGAGCTCGCCGCGAATGCGGGTGACGATCTCGTCCACCTGCCCGGTGAACCCGTAGACGAGCCCGGACTGGAGCCCCGACGCTGTCGTCTTTCCGATCACGGTCGACGGCGCCGAGAAGTCGATGCGGAATAGCCGCGCGGCCCGGGCGAAGAGGGCGTCCATCGAGATCTCGATTCCCGGCGCCAGCACCCCGCCGACGTACTCGCCCTCGGCGGAGACGACGTCGAAGTTCGTCGACGTCCCGAAGTCGACGACGATCGACGGCGCCCCGTACCGCTCCAGCGAAGCGACGGCGTTCGCGATCCGGTCGGGCCCGACCTCTCGCGGATCGTCGTACCGGATCGGGATCCCGGTGCGCGCGCCCGGCCCGATGACGACGATTGGGGCTCCCGCCCAGCGCTCGGCGAAGTCCTCGTACGAGCGGACCAGCGAGGGAACCGACGAGGACAGGCAGATCCCGTCGACGCTGTCGAGGTCGAGCAGCCCCGTGAGCAAGACGCCGAGCTCGTCGCCGGTGCGATCGGGCTCGGTCGCAACGCGCCAGTGATCGCCGAGCTTGCCGTCTTCGAACAGGCCAAAGGCGGTCTGCGTGTTCCCCGCGTCGACCGCTAGGAGCAAGAGTTATTCGTCGTCGCGGAGGGGCTCGCCGAGTCGCTCGGCGAGTGACTCGGCCGTCAGCTTGGGCTCTTCGCCCTCGCCGCGCAGCTCCTCGACGGTGACGTCGCTCGACGTGTACACCTCGGCGCGCGGGATCATCCGCGTCGGGCGGTTCTTGTCCCACACCCAGACGTCCTCCATCCGCAGATGGAAGAACGGGTAGCTCGGCTGCGGCACGTAGCGCAGGTCGAGCGTGTTGCAGAGATACGTGGCGTCCTGGGTGAGGACGCAGTAGCGGAACAGCCCGAAGACAGCCGTGTACTCCTTCTTCAGCTGCAGCTCGAGCTCCGCCTCGAACTCGTCCAGTTCGTCGAGGTGGGACATGCGGCTTAGTCTAGCCCTGCCATGAAATCCCGCAGTGGGCCACGCCCCGGGATGACGAGATCGGGGTCGAGTTCGGCCAGCGGCTCGAGCACGAACATCCGCTCGGTCATCCGGGGGTGCGGAATGCGAAGGCTCGGCTCGTCCACGACTGCGTCCTCGTAGAGGAGGATGTCGAGGTCGATCGCCCGTGGGCCGAAGCGCGGCCCGTGGCGCGTGCGGCCGAGGTCGCGCTCGACGCCCAGCATCAGCTCGAGGAGCTCCCGGGCGCCAAGGGTCGTCTCGAGCAGCGCGACGCCGTTGAGGAAGGGGGGCTGATCCTCGTAGCCGACCGGGTCCGTCTCGCGGAACGACGAGACGCGCACGACGTCGACCTGGGAATGCGCGTCCAGGCGGGCGAGCGCCGTCCGGATCGTCCCCTCTCGGTCACCGAGATTCGCGCCCAGGCCTATGTAGACACGTAGCAACTCGTCGCTATCGTTGCGTGTTATGCGCCGGTTCGGGGTCTATTTGGCGTTGCTCGTCGTGGCTGCGCCGTCGCCGGCGCAGGCTGCTCCTCTCGCCGTGGTCCCGTCCGATCGGGAGGTTGCCGCGCTCGCGGCGTACGGCCACACCATGCTCGGACTCGAGCCGAATCCGGCTGCGGAACGGCTCCTGGCGAGGAACGGCGCCACGATCGTCGCGCCCGAGCTGCACATCTGGCGCCTCTCGAGCGCGAGAGCTCAACGCCTGATCCCGCAGCTCCGCGCCCTTGACGCCCTTCGCTACGCCGAGCCCGACCGGCCTGTCTCGCGCCAGGGGCACCTGGAGGGCGGCGACCCGCTCCTTCCACGGGCATGGCACCTCTACCGGATCGGTGCGGACAAGGTCGAGCCGCCCGGCCCGGACGTCCCGCTGACGATCATCGACTCGGGGCTCGACACGAACCACATGGAGTTTCGCGCGCGCCCGAACACGTTCGTGCTGAACGAGCAGCAGATCGACTCCTCGAGCGACGAGTACCACGGGACGATCGTGGCCTCCACAGCCGCAGCGCCGACCGACGCACAGGGAACCGTGGGTGTGTATCCCCAGGCCATCCTGCGCGCGTTCGACCTCTGGTTTCTCTCCGAGTCGCTCATCGTCCAGGGCATCAGCCGTGCGGTCGCGTCAGGAGCCGGGGTCATCAACCTGAGCTTCGGCGGAGACGAGCCGTCACGCGCCATGTACGAAGCGACGATCAACGCATTCGGGCGAGGATCGATCATCGTGGCCGCCGCCGGAAACGAGCGCCAGCGCGAGGACCCGCCGATCTACCCCGCGGGGTTTGCCCACGTCTTGACCGTCGGTGCGACGGACATGAACGACCGGCCTTCCGCTTTTTCGAGCACGAGCGCCGCCGTCGACATCGCCGCACCGGGAGAGCAGATCCCGTGGCAGCACCCAACCGAGCCCACGACCTTCGGAACGGTGAACGGGACGAGCTTCTCGTCCCCGATGGTCGCCGCGGCCACAGCGTGGGTCTGGACCGCCCGTCCTGGGATCGAGAAGACACAGCTCTTCGACCTCATGCGCTACTCGGCGCGAGACCTCGCGCCCAAGGGGGTCGACAACCGCACCGGCTGGGGCATTCTCGACATCCCAAAGGCTCTGACTCGTCCGCTGCCGGCCATCGACCCGCTCGAGCCGAACGACGACGTCGACCACATCAAGGCACACGGGATCTTCCGGACCGCCGCCCGGCCGGTGACGGCTCCCGCCCGCCAGCGTGCGTCATTCCGCGCCCGACTGCACCGGACGGAGGACCCGGACGACGTCTATCGCTTCTGGGTTCCAGGCAAGCGAACGGTCACCGCGCGAATCGTTCCGACCGCCGACGTTTCCGTCGCCGTCTGGAAAGCGGGTACCAGCAGCGTGTCCGAGCGAGGTGCCGCACGCAGGCGTGATCTGATCGCCGCCAGCGCGCGGCCGGGAGGCAGGCCCGAGACGGTCCGAATCGAGAACGAGGCGAGCCGTGGCTACTGGGCGTACCTGGACGTCTTCCCGGCGCGAGGCGTGCGCTCCGCCCAGTACTCCCTCACGATCAGCTCTCGCGCACTGCAGTAGCCGCCGAGTACTCGACGGCCAGCCCCGACGGCGCGATGCCCGGCTTCCGGACTCGCACTCGAACACTCCTCGCCGCCAGGAATCTCTCGGCAAGACCGTCCGCCACCGCGACCGCGAGCCACTCGATGAGGCGGTGCTCGCCTCCGTCCGAGATCTCCTTCACACACGCAGCTACGGCCCGGTAGTCCACGGTCGCGCCGAGCTCGTCCAGGCGCGGCTCGTCGATCTCGAGGGCGATGTCGTAGAGGAACGTGCGCCCAGTCTCCCGCTCGTCGTCGTCGACGCCGTGCAGCCCGAAGACCTCCAGTCCCACGAGCTCGAGGATCACCCGACGACCGCCTGCGCCACGGTGAGCGCTTCCACGTGCTCCTTGACGTCGTGCACGCGGAGGATCGTCGCGCCCCGGTCGTAGGCGGCGACGGCCGCAGCCAGGCTCGCCGAGAGCGGGCCGGTCTTCGCCTCCGGAACACCGAGGATCCTCCCGAGCGAGCTCTTGCGAGAGAACCCCACGACGACGGGCCGCCCGAGGGCGCAGAGCTCGTCCAGCCGGCGCACGAGCTCGAAGTTGTGCTCGACGCTCTTCCCGAATCCGATCCCGGGGTCGAGGCAGACGCGGTCCTCGCGGATTCCGCTGTCGACCGCGAAGCGCAGCCGCTCCTCCAGGAACGCCTTGACCTCGGAGACGACGTCGTCGTAGCGCGGCTCCGCTTGCATCGTGCGCGGCTCGCCCTGCATGTGCATCAGACAGACGTACGCCTCGGCCTCGGCGACGAGGCCCGGCAGGTCGGAGTCGGCGCGGAGAGCGGTGACGTCGTTGACGAGCTCGACGCCCAGCCCGAGCGCGCGGCGCGCAACCTCGGCCTTCGCGGTGTCGATCGAGACCGGCACCTCCCCGGCGAGCCCTTCGAGCACGGGGACGACGCGAGCCAGCTCGTCCTCCGCAGTCACCGGCTCGGCGCCCGGCCGAGTTGACTCGCCGCCGACGTCGACGATGGCGGCGCCCTCGGCCGTCATCCGCCTGGCGGCGGCGATCGCGTCATCTGCACCGAAGTTGACGCCGCCGTCGAAGAACGAGTCCGGGGTGACGTTCACGATCCCCATCACCGACGGGCGAGGAAACCGCTGCTCGATCGGCGCACGCACGCCGAGAGCCTAGAGCCTACAGGTCGCCCGAGAAGGTGTCGCAGGCGCCGGTGTCGCCGCCTTCGAACCCTTTGTTGAACCACGTCGTCCGCTGCTCGGACGAACCGTGCGTCCACGACTCGCGGTCGATCCGGCCGGTCGCCTCGGTCTGGATCCGGTCGTCGCCCACGGCTGCCGCGGCGCCGATTCCCTCCTCGAGGTCGCCGCTCTCGAGCAGCTGATCTCGGTAGGCGGAGTGGGCCCAGACGCCGGCGAGGCAGTCGGCCTGGAGCTCCAGCCGGATCGACAGATCGTTCGCCTCGCCGGAATCCTCACGCTGTTTGTCGCGGACCTGGTCGGAGATTCCCAGGAGGTTCTGGACGTGGTGGCCGAACTCGTGGGCGATCACGTAGGCCTGCGCGAAATCACCCGGCGCGCCGAACCGGCTCCGCAGCTCGCGGAAGAAGCTGAGGTCTAGATAGACCCTGAGGTCGAGCGGGCAGTAGAACGGCCCGGTCGAGGAGGACGCCTGCCCGCAGCCCGAGCTGACGACCCGTTCGAAGAGGACCAGCTTCGTCGGCCGGTAGTCGCGGCCCGCCTGCTGGAACAGCCTCGTCCACGTCCGCTGGACGTCGTGGACGACGAAGGCGACGAAGTCGTCGACCTGACCGCGGCTCTCGAGCGGCCGCCCTTCGGCCGCCGGTGCGCCGGGGAAGGGCTGGAGCGACGGGCCGACGTCGATTCCGCCGCCGCTGCCTCCTCCCGGGAATCCGCCCCCGAGGAGGGCCACCAGCAGGAAGATGACGAGACCGACTCCGCCGAGCCCGCCTCCCGCCTTGCCGATCGGAAACCCGCCTCCGCCGAGACCGCCACCCATTCCGCGGCGGTCCTCGATCTGTCCTCCTCCGACTCCTCGCTTCCAGCGCATGGCTCTTAGTACCCGAATGAGGCAGGGTTAGAAACGAGGGGGCCGTCAATGTCGCCGACCAGCCGCAGGGTCACGCCGTACCCGGCGCACACCGAATGACAAGCCATCCGAATCGACTCAATGCGTTCCGTACGCTTACTTCATGAATCACCTGGTTCAGCGAGCCCGGAAACTGGGGGCGGCTGCACTTCGCCGCGCCACCGAGCGCTTCCTCGAACGGCGGTACGGCGTGAAGACGCGCGAGTACGTCTACCTCGAAGACCTTGGGCTCGAGTCCGAGCAGCGCGTCTGGCACGACCCGTCCGACTGGATGGCGCTCCGGCGCGCGCTCGAGCGTCTAGAAGTGACGAACGAAGACGTCTTCGTCGACTATGGGTCCGGTCTTGGGCGCGCCGTGATCGTGGCGGCGACCTTTCGGTTTCAGCGAGTGATCGGCGTCGAGATGTCGGCCGAGATGACTGAGCGCGCGCGAGCCCACGTCGGGCGAACGAAACGGCACCATCGCGCGGGCGAGGTCGAGCTGGTCGTCGCCGATGCCCTCGACTGGGACGTGCCGCCCGACCTCACGGTCGCCTACCTCTACTGCCCGTTCACCGAGACCGTCTTCGAGCGCGTGATTGAGAAGCTCGCGGAGTCGGTCGATCGGCATCCGAGACCGCTCCGCCTCGTCTACAACTACCCGGTCGAGCACAGCCGATTGCTGCGCACCGGGCGTGTGCGCGTGCTCGACGTTGTGAGCTCACGCTGGCCGCCGAGATCGCTCGACGCTTCCGAGGTGATCGTCACGTACCTGCTCATGCCGCGCGACAAGGCGCTTCGTACCGAGTACGGCGTGCGATTCCCGCAGCGTGTCGAGGGCGCCGAGCAGTGGCTCGACGAGTACGAGCCGGGATACATGCTCGAGAAGCCGGAGCGGCTGGGCGGGGTCGCCCTCGACCGGCCGGGCGCCGGTTCCGGCTAGCCCTTGGCGGGGTCGGGCGGCGGAGGCTGCATCATGGTGCCGGGAACCGGGAACGGCTTCGGCTTGGGAGCCGGCTTGCGCTCGCGGGTGGGCTTCTCCTCCACCTGGGCCGGCGTCTCCTCGGGGAAGACCTCGTCCTCCGTTGCGCCTTCGAGCAGGCGCAGGAACTGGTCCTTGTCGATCGTCTCGCGATCGATCAGGATCGCGGAGAGCCGGTGCAGCTCGTCCATGTGCTCGCGCAGGACGGCGAGCGCGCGGTCGTGCGCCTCCTCGATCACTCGTCGGATTTCCTCGTCGATCTCGCGCGCGATCTCTTCCGAGTAATCGGGCTCGGCGCTCATCTCGCGGCCGAGGAACGGCATGTCGTGGTTCCGGCCGAGCACCCGGGGGCCGAGCTTCTCGCTCATCCCGAAGCGCATGATCATCTGCTTCGCCGTGTGCGTGACCTTCTCGAGGTCGTTGGCGGCGCCCGTCGTGACCTCGTTGAAGACGACCTCCTCGGCCGCGCGCCCACCGAGAGTCGCGGCCAGCTGGTCCATGAGCGTCGACTTGCGCGTCAGGTAGCGGTCCTCGCGCGGGAGCGAGATCGTGTAGCCGAGCGCCTGGCCGCGGCTGATGACCGAGATCTTGTGGACGTCGGTGTCCTGGTCGAGGTGGTGGCCGACGAGCGCATGTCCCATCTCGTGGTAGGCGGTGACCTTCCGCTCTTCCTCCGACAGGAGCCTCGTCTTCTTCTCGGGGCCGGCAATGACGCGCATGACGCCTTCCTCGAGCTCTTCCTGTCCGATCGTCTTGCGTCCCCGGCGCGCCGCGAGCAGCGCTGCCTCGTTGATGAGGTTCGAGAGGTCGGCCCCCGTGAAGCCCGGAGTCCCGGCGGCGAGGGTGTCCAGCTCGACGACCGGGTCGATCGGCTTGCCCTTGGTGTGCACCTCGAGGATCTTCTTGCGTCCGGTCCGGTCGGGGCGGTCGACGACGATCTGGCGATCGAAGCGGCCCGGGCGCAGGAGCGCGGGGTCGAGAATGTCGGGGCGGTTCGTCGCTGCGATCAGGATGATGTTGTCCTTCAGCTCGAACCCGTCCATCTCGACGAGGAGCTGGTTCAACGTCTGCTCGCGCTCGTCGTGCCCGCCGCCGAGGCCGGCGCCGCGATGGCGGCCGACGGCGTCGATCTCGTCCATGAAGATGATGCACGGAGAGGCCTGCTTCGCCTGCTCGAAGAGATCGCGGACGCGCGAGGCGCCGACGCCGACGAACATCTCGACGAAGTCGGAGCCGGAGATCGAGAAGAACGGGACTCCCGCCTCGCCTGCGACGGCGCGTGCGAGCAGCGTCTTACCGGTGCCTGGCGGCCCGTAGAGCAGGACGCCCTTGGGGATCCGGGCGCCGAGCGCCTGAAACTTCTTCGGGTTCTCGAGGAACTCCTTGATCTCGTGGAGCTCCTCCACGGCCTCGTCCACGCCGGCCACGTCCTTGAACCCGATCTTGGGCGAGTCCGGCGTCATCCGCTTGGCGCGGCTCTTGCCGAAGCTCATCACCTTCGAGCCGCCGCCCTGTACCTGGTTCATGAGGAAGATCCAGAAGGCGATCAGGATCACGAAGGGGAGGAGCCCGGTGAGGAGCGACCACCACGGGGAGCCGCCGACCGCCTTCGAGTCGAAGCTGACGTTGTTCCGCTCGATCACCCGCTCGAAGTCGCGCAGCGACTCGGGGCTCGGGTAGGCGACCTTGGTCTTCCGACCCTTCTCGCCCCCGGTGCCCTTGTACTCGACCGAGAGCTGTTGCTTGCTCGGGTTGGCGACGATCTGCTCGAACTGCGCCGGGTTCGCCTCAACCTGGGACTTGAGCTGCGAGTAGGTGACCTTCTCCTGCTTCTCGTTGCCCATGAGCGTCTGGCTCGCCAGGTAGACGAGCAGGACGATGACGATCAGGGGAAAGAGAGCGGAGCGAAAGAACCGGTTCATAGGCGGTATATCGCCAGGGTAGCAGTGCCCTTACGGGTCGAACCTGCCCCAAAGGGGTGTGCTGTCCCCGTCGGATCAGCCGGTCTCGCCGGCCGTCTCGTCGGCCAGGACACCGACGTAGCGCAGGTTTCGGTACCGCTCGGCGTAGTCCAGGCCGAACCCCACGACGAACCGGTTCGGGATCTCGAATCCGATGTAGCGGACGGGCACGTCAACCTCTCGACGCTCGGGCTTCGTCAGGAGCGCGCAGACCTCCAGCGACGCCGGGTTCCGCGCGCCGAGGGTTCGCTTCAAGTAGGAGAGCGTGAGCCCCGAGTCGATGATGTCCTCGACGACGAGGACGTTCCGCCCCTCGATCGTCTCATCGAGGTCCTTCAGGATCCGGACGACACCGGAGGAGTCCGTCGAGGCGCCGTAGCTCGAGATCGCCATGAAGTCGACCTCGCACGGGACGGTGATGTGGCGCATGAGGTCGGCCATGAAGAAGACGGCTCCCTTGAGGACGCCGACGAGCAGCAGATCCTTCCCCGCGTAGTCGGACGAGATCTCCGCGCCGAGCTCGGCGATCCGGTCGCGGAGCGCCTCCTCCTCGATCAGGACCTCCGAGACGCCCTGCTCGACCTCAGTCTTGAACGTGCTCAGCGACCACTCCTTCCGCTTCGACGATCCCGGGGACCGCCACCACTTCGTCGCCGCGCACGACGAGAGGCCAGGCCTCCCGCTCGGATCGCGGCACCTTCGCGTCCACGAACACATCCTGAAGCTTCTTGCGCCGGCCTGCGAGCCGATCCCCCGCCCGCCAGCCCCGCACCCGCAGCCCCGGAAGCTCGGATCGGATCTTCCACGCGCCCCAGCGCACCTCGCCGTCGAGCTTGACCGGGCTCCGCTCGAGCCAGACGCGGTCGTACTCCCGGACGGCGTGCAGCCCTCCGCCGAGGTCGGCACGCGCCGAGCCCTCGGCGCTCACGAGCAGTGCGTCGAGCCGACTCGGGCGACCCTGTGCCAGCGTCAAAAGGCTCTTCTCGGCTCGCTCGTCGAGCTGCCGGAGGAGGGGCACGATCTCGTCGCGGATGAGGCCGCGCTTCGTATCCGGGTTCGACGAGTCGAGCCTGAACGGCATGCCGACCGAGCGGCAGTAGGCCTCGGTGTCCTCGCGCCAGAGGGTCAAAAGCGGACGCACGACGCCATCCTCGCGCCGCACCTTGATCCCGCCTGGCTTCCCGCTCGAGACGAGCCGGAGGAGGACGGTCTCGACCTGGTCGGAGGCCGTGTGACCCGTGGCCCGGAGGCGGTCGGCCCCGAACGAGTACCGCAGATCGCGAAGCTCGGCCTCGGTGCGGCCGCCGGGCGAGTCGACGACGTCGGCACGGAGCTCCTCCGCGCAGAAACGAGCGTCTTCGTCCGACTCCGCGCCGCGCAAGTGGTGGTTGACGTGGAGCGCCGAGACCGCGTACCCGAGCTCGCGAAGCGCATGCCAGAGGCTCGTCGAGTCCGCTCCGCCGGAGACGAGGCAGGTCACGGCTCCACCCGCCGGGATCAGGCCGTGGCGTCGGATCTGAGTCTCGACGGCACCGCGGAAGGCGTTGGGCTCCATCGGCGTCATTGTGGCCGACGGTGCTCGAGGTATGCCGCGATCATGAGCGCCGTCCAGCGCGCGATCCAGGCGAGGACGGCGGCGATCAGGAGTCGCCTCACGGGTACACCGGGTTCTCGACCCACGCCTCGATCCGCTCGGCAGCTTCGCGCAGGCTGTCCTTGTAGAGGACGTGCGGCTCGGCCGGCGTGATCAGCGGCATCTTGGCGGAGGGACGCCGGCCGTCGGCCGCCGCGAGCGCGAATGCGATCGGAAGCGAGTGGCAGACGACGAGGATCGTCTCGTCCGGCCGGTCGAGCAGGAAGCGGAAACCACGTGCGTATCGCCTGGCAATGGCGGCACGAGCCTCGCCCTCACCGGGCGGGACGTCGAGGGGACCGTGCGTCCCGGCCCACTTGCGGTACTCGGCGAGCGCCTTGCCCTCGAACACGCCGTAGAACGGGTCGTTGAGGTCTCGGAGCACGATGCGAGGAACCTCTCGGTCGCCGAGCGCGAGGTCCGCCGTCTCGTGCGTGCGCCCGAACTCGGTCACGACGCAGAGGTCGATCGGCTCGCTTTCGAGGCGGTCGAGCAGCCATCCCGCCTGCAAGCGGCCGTGCTCGGTCAGGCCCACGGCGACCGACGGGTCCCCGTTGACGAGCTTCCGGGCGGAGTACTCGCTCTCCCCGTGCCTGACGAAGATCGCGCGCTCCATCAGAAAAGGACCGAACGGTAGGTGCCGGCCCGTTCCATTCCGATTGCCTCGTAGAGGCGGATCGCGGCCGGGTTGTCGGCACGGACGAAGAGGCAGACGCACGGGACGCGCTCGAGCAGCAGGCGGACCAGATCACGCAGCGCCCGCTGGGCGTTTCCGCACCCGCGGGCCTCCGGGTCGACCCAGACCTGCTGGAGCTGGACGGCATGCGGCGTCCACGCTGAGGCCTCCGCCTTGAAGAGGATCGTCCCCTCCTCGAGCCAGACCCAGGATCGCCGGTCGTCGATCTGCTGGAGCGTTCGGCGTCGGAATCCCTCGGCGCCGCTCGCAAGCGGATCGAGCCCCAGCTCGCCCTCGTGCGTGGCCGCGCAGGCGGGGAGCAGCACGTCGAGGTCCGCCCTGGTCGCCTCGCGGATCGCGGTTCCTCCCGGCTCGGGCGCATCGGCGATCGAGAAGACGGGCTGGGCCGGACGGTCGTCGCGGGGCGTGGGCATCCGAGCCTCGGCCGCGGCCCAGAGGTCGGAGACGGCCGTCTCGTTGCCGATCAGCATCTTCGGCCGCGCGGCCGCGGCGAGGTCGGCGAACACCCCGCAGTCCCGACCTGAGGGAACCAGGTTGGCTCCGACGTGGCACAGAGCCCTGACTCTGTCTCCGTCGAGTGCCGCGACCAGCCGCCCCGGCCCTCTCCGGGCGGCTTCCTCGAGGTACACGCGCTCGATCGGATCGTCGGCGCAGAACGCCAGGACCTGTTTCCTGCTCGGCTCTACGAGTCCTGTCGTTCCAGCAACCATCAAACCCTCTATGGTGGTGTTTGCCTTCGCTACTCTTCGAGCATGCTGCCCGATCCCGGCGACCGAGAACCCGCACCCGAGCCTTTGCGCATGGTTCAGGCATTCGTAAACACGGTCGACGCGGAGAACGGCGTGGAGGAGCTGACGGGACCCGAGGCGCTCCGGGACGTGCTGGTCCGGATCGGCGCCCTCCAAGAAGGCTCGCCGGCGCTGTCCGCGGCCGATGTTCGCCGGGCGCTCGCCGTGCGCGAGGCTCTGCGCTCCCTCCTCCATGCGAATTCCGGCCTCGCTCCGGACCCGAAGGCCTTCGACGTGCTCGATGGCGCCGGCTCAAGCGTCTCGCTCGGAGTCCGCTTCGGCCCGGACGGGTCAGCCAGGCTCGACACGGACGCATCCACCCTCCAAAGCGCGCTCGGCCGGATCCTCGCGATCGTGTACTCGTCGATGGTCGCCGGCACCTGGGCCCGCCTGAAGGCGTGCCCGCGGGACGTCTGCGGCTGGATCTTCTACGACCGCTCGCGGAACTCGTCGTCCCGGTGGTGTGCGATGTCCGTCTGCGGAAACCGGACGAAGACCAAGCGCTATCGAGCGGCGGTCGCCCGATGAGATCGATCCTTCGCTCCCCTCGGAAGCGCCGGCGCTTCGCCTACGCCGTGATCGCACCACTGACGATCGCGGCCGTCATCCTCGCGGGAGTGAAGCTCCTGCCCGAGGCGAAGAACGACCCGCCGGAGGTCTTCGCCGACCGGAAGGCCGTCAACGTCTCCGCCGGCGAGACGACCGTGCGCCTGACGCCGGCCGATCGCAGCCGCGTGAACACGACGATCGACCTCCTGATGAACGCCGGCGTCAAACGTCAGGACCCGGGCGCCGTCTACGAGATCGCTTCTCCAAACCTCCGGAACCAGGCATCCCCGGACGACTGGGCCAGGGGAGACATCCCCGTCTACCCCTACCCGGCGCTCGGGAAGCGGTTCCACGGCTGGACGATCAACTTCTCGCAGAAAGACCACCTGAACGTCGATCTCCTCGTGATGCCAGGGAAGGATCGCGCGCGGCTCGGCCCCGTCGCCCTGACGCTCGACCTCCGGAAGATCGAAAACCGGTGGATGGTGGACGGGATCTTCCCGGTCGCCACCTTCGCGCCGATCCCGCCCCAGGGGAATCGAGGCCCGGTGATCTCGACCTACGACCTAGTGCCGGCCGCGGCAGGAGCGAGGCCGACCGGGGCACGCAGCCGCCTCAGCTACGCGTACTTCTTCCTGCCGGCCGCGATCATCGGCGGCGGAATCGCGCTCCTGGTCGGCTTCTTCGTCTGGCGAGCGCTGCGAGACCGCCGGATCCGGCGCAGGTACGAAACCGGCCATTCGCTCCCGCCGCTGCCCTCGTCGCGCACCGAATAGGCTCCCCGCCATGCCGATCCATGTCCGCGCCGAGCCGGGCGAGTACGCCGACGCCTGTCTCCTCCCGGGAGACCCGCTCCGGGCCAAGTACATCGCCGAGACGTTCTTCGACGAGCCGGTCGAGCGAAACCACGAGCGGGGGATGCTCGGCTACACGGGCACGTTCGAAGGGAAGCCCGTCTCCGTCCAGGCAACCGGGATGGGTTGCCCATCGGCGGCGATCGTGATGGAGGAGCTCGTGCAGCTCGGCGTCAAGCGCTTCCTGCGCGTCGGCACCTGCGGGGGCCTCCAGCCGGACATGACCCTCGGCGACCTCGTGGTCGCTGTCGCGGCAGTGCCCTCGGATCACACGACGGACAAGCTGGTGAACTTCGAGCCGCACATCCCGACCGCGGACTTCGGCCTCGTCCACGGGGCGGTTCACGCTGCGAAGGAGCTCGGGAAGAGCGTCCGGGTCGGCCCGATCGTCTCGAGCGACCTGTTCTACAACCCGGACGACGGGCAGTACGCACGCTGGTCCGATCGCGGCGTGCTCGCGGTCGAGATGGAGGCCGCCGTGCTCTTCACGATCGGTGCGATCCGGAAGGTGGCAGCGGGTTGCCTGCTCACCGTCAGCGACGTCGTGGTCGAGGGCGAGTTCGTCCGGATCACGGACGAGGAGATGCGGGCTGCCGTCGACCAGATGACCGAGCTCGCGCTGCGCACGATTACCTCCGAGAAGCACTGACCGACCGCAAGACTGTCCTTCTCGTCAACCCGGCGTCGGCCAACGGCAAGACCGGGAAGCGCTGGCCCGAGCTGGCTCGCGCCGCACACGCGGCCGGGGTGCGAGGCGAGGCGATCTTCTCCGAGCGCCCTGGACAGCTCGGCGACCTCGCTCGGGAGGCGGCCGACGACGGCGCGAAGCTGCTCGTGGTCTTCGGCGGCGACGGGACGATGCACGAGGTGGTGAACGGGATCGCCCAGCGCGAGGACGTCGAGGTGGCGGTCGTGCCGCGCGGAACAGGATGGGACTTCGCCAGGACTCACGGGATCCCGAACCGCCTAGACGAGGCCCTACACATCGCGATCGAGGGCAAAGCGCGCCGGTTCGACCTCGGCCGGGCCACCTACCGCGTGAACGGCGTCGAGGAGACGGCGTGGTTCGCGAATGCGGGCAGCGTCGGCATGAGCGGCGCAGTAGCGGCAAGGGCGAACCGCACGACCAAGCGGTTCGGCGCGAAGACCTCCTACCTCCTCGCCCTCGGCGCCGTCTTCTCCCGCTGGAGCAATGTCCACCTCGACGTGGACGTCGACGGAGAGAAGCGCAGCGGTCCGATGGAGGACGTCATCGTCGCCATCGGGCGGTACCAGGCCGGGGGCATGATGGTCACGCCGGACGCCCAGCCCGACGACGGGCTCTTCGACGTCCTCCTGATCCGCGACATCACAAAACCGGAAGTGCTCAGGGCGCTGCCGAAGATCTACCGCGGCGCGCACCTTCCCCACCCGAAGGCCGAGGTCGTGCGTGGACGCGTCGTCCAGGTGGAATCGCATGAGGGCCTGCCGGTTCAGCTCGACGGTGAGCAGCCCGGAACGACGCCGGCGCGATTCGAGATCGTGCCGGGGGCGATTCGACTGCGGGTGCCGAGCTAGCTCGAGCTCTTCTTGCGGGCGGTGGTGCCGCTCGCCGAGCTCTTCGACGCACTCTTCCGCGCTGCGGTCCCGCTGGCACTGCTCGAGCGTGTCGCCTTTGGCTTTGTCAGGCCGGCGACGGTCTTCTCGAGCTTCGCGATGCGCTTCTCGAGGTCGTCGAGACCGCGCAGGCGCTTCTGAAGCTCGTCTGTCCGCTCGCGAAGCCCGGTCACGGACTCGAGGACACGTGCTGCCTTCTGCGAGCCGGCGACGCGCGAGAACGCCTCTTCACCGACATCGGCGAGCTTGTTCAAGATGTCCTTCTGTCGGGGCTTTGCCATCGCGTGAACCTTACCCGGGCCGGAGAGAGTTACACCTGGACGAGCACTGGAGTGCCCGTCGGCGCGAGGCGCCAGAGCTTCTTGACGACCTCGTTGCTGACGCGAATGCAGCCGTTCGAGACCGGAAGGCCGAGCAAGGAAGGGCGGTTGGTTCCGTGGATTGCGACCGGTCCGCCCTGCGGCCAGCCGCGTAGCGTCTCGGAGAACGCTGAAATGCCGATCGCGGCCCAGCCGTAGGGGCCGGCCGAATCGGCGAGGAAGCGCTGGTTGACGTAAAACTTGCCGAGCGGGGTGGGCGTCGCGCGTGCACCGATCGCCGTCTTCGCGCTCAAGACGGGCTTGCCGCGGTCGAAGACCGTCAGCCGGCGCGTGGAGAGGTCGACGACGACGCGCGTTTGCACCCGGCGCAGCCGCACGGCCCTGGCTCGCACGTAGCCGACCTGGCCGTTTGGCTTCAGCGGGAGCATCACGCGGTACCACGAGGCCTTGCAGTCGGCTCCCAGCACGGCATCCAGAGCCGCAAAGACCATCGGGACTCCATTGAGGTTCAGCGGGCCGAAGCGCACGAAGGCCGCTCCGCCCGGTTTGCGGTGGACGCGAACGAGCCCTCGGGCATCAACAGCAAACGTCTGCTGCGAGCTGATGAGGCTCTTCGTCGCGCCGACCGTGCACGCCGGTGCCGTCCGACCGAGTGGGGAAGCTTGTACGGAAGTGGTAAGGACGCCCAACAAAGCGCCTAGGGCGACCGTCGCAGGGAGTAGCTTCATGAACACGAACCTCTCTATCGTCATTTCGACGAAACCATTTAAGCGCGAAGCGCGTTTAGCCGAATGAAGACCACAGTGAACATGCTCCGTAGGACACGAAACCACCGCCACCAGGAGATCACGACCCACGTGATCCGGCAGCGGGCGGGTGTGCCGTACGAGGTCGAGCAGCGTGTCTGCACCGAGTGCCGGACGGTACTCGCAGAGCGCGCTCTCCGCCGCGCGGCAGCCTAGTCCAGCCTCCATGCGGGCGCCCCCAGGCGCCTCGCCTGGCTCAGCCATCCTTTTTGCCGAACGTCAGGCTCGCCGGCGCAGCGCGAAGAAGCCCCCAATACCGAGCCCGACGGCGACGAGCGCGAGTGCGGCCTCGACGATCCTCGGATTGCGCTCGAGGAAGGAACGCGTGTCCTGCGGCGGTCTCCAGGCCGGGTTCTCACGCTCCGCGCCGAGCCTTCCCGTGGCGAGCGGCCTGAGCTCGCGGACCGGAAGCTGAGCGAAGTCGTACTCGGGTGGCTGGGCTCTCCCGTTGCCGTACAACACCCGAAACGGAGGCTGAAATCCTCGCGCGACGACGATCGACCTGGGCCGGGCCAGAGCCTCGACGCGAAGGTCGCGCAACGGCTCGTCGTCGCCGTTCTCGACCGTGATCCTGAGCCGCCTCTCGTTGGCTTCGACCCGAAGCTCGAGCTGAGCGACGCCGCCCAGCCGAACGATCCGTCCGCGCCGGAGCACGAGGAAACCCCTCGGGCTGTCCGAGCCGCTGATCGACACGTCTCGGTCGAATCGCTTGGTGGAAGACGTGAATCTGAGCATGTCCACGGGACGCTTGGCGAAGCTCAGGTCGAGATCGACCCGGGTCGTGCGCTCGACCTGCTCGATCGTCAAGCGGGCGGGTACCGGTCGGAGCGAGGCTCGTAGCGGCGTGTTGTAGACGCGCGCCGCGACGGGGAGCGTCACACCGACTCCGCGAAGCCGGAGAAACCTGTGGTCAGTCCTGGGAAAGACGAGGGTCGTGCTTTTTGCGGCAGTCGCGCCGCGAAGGTCGAACACGGTCGTCGTGGAGAGTCTCGTGAACGTTCTTCGGTCGTCGCTTCCGAAGACGGTGACGCGGCCCGCAAAGTCGCGCTCGCTCGGGATCACGAGCTCGGCGCGGTTACGCACGACGCGCGTAGGCCCCAGATCGAGCAAGGCGACGAAGGCGCGACCTTGCCTTCCCGCGTTCAGGAGCTCGACGTCCTTCACGCTCCTCGGAGCCGGGTCTGGGAGAACCCGCCAGGGCACCTGCCGATCCTCGGCATCGAAGACCCGGAGATCGGCCAGGCCTCTCTGGGAATGCGCGTAGAGCGGGCCGTCCGGCTCGAACGTCACGAGCCCCGCGTCCGTCGTCGTGAGAGTGCGTTCCCAGCGGAGATCCTTCTCAACCAAGGTCGCCGGGGCGGCGAGAGCCGCAGCGAGGAGGAGCGCCATGAGCTTCAAGCGGCGTCCTCGACGATCTGCGCGCGAATCCGCTGGTAGGCGAAGGCGGCGGCGAGCAGCAGGAGCCCGAGAGCGATGAACGACAGGACGCGATAGATCGACTCGAGCGTCGAGAGGTCGAACAGGAAGACCTTGACGATCGCCAAGGCGAGAAGCGCGAATCCCCCGAGGCGGACGCGCCGGTCGTCCCTGAGCAGTCCGAAGAGGAGCGACCCGAAACCGAGGAGTGCCCAGTACGCGCTCAACAGGACCTGCGGGGTCTGCCCGGGCTCGGCGGCGTTGTCGGCCTCGCGCGTCAGGTCGACGATCGCGATCGAGCCGAGGTAGACGAGCGCGACGGCGCCGACGATCTCGAGCAGCGAGCGCAGCTCCTCGATCCGCATCCAGGGCGAGCCCCAATCGGACACGTCCGACACGAACCGCGCCGCGACGAGCGCAGCTGCAGCGAAGACGACGAGCGCGATCGCCGCTCTCCCGAGATCGTGCACGCCGTCGTAGAGCGAGCCCGGGTCGGCTTCGGTCGTGAGGATGTGGCCCCCGGCGAGGGTGAGGAAGACAAGGATGCCGATGAGAGCGCGCTGCTCGCGTGTCGTCTTCGCGACCCAGGCGAGGATCGCAGCCTCCGCCGACCAGCCGACCACGAGGGCCGGGCCGTCCAGGGCGAGGCCGAGCGCGACCGCCGAGAGGCCGATGCCGACGGCGATCACGAGCGCTGCGATCTCCCGGCTCATCCTCTGTTGGAAGCCGAAGCCTCCGAGCACGACGTGGATCAGCGCGGCTCCGACGACCCAGGCGGTGGCAGCCTGGTCGTGATCGAGGTCGCTGAGCATCAGCCAGCCTGCGCCTGCCAGCAGGAGCGCGTCGGCGAGCAGGAGCATCGCCGACGACGCTCGAAGCGTCTCGACCGGGACGCGCAACTCGTACCCGATGGCTGCGACAACGTAGAGGGCCCAGAAGGAAACGAGGACGATCAGGGGCAGCGCGAGGCCTTCGTCGTACGTGCTTTCCAGCCACACGAGCAGCTGAGGAGCGCTGAGCACGAAAGCGCCGGCCGCAAGCCAGTCCCACCGCTGCCACAGGAGGACGCCGACGGCCGAGACCAGCGCGATCGCCATGAATACGAGGGTCGTCCCGGAGGTCTCGGCCTGGACGAGGATCGGAGACGCGAGCGCCCCGAGGATTCCGAGAGCCCCGACGAGGCGGGTCTCCCAGCGAATCGCGATCGCAGTGCCGAGTGCGCCGATCACGCCGGCGCACGTGAGCCCGACGACCGGCGAGACGAGGTCATAGAGCCGGGTGGCGGCAAGATCCGACGCGTACAGGCCACCCAGTCCGGCGGCGACAGCCGCGAGCGACGCCTGCGTCTGGCCCTGGCGCGTGAACAGATACAGCCCGAGGCCGACAAGGCCACCCGAGCCGACGAAAGCCAGCAGGACGCGCGTCGACTCGTCGATCCAGCCTCGGCGCACCGCCATCGCGATGAAGAAGACGATGCCGACGAAGACTGCGAGTCCGCCGGCCCAGGCGAGCAGGCGTCCGCCGAGGAGCTCCTCGAAGTCCAAGCTGCGGTCCAAGCGGCTTGCAGGCGCCGACCGCCCTTCCGGAAGCGCAGGCGCCGGCGGAAGAGATGGCTCCGGGGCGGCCGAAGGAGGCACTTGGGCCGCAACCGCACGAACCTCAGGCTTGGCCCGGCCTTGCTCCAGACGGTCCAGCCGCCGCTCGAGACGCTCGAGGGCGGCGGCGATCTCCGCAAATCGCTCTTCGGCGGCCCGGTCGATGACCGAACGATGTCAGGTCAGGCCGGATTTGGCCAATGCTCCTACAGTTGCGCCATGCCGGCCGACTGCAGGACGGACGTACGCGTCCGCTTCGCCGAGACCGACGCCCAGGGGATCGCCCACCACGCCGCGTACCTCGTGTGGTTCGAGATCGCCCGGATCGACTACCTCGCGCGCTTCGGCGGCGGCTACCCGGCCCTGCGCGCGCAGGGCCTCGAGGCAACGACTGCCGTGGTGTACGTCAAGTACCGCCGGTCGGCCCAGTTCGACGACAGCATCGTCGTCCACACACGCTGCTCGGAAGTTCGAGGAGCACGATTTCGCTTCGAGTACACCGTCGAGCGAGACGGGGAGACGATTGCCGAAGGCTGGACGGGCCACGCCTGCGTCGATGGAAAGACCATGCGCCCGACTCGGGTGCCCGCCTGGCTCGTCGAGGCGATTACGGCAGCGGAAGCGGCCGAGTCGTAGGCTCGGCCGGGGGCGGCGGCGGAGGCTCACCCGGCGGCGGGGGCGGCGGCGGCGGGTTCTTCTCTTTCGGCGGAGGCGGCGGCGGTTCGGGACGCGCCTTGGTCCCGTACCGCACGACCTTCGGCTCGGCGCGGTACCACGACGTCCACGTCGTGTCGTACATGAGCTTCCCCGAGTCGTCGTAGACTCGCCGGGTCACGGCAGTCTTGCGCGAGGGTTCGCCGGTCTCCTCGACCACTTCCTCGCCCACCCACATCGCAGGATCGGGGACGCGTTTGGACGTCGCAGGGCCGGTTTCCTCGAGCGGGCTCGTCTCGGTCTCGACCCGGCGGTCGACCGGAGTTCCGAAGAGCTTCACCGTGAGCGCCGAGGAGCCGACGAACGTCCGCAGCAGGAGCCACTTCCCCGTGTCGTTGAAGAACTTCAGGTCGAGATCGGGATAGTTGACCGTCGCGTCCCGTCCCTGGGGGTAGTGGGAGATGTAGAGCGCGTGGTTCGTGCGCGAGGCAATCGAGATCCCGGCGTCGAAAGCCGCGTTGAAGACGGTGGTGGAAACCTGGCAAACGCCTCCGCCGATCCCGTTCTGGAGCTCGCCGTTGATGATCACCGGCGCCTCGCGGAAGCCACGCTCGGCCGAGCGATCGCCGGTTGTCGTGTTGAACGAGAACTCCGAACCGGGCGCGATCAGCGCGCCGTCGACGAGCTGGGCGACGAGCTGGACGTTGTGGATCCGGTTGGGGTCGCCTCCGTAGTAGGTCGTGTAGCCGCCGACCAGTCCGGTGATCCCCATCGCTTTCGCCTCGCGTGTGGTCCGCTCGGGTGCGACCCGCTCGACCAGGAGGCGCGCGGTTCGTTCTGCCGGCGAGAGCGCAGCGGCGAGGATCGCCTTACGGGCAGCGTCCACGTCGAGGCCCAACCCTGCCAGCGCCGGTTTGATCGAGATGTCGTTGTCGGCGACGACGAACTCGGCGTCCCGTGGCTCTCGGTCGACTCGTCTGCGGAAGCGCGCGAAGTAGGCGTCCGCCCCTGGCCCCCCGATCGTGAGAGTCGTCGCGCCCTTCTCGGGCAGGTCGAGCAGCTTCGCGATCCGCCAGCGCGGGAGCCGCCATCTCGTCTCTCCGCGCACGAGCTGCACCGGGCCGGACACAGCCGTTTCGACCTGGGCCGCCACCGGAGCGAGCTCTGCGGCGGTCACGGTCGGCAGCGTGATCCGCACGGGTAGCGCCGTCGTCGAGCGCGAGAGCGTCACCAGGGAGCGGACGATCACGCGGGCTGCCGCGTCACGCTGCAGCACACGGCCGGTCGCTCCGGGGACGACTTGCGGGCGAAGGCCCCTGAGGCGAACGGCGGCCTCTCGCCGCGGACGGTCGATCCGGCTTGCGAACTGCTCGACGCGGTGCGTCAGCACCGCGTCGTAGGCGCGGACGGGCGGTGTGATGTCGCCGCCGAAGAACCGCCGGCCCAGCCGACGGAGGCCACGAACGGGTGCGAATCCGTCCCCCTGGCGGCGCGCCGTCTCCACGGCTGCTCGCCAGTTCACGTCGAGGATGATCTCGTTCGGCCGAGCCTGGAACTCGCGGGGGCCGGCGGTGAGCGTCACCGGCGTGCGACGTAGCGCCTCGAACCGATCCGAGAGCTGCCGCACCGCCTCGTCGGCCGTCAAGCCACCGACCGAGACACCTGCGACGGTTGCGCCCGCCGGCAGCTTCTGGGGGGAGCCCGCGAACATCAGGCCGAGCCCGAGCGTCCCGAGAACGAGTGTGCCGGTTCCCACGAGGGACCACTGCAGAGCCAGCCGCCTGCGGGCAGCCCGCTTCCGACGGAGATGAACCGCCCTCGACCCGGCCTCGGCGTACAAGGAGGCCAGTCTACCCGCGGGGTTGGCTGGTCAATCCTCCGTTTTTCGGGCGGTCAGCCGTCGCGAGGGAGAAAGATCTCGCGCGCGATCACGAGGCGCTGAATCTGAGAGGTGCCCTCGTAGATCTGGAACAGCTTCGCGTCCCGCATCAGCTTCTCGACCGGGTATTCCTTGATGTAGCCGTAGCCGCCGAAGATCTGGACGGCGTCCGTCGTGACCTTCATCGCGGTGTCGGCGGCAAAGCGCTTGGCGAACGACGACTGCAGCGTGGCGCGCTTGCCCTGGTCGAGCATCCACGCCGCCTGCCAGACGAGGAGGCGAGCTGCCTCGATCTCGGTCGCCATGTCGGCGACGAGGAAATTGACGCCCTGGTTCATCGCGATCGGCTGGCCGAACTGCACCCGCGTCTTCGCGTACTCGACGGCGTGCTCGAACGCCGCCTGCGCTACCCCGACCGCGCCGGCTGCGGTGCCGGGCCGCGTGAAGTCGAGCGTCATCATCGCGACCTTGAAGCCCTCGCCTTCCTCGCCGATTCGATTCTCGACGGGCACCTTGACGTCGCTGAAGGCGATCGCCGAAGTGTCGGTCGCGCGCTGGCCCATCTTGTCGAGATGCTTCTCGACGACGACGCCGTCGAGATCGGTAGGCACGACGAACGCGGTGAGGCCGCGGTGGCCCTTACTCTTGTCCGTGGAGGCGAAGACCACGAGCCAGTCCGCATGGCCCGCGTTCGTGATGAACATCTTCGAGCCGTTGATGACGTATTCGTCGCCCTGCCGGACTGCGGTCGTCTGAATCCCCGAGACGTCCGACCCGGCGTTCGGCTCGGTGAGCCCGAACGAGCAGAGGATCGGGTCCTCGACGAGCGGAGGCAAGAAGCGGCGCTTCTGTTCCTCGCTCCCGGCCAGCATCACCGGTGCGGCGCCCAGTGTGTTCGCAACGATCGAGACGGCGATTCCGGAGCAGCCCCACGAGAGCTCCTCGCCGATCAGCATCCCGTCGAACGTCGGGAGACCGAGGCCGCCGTACTCCTCGGCGATGTGCGGATTCATCAGGCCGACCTCGTGCGCCTTGGCGACGATGTCCACCGGGTGGGTCGAGTTCTCGTCGTACTCGGCTGCTTTCGGGCGAATCTCCTTGTCGGCGAACTCACGGGCGAGTGCGCGTAGCTCCCGCTGCTCGTCGCTGAGCGCGAAGGAGATCCCCGTCCCGGCCTCGGTGGCCACTGGCTCTTCGATCGCCGTCATGTCGTTTCCCCAACGTTGATTGACTTGTCAGTCAATAATTGTAGCCGTCTGCGCGGCCCGTACACTCTCCGCCGGTATGGACTTCGAGCTGACCGACGAGCAGCGGCTGATCCAGGACACCGTTCGCAACTTCGTGGACGAGCGTGTGCTGCCGAACGCCGTCGAGAACGACATCAACCACAAGCTCGACATGGGTGTGATCGAGGGCATGGCCGAGCTTGGGCTCCTCGGCATCGTGATCCCGGAGGAGTACGGCGGTGCCGGCCTCGACTTCGTCGCCGAGGCGCTGTCCTGCGAGGAGATCGAGCGGGGCGAGGCCGCTTTCAGGACTCTGATCTCGGTTCACGTCGGGCTGAACTCGCTGTCGCTCCTCCGCTACGGGTCGGAGGAGCAGAAGCAGCGCTACCTCGTGCCGCAGGCGCGGGGGGAGAAATTGGCGTGCTTCGGGCTCACCGAGCCGGCTGCGGGGTCGGACGTCGCCGCGATGCGCACGACCGCGCGCCGCGAGGGCGATGCCTTCGTCCTCAACGGTCAGAAGAACTGGATCTCGTACGCCTCGGTCGCGGATCACCAGCTCGTGTTCGCGAAGACGGACCCGGCAGCGAAGCACAAGGGGATCTCCGCGTTCATCGTCGAACGCGGCTGGCGCGGGGTCTCAACCCAGGACACCGAGAACAAGCTCGGCATCTGGGCCGGTTCGACGGGAGAGCTCTTCTTCGAGAACGTCGAGGTGCCGGAGGAGAACCTCGTGGGCGAGGAGGGCCAGGGCTTCGAGATCGCCATGTACGGGCTCGACCAGGGCCGTTTCACGGTCGCGGCGGGGGCCTGCGGAGTCGTCCGTGCCTGTCTCGAGCGGTCGGTCGGGTACGCGCGTGAGCGGGAGACCTTCGGCCAGGCGATCGGCAAGTACCAGTTCGTTCAGGACATGGTCGCCGAGATGGTGCTCGGCTACGAGACGTCGAAGCTTCTCGTCATGCAGGCCGCGTGGATGAAGAACGAGGGGCGGCGGAACACCCGCGAGACGTCACTGGCGAAGTGGCACGCGACGGAATCCGCGTTTCGCGCGGCGCACCTGGCGATCCAGGTGCACGGCGCCTACGGCTATTCGGCGGAGTACGGGATCGAGCGGTACTTCCGCAACGCCCGCGCGCCGATCATCTACGAGGGCACGACGCAGGTGCACAAGATGATGCAGGCCGAGCATGCACTCGGCTGGCGAGAGCTGAACGGCCGTGACGGCGACGTCTCACCGCTGTGCTCGTGGGCGCCGGCGCTCTCGTCGGTCCACCGAGAACGCGGCCCCGTGGCCACCGGCGCCTAGCTCCCGCGCTCGATCGGCACGTCCACGAGGTTCCCCCACTCCGTCCACGAACCGTCGTAGTTCTTGACGTCTTCGTAGCCGAGGAGCTCGCGGAGGACGAACCACGTATGCGCCGAGCGCTCGCCGATCCTGCAGTAGGCGACGACCTCGGTGTCCGGGGTCACGCCCTTCTGCGCATAGATCTCGCGGAGCTCCTCGGCGCCCTTGAAGGTCCCGTCGTCCTGCACCGCTGTCGCCCACGGGATCGACTGCGCGGAGGGGATGTGCCCACCGCGCCGCGCTCCCTCCTGCTCGTAGCCCGGCGGTGCCAGGAGGTCGCCCGAGTACTCGCCCGGAGACCGAACGTCAACAAGGGCCGGCCCGTCGTCTCCTAGCCTCTCGAGCACCTTGTCGCGGTACGTGCGGATGGACTCGTCCCGCTCCTTCGCGTTGTAGGTGGCCGATCCGGGAGAAGGGACGTCGGTCGTCAGCTCGCGGCCCTCCTCGATCCACTTCTGGCGGCCGCCATCGAGGATCCGGACGTCGTCGTGCCCGTAGATCTTGAGGTACCAGTACGCGTAGGCGGCGAACCAGTTGTTCTTGTCGCCGTAGACGATGAGCGTCGTCCCGTTGGAGATTCCGCGCTCGCCCATCAGCCGCTCGAAGGCCTCCTTGTCGACGAGGTCGCGCTCGACCGGATCCTCCAGGTCCTCCCGCCAGTGGAGCTTCACTGCGCCGGGGATGTGACCCTCCTCGTAGAGGTCTGGATCCTCGTCCACCTCGGCGACGACCAGATTGTCGTCGTCCAGGTGCTCCACGAGCCAATCGGTCGTGACGAGCACCTGCTTCGCATAACCGTTCTCTGCCATCGCGCCTCCTTCGGGTCCCTGCCGATCCTCTCAGAGGAACGCTCGTCACCGCTGATACCTTCCGCGCGCCCGTGCGGCCGCTGCAAGACCTCCTCGTCGTCGACCTGACCCGCTACCTGCCCGGACCGTTCGCGAGTCGCGAGCTGCTCGAGCTCGGCGCACGCGTCGTACGGCTGCTACCGCCCGCCGGCGACCCCATGGAGCAACTTGCTCCCGCCTGGCACCGGGCGCTGAACGACGGCAAGGAGACAGTCGTCCTCGACCTGAAAACCGATCCAGAGGTAGGGCGCAAGCTCTGCGCGGAGGCCGACATCGTGCTGGAGAGCTTCCGGCCCGGTGTGGTCGACCGCCTCGGCGTCGGCCCTGCGGCTCTGCCGGATTCGATCGTCTATTGCTCGTTCACCGGCTACGGGGCCCACGAAAGCCGGGCGGGCCACGACCTCAATTACCAGGGCTACGCAGGCCTTCTGGCCGACACCGCTCCGGCGATGCCGTGCACCCAGATCGCGGACCTCGCCGGCGGCGCGCTGACGGCGGTGACCCGGATTCTCGCGGCACTCCTCGAACGGGAGCGAACCGGCCGCGGCGCGCACATCGTCGTCTCACTGACGCACGGCGCGCACCGCCTCGTGGCACACAGACTCGACGGCGAGTCGATCCCCCGCCTCCTCACCGGAGGGCTCGCGTGCTACGGGATCTACGCGACCGCCGACGGTCGGTATCTCACGGTCGCCGCCCTCGAAGAACAGTTCTTCGCGCGCCTGTGCGAGCTGCTCGACCTCCCCCAGCTGGTCGACCTCCAGTATGACCCCGGGAGTCAGGAGCTGATCGTCGACGCTCTGGTACAGCGGATCGGGTCGAAACCGCTCGCCGCCTGGCTCGAGCTCTTCGACGGGGAGGATGTCTCCGTCGGCCCAGTGGCGACCCTTGACGAAGCGGCCGTGGAACTCGCATGACGGCAGCCGGAGGTCTGGATCCTCCGGATTTGCCTGACTCAGACCAGTGTCAGCCCGAGCGCGGCCGGCAGCGAGAACAGATCGGGAAGGCGACCCGGCTCGTCGGGGTAGAGCTCTTCGCGGTCGACGAGGAACGCTTTCATCCCGAGCCCGCGCGCGCCCTCCAGGTCGTCCTCTGGCGAGTCACCGACCATCGCAGCCTGGTCCGCCGACACCTCGAGCCGATCGAGGACGGCCTGGAAGATCGTGGGATGCGGCTTGACCTTCCCGTGAACCCTCGACGACAGAGCGACGTCGAACCGCAGCCTGTGGTGCGCGAGGAACTCCTCCACGTCGCGTCCGGTGTTCGAGACCAGGCCGAGCTTGACTCCATGCCGCCTGAGCTCGGCCAGGACCGGGATCGCATCCTCGAAGAGGTCGAAGTTGTGTGCCTGCTCCCAGGCGCGCGTCATTTCGACCGCGCATTCGTACGCGCGATCGGAGTCCCCGCCCATCCCACGGATGATCCTCTCGGTGAAGGCGACCCAGATCTCCTCGTCGTGCCGGAAGTCCGGATGCTTGTGGAGCCCGTCGACCGCCTTCGCGCGAGCCTCTTTGTAGAGATCTGGATCGAGCTCGAGGCCGAAGCGGCGACCCATCCGCTGATACCCCTCGGGTCCGAGATCGGGCCCGGGCTTGGCCAGCGTGAAGTCGAGGTCGAAGAGGACTGCCTGAATGTCCATCGGGCTACGGCGTCGGAGTTGGCCAGCGGTACGCGTCGGCCTGCCTGCTGGCGAGCGAGGGGAGCTTGGCCCGGACGTCCTGCAACCGTTTCCGGTCGAGCTCGGCGGAGATCACGGTCTCCTCGTCGGGCGCCATCGCGACGACTGTCCCCCACGGGTCGGCGATCAGCGAGCGCCCGTAGCTGAGCCGCCCGGGAAGCGTCTCGCCGATCTGCGCGGCCGCAGCAACGTAGTACTGGTTCTCCACCGCCCGCGCGCGCAGGAGCAGCTCCCAGTGGTCCTTGCCGGTGTAGAGCGTGAAGTGCGCAGGGACCGTTGCGAGCTCGGCGCCCTGCAGCGCCAGAATCCGGTAGAGCTCGGGGAAGCGGACGTCGTAGCAGACCGTCAGGCCGGTGGGCCAACCTTCGATCTCGACGACGACGGGCTCGTCGCCCGGCTCCTCCGCGTCCGACTCGCGGTAGACGTGGCCGCCGACCTCGACGTCGAACATGTGGATCTTCCGGTAGAGACCCACGATGGCGCCCTCGGAGTCGAACGCGATGCTCGTGTTCGAGAGCTTCTCTCGACCTTCGCGCCGTTCGGTGATCGAGCCGCCGACGAGCGCGATCCCATGCTGCCTAGCCCACCCAGCCATCGCTTCGACCGACTCCCCGCGCTCCAGCGTCTCGGCCGCCCGGTGCAGTACCTCGGGGCTCCCGATCGCGTTCCACTTCTCCGGCAGGACGACGACGTCGGCTCCAGTGGCCGCCGCGCGCGCGACAAGCCGCTCTGCGGTCTCGAGGTTGGAAGCCTTGTCGTCCCGGCTCGTGAGCTGGACGCAGGCGACTCGAAGCGTCCCGGACATCGACTGGCAGGATAGCCCCGGCCTTGGAAGCGGTCGCTCAATCCACTGGTCGCTCGGCGATACTTTGGACGGCGCCGTTGGCGCTACGACGCGTGCGAGAGGCAGCATGAGGAGCCCTGAAGACATTCTCCGCGAGTCCACGATGATCGCGCTCGTCGGCGCCTCGCCCGATCCCGGCAAGCCGAGCCACGGCGTCATGCGCTACCTCCTCGCGGAGGGCTACCGCGTGATCCCCGTACGGCCGGACGGCGAGGAGGTGCTGGGCATCCCGTCCGTGGCCTCTCTCGCCGAGATCGATGAGCCGATCGATCTGGTGGACGTCTTCCGCCGCGCGGAGCACACACCCGAGCACGCCCGGGAGGCGGTCGACGCCGGCGCGAAAGCGCTGTGGCTGCAGCTCGGGATCCGGTCGGAGGAAGCGCGCAGGATCGCGACGGAAGGTGGACTCGACTACGTCGAAGACGCCTGCACGGCCGTGGTTCATCGACGACTCGGCTAACCTGTGCCGCCTCGGGGTGTGGCGCAGCCTGGTAGCGCGCTCCGTTCGGGTCGGAGAGGTCCCCAGTTCAAATCTGGGCACCCCGATTAAGCGCCTTGGCAGCTCGCGACGAAATCACCCGATACGCCCGCGAGCTGCTCGACCTCGACAGCTTCCACGACTACGGGCCGATGGGGATCCAGGTCATGGGTGCTGGCGACGTCACGAAGATCGCCGCCACCGTCTCGTCCACGCTCGAGGCCTTCGAGCGCACGAGGGACGCGGGCGCCCAGCTCCTGCTCGTCCATCACGGGCTCTTCTGGGAGGGCGACACGCCCACGATCGACTTCCACATGCGCGCCCGGCTGCAGACGCTCTTCCAGGGGGACATCACGCTCGCGGCCTACCACCTCGCACTCGACGCGCATCCCGAGATCGGGAACAACGCGATCGTCGCCCGCGCGCTGGGGATCGACAAGCCCGAACGCTTCCTCAAATGGGGCTACGGAGGCCGCCTGTCGAAGCCCGAGACTCTCGAGGAACTGTCGGCTCGCCTCGCCGGGATCACCGGCCGGGAGCCCCAGTCCTTCGCCGGCGGCCCGGAGCGGATCGAGCGCGTCGCCGTCATCACAGGCGGCGGGGCGAAGCTGATCAAGGAGGCGGCGGCCGAGGGCTATGACGCCTTCATCACCGGAGAGCCGGCGGAGCCGACCATGCACCTGGCCCGAGAGCTCCGCATCCACTTCCTCGCCGGAGGGCACTACGCGACCGAGACGTTCGGCATCAAGGCGCTCGCGGAGCACCTAGCCGGCAAGTTCTCCCTCGAATGGGAGTTTCTCGACGTCCCCGTTCCGGTGTAAAGTGCGGGTGTGTCGATGAGGAGGTCGAGCGAGTGATGAGCCGCCCACCCGACACGCGAGCCTTTGAGCCCGTAACGCCTTGCGGCGGCGGGCCTTTTTTGTGCCCTTAAACGATCGAGGAGGAACCGCATGCCAAATCACCTGACGCCCGAGGAGCTCTCGGAGGAGATCGGAATGGAGCGAGAGCAGGTCATCCAGCTCTGCCTTCAGGAAGGCGTCCCGATCTACCAGGGCAAGATCGACAAGACCCTGTTCGCGGCACAGCTGCAGGCGTCAGGCGTCGGCACGGCGCCGCCCCTCCAGCACCACTAGAAAGAGCCGAGCTACTTGCGGCCGGCGGCGGCGCGCTTGCGCGTCCCGCTCGCCCGTGTGCTCTTCGCCTTGGAGCGCGAGGCCGGGGCCTTCTTCTTCTGCGCCTCGTCCACGCTCTGCCGGAGCGCCTCCATCAGATCGATGACCGGCGTCTCCGCAACAGGCTCCGGACGCTTGATCTCCTCGCCGGCAAGCTTGGCCTCGAGCATCTCGCGGAGGTCGCGCCTGTACTCGCTCACGAGGGCCGCCGGCTCGAAGTCGCCGGCGAGGCTCTCGATCACCTGCCGCGCGAGCTCGAGCTCCGCCTCCTTGACCTCGGTATCGCCGACCGCCTCCTCGACCTCGGCCTGCGAACGAACGTCCTCGGCGACGAAGAGCGTCTCGAGCGCAAGCGCGTCGCCGTGCGGCCGGATGAGGGCGAAGTTCTCCTGACCCCGGAGCACGAACTGGCCGACTGCTCCCATCCCACTCTGCTGTAGCGCCCGCAGCAGGAGCACGTACGGCCGGCGCTGTGCGGTCGCCGAGGCAGGCGCGAGGTAGTAGGTGCGGTCGAAGAAGACGGGGTCGATCTGGTCGAGCGGTACGAAGCTGGTGATCTCGATCGCGCGCGAATCGTCCTGCTGCATGATCGCCTCGAGGTCTGCGTCCTCCACGAAGACGAACTCGCCCTTCGCGACCTCCCAGCCCTTCACCAACTCGTCGGCTGGGACCTCGCGGTCGTGCTCGGGACACCAGCGCTTCTGTTTGATCGGCGTCCCACACTCGCGGTGCAGCGTCCG
>Ga0136635_10000034_pt1 | contig 30995 bp, 28 predicted proteins | sample AntDrymeUQ852106_2_FD_105495 | JGI IMG/M metagenome (GOLD analysis project Ga0136635, IMG submission 105495) | Polar desert sand microbial communities from Dry Valleys, Antarctica - metaG UQ85 (21.06) | ecosystem: Environmental > Terrestrial > Soil > Desert | place: Antarctica: Dry Valley... | reverse complement strand
TTGCTGCTGGTAAACCTCCCTTTTCAACCTGGGTAGCTCGGACTATTTTTTTACATTCCATCACTCAAGGTATATCTGCGGGTATTCGTCGCGCCGAATTAAATTTATCATTATTGACACCAGGGTTAGAAATTAGTTTTGTTGATACTGTCTTAGAAAGACTGAGTGAAGTTGCTTGGTATTTGGAAAATGATCCAATTACAACTCTGGCTCGTTTTAAAGAAGAACCATCAATCAATAAAATTATTGCTGAAGAAAAAGCCCAAGTGGGAATTACTGAGGCGAAGGACGATTTACGAGGTCGCCGCGATACAATTTTTGCTGATAAATTCTTCAAGCTAGTTTCTGCACCAGAATCACCAGCAGATGTGGATGACGTGTCGGATAGCATTGCCCTATGTTTAATTGACTTTAGCGAGGCGACTATTTCTGTAACTACCGAAGGGCCACCGCCAATGGTGGAGAAAATTTTTAATGAAACAGGAGAGTCGGGTAAGTTTCGTACTTTTAGAAATCGTTTGTTATTTTTAGTTGCAAACAAGCAAGAATTAGAACGAGCGATTGACAACGCCAGAGAGTTTCGAGCGATTCAAAATATTCTCAATTCTCCCAATCGCTTGCAAGATTTATCAGAAAATCAGCAGAAACAACTCAAAGATAAAAAAGGTTCTCTTGATTTAGGGGTAAGAGTATCTTTAACCAATGCCTACCGCCATTTATTTTATCCCGCTAATGACCCAGTAAAAGCTCCCAAGGGTTTGATGCACTATACCCTTTCCGCACAAGATTCTAGCGATGTAAAGGGTAAAAGTAATCAACAAGATATCATTTTGAAAGCACTGAAAGATTGTCAAAAAATCCGTGCTGAAGAATCAACGTTTTATGCACCTGCTTATATTTTGCAGAAAGTGTGGTCGTCTGGGTTAAACTATTGGACAACTAAAGCATTAAAAGAAGCTTTCGCCAAAGACTTGAGTTTAAATATATTTGTCGAAGCTGAATTATCCAAGCTGCGAGATAGCATCCGCCAAGGGTTGCAGACTGGTAACTGGGATATGAAGGTGGGTGAGAAGTTATTTATTAAAACCGATGATGGTAAATTTACCCTGCCTGACTCTATCGAATTTTCTGAGCGGATGGTACTTTACCGCCGGGGGATTCTGGAATTACCGAAACCGCGAGAAATTGAACTTAACACCCAAGTCATGTCCAGTACCGATACACTCAAACCTGTGCGGGTACGATGGAAAGCATCAGGGGCTTTAACGATTAAACTGTATCAGGATGGGAATTTGGTTGCAGGGGAGTTTCGCCCTAGTGATGAGTACGAAACAGCGATCGCTAAAACCACACCTTTCAAAATTGTAGCTGACTATGGCAATGGCGAAATGGAGGAGAGGGAAACCCAAGCAAGCATTTTAACCTACGGTACTGGTACACCCCGCACACCTAACGGTAGCGAAAAAATTGCCGATGACTGGGATGATTCACCTGTATTTAAAGCCAAACCGGAAGAATTTGATTTGGAGGGAACACTTGATCGGGTATTTAATGAATTAAGCGATCGCATCCAAGATAATCAAGTCCAGGGTATCAAGTCTTTGGAAATCTCCGTTAGCCAAGTGATGGACTACCGCAAGTTGATGACGGCTTTCCCTATGTTGATCAAGCTGCCCTTCCAAATCGACCAAACGGCAACTATTACTGTTGGTGAACAATTTATCAGATTAGAGTACCAAGGGCCATACAAAGGATTTCAGAGTTTTCAGGGGGCTGTTAACACTTTGCTAAGTAGCCCGGATGTTAAAGCTGACGTGTCGCTGAAGCTCGTATTTGAATTTTCATCTCCAGTGGAACCAAACGGCGCAGAAATCAGTAATATCAAAGGGGCTTTGAATCGTAATCCGGTTGACAGGCTGAATTTGACGGCGAAAGTAACGTACTAAAGATGCAAGAGTTTCAATTGCGAGTGGTTCCTACAGATAACAATAACTTTGCCCTGGAGTTGTATCAATGTGCTTATAAAAAAGCCGGTGAAAAAAAGCGTCCTTCTGCCAAAAGAATTGGGCGTTTAAAGGGCAATGTTTTAATTCAGGTGAAACAGGCAATTTATGATTCTTTGAAGGCGAATAACTATGACCCAAAAACTTTAAGTTATAATCGTCAAACTCCTTATGTTTTAAATGAGGAATCAGGGATAAATCTAGCGTTGCTGTTTCAGACTTTGCAACCGCTTTCTAAAATAGAACGCATTGCTAATATTGCTCAAGGAATTAGAGCTATGAGTTATGAGGAATCGCACTACTGGTTTGCCAAAATTAGCAATGGTAAACGTAATCAGGCTTTGAAAGCGATTCGGGTGCTTTTGGGGGATTAGTTGACTAATGATGATTAGCGGTGAATACTTGATTAAGCTAAATTAACAGTGAACAGTCAACCGTTAACCAATCAAGTTAAAACTATAAACAGGAGGTAAAAATCTATGAAAATTGATGTGCGTGGTGCTGTTGTAGCTGCTAAAAAATATTTTGAAGATATCCAGGATATGATAGGTAATTCTATTAATGATATCTTGCTGGAAGAAGTAGAATTGTCAGAAAATAAAAGGTTTTGGTATGTAACTTTAGGTTTTAGTCGCCCTGTAGCTAAGAGTGAAAGAACACTTATTCCTGAAGCTGTTTCTTTAGCTACTAAATATGAACGTGATTATAAAATATTTACCGTAGATGCGGAAACGGGGGAAGTAAAATCGATGAAAATTCGTGAGGGATAAAAGCTACTTCAGGCAAACAAGGTAAACTTATAGAAACTTTTGAAGAGGTTTAAAAAGAGACGGGAATTTCATTTATAAAAATGAGATATAAAAAGCAATTACCACAATTAGAAAAGCCAAAAGGTAGATATTTTATTACATTTGGAACTTGGGAAAGATTAGAACTTACACCAGAAGCTAGACAAATTGTATTAGATGCTTGTAAGTTTTTTCATGAACAAAGATATGAGCTTTTCGCCGTTGTAATAATGCCAGAACACGTACATATTCTGATTCAACCCTTTCCAAAAACTGAAACAGAATATTGGTCAATCGGGAGTATTATGCATAGTATAAAAAGTTATAGCTCCAAACAAATTCCGAAAGCAATGTTACATATTGGAAAAGTTTGGCAAGATGGTAGATACGACGAAATGATTAGAACCGAAGAAGAGTTTAATAATAAATGGGAATATATTCGACAAAATCCCGTCAAAGCAGGTTTATCGATTACTCCTGAAGAATATCCCTTTTTATGGGAAACATTTTGATAATATCCTGTAGTGGGAGCATCTTGCTCCCTGCTGGTAGTAGGTAGCAAGATGCTAGTAGCGGGCAAGATGCCCGCACTACGCAATCCTCGCACTACAATATACATGAAATGAAATTTTCAATCTCCTACAATCCCTGATGGATAAACCAACCCCTAAACGCCCTGCTGTATTTATTGAAAAAATGATGCCTGTGCAGGTATTAAATGAGCAAGTTAATTTTGAACACGGGGGAAATCCATTTAAAGGTTTACATCGCTGGTATTCGCGTAAGCCATTATCTTTTAGTCGCGCCAGTGTGTTGGCTTCGATATTACCAGCAGATATCACAATGCAAGAGTTTGAATATTTGCTGGGGTTAGTACCGGGGAAGGAGGTAAAACTATATAAAACGCCGCCTAATTCTGTGCAAATTAAGAAGGTGCATGATTATTGCGAGAAGACTTGGGGAACTCGCACACCCACAATTTTAGATGCGTTTGCTGGGGGTGGGAGTATTCCATTTGAAGCGGCGAGATATGGGTTAAATGTGCTGGCTTCTGATTTAAATCCTGTGGCGGTGGTGACGATGAAGGCGGCGATGGAATATCCGCTAAAGTTTGGCCCTGATTTGCAGCAGGATATTGATAAATGGGTGAAGTGGGTAGGTGATGAAGCTGAGAAAAGGTTGGCTGAGTTTTTCCCGTCTTTACCTGGGGAAACTGTGCAGAATTATTTATGGGCGCATACGGTTGTTTGTCCGAGTTGTGAGTCTGTTGTTCCGTTGAGTCCAAATTGGTGGTTAAGTCGGACTAGTAATTATGGAGGAAAAGGACAAGCGAGAAAAATTACGAGTGATTGGTATGCTGTAAAACCAATTCCTAATCCTGAAAATAAGCGAGTTGATTTTGAATTGGTTAAGGGTAGGAAGGGTAAAGGGACAACTATTCAGACTGCTGATGGTGAATATGATCCCGATACGAAAAATACCATTAGTAGAGGTGTTGGTAAATGTCCTAATTGTGGCAATGTGATTGATAATGAATATATTGCTTCCCCCAATCAGGAAAGTAAATTAAGTCATCAATTATATGCAATAGCTTATAAACAAGGGAAAGATAGTTTAAAATTTAGGATTCCCAGAGATTCTGATTTTATTGGGATTAAATTAGCTGAATCAAAATTTTTTGAGCAGATTAGTCAGTGGGAAGCTTTCAATCTTATTAGTCATGAATCCACACCTCTTAATCCTCAATATTCCATGATTCGTAATTATGGAATAACTGAATGGATGCAATGCTTTAACCACCGTCAAAATTTGACTCTTATAACTTATGTAGAAATTATAAATGAAGCAAAAGCACTAATTCAAGCAGAGTGTGAAGGTGATAAAGTAGAAGCTATATTAACTTATTTAGCATTAGTTTTAGATCGTTGTATAGATGTAAATTGTAGATTAGCTCATGTGAATGCAATGGGCCCAAAAATTGAAGGTGCTTCTGGGCAACATGCACTAAACTTGATTTGGAACTATCCAGAAACTAATGGAAGTCTGCGTTTATGGGAATGGTGTGCTGAAAAATCTACATCAAATTATGTAAATGTATGTAATTTGTTCGGCAGCAAAGGTTTTACAAGTATTTTAGGTCTTGAAGAAGACAATAAAAAATCTGTCCAAATAGATACCGCATCAGCTGATAATCTAACTCATATTCTTGATAGTTCAGTTGATGCAATTATCACAGATCCACCTTACTATGGTACGATTCCCTATGCGGATATTTCAGACTTTTTCTATGTCTGGCTAAAACGCACCCTCGGCGATATCTTCCCCGAATTATTCTACCTCGAACTAACCGACAAAGACCGCGAAGCCGTCGCCAACCCTTCCCGCTTCCGCAACATGGGAGTATCCCCCGAAATTCTTGCCAACCAAGACTATGAAGCAAAAATGGCGATGGCGTTCGCCGAATACCACCGCGTCCTCCGCGACGACGGCGTAATGACAGTACAATTCAACCACAAAGACTCCGGCGCATGGGATGTCTTAGCCAAATCCCTCATCGATGCTGGTTTTGAGATTACCGCATCTTGGGCTGTCAGTACCGAAAACCCGCAAAACTTGCACCAAGCGCAGAAAAACGCAGTTTCCAGCACCGTACTTTTAGTATGCCGCAAACGCGATCCCAACGCCGAACAAGCTTGGTGGGATGACGTGCGAATTGACGTGCGAAATATCGTCTTTGAAAAAGCGCCAGAACTCGAAAAATGCTTAACTGAAGATTCACGTCCGGCAGCTGATAGAGTAGCAGATCCGCAACGCCGCATTAAACCCCCTGGTATAAACTTGTGCTTAAGTGCATTCGGTTCTGCTTTGAGTGTGTTTACCAAATATAGTTCCATCCTCGACAGCGCCGGGAATCCAGTTGAACCCAAAGCAGCATTTGAAGAAGTACGCCAAGCAGTAGTTGAATACCGACTACAAAAGCTATTAGAAGGTAAAGACTTCAACGGTATCGACCCTTTAACCCAATGGTACATTTTGGCATGGGATACCTTTGAAGCGCGAGAATTCCCCTTCGATGAAGCTAGACAACTCGCTTTAGCAGTGGGTGGTTTTGATGTTTCCGATTTGGTGAAAAAGCACAAACTACTTGATTCAGCTAGTGGTTACTGTAAATTACTCACCCCGCAACAACGCTTGAAAAAACGCGCCTTCTCCGTCACCGATACTGAATTTTCTGCCAGATATTTAGTAGATGGACTCCACGCTATTATCGCCCTTTATCAAGAAGAAGAAAATACAGAACCAGTCCGCAGATTTCTCAAAAATACAGGCTTAGTCAGCAACGATTTATTTATGCGGACATTTGAAGTAGCGTTGAAAGTAATTCCGCGCATTGGTGATGAAAAGAAACGCCTGACTGAAGAAAAAGCCTTATTAGATTTGTGGTTAGCTATGGATGAAATCAAAGCGAAAGTGTCTTACAAACAGACTGAGTTACCCTTGAATAATGGACAACTGAGTTTAAACCTAGATTTTGGGGGTTAATAACTGCTTATGTTCAACTACAATCCTTTAGAGTGCCTACCTTCATCGGCAGAATTACCAGATTCAGATGATACCCCTGTGGATAACGAACTACAAATATTAATTCCCAACTTATTGTTAGCCATCTTAGCCGCGATTTGGCAAAACCGCGATGACTGGTTTTTCGGCATTAACATGGGAGTTTACTATACACCCAATAAAGGAGCCATAGTCCCCGATGGTTTCTTGAGTTTGGGAGTTGAACGTTTTGTTGGTGAAAATGGACGTTCTAGTTATGTTTTGTGGGAAGAAGAGGGTATTCCACCAATTTTAGCTTTAGAAGTTGTTTCTCAAACTTACAATGGCGAATATGAACAGAAAAAAATTGATTATGCAGAATTAGGCATTTTGTATTATGTCATTTATGCACCAACACGGCTACGTCGTAAGCGTCAACGTTTAGAAGTTTATCGCTTAATTAATGGTGAATACATTTTACAACCAGGGGATAAAATTTGGATGCCCGAAATTGGTTTAGGTCTTGGACGGGAACAGGGTACTTATCAAGGACGAACAAGAGAATGGCTGTTTTGGTATGACGAAAATGGTAACAGATACCAAACCCCAGAAGAACAATTGCAAAATTTATTAGCCAGATTACAACAGCAAGGAATTGACCCAAATACACTTTAATTTTGTTGACAGGGAATAGTCAACTCGCTACCGCGAGAAGCAAGCTACAGTGAACGGTTAACAGTCATTAGTCATTAGTTAACTAATAAGGAAATAATCATAGATGTAGAATTTCTTGCCAATCAAATTACAGAACCACAACCACCATTAACAGACGAGGAGAGACTAGCTAGACTAAATCAATTATTTGGGGCTTGGAAAAACCAACCTGAATTAACAGAAATCTTTACATAAATTGACTTATATAAACCATATCTATTGTAAAAACCATAGGTTTTAAAAGTAGTGGGAGCATCTTGCTCCCTGCTGGTAGTAGTGGGTAAGATGCTTACTGCTGGTAAGCTATTCCACATTAAACTTGAATAATTAGAGCGGACAAGACTTCGGCGTGAGCGCTCAGTCGAACGCTGTCCACCCCACAATAGTTTGATTTAATTTGATTATGCAATTTAGATGTTAGATGTTTTTCAGCTTAGTAGCGGGCTTTTCGGCCTGCACTACTCATTTTTTCAAAATGGGCGAGGCGAGGTTTAATTGTTGATTATTATATTTAATAAAATGGTTAACCGTCTACAATCAACAGTAATTATATTTTGTAAATTCCAGCACTTTTGTTAAAATTATATATATTAGTGAAAAAAGTTGTATTTACATTGAGCTACTACACAAATTAAAAGCTTATGACAGCAAGCAATATTAGGCAGCAAATTTTAGAGCATATTGAAACATTACCCCCAGAACAAGTTAAAACTCTCCTGTTAACATGGCTGACTAGTTCATCCGGGGATTTAGAAGATTTTGAGCAGTTACTGACAAATCAAGCTACTCAAACCACAGAAGAATCATTTGAGTCCGGTGAAATAGACACAGCATTAAATTTTCAATCTCTTACTGAAGCCCAAATGATTCAGCAGAGCCAATCCGCTCTCGAAGCGTACCGTCGCACAGGTTCAGGAGTGGCGCATGACCGTGTGCGCGAATGGGCTGATAGTTTAGGAACTGAACAAGAACGCCCATGTCCCAGATAGTTTGGACGGAAACGGCGATTGATGACTTAAATCGTCATTATGATTTTATCAAACTTAATAATCCTGATGCAGCTTCCCGCGCAGTACAAGCAATTGTCTCTTCAGGCGAGAGTTTACAGCAGAATCCTCATCGAGGCGCAATTGTAGATGAAATAGCAGGATTACGAAAACTTTTAGTTTCTTTTGGTAAATACGGTTTTATAATTCACTACGTTATTCTTGAGGATGACGTTGTTATTTTACGCGTCTATCACGGGCGAGAGAATAGACCTCGTTAGTATTAATTTTCAAAGGATATAAACAACCGCATGATATGCCGAAAATTTTACGCGAATATCCCTGGAAGATTAGTTATACCAGCAACACCCACAACACCATCACTGATTTCTACATTCCTGCTTTGGAGTGTGCCATTCAATATGACCGTAAAGCAGGTTTTTTCAGCAGCGCTATTTTAAGTAAAGTTGCACGGGGTTTAGGTGCAATGCTGCACAACAAAGGACGAATGCGGTTAATCATGGGTTGTCAGTTTAGCCCCCAAGATTTACAAGCAATTCAACAGGGATACGAACTGCGAGACGCATTGCTATCTCGTCTTGATGCTGACTTAACACCCCCAGATAACTTTGTCCAACTCAAACATTTTGAAATTCTTAGCTGGTTAATTCAAAATCAATATCTCGATATTAAAATTGCTATTCCTCTCAAAGAAAATGGCCTACCAGAAGATAGTATACAGCAACTAGACCCACAGCATATATTTCATGAAAAAGTTGGCATTTTTACTGATAGCAAGGGCGAGAAATTAGCATTTAACGGTTCCAATAACGAATCTATCGGTGGCTGGGAGAGGAATATAGAATCATTTCACGTTTATTGTTCTTGGGAGGGAGGAAGGGAACTAGATAGAGTTGAAGAAGAAGTAGCGAGATTTGAGCAACTTTGGTATGATGTATCGCCTAACGTGCGAGTCTTTGAAGTTCCAGAGGCGGTACAGAAAAAGCTGTTGCGTTACGCAAAATCTACTAAACCTGATTGGAATGCCCAAGCTGAATTTGACTCTAGACCTCTAACAAAAGAATTAAACTTCGTCCGTTTTGAAACCTTGAGTAGTGCGGGCATCTTGCCCGCTACTACCAGTGGCGATACCAGTAGGGAGCAAGATGCTCCCACTACGAAAACTGAAATAAACAGTGAACAATCATCAGTCATCAGTCAACAGTTAACTCTCATCAGTGAAGAAGAGCGGTTGGCATTTACTCAACTTGCCAATATTCATAAACATCCCGGCTGCTTGGACTTTTGTTTAAAATCAATTCCCATTCACCCCTGGCCACACCAAATTAAAATCCTGCGCCGCGTTGCTCAAAATTTTCCCCAAAGTTTTCTCATCGCTGATGAAGTTGGTTTAGGAAAGACAATTGAAACTGGTTTAATTTTACGTTATCTGCTGTTGTCCAAAAAAGTGAAGCGGGTACTGATTTTAGCACCTGCTAGTGTTCAACCCCAATGGCAAGAAGAACTACGGGAAAAATTCAATCTACATTTTTGGAGTTACACATCTACGGAATTTAAAGACCCCTACAAGCGGACTATCCCAGCAGCAGCTAATCCCTGGAATACCCAAGACTTAATCCTGGCTTCTTCTCATTTGGTGCGGAGAACTGACAGAATGCACCAGTTACTATCAGCAGAACCTTGGGATTTAGTAATCTTAGACGAAGCACACCACGCACGCCGCAAAAGTCCCCAAGACCGCAAGGAAACACCGAATCGCTTGTTACAGTTAATGACACAGTTGAAGGAGAAGACTAAATCCCTGATTCTTCTCTCAGCAACTCCGATGCAAATTGATGCCATAGAAGTTTTTGATTTGTTAAACCTGCTAGGATTGCAGGGACATTGGAGTTACGGCGATAACTTCTGCGATTATTTCGCCTCGCTACAAGGTGCTGTCAAGCAGGAAGTAATTAATTTTTGGCAAGTCATGTCTAGCGATTATTTTCAGCGTGGTGGACAGCCTTGTTCTAGATTAGAGCAGTTTTTGACCAACAGCGATCGCATCCTCGTTTACAAAATGCAGGATACTTGGCAACGGGGAAAGAAAATCTCCAATCACAAACAATTATTGGCAGATGAAGACTTTATCGACACCTCACGCCAATACTTGACAGTGAACACGCCTCTAAAAGACTTGATGTTCCGCCACACCCGCGACACCCTCCGACAATACTATCAGAGGGGGCTTTTAGAGCGAGATATTCCTACCAGAGTTGTGCAGGATAACGCTATTACGCTGGAACCACAACGGGAAGTACCGCTTTATGTAGCTGTCAGCGACTATGTACGTCACTTTTACCGACTGGCGCAAATAGATCAGCGTTCTTGTTTGGGTTTTTTGATGACCCTTTACCGCAAACGTTTGACTAGTTCATTTTATGCCATCAAGTCATCTCTGCAACGCCGTTTGGATTATCTGTTAACTCAACAGGGAAGCGTTTTAAGTGACGATGATTTAGTAGATGTGGATAATGAGGATGATGCAGTGATTGCTGGGCTGGAATCTTTCTTTGAACCAGTAGACCCCCAGGAAATTCAATATCTTGAAGAATTACTACGCCAGTTTGAAAACACTGGAGAAGATAGCAAGCTTTCTCGCTTTATTCAGATTTTACGCCAAGAATTAACCCAAAGAGAAAGTGCGATCGTTTTCACTCAATACACTGACACGATGGACTATCTACGGGATACATTGAAGGAGTTGTACGGTAGCCAAGTAGCTTGTTACTCAGGTCGTGGTGGGGAACTGTATCAGAATGGAGAGTGGTGTCTAGTTCCCAAGGAAGAAATTAAACGCCGATTTCGCCAAGATGAAATCAAAATTCTCCTGTGTACAGAATCCGCTTCTGAAGGTTTGAACTTGCAAAATTGCGGTGTGTTGATTAATTATGATATGCCTTGGAATCCCATGCGGGTCGAACAGCGCATTGGCAGAATCGACCGCATTGGACAAAGATATTCTACTGTGCGGATTCACAATTTTTATTATGACGGCACTGTGGAAGCCAAGGTTTATAAAAAATTGCGCGATCGCATTAATGCTTTTGCTACAGTCGTGGGCAATCTCCAACCGATTCTAGCCCAAGTCCCTACCTTTATTGAACGGGCTGTTATGAGTGCCGATCCAGAAGAAGAGGATGTTTTAATGTCTCAATTCGATTCTGTATTAGACAGCCCACCACCTCGTCTTGCAATTGAAGAAATGGTAGCGATGGACTTGGAAGCTGATTTAGCAGAAATTCAAAAACCAATCCCCTCTACTCCTTTTACGCCAGAAACTATTGAGCAGTTATTCACCGACTCAGCAATTTTAAAAGCCAGTGGTGTGCAGTTTGAGAGAAGGAGTAAAGGTACTTGGCAACTGAATTATAAAGGGCAGAATTACACAGTTACTTTTTACCCTAATATTTTTGATGAAATGCCTTCACTACGTTTAATGAATTTTGGCGACCCTTTGTTTGAAAAAATGCTAGAAACAATTAATTTTTGAGCTTACAGTTTTAACATTTATATTCCTGTATATTCCTGGCGTAGTGGGGTATGGGGTGGAAATTTAACGAAAACACTGGATTATATCATCCCATAAGTTAGTACTTTTACTATTTTCAAATCTTCTCAAAACGAACCGTTCAAAGCTTCATTTTCCCGTGGTATCTTGACGTTTTGAGCATTAAAAATGATTTGAAAAGCAATATCTCTGCCTGACTGCTTCAACACTTGCAGATAAGCAACAGCATCATCACGTCGGCGGAATCTTTTCACAACAATATTTTCTTGATTGGGAATATCACGGACAATACACCACGGTTTTAATTGCTCAGAATAAGTCATATTCTACCCCTTAAAAATGCTGTAAAATAACCATGTTATGTGCTTTAAAATCGCCAATATTTACCTTAAACGAGGAGGTATACTCAAAGACAGGTCAAATTGATATTGACAATTAGAATTATGTGTGTATTAGATTTATTGGACAGATATATAGCGTTCCGACTGGAATGAAATATTGTGTACTGAGTCTGAAAAGCTTGCCCAACAAAGCTTTTGTTTTAAAAACCTTTCAGTAATCAAACCGGATTGCTATATGTAGAATAGAAATGTTATTGAGATCAAGGCGAATGAGTCAGACATAGCAATTGCCAAAGTTGTTCGGGAACTTCTTCAAAATGTTCCAGTAAAAAGTCCATGAATGCCAAATGTCGTAAATCATTACGCTGAGGATAGCGTCTAAACTTACCTTGCTTAAACCAACCTCTGACCGTAGAATCAGAACGACAGCATATTAAAGCAATTTGTTCATAACTCACATCCCATTTGGCATAAAAATCTTCTGGTTTCATACCAAATTCCCAGTGACTGTAGAGTGAAATTAGATGAATTTCTCTTGCCCCTAAAATCCGGGGATTAGACATTAATACACCTCAAATAGGTAAAAGGCTGAACTCATTCCTTACATCAGGTATTTGTCAGTCACAGAGTTGATAGACACACAAAGAAAACCCAAAGAAGCGGGTTTTAAACTCTTGATTCACTCTCAATCTGCGTAAGCAGATATAGTTAAAATAGTTCCGTTATTTATAATCGCTAAAATACCGATTCAGAAATAGCCAGAGGGAGCATCCAGTTTTGGCAGATAGACTTTTTTAGACAACCGATATAGTAGAGTTAGAGTTTCTGACACGAAACAATTATGTTTCTTCCAAAAGTAAGTGGATACTCCCTAGCCAGAAGTAGTAGATAGAGTGGGGAGGTGCTTCAGATAAAAAAAAAACGCCCTCTAACCACATTTTTGCACAAGCTCTTGTGGGGAGGGGGCAATTGAGTTTTTGACTAATCTTCTCAGAATAGCTTGACTGCAAATCCAACTTCAGTCGTACTCGGTAAGTTGAGGTAATTCACCAGCTATTTGATATTTTAATCTCTATAACAACTGGAATAGGGCTGAGAAAGTTTTGGGCAGCAGCAACCATACAATTGTGTAATATATGGCTAACTTGATCAACTTCAGTCTCTGGACATTCCAGTACAATTTCATCATGTCTTACACAGATGAGTTTTGTTCTGAAATTAGCTAAGGTCGTTGAAAGTTTTACCATAGCTAATTTGTTGATGTCGGCATTTAAACCTTGTACTGGATGATTAAATAGCTCTGATAGTCGGGGCTTGTTTACCCATCTCCGTCGTCTATTTGCTAGTGTACGACTTTCCTGAATGCCTTGGATGTATTTACGTTTGATGTTTTCATGCCACCTAGCTATTCCAGGATAAGCTTCAAAGAATCTTTTCCTGAAAGCTTTTGCTTGTTCTAATGTCATTCCTACTCCATATTTTACTTGGGCGTAAATTTGGAGTTTGGCAGCGCCCATACCGAAAATCAATCCAAAGTTTATTGCTTTTGCTAGTCTGCGGTCTTCTTCAGTCACTTCATTGATATATTTTCCAGTTACTAGAGATGCTGTTAATCGATGTAAGTCAGCCCCCTGGCGATAGACTTGGCACATCTTTGTATCACCACTAAGCCGAGCCATAATTCGTAGTTCTATTTGGGAGTAATCGGCTTTGATAATTTTATAGCCAGGGGCAGCAATGAAGCAGCTACGAGCTGCTTCATCACGGGGAATATTTTGTAGAGGTGGTTTGCGGCAAGAAAATCTACCGGATTTTGCCCCTAATTGATAATAGTTAGGATGAATTCTCCCAGTTTTGGGGTGGATATGCTGGGGTAGTTTATCAGTAAAAGTGCCGATAATTTTGGATAGACGGCGGTAATCTAGCAATGCTTGAATTATGGGATACTGTGCAGCCAAAGAAACTAATTTACTTTGATTAGTTGAGTTGATTTGGATACCAATAGCTTGGAGAGCAGCCAAAACTTGCTGAGGTGAATTCGGGTTTACTGTATCTGTCAGTTCTGGCAGCAATGACATCTGGGAGCTAGCAACACGGAGTTGCTTAAGTTGGTTTAAAGCATCTGTTTTTTCAGCTTCTAGTTTTGCACCCAGTATCTGCCATCGAGACAAGTCAAATAGCATCCCATTAAGTTCCATTTGAGCTACAACAGGCATACACTGAAATTCCAGTCGGGCAATTTTGAGTAATTTTGCCTGCTTTAACTTCTTGAGGAGAATTGGGTAAATGTCAAGTAATATGGCAGCATCTACGGCAGCATAGTGCAATTGAGCTTTGGTAAGAGGTTTACACCAATCGCTGATTTGTTGAGTTTTATCTAGTTGAAGATGTAGTAGCTTTTTAGCTATATTTTGTAAGGATGAGCTTGTTTTTAATCCTGCGGTTAGAACTTTATAAGCAAGTTGGGTATCAAAGAATTGACCAGAGGGTTGAAGTCCTGCTTGGGCGAGAAATTGCCAGTCGAACTTGGCATTATGAGCAATTTTGACAGCAGAGTTACAAAGCAGTTTTTTGAGCAGTTGGCGATCGCTTTTGGGAATAGCTGGTAAATCAATCAGCACTACCGGATGGTTTGGTGCGGCTATTTGAATCAGTCTAATAGAATCAGTTAGAGGGTCAAGTCCTGTTGTTTCACAATCTATGGCTAAAACTTCTGCCTGAAACAGAGGTTGGAGAGCAGAATTAAGAGTTGAAACATTGGAAACAAGAGTATATTGTGGGGTAAAAATATTGATATTATTTGTATTTATTAAGTCTGTAACCATAATGAATTTAATTTGAATTTGTCACCTATAAGCGATAGCTTGTGTATGTACCAACTTAAAAATATTTAGTTTTATACAAAGATTTGAAAAACTTAGGACTTACGCACATTCTACAAATTCTTCTCTACGAGAGGCTTTGCCAACGAGACGCTTCGCGTACCCCTACTATACGAGCAAGCTACACGTAGTGTCTCGTAGAGAAGGCGTTCTTGGCGGTTGGATAAATTAAGCTTTTTGGCGATTTTTGCGTAAGTACTGAAACTATTAAAGAGAGGTAATACTATCGATATTCCTCTCTTTATATAATTAACTGACTTTACGTTTACCTGTTTTTGCAATGTTAGAATGCTGAATATTCTCTTGAGCAGATGTAAAAGCAGTAGGAGCTAATTCTCTAATAATGGGTGTGACAATTTTTGGAGCCAGTTCTAAACGATGCTTAATCTGTGCTTGCAACCAGGCTAAAGGAACACATTTATTGTTGACTTTTTGTTTGATAATTAAGTCAGGATTGGATTTTGAAGCTTTTTTTATGGCAGTAGCAATTTTTCTGGCTGTCCGTAAATCAATTTTATCTACATGAATTCTAACAAAGTCGTCTGCTTGAGGTTCTGGTTTTGATGGAATATGGTTAGTTGATTTATTTTGATTTTCCAATTTGAGAGATTTCTTAATCTCAATAGATTCAAGGTGTGATTGTTCAGATGTTGTGTTGTTGGTATGGTATTCGATATTGAGTGTAAATTTCTGCCACAGATGGACTATTCCCACAACGAAGTCAACGACCATCACAATGGTATATAGGGCTGTGATTCCAATGATGAGATGATTTAAAATTTCTTGAATTTCTTGAGTATTCATGATGATTAACTTGAGAATTTATGTTCATAACTAAAGAAGCGATCGCTTCCATTTCAGGCACATAAGCGTAAATAAATCTCCAGCCCTTCTCTTCTTAGGCTGCGTTAACGAGACGCTGTTCGCGTTCGGGTTCATCAGTACGAATAGACGGAAATTGAATAAAGAGCCGCCGCTCAACACCCTCACACAAGCGATCCTGGCAACACAACGAGTAATTCCTTAATACGGCTGGAGATTTATTTTTATGGTTCCTTCTAACAGAAAAATCCTCAGCTGAAAATTTGAAATTGTAGACTGAGGATTTCTTGAAAATTTAGAATAAGCTAATTTGCACAGTTGAATTTGATGAAGGTTTAGGAGTTGGAGTGCTTTGAGTCGAGTCTAAGTTGGACTTGGCATTCACATGACGCTTACCCCATCCCTCTTGTGCTGCGTGTTTAACTATGCTGCGTCGAATTGACCTGCTAAGATAGTTGAATTCATTTTTTACCTGATTAAAATGAACGATGCGATTATTGCTGGCGTTGCTCGTAGCACCATCATCTATAAATTCATAAAAACTCTTGCAACCCTTTGGTAATTTATCGTGTTTGGTTAAAACTTCATTACCTACCCAAAGATAAAGGTCAGCGTAGTCCCTATGCAGAGGTGCTTCGTAAGTTGCAGGCATCATGTAGGTAAGAACTTCTGTGGCTGTGCTGGAAACACCAACCCGATCCTGTTCGTATTCAGTGAAGATAAGTTCCAATCGATCCTGAATACAAGCAAACTTCAGCCATTGGGGAATCGTATCACTCCAAGGACTGCGATGAATTACCAATGGCCCTGCAAGGTAGCGAACATGGTGTAGGGAAAATTCAGCTATTTCTAAAAGACTTGCTAATAATTCTTTTGGTGTATTTAAACTTGCCAGAATTTGCAGCATTTTTAAGGTGGTGTCTGGCAGTTTGGTACTATTATCATCACTGATTTCTGCCATTATTTCTGGTGGAATTAAATTCATTTGCTCCATTTGTCATCTCGATATGAGCGCATCACCAAAAATAGCCAATCGGCTAAAAATTTAATGTCCAATAGGTTAAGGCTGATATTATATAAATCTTTTTATGCTGGCATTACTACAGGTTTTTCAGGTAATGTCAATGAATAACGAACCCATAATTAACCAAAATCTTGATAATGACGACAGTAGTAATTATCAGTCTGGCAGTGGCTATCAATCTGAAGGTTACGGTGTTGAGCAATCAAGTTCTGGAGATAGTAGTAATCCCTGGCAAGCAGACCAATTTAGGGATGGTTATCAAGAGAATATTTTTGAAATCAATCTTGGGGATACACCTTACACTGAATCGGCTGCCAATCCCAATCCTCAATTACCAGGATATGGCTCTGGCTCAGGTTACAAGTCTAATAAAAGTCAACAGTCAGCATCCCCTGAGCTAGAGTTATAAGTCATATTTTCACTCTATGACTACACCCCATAAGCAACAATTAATTGGGTTTTTATTCAATAAACTTTTTTGCTTATTGGGGTATAGTTGCTGTCATTTTTAAACCTGGAATTATGAAGATACCAAAAGCATGGATATCTCTTCTGGTTGTCATTGCTTGTATTATTTATAGCATCGCTGCACAAGCTACAATCAACACATTTGGTGATGGCAATTTACCGACTCGAATTGTAGAAGTTGCAAATCCTCAGTCTCAACTACCTGCTACTAAAGTTTTGCTCCCAGACTGGAGCCGCATTTCTCTGGGCCAACTACCAGGTATCAGTCAATCTGGTGCAATTGATGGCAGTCCCTACACTCAAACACTGGGTTATGACCTGAGTCGCACTTGGAATGTGGGTATGACTCCTGACCAATATTTGAAGTTAGGAGATATCAGTGAAGCATTGCAGGCAGAGGAGTTTTCTTTGCAGGCGATCGCTACTCTACGCACAGTACCAGAGGCAAACACAGACATTAACAGTATAGATTTAAACAAAATTGCCTTGAGTGAATTTCCTCTGATTGGGGAGCAGACATTGAGCCATTTAGCTCAGGTTGTTCCAGAACTAGCTAAGACACAAGTAAACAATATTACACCTGTTGCAACCTTACTAAAATCTCAGGGAATTGCTGCATCTAATTTAACACTAGCTCAGGTACTAACACAGTATGAAGTTGGGCAAATGAAGCTGGGAGAAATCGACTTGTCAGAGTTTTCTATCTCTTCAATTCCTAACTTAGATGCAGTACAGCTACAACAATTTACAGGTTGGATGAATAGCAATGTTTCGGATATTCCTGGTTTGGGACAAGTACCTTTAGGATCAATGCCTAATCCCATCACTGAAATTGGTAGTTTGGTAATGCGGATTGATGTAGTTTATGGGCCAACAGAAAACCGTCGTAACAATACGATTTCTGGTTCAGACGTGCAAGGATTTTCAGTGCCTTGTACTGAAAAAGACTGCGCTTACTTAGAATTGGATGATTTGGAAAATGCAGGTCGTAGCGATCGCAGTAAGTTAGAAGGTAAGCAGTGGATTTCCGGTAAATACCAAGAAGTCGAGGGCGGGCGAGGTATCCTGAAAGCAGTGAATAACGGTCGGGAACCAACAGGACGGCTACCGTTTGGTAAAGCTTTTAAGGTGGTGGTAATGGAGCCGGATGAAACTACTGATACGGTAGATACGGCTTTGTTCTTTCGGTTCTGTGCTTGGCGAATGGGTTGTACACCTTATTTTATTGGGCCTGTTCCTTTTTTCAGCTATAAGGTTAACTCCCTAATATTTGTAGGCAATTTGAGTGAACAGAGGACAAATACCGCGTCTTTACCAACTGGAGCGACAAGAGAGCCTAAAGCTAGCACTACCAACCGTACTGGAGTAAGAGAGAAGATTAATCCATGCACGTTTAGTAATGGTAGTCAGTCGATAACAGATCAATCATTATCCGGTATTGATTTGCGATCGCTCTCAAATGCGATAGCTACGCTCGCCGCAGGCATCGCGGAAATTGAGAGCGCTGGTAGCGGGGATTACAAAGCCATTGGCATACATACCTGTGCGGATGGGGGTTTAAATTGTGGTCGCGCTCTCGGTCGCTACCAGTTCATGAGTTATAACCCCTATGCAGTGCAGTTAATTGCTGCCAAGCCTGGAGGTCAAGAGTTCCTGAGTCAAGTACAGCAAGGGCATCAACCAACAGAGGCTGAACTATTTGAGTTTTTTCCTCCAGCCGACCAAGATAGGGCATTTATGGCTGATATGGCTAACAAAATTCAAGTGACACAACAGCAAATCGATCCGGCTACAGGAGAGCCATTTACGGGTGAACGCCTAATTGAACGAGTGGCTCAAAAGCACTTTGGTGGTGATTACAGCAAAGTTGATGGAAATGGCTCAGATGCTCTCGGTCGCCTCAGTCTCAAAGATTACGGCAAAACCGCTTTAGCTAGTTATCGCAATGGTAATAGCGATAATCGAACGCTGACCTGTTCTCCCAATGTAAATTCTAGCTACATCAGCACTACTAAAAATACTGAAAACAAGAAGTAGAGTATGACAGATTTATCTAAAACTTCTATTACTTCACCCCATGAGATAAAAGAAATACTTGATACTGAGCTGCATTCAAAAATACACTTTGGGCAAACAGGGGAAGGAAAGGGAGTTTCTTCTTCCTCCTTTTCTCCTACTCAGTCTCAACCACTGAAGACAACTGCGTATGAATTACCAGCACCTTCTATGAGGGTACGCTACTGGATTCATTGGTTTCGCATTGGTTTGGGCATCTTTTTGTTGCTGTCAGTTCTCATTAGTTTAGGGGGCTGTAGCTTAAATGCGGCAACCGTTACTTGGAACAAAGCTGCTAATGTTGTGCCTGCTTCAGTAATTGAACAGGTGATTGTAGAAAATACAGAGTTAAATTCCAAAGTATCTGCTAAAAATATACTGGCTTGGAGTGTGGAAGGGAAAGACGGCAGGTTCGTAGTTTTCAACTTGAATACGCCTGATGTCTGTGGTGCTTTGGGATGTCTGTATACTGGTTACTGGCTCAGAAAGGACAAACCAATTACTCAGGTATTCTTGAGTTACTTGAATCCCAATCTACCACCAGGTAAGCATTTGTTGTCAGTGGGAGAGAACCGAGGTCAGGCATTACCGTGCATTAAGGTACTGCAAACCGAGCAAGAGCAGCTACGTCAATTGAATTTTTGTTTCAATGGCACTGGCTATCAACTTGCTGATAGTCAGCTTTTCACTAATAGTAAAAATTCCCAAAGTTGATAACTCGAAAGCGGGGTGGCCGCCCTAAAGCGTTCGCTCGAGCGCCGTGTTAGGCTGTGTGGCCGGACGATGGAAGCGGACAGACTTCCATAGCTTGAATCAAGCCCTGCGCAATGGTGAAACGATGACCGACGTGCTCATCGGCAAGAACGGCTCCAGCCAGGTCGCGCACGACCTGATGCACTTCGACCAAGATACGCCCGGCCTCCTCCGGGTGAAAAGTCACCGGCTCCACGTGCGGGTTGATCTCGCTCCATTGCTCCGTCCAGTAAGCGCGGACTCCTTCATGGCCAAGGGCAGAACCGCCTTTGAATGCTTTCGGCCAGTCCACGTCCGGAGTCATGAGGGCGAGGGCGGCGTCAATGTTCCGCGCGTTAAAGGCCGCGTAGGCCGCGCGGAACAGTTCGATTTCTGGTGCAGGTTGATCTGGCATAAGCGGTGTGGTGAAGGATACGCAGTAGGGACTAACAATTGATAGACAGAAAGTTTCCGCCTAAGATCCGCAGTGGGCGGATAGACAGAAAGTTTCTGTATAATACTCCAAAGCCGCTGTTTAAGCCGAATCTTTCCGCATAATACGCTCATTTGGGTGGATAGTGTCAACAAGCAGGATTTATTCCTCAAGTAACTCAGGAAGCGACTCAGATGCAAACTATTGTCAGCTTAGTGGCAGCGGAATTAGGGGTTGCGCTTGTCCCAGCTTCACTCCAGAATTTGCAACGAGCAGGGGTCGTCTACAAACCGCTCGAAGACCAAACGCTCTATGTCAAGTTAGCAATTGTTTGGCGAAGTGCAAACACCTCGCCCGTGCTACACCAATTTCTAGCGCAATCAAGAGTTTAGTGCAGCGTTTCACTAAGCAATGCTGTTGAGGCTTATCAAAACGCTTGTACTCCCCCAATTCATAGATGCGCCCATTGGACTATTCCTCATCATCCAGTTCATCGTCTTCTTCCTCAAAATCACCATCGTCTAACTCAGCTTCCAAATCGTCGGTTTCATCGAGGAAGTCGTCATCATCAATAAGTTGAATTTTGCGAGGTGGCTTGGCTGCTGGTTTGGATTTACGAACGCTTTGAGTTCTGTTCCTATTCTTATTTGGTGGCAATACTTCCACGTCTACAGATATCGATTCTCCCGGTAAAGCGGGTAGAGATTGAGGTTCATTAAAACCAGCGATCGCATCATGTTGTTGCCAAATTAGGGCTTTAGCTGTGGGCTGACCCAAATAAAATTGAGACAGATTTTCAACGGTGGGTTTGGTATAAGCTACAGTCTTACAACAGTCGTGTTTATTCTTACCTTCGCCTTCTTTGACAGCTTTGAACTCGACTTCCAACACACCCAAGCTACGCCACCTATCGCTTTTGCCGCTAAATGGCACTTGGAAATAGTTAGCAAAGGTTTTCTCCAAAGAACGGTAAAACTCCTCACGCACTGACTTAAAACTCCAGAGAGCTACATTCTTAAAGCGGACAACGACAGGAGTAGTATGCAGGGGTTGATTATCCTCATCCAGAAACATCAGTGCATGTTCTGAACACACATCCATTGTTTTCTTGTCAAGGTTATGTTTGTATTCATCATAAAGCCCAACAAAAGAACCACCCAAGTCTTCAACATCTGATTTATAACGGATATATTCTGGTACAAAAGCTAAAACTAGTAACCGTGCTTGAGTAATTAAGAGTCCAGTAACATCTTCAGTTAGGGTGACAATAGTTAGGTCGTCCTCAATTGGCATATCAAGCCAGCCAGCCTTTTCTAGCTGGTCTTCTGGAATCATAAGTCCGGCGGGTTTGTCATTAACGACAATGCCGTAAGGCAGTAACGGTCGTCTAACTTGGTTATAACTGTCACTGAGAAGTTCTGGGTCAATATCGTCAATATCAAGGTCTGACAATTGAGTGTTAGGAGCTTTAGATTTAGCTGCTTGAGCTTTGGTATTAGCTTTGGGATTAGAAGCAGCAGTTTTGGCAGTAGATTGATTAGAGCGATTAGAGTTGTTTGAAACCCTAGATTTAACCATTGGACTACATAAATATGATTGCCCAACGCATGAGGCGTTAGCCTCAAAACTTAGTTGCTCACTTTGCATAAAAGAGGTTTTAAATGCAGAGAAACGCAGAGTCTTTCTGAATTTTATTCGTTACATATTTCTAAAAATTTAGAGCGGTGGTTTCAGGAATTATTTCAAATAAATATACTCCCCGAAATAGTATACTAAGACAAGATATGGATGCAACAAGGACACTTTAAACAATAACAAATTCGTGTCTAAATTTCTGGGGGAAATGTGTGTATTATAAATGACTAGATTTCCCTACGACCAATTTGCAAAAGAATTTTTAGAGGAGTTGTTGAAGCCTCTAGGAGAGGTAAAAGCACCCCGTGAAGTAAAAGGAGAAGTGCGACAGATTGATGTTTGGTTTGCACCCGTCCTCCCAACTAGAGCAGATGCGCTACCATTGGGATTATTGGGACTATTTGCTGCAACTCCTGCTTTATTTGAACCGTTTCGCAATCCTGCTACGGTGACAGAAATTTGTAACTGTATTTTGAAGTTACTGGAGTTACGAGGCGAGTTACAGCGAGAAGCGAACCGGAATCAGGAGCGGTTGCTAGAGGAAAAGTTACCAAAACTGTGGATTATTACTCCTACAGTGTCTGAATCGATTATTCGTGGCTTTCGGGGGATACTGGATGAAGAGAATTGGGGTTCTGGAGTTTATTTTTTAGCAGACCATCTCAGAACGGCGATTGTAGCAATTCACCAGTTACCACGCACCGAAGAAACACTCTGGTTAAGGCTTTTAGGTAGGGGAAGGGTGCAAGAACAGGCAATTGATGAATTACAAAAACTACCTCGTAGTAATTCTTTACGTTCAATTGCGCTAAGGTTGGTGACTAACTTGAATGCTAATTTACAGACTAGTGAAAATATAGATGAGGATGACAGGAGGTTAATCATGAAATTATCACCATTATATGTGCAGTGGGAGCAAGAGGCTCAAAAGCAAGGGCAACGTATGATTGTGGAAAATTTACTAACAGTTCGATTTGGTACGCTAGATGAACAATTAGCCACAATTATTCAGCCTATTCTAGAGCTACCTTCACAAGAGTATGCTTCTTTACTGTTGCAGTTATCGAATCTCTCCCGTGAGGAATTATTGGCCAGGTTTAACAGCAACCACTCATAAAGCTGTTATGTATCTGACACTCCTCTAGAAATAGAGTTTCTAACACCTCTAAAAAAATGTCCAGAAGGTCAATACTTTAGCTTATACTTGGTAGCTAAAATTTCTGTTAAATGCATACTTCACTGCTATGAACATTTACCAGAAAAATCTACCAGACAACCAGATCACTGCTAACTCGACATTAATTGAAGTGTCATCCTTTCAAGCACCTCTGGCTAGCATTGACTTTGGCAAGTTGTTTCAACAGTATAACAATCCCCAAGGTTGGATGATGGTAGGTGGAATGATCTTCGTTTTACTATTGTTGCAAATCAGTGGTAGTGGTAAGGGAAAAATCACCACTGGTAAAGTCTCCGGTATCAGCGAGAAACTAGCAGCAACTAATCTAGCACTCAAGCAAATCAAGGAGCATAAACACAATAAAGTTACTTTGTGGTCTGGTACTCCTCGCTATTGGGTAAAAGGCAAGTGGCGGGGGTTGCTGGCTAACATACAAACTATACTTGGTGCAGCACCTACAGTTTGGTTTCCCAATGCCGAAAGGGGAACACTGGTAATAGGTGCGCCTGGGTCTGGTAAAACCTACTCTACCATAGACCGGATGTTAGAAAGTGCTATGCAGCAAGGTTTTCCGATTTTACTCTACGACAAGAAGGGCGACCAACTACGACTCCATGCACCTCTAGCTGCCCGTTATGGCTATAAAGTGCGAGTATTTGCCCCCGGTGAACCCTTTAGCGGTGTGATTAATCCTTTGGATTATATGCGTGATGCACGCGATGGGGTAATGGCAGGAGAAATTGGACAAGTGATTAACCGCAATGCTTCCAGTGGTGGTAAAAGTGATGAGTTCTTTGCTAAAGCTGGGGACTTGTTAGCTAAAGCACTTTTACAGTTAGTTAAGGGTTCTCCTTACCCAGATATGGCGATGCTTTATGCGGTGCTGCGGTTGCCAAAACTGGTGCAACGTCTTGACCATGCGGTACAGTCTAAAAGGTTAGATGAATGGGTAGCGACTTCGTTTATTCAATTTTTGAGTGCCAAGGATGCGGAAAAGACTATTTCCGGGATTTTGACCACAGCAGCAGGTACTTTCTCATCTTTCATCCAAGCTGATTTGCTGAGGGCATTTATAGGGAAATCGGACATTCCCACTAAGCTTGAAGGTAGAGAGATGGTGGTGTTCAAGCTAGATGATGAACGCCGCAGTGTGGTTGGGCCTCTGCTGGCGGCTGCAATGCACTTGATGATTGTTGGCAATTTGAGCCGTCCCCGCAAAGACCCGTTGATTATTTCTTTGGATGAATTGCCATCAATTAAGCTGGACAGATTACCACAGTGGATTAATGAATATCGTTCTAATGGTGCCTGCTTTATTCTGGGAATTCAAAGTTTAGAGCAACTTTACGATATTTATGGAGATAAGATGGGGAGTGCGATCGCATCAGCTTGCAGTACCCATGTTCTGTTTAATCCTGGTAACTACAAAACGGCTGAGGATTACTCTAAACGTTACGGTGAGAAGGAAGTGCTGATTAAAAATCGTACCACAGGGCGATCGCTTGGCGGACAAATGAGCCGTTCAATTAGCTGGAGTGAGAATTTACAAAAAATGCCTGTAATCAGTGCTGACGAAATTTTGAAATTTCCTCAAGGCAAGTGCGTAATTACTAGTCCTGGTTATAGTTCAGAGGGACAAGCTTCTATTCCTTATCCTTTAATTATTCCCGTGTCCAAAGCTGATGAAAAACGGGCGCATGATAGTGAGGCTCTTTGGGACACACAAGTTAGACTTGCTTTAGAAAGTCAGGTGACAATTCCTGATATTAAAACGCTAACACAAGCATTACATGAACGGATTGAGTCAGCAGCGCGAATGTTGCCATTACCAGAAGAAGATGTAGCACCTGCACATGAGTCTAGTAGCAGTGAAACTGATGTTTTAGAAAATTTCCCAGCACGAGTTTATCAAACTCCAGGATTGCAAGGATAAGAGGCTGGTAGCTTTTAAGAAGCGAAATATTGTTTGGATATCGTGTTGCTCACTGCGTAGAATCTTCAGTGTTTGCTGCTGGATTTGGGCAGCTTTTTTTCGCTTGTTTAGGTTGTATTCACCCCGTTTAACTCGGTGTTATAAGCTGTCGCGTCTGTAATTTTCTAGAGGATTACAGAGTTACCAATGGTTGCAGACCTAAAAAGTGCAAGTTATACGCACGACAGCTTACTCCTTCGGAAATTGGCGAATGTATTGAAATTAAATTTTTACAAATTAATGCTGAATCTTAGCAAGACAATATCACCTTTTACCCTTGACTTTTTTCAGTGCCGCTTGTCGTACTTCTGCATTGAGCAAATAACCAAAACCTACCTTTTCTAAACGCAGCACAAATTCCTCTCGTGTATTGCCCAATTTACTAGCTGTAGCATCCAAATTCCAATTATGCTCTGCTAACTGACTCAGTAAATAAACTCGGCGAGTCTGCATTCCTGATAAGCGGTAAGTCTTCAAATACTCCAATTCACCATTCTCTCGAATAATCGCTTCCCCAATATGATTTTCTTCGTTGGGGTTGAGGTCAGTAATAAATCGTTGTAACATAAACGAACCAGCAGTATAGACTTTTTGGGAAATTAACTTGCGTCCTAACAGTCCCTCTGCCATGAAACCCTGAAACGATGCCCAATCTGAACGTATATTTTGTACTGCTGCTCTCAAGGCTGTTAAATCATTAATTTTTGACTCATCTAAAGATACACTCATGGGAAAAGTAGTATCGTGCAGTAAAGCGTATTGGTACAATAACTCACCATAGAAATCTTCTAACAAGCTATTGTGCAAAAGTCGATAGTCCTCTGGTGTCGGTACTACAAAAGCTGATGCTAATGCTTCGGCAACAAATACTAATACCCCAACCTGTCGAGAGTGGATTTCAAATACCCGCAAAGCATCTTCAAGTCCAGCAATGTAACGTCCACTAAAAGAGCTTTCCATTCGGCTACCCAGCCCATGAGAAAGGGCATACTTAGAATATTCACTCCAGGCAATATCAGGGACAGAGAAAAACATTGATAAAAAGCCTTCCATTGCCAAGTGCAGTGGCAAAAATCTCAGTTGATTACTAGATTCCCGTTTCACCATCCGGTGCATTAACCGGACACTGGCGCAACCATAGTTTAGCTGTTTACCATCTGTTTTAAAAAGCTGTCCCCCAAAAGCCCCCACAGGACTGCCGTCATTAGTCCAAGACAACACTAATCCGTGAGGAACATAGGAAAAATATTTCATTCCTGGTGCTGTCATTTCTCCTGCTAAGGAAACAACTGCTAAATCTTCATCGTAGCTACGACGCAGCAAGCGCAAATCGTTACGTACTTGATGGCGCAATAATGGCACAATCCGCACTGCTCCCCGTATTTGAGAAGGAGCAATTTCTAGTCCTTTAAGTGATATGTCTGCTAACAGATTGCTTTTGGATGCCATAGGATGGTGTGTCTATTTTTATTAACTTTAAGCAACACCGTATTTGGTATAAGGACGTTTGTATGGGGGATGCAAGCCTAAAACAATATCTGAAGCTGGAACTCCTCTTTCCACTAGCTCTTGAGCAATATCGGCTTCTGTCATGTTGTGCTGAATCCAAATTTTATTATCTTTAATGTCTAAATGAATGTAACAGGCATAAATACGATTAAACTCTTGCCAACCAATATCTAGAATTTGATAGTGATCGTGTTCTGTATCAAAAATGAGTTGACATTCAATATTTGGTTCGTTTGGGGGGTTTGGGGTGGCATGGGCGATTAATAATTCGCGCACAATTTGGCGATATTTGGCTAGTTTTTCCATTCGATTATCTCCTCTGTATTCGGTTTATATGCTATTATCTTTAGGGCATAATGTGATATTGCCGCTTGAGTAAAACGCTCCTGAAAAAAAGTATTAAAAATATCAATAGGAACAGCTAAATAGAGGATACGATCAGGCTCAGTCATTTCTAACGCAAGGCGATAATTGAGAAACTGGCAAGCGTGCATTATGAAAGTCACTAATAACGGAGGGATTGATAAAGCTTTTAACTTCTACAGCAATTTTCTGCTCATCTTTTTCAGCAGCAAATACTTTTTCAGCAGCAAGATCAATCTCTAGTTTAACGCGCTCGATGCGAATGATTAATGGATCGCTAGTAATTGTCCATCCGTCTTTGATTAAGGCTTGCTTGACGGATTGGTGGAATAGGTCTTTGGCCATAGTGGAATATTTACAACGGTTTTCAACTATATGAGGTACACCTATACCTTACAGCCTACACCCTGTCCAACATTTGCTTGACTCGCTCTGCTAAATATGATTCTAGTTCGGCTAAAGATGCAGAACCTTCAGCAAATTGGGCAAAGCCCAGCATCGTAGGTAAATCTTCTGCATCTTGTAATCCTACTGTGGGAATTGTGGGACTCAGGGGATGTAAAGAAAAGTCGTCGGCATTATAAACAGGATTGCAATGAATAATGGAAGTTTTTTGTTTCGGGTCTAAACGATGACGATATACACGTAGAATTTCCGATGCTCCCCTGGGGGGGTCGTTTTCCCAACCATCGGTTACAAGTACTACTAAATCTGCGCCCCAGTCCAAAGCATCCAGTAAGGGAGTAGCGAGGTCTGTTTGTCCACGAGGTAGAATCAGGAGTGGATCGCTGGTTGATGCTGTCCAAAAAGCTTGGTATTCCTGAGATGCTGCTTTTAGTAAGTAATGAGTCGCTAAGGCTACCCCTAGAGGACGACGATGTTTTTCGGCTGAACCGGAACTGGAGTAGCTGCAATCTAGAACTGCGGCTACTCGTCCTAGTTTTAGGGGTGATTTTCTTAATGTGAAGGCAGCAGATTTCTCTAATGCTTGGTTTAAGATATCCCACTGCTGTTTGCGAGTATCCAATGGCAAAGATAGGATATACAGCGCCAAACGAGTTAGGGGGAGACGACCTAAATTAATGTCGATTTCTACTTCTGTGCGGTTGGCTGAACCTTGAAAGCGCAATTTTTCATTCAGAGTCATTTGCTCTTGAATACGGGATAAAAAGACCTCTCGTTTAATTCCGTGTTTTGCTGCTAAACCTTCGGCAACTGTAAAGGGTAGTTGATAAACTGCTTTAGCGCTATAGTGTGCTTGGCGAAATGTCTCGAATAATTCTGTTTGATAAACTTGCTGTTTCCATTTACCAAAGAGAAAATTACCTAATTCCCCTGGTAGGGTGAGGTGAGCATGGGAGGCTATAGCTCGAAATTTGGAGCGATACTTCACAGCATCAAAGTTTATGTCACGTTTTTGCTGGAGATAATCACGAGCGATCGCTCTGCTACGACGATTATTGATACTTCTTTTCCGCAATTGTTGCAATACTTCCCAACCTCGTTGTGGTGGTAGGGCTGTTAATGCTGCGGCAATTAATGCACCTTCTTCTTGTCGATGTTCAGGGGGTGTATGTTTTCCTGTTGCTAGTAATTTGAGGATAATCTGCGCTTGGTTGAAGTGGTTAATCCCTGCTGCCAATGTTCGGGTATAGAGTAACCGGTAATTACCTAAAATATAGTCGTGCAAAAAGTCAATAGATACGCGCTGCCCGTAACCATCACCATAGAACTCACGCTGTCCTGTGCAGGAGAGGCAGGCATTAATGAACATGACTAAATCTTCCCTTGCCACTTGCTGATGTTGGTTAGACCGATTAATGTCCATTGTTGGCATAGTGGCTTTGTTGAAGGGGGTACTGTTCGGGGAATGACGACACGACAAGCTAGGATAGCGTTACAGGCTAGGTTCGGAAGTCGCACCAAAGTCCCGCAAACAGTATTAACGACTATTTTAAGTTCTAGATTAGAAAATAGCTATAGGAATCCGACTTAAATCTTACTAAGTATACTGAGGCTCTAATACCGTTTCACTTTAAGATTGATACAGATTCTTGCAGGGGGAGCAAGAATAGTGATTTATTTGTATCAATAATTTCGTGAAATGGTATAGTCTCTATGACGCAAGGCTTCGATTTCCTCAGCTTTTCAAAAATTAAATAGGAATCCTATAGTAGTTAAAGTAAGTCTGCAAATTCATGAGATACGTCCTGATTTTCCCCATATACAACTTGCATAGGTAACTTTGACGGCGCTAATAGACAGCAAGTGCTATTTATCAACATTATTTTGCCATACCTCTTTGACAAACTTTTTGAACTCTTCTAGAATCACAGGTAAATCACTATCAATTTCTTGGGTTTGTTGCCCATTTGTAATTGAACGAAACAGACGATGGCCTCGACTATCAAAACCAATTTTATCCGCAACTGCCATAAAGATTGAGTAATCTTCTGGTATTGGTAAATCTCCACCTTTACGTTGAAGAATCAAAAAGCTGGTGATAATTCCCAACCCACATTCTGCCTGAAAGTTTTCTGTAGGTAACTGAATGGAAGCAATTAGTAAAGCCATGTCTTCTAATAGCCATCGGCGAAAGTGTGCTTGGTTAGATGAAGACAGAATTCCATTAGACACCAAGATACAGACTATTTCACCAGGTTGCAATTGATTTAAACACTGTTCTACAAATAAGCACTCTTGTTCTACTTGGGTTTTCAACTTGGATGTAATCACGTAGCTTCCATCTCCCTGTTTTATCCATTTATAAGCCATCTCAAATCGAGCTAATTCTGAATCGGAAGTGAGATGAATTTTGCAATAGGGAGGATTGGCAATGGCTACAGTAGGCAAGGAAATTGGCAGAGGAAGATTACTGACACAATTTTGAAATAGTTGTTGCCATTCAGTAATTTTAATTTTCATCAAAATAAACTTCCTTGCAACATATTTTCTGCTTTAGTATTCTCATATTTGATACCATTAATTAGCAAAGTATTATTTAGCTTCGTTTTAGGTGTTGATGCGGGAGTTTCATATTTTAAATTTGGTCGGATAAAAGAAATACCGTTGCCAGTCAGGGTGTCTCCGATGACTAAATCTCCACCCAAACTAGGAATAGGCAATGCCAAGTAGGGAGCATAAAGCATGAAGTTTAAACTTGCTATTTTTATTAGTAGTGAATCCCACTCCCAGCCTGTTAAACTGATGGCATAATTGGACATTTCCAATGCTAATCTTCCTGTACCAAGTGCTGGTTCATATATATGAAATGGTGCTATTGCAGCAGAACTTTCAACTGCTGCAATAGCCATTGTCCTGGCTGTCCAAGTAGGAGTAGGATAGAATTTATTTCTTGATTGCCCGTAACGATTAGCAGCTAACAAATGACCAAAGTAATCGAAGGGACAAGAAATCAAAAGCTTCAGTTCCAGTTCTTGAATAAGACGATTACTCGCACCATTACATCCCTCTGGCTCATGAGGTAATTTAGCAATGCTGGGATGCCCTAGAGCATAAAGTAACCAGTCAGTGAAATAGGGAATAAATCTGGAAGGAGTGCCGCATCCACCTTTAGGAATAGATTGCAGACAGCTTGAGAGCATCTGTAAAACTTGAGGATGTCCTAAATCTAAAAACTCAGTTTGTGGTATTTCTTTAGGTAGCTCTCCAGTTTCCATTGTCCATCGCCATTGCTCCCACCTACCTTGATATTCATCATCTAATTTCAGTAGTTTTGATAATAGCCATCCATGTTCAGCAGTTGATTTGAGTACCATTGGTGTTATCTTTAACAAGCATTTGCCAATGGCAGAGGCATTAGCCTCTTAAATCTTGACTTCTGGAATAGCTTCTAAATTGACCATTGACGATAACTCAGGAATGACTATGTTTGATTGTGATTTGTTATCTGGAGATTGAGTCAGTAATTTAATTAACCATTTTTCAGTTTGCATCTGATCCTTTTTATTCCAGCGTAC
>Ga0136635_10000033_pt1 | contig 31552 bp, 24 predicted proteins | sample AntDrymeUQ852106_2_FD_105495 | JGI IMG/M metagenome (GOLD analysis project Ga0136635, IMG submission 105495) | Polar desert sand microbial communities from Dry Valleys, Antarctica - metaG UQ85 (21.06) | ecosystem: Environmental > Terrestrial > Soil > Desert | place: Antarctica: Dry Valley... | reverse complement strand
AGATCCAGGCGATCGAGGGCATCACGCGAACGCTCACCTGCCCGGTGGTCCACCTCTAATCATTAAGCCAATTTGCTTTGGATCGTTCCCGCGCTGCGGAGCGCAGAGCCGTCGGCGCCAGCTATCGAGAACCGACGCGTTGGCCGGTTTAGGGCTTCCTCAATTATTCCTCGGAACAATTCCAGGCGACTGAGTTTCGGTTCGACCCACAGATAGGCGGCCATCGAACCGGGGATGGTGTTGACCTCGTTGACGAAGACTTCTCCATTCCGTTCGAGGAAGTCGATCCGGCAGACCCCTCGCAGCCCCGCGGCGAGCGTCACCGAGGCGGCCAGTTGACGAAGCCGGTTCTCGGTGTGGGCGTCCATTTGCGCTGGAAGTTGGCGACCGCCGCTTACCTCGCCACCCCAGGCCAAGTATTTCTGGCTGTACGAATAGATCCCGCTCCCGCTCCGCACGGGCTCCTCGATCGCCGAGAGCTCGGTCGAAGGCCAGGTACGAACTGCGACCTGCAGATCGCGGCTATCGGCCAGGAAAGGCTCGGCGACCCCGCCTGACCAATAGAACGGCGAGGTCTGCACGAGCGCCAAAGCCGTCTCCCAATCCTCGACCACCTCGATCCCGATCGAGGAACCGCCGAAACGGGGTTTGCAGATAAATGGTCCGTCAAAGCCAGGCTGCGCGTCGGCCGACACGAGAACCCGAGGGAGCGTTGGCATGCCGGCCGCGGCCATCGCCGCGCCGAACGCGAGCTTGTCCATCCCCAGCGCCGACGCCGCCTGACCTGGACCGGTGTAGCGCAGCCCGGCGAGGTCGAAGATCCCTTGCAGGGTGCCGTCCTCGCCGGGACCGCCGTGACAGCAAATGACCACCGCGCTGACCGCGATCGGTTTCTTGTTGACGAATCCCTGTCCGGGAGACGCAATTAGCTGCACCGCTCTCGACTTCCGCGGAGGGCCGTCGACAAAGTCTCGGGCCTCCGAGTCGGCGTCGACCTGGAACCAATCGCCACCTTTGGTCCAGTAGAACGCCTCGACATCAGAAAGCGCATGGGCGGCCTGCAAGCCGGTGAGGATCGAGATGTCGTGCTCGTCGGATGGTCCTCCGAACACAACCGCAGGCCGGCTCATGTGGGTTTATGGATAGTGGTCGGGAAGGTCGTTTTCATAGAGGACAGCGTCGCCCGGTCCGAGGTTGGCGCGGACCCATTCCACCGCTTGCGATCGAGAGTCAACCACGGTAACGAGGGCGCGCCCGATTCTTGCTCCATCGATCAGGGCCCGGCGGTTGGTCCGGCCCACCACGACCAGATCGGTCGCCTCAGCGACCACGTCGGCAGCGAATGACCTGTTGGCCAGGCTCTGCTTATCGCCGAGCTCGACCATCCCTGGGGTCACCACCACTCGTCGACCACCGCCGTCAACGGCCAACAGCCTCGCCAGCGCCGCGCTGGCCCCGGCAGGGTTCGAGTTGTAGGTGTCGTCGATGACAGTCACCCCGCGTTCGGACACCGAGACATGTCGCCGGTGGGCCGTGGCCGGCAGATCGGGCAACCGACCGACGATGTGATCGACAGACGTTCCCAGTGCCCGCGCCGCACCGATCGCGCAGGCGAGGTTGGCACCGAACACATCGGCGCCAACAACGCCGACTTCTTGGTCGTCGATCCAGACCGATCCGTCGACAACGGCAACGTTCGCCTCCCGGTCGAGGGCGGAGCATCTCACCACGTCACCGCCAAAGCGGCCAGCAAGCTCGGCTAGCAACGGATGGTCGACATTCAGCACGGCAACTTTGGCGTCAGCCAGGATTTCGGACTTCGCAGCTGCGATCTTCTCTTCGCTGCCGAATCTTTCGAGATGCACCGGGCCGATCGAAGTGATCACCGCGATCTCGGGTGGAGCCAGCGAGCAGAGGTCGGCGATCTCGCCCGGACCATAGGTCCCCATCTCGGCGACAAAGACGTCGGTCCCCGATACGAGTTGTTCGTTGATGGCCCGAGCGATGCCGAGGCGGTTGTTGAACGAAGCCGGGGTGAGCACCGTGGCTTTGATGCCGGAAAGCAGATGACCGAGGTAGGCCTTGGTGGTGGTCTTGCCGTAGCTCCCGGTGATTCCCACGACACGGGCACCGCTCCCCTTGAGGCGTTCTCTCGCCTTGGTGACCCATTTCTCGCCCAGGCGGCGCTCGATCGACTTGGCCAACCACAACCCGGCATCGATCAACAGCGGCAACCCCACGACAGCCGCCAACCCTGGACCCGGGTGGCCGATGGCCCCCGACCCGACGATGAAAAGCGCCACCAAAAGGCCGGTGAGGACTGCCAAGCGCCGCAGCCGCCCCGTCCAGGCGAGCCGAGAGGTGCGGCCCCTCCAGGACAGGCCCACCGGGGCGATCACTGCCACCAATGCGAACCATGCCAGGCGAGGTTCGAGGGCGAATGATCCTGCCAGACCAACGAGGGCCAGCAGTCCTAAGGCTTGGTTGAGCGGAGAAACCTTCCACCACCGCCAGGCGAAACGACTCACCGCCGGCGGGAGATAGTGCTCCCGTTGGGCGACCCGTAGCCAACGAATCGAGGCGAGCGCCGCCCCGACACCGGCACCGACCAGCGCCAGCCAGATCATCTGCGAAGCGACTCGACTGCTCGGCGGAGCTCTTCGGGGTGACTCAGTGGCAAGAGATGACCGGCGCCTTTGACCACGCGGAGATCGGCCTGAGGGATAACGGCTGCCGCCGCCTCGGCGACGGTGAACGGCACCTCACGATCGTCCGCGCCCCAAAGCAACACCACCGGCGGCTTGAGACGAGGAAGCAGCTCGGCGTAATCGTCGTTAACGGCCTTAACCAAAATCTCGCGCATCACGCCCGTCACCGCTCGATAGTCGGTGGAGCCATAACGCTGCCGCAAGGTCTCGATAGCCGAGTCCGGGAGCAGCTTGCGACGGTGGGCCCAACGTGTCAGCCGGTAAAGCAGCGGCGCCCGGCCTGTCGTTGTCCTTCTTATCAACGGAACGCCGATGAGCACCACTCCCGCGAAACGGTCGGGTTGATTGGCCGCCAAGACGGCGGCGATCCGGCCACCGAAGGAATGGCCGATCAGAATCGGCTCTGAGCCGAGCGAGTCGAGCAACGGCTGTAGGAGCGAGGCGTAGCCGTCAACCCCGATTGCCGCCGCGGGTGCCGGTGAGGCGCCAAATCCGGGCAGATCGGGGGCGAGGTACCCCAGCCCATTGAGCGCAACCCTGAAGTCAGAGCCCCGCCGGGCCCAGCCATGGAGAGCCAGGATCCGCGGATCCCCCTCGACCACAGCAAAAATCGACCCAAAGGCCCTTAAGGCCAAGAGAACCGCTCGAGGATTGGCTCCTCCCCCGCCGGGGAGTTACTCAATGACCGGGCCACAGAGGTCGAGAATACAGATGAACCCCTACCCGAAAAGGCCAACAGTTCCTGCCCCGACATCTGACGTAGCCCCCGTGTGGCGCTTCCGGGCTGCCGCGATGAAGCGGTCGGTCGCTTTGGCATGGGTGGTCTTGGTGATTTTGGCCGCACAGGCCGTCCGCGAAGGAGCCTTCGTCTACCTAGGGCTGTCCCTATCGGTCGTCCTGATGGCGATCGTGCTCACGGCCTCCTCGTTGCTCGATTGGCAACGAATCATGCCAACGAATAGCGGACCATGGGCAACGCTGGCATGGATCGGAACAATCATTGTGTGCCTGATCGTCATCGGCTCGCCCAAGGAGATGCAAACCCTCGCCTCCCCCATGTTCTTTGGGCTGGTCGCCCTGAGTGGGCTGGTCCTCGACCGGGTCAAGCATGTCATCGTGAGCGTGCTAGCTGTCGCGGGAATCGGATTTCTGTCGTTTCTCGCCGCGACCCAGGTGGCGACGCTGCTCGTCCAGATCTTCTCTGTGGTGGTAGTCGCGACGGCCACTGCCTTGATGGGGTTTGAGTTCGAGCAAGAATCCGTGCGGAGCGCGCGCCGCCTGACCGACCTCCAGCGCCAACGCGCCGACTTCGAGAGGCTCTACGCGGTCTCAACGACCCTCGCCGGCGCTGATTCTCTTGCAGAAGTCCTCCCCGAGTTAGTCGGGCGTATATGCAACTACCTCAATGCGCAGGTGGGGGTGGTGATGCTTTATGTGCCCGACACCCACGAGTTGCGTCTGATGAACCCGCTCTGGGTCAGCGGCTACCCGGTCGAAGCCGGCGATTTCACCGTGCCGGTAAGTACCGGTGGGGTGCTGGCCCAGGTTTTCAAATCGGGAAAGCCCCTCCACCTCGACCGTATCTCTGATCGACCGGACGCATTCGGCATCCTCGGCGAGCTTGGTCTAACCGAGGCGATCCTGGCTCCCTTGCGAGTGGAGCAATTCAAGGTCGGGGTGATCGCGGTGGGCGATCCTGCTACCGGCACTTTCGGCGAGGAACAGGCCGAAGCGCTCTCCTCGCTCGGCGCACCGGCGGCGTTGGTCCTTAGCCAGCTGGGCAGATACGAAGCGGTGGCCGAGATGACGAGGCGGCTCGAGGAAGTGGCGCAGATGAAAACCGACTTCGTCTCGGTGGTCAGCCACGAGTTGCGCACCCCTTTGACCTCGATCATCGGATCACTCGATACCGTTGCCCGGCCCGAGTTGGCCCCCGACACGGAAGCGGCAAGAAACCTGCTCAGCACTGCCCGCCGGCAGGCCGGGCGCCTGCAGCGACTGATCGAAGACCTTCTCATCGTCAGCCGCCTAGAGAGGAATGCGGTCCCGATTCAACTCGAGAAGGTCGTGCTGGAAACTTTCTTGGCGGACGTTGTTGGCGCGCTGCAAATTGCACAGGTCCAGATCGATGTCGAGCCCGCCGACCTAACTGTGCTATCCGACCCCGATCACCTCGATCGCATCTTCCTCAACCTGGTCGAGAACGCAGTGAAGTACGCGCCCGACAGCCCGGTTGAGGTGAAGGCAATCGCCTTGGCTAATCGGGTGGAAGTGTCTGTGATCGATCATGGATTTGGCATCCCGGCCGGCCAACGCGAACGGATCTTTCATCGCTTCACCCAACTCGAAGGCTCGGCAACCCGCACCCGCGGAGGCACCGGTCTGGGCCTGAACATCGTCAAAGGGTTGGCGGAAGCGATGAAAGGCGGAGTCGAAATGCGCGACACCCCCGGCGGCGGCGCCACTTTCGTGGTGACCTTGCCTCGCACCGCGCCGGTGCCTCTGGCCGCAGCAGCGAACTACTCGAGCTACTAGGAGCTCTCGCCTTTGGTCGGGGGAGCGGAGATGGCATGGAATCCACCATCGACGTGGATCACCTCGCCAGTGGTCAACGGGGCCCAGTCGGAGAGAAGGACGCAGATCATCTTCGCCACCGCCTCCGGGTTGGAGGAATCCCACGGGAGCGGAGCTCTTTCGGCCCAGGTGTCGTGCAGATGGTCGAACCCGGGAATCGACTTGGCGGCGACGGTCCGAAGCGGCCCGGCCGAGACCAGATTGACCCTCACCTGATGCTGGCCGAGGTCGCGAGCGAGGTAGCGGCAGACTGATTGCAGCGCCGACTTGGCCACTCCCATCCAGTCGTATGCGGGCCAGGCCGTGCGGTTGTCGAAGTCGAGTCCCACCAGCGCTCCTCCGCCGGCCTTTTGCATTAGCGGAAGCACGCCCACTGCCAGCGTCTTGAACGAAAACGCCGAGGTGAGAAAGGCGGTTGCGGCGGATTCGCCGGGAGTGTTGAGAAAGTTGCCCCCGAGGGCGTCGGCCGGGGCGTAGGCGATGGCATGGAGGGCGCCGTCGAGGCTCCCCCATCGTTGCTCGAGATCGCCCACCACCGCGGTGACGTCGGCTGGCTCGTTGATGTCGAGCTCGAGAACTGGCGGTGGAGTCGGCAGCCTCTGCACGGCCCGCTCAGTCAGGCGCATCGCCCGCCCGAAGCCCGTCACCACGATCTCCGCCCCTTGCTCCTGCGCCACCCGGGCGGCGGAAAAGGCGATCGAGTCGTCGGTCGTGATCCCGGTGATCAAAAGCCGCTTTCCCGCTAGCAACATCAGACGCTCCTTGTGCTCAAAAGTTCCCTCCAAAGGTCATGATCCCGCGGATTCCGAGGCCCATCAGGAAAAGCAGGAGCAATCCGTAGTAAAGACCAGGCTTGCGGCGGAATTGGGCGCGGTAGATGTAGGCGAAGGTGAGGGTGAAGGAGATGACCACGCCGTAGAAGACGTGCTGGTTGCCCGGATCCTTGCTCTCGAAGTTCATCGCCCCCAGTCCTAGCAACACCTGCAGCAACAGAGCCGTGATGGCGATAGCGACGATGATCCAAAAACCGCGACCGATTGGACGCTTCTGCCAATGGATCGCCAGCGCCACCAACCCCGCCAGACCCGTAATCGCGACCGCGACCCAGCCCCATGCCTGATGCAGCTCGCCCAAACCGGCAACTAGCCCATGAGAAGGTCGGCGTACTGATCGCGTACCACCTTCTTGTCGAACTTGCCGGTCCCGGTCTTGGGGATGGCCTCGACGAAGACCACTTTGTCCGGCAGCCACCACTTGGCGACTTTGTCGGCGAGGAATCCGACCAGCTCCTCCTGATCGGTGTTGGCGTTGGGTGCCAAGACCACAAAGGCCACCGGACGCTCGTCCCATTTGGCGTGCTTCAGCCCGACCACGGTCGCTTCGGCGACTGCCGGGTGGGCCATCAGCGTGTTCTCGAGCTCAAGAGAGGAGATCCACTCGCCGCCTGATTTGATGACATCTTTGGCGCGATCGGTGATCTTGATGTAGCCCTCGGGGGTGATCTTGCACACGTCACCGGTCCGCATCCAGCCATCCTGGAAAGTCTGTGCCGATCGGGCGTCTCGGTAGTACTCGGCGGCGATCCAGGGACCGCGAATCAACAGCTCACCGAAGGCCTCGCCATCTTCGGGGAGCCGGTTTCCCTCGTCGTCGACAATCTTCACCTGCAGACCGGCGGTGGGCAGACCCGCTGTTTCCAAGACGTCGAGCTGCCGATCGAACTCCCAGTCGGCCATGTGCGGCTTCAGCACCGCCACCGACGCCACCGGGTTCGTCTCCGTCATGCCCCAGCCTTGCTTGATGAGAATGCCGCGATTCTTCCAGAACCAGTCGATCATCACGCGGGGAACCGCCGACCCGCCGCACAGGAATCCGCGCATCGAGGAGAGGTCGGCTTCTGGGTGATCGCTCAGGTACTGCTTGATCCCTAACCAAACCGTCGGCACTCCCGCCGCGAACGTCACCCGCTCCTTCTCGAACAAGTTGACAAGGCCGGCGGGAGTCAGGTCGGGACCCGGGTAGGTGAGCTTGGCGCCCACCGCCGTGGCCATGAACGGATAGCCCCAGGCCGAGGCGTGGAACATCGGCACGACCGGCAGGACGTTGTCGTCCGCGGAAAGCGAAACCATCGCCAGGTTGGATATGGCATGGATGTACGTCGAGCGCTGGGTGTAGGCGACGCCTTTGGGGTTTCCGGTCGTTCCCGACGTGTAACAGAGCATCATCGGGGAACGCTCGTCAAGGAGCGGCCACTCTCCCCAAGGCTCGGCTTCGTCGAGCAGATCCTCGTAGGCGATGGCATTCGGCAGCGAGGTGTCTCCGACCGAGTCACCCATCACGATGTAGTGACGGACGGTTTCCAAGTTCGGGGCGATCCGCTCCATCAGCGGAACGAGATCGGGATCGACGAACAAGGCGCCATCCTCAGCATGGTTGACGATGTAGGCGACCTGGTCAGGGAACAGCCGCAGGTTGATCGTGTGACAGATGCGGCCAGTGTTGGCGGTTGCCCAATAGAGCTCGTGGTGGCGGCGGTTGTTCCACGCGAAAGTGGCGATGGCCTGGCCTTGATCGATTCCGAGGCGGTTCTGTAGCGCGCTCGCCAGCCGGCGAACTCGCCCATCAACCTCGCCGTAGTTGGTCCGGACCAGGCTGCGATCGGATTCCACCGAGACGATCTCTTGACCGGGATGAATCCGAACTGTCCGCTCGTATAGGGTCGAAAGATTGAGGGGGAAGTCCATCATGTGCGTCATCGGTGACTCCTGATCGGGTTTAGCCGAGGACCTTGCGCTTTTGCGCCTCGTACTCCACATCGGTGAGACGGCCCTCGTCGTGAAGCTTCGAGAGGATCTGCAGCTGCTCGGCTCTCGACACTCCCTGGCCGCCGCGCTCAAGGGTCAGCATCCGCTCTTCCCGAGCCTTATAGATCAGATTCTTCTTCTCTTCGGCACGCGGAATGTCGCTATAGAGGGTCTGTCCGGTCTCTCCCGCCGATTCGATCATCACATCGCCGCTTCCCACCATCCGTTCGAACACGGACTGATTGAAGGAGACGGTGTTGATCATCTCGAGCGGAATCTCTTTGCCCGCCTTGCTGATGAAGCCACTGCGCTGGATGACCCGCTCGTTGGTGATGACATGGTTGGTCGTCATCCAATCGACCAATTTGCGGATCGTCACAACGAACCACAAAACCGCTACCGCGATTGGGCCCCAAAAGGACCAGGGAGCAAGGGTGAACACGGGCAGCACGACGACCAGCGCGATGGCGAGCAGAGTAAGACCGAGGGGACCGAGGATGGCGGTCCAATGGGGTTTGAACTCGGATACCACCTCTTCGCCTGGACTGAGCAGCTTTTTCGGGTAGGCCACGCAGCGACGTTAGCAATCGGCTTTCTTCCCCCGAGAGAGCGAAAACAAAACAGCCGGTCGCGAAACTTTGATAGGCCTCCGGCTTGACGTCCCGACTTTCCGTCGCGTAAGTTGGCGAAGTCGGTTGGAGGTGACTCCAGCAGACCCAAGTCAGCCGAGAGGCGGGACGGGAGTCGGGCGAAGAACGAGCTTTGTCTCGGAGTTCAAACGACAGAGGACCCCGAGAGGGTACGAGCTTGTCTCGCAGCTCTCTCGGGGTTTTCTCATTCATCGTCTTGGGTGGTAGGGAGGCGGCGGTCGGTGATCTCCGTCGCCTGGTGGACCTGTGCGCGGTGGGAGCGCCGGCGGCAGCGTCCGCTCTGACTCTTCGCCCCGGGACTTCCTGCGGTGGACCAGGGTGTGGTGATAGCGGCACAACAGGATCAGGTTCCAAATGGCGGTGGGGCCGCCATCGGCCCAATGGAACAGGTGGTGGATGTCACACCAACGGGCGGGACGGTCACAGCCCGGGTGCTGGCAATGCCGGTCACGGGCGATCACCGCCCGGGCCAGGGCGGGGGGAACGGTGCGGGTCGAGCGGCCGACGTCGAGTGGTTGGCCGTCGGCTCCGAACACCACCCGGGAGAGGGCACAGTCACAGGCGTAGCGGCGGACCTGTTCGGGGGTAAGCACCGCGCCCCCGACGGTCTCGTGGGTGCCGCCGCCGTGGCCGCAGAGGGCGGCGAGATCGGTGAGGACCAGGACCTGGGGTTTCTCCTTGCCAGGGGCCACCCCGGAGTCGAGCACCCCGGGCTAGATCGACGAGGGCATCGGCCCGGCGTTGGCCAGGGGTGCGCTCCTCACCTTCTCGGCGGGGTGGGGTGAGGGCGGAAAGGGCGGTCAGCACCACCTCCCCGGCAGCGGGGTCGAGGAGGAAGTCCCCCTTCATCATCCCTTCGAAGGTTTGGGAGAGTGAGAAGTAGCGGCGGTTCTCGAGCTCGGCGGCGCCGGCTTCGGTGCCGGGCCCGTCGGCGGCTGACTGCCAGTAGTCGAGCAGGCGCCGGGTCTGGGCCACCGAGAGCTCGGAGAGGGCGTTGACCAGGGAGACCTCGTCTCCGGCCAGGTCAGGGTCGAGCCGTTCCGGGAGCGAAGCCACCAGTCGCAATTGATCCAACCCGATCTCCCCGGCGGAAAAGGCCTTCTCGCAGTATTGAAGCGCCGGCAGCCGCTGGCTGAGGCTCACCGCCCGTTGCGCCCGACCCGCCGCCATCTTGCAGCGGTGCTTGAGAAAGGCGGTAGTGGAGCTATGACCCTCCAAGTGCCGACCCTCGGCGTGGTCAAAGGCTCCCACCCGCCGGGTCCATTCCAGCTCCAGCCTGTCGAGGCGGGCACGAAGGGCGACCAGGGTGGTGGCCAGCTGCTCGGGGCTCGAGGCGGAGAGATCCTCGGCCCGGAGCCGCTCGAGCATCGCATCGAGTTCCTGATAAGCACCCACCAACTTCACCTCCAAACCAGGTGACCAGTCGGGGTGCTGGCCGCGTTGACCCCATCACTATATCGAACAGGTGTTCGCTTGTCAAGTCCCTTTACGGGAAATCTTGTCGGGTCCTGCGCGCAGAGCCGTTCGTTGCTGGCCAGGGTCTCTTGCCGTTGACAACCGACTCTGGCGTCTACAACCTCGACGCCCAATCTGGCTCGCTCGAGTTGTTGTCGAGCACGCCTTTCATTGGCGATGATGTCATCCTCGCCGCTGGCGACGTCACCTACCTCCTGGGAGGCTCGATCCTGACTGAGGCATCTTTGATCAATCTGACTGACGGGGACGAGGTTGATGTCGCCGGTCTGCCGGGTCGAGTGGGGACAGAGTATGCCGCCGGTCTCTCCGACGGAATTGCGGTTTTGGTGACCTTTGAAGAAGCCCAGTTCGTCGACGGTTCCGGCCAGGTCAACCGAGTCCGGGCCGTCGACCTGCTGACAGGAGCGAGCCTCTGGACGTGGGACATGCTTCCCCGCCCACTCCCCGAGGCGTTCGCTTCCGAGTCACTGAGGCCGTGGGGTTTGCGGACAAATCCCTCCCGCGATCGAGTCTTGCTGCAGGTAGGCGGAGACGAGTCGACCGCGTCCTTGGTGGCGGTGATCGACGAGCGGGGGTTGATCTTGTTGGAGCCAGTGTTTACCCAACCGGATGGCGATCCGCCTTTCGTCATGACCGATGACCGGTCGGTCCCGCCTTTCACCGCGGCCAATGCCGGATGGTTCGACGACGATCACTGGCTGTACGACGATGCCCAAGAGCTCTATCTGGTCAACGCCGACAGCCTCGAACCGACGCCGCTCGCCGCCGATCGGGTCGACCTCCCGGGGCAATTGGTCGCGGTGGGGGACGGCGAGCATGTGCTCACCCTGGACAAGGGCCGGATCACGCTGGCCAGTGTCCTTGAGGCCACCAATCAAACGGTGCTGGCCGAAGGTTGCACCTTCCTACGGACCGAACAATTTGCTCCCAGCGTTCAGATACTCGAGAGCCTCGGGCCTTAAATTCCAAATCTGTCATTTGCTCGCCGTAATCTCTCGGGAATGACCTTGGAGACGTTGTCGCCCAGTCGAGCCGGTGATTTCAAGACCTGTCCGCAGCTGTTCCGGTTTCGGGCCATCGACCATCTCCCCGAGCCCACCACTCCGCAGCAAGCCAGGGGGACAACTTCGCATCTGGCTCTGCAACGGTTCTACGAGCTGGAGCGAGCCGACCGGTCCCCAAACCGCCTCTATGACCTTTTTCGCCAGGCGTGGGGAGAGATCCGCAACGAGGAGGAGTTCACCGACCTTTTTGCCAGCCCTGACGAGGAGCGCCAATGGGGAATCGACTCGTTGGAGCTGCTGGCCAACTACTTCCAACTCGAAGACCCCAACTCCTTCGACCCCCTAGAACGCGAGCTCGACCTGCTCGAACCAATTGGCGAGGGAATGATGATTCGGGGCATCCTCGACCGAGTCGACCGGCGTCCTGACGGCCGGATCGTCATCACCGACTACAAAACCGGGACCGCGCCGCCCGAGACCTATTCAATCCCCGCCTTCTTCGCTCTCAAGATCTATGCGTTGCTCATCCGACGCCATCTCGGCGAGACCCCGGTCGAAGTACGGCTGCTCTATCTCAACGGTCCCACGATGTATCGGTTCCCGGTCGATGATCGTCAGCTCGACGCCATGGAGCGCCAGCTCAACGCCTTATGGTCGGCGATCAACCGGGCCATCGAACGTGATCACTTTCCCCCGCGAACCGGACCGTTGTGCAACTGGTGCTCGTTCCGGCCTCAGTGCCCTGCTTGGCAGAATCTGGAAGCTCTCGCCGATTAGGTAGGGCTCAAGACCCTAAAGCAATTCCGCCAAAGCGCCGATAACCCTTCCTCGGATAGGGATGCACCGGGTCCGAGCCCGGTAGGACCTCGGGAGGGTCGAGTGAAGCGAGCGATTTTGCTGGGCATCACCACGGTGATGTGGGTAGCTGCAAGCCAGGTCATCAGCGGTGCCACCGCACCACCACGAGTCGTCGACCTCAGTGTCAACGATCTCGACGCGGAACGAAATTTCGAGTTGCAGAACCTCAACGCAGATGGCATCGGAGTAATGATCGAAGGCGCCTTGGACGAGTCCTTCGAAGCCTTCCTCAACCGGGTGGGACGATCCCCGGCTTCGACTTTCTCGGTCGAGGAGATCCCCCTGCCAGCCGCTCCGGCAACGACTTCTGCGGCAACGACCACCACCACCGGTCCAACCGCAACCAATCCATCGACCACAGTCACCGCCCGTCCTGTGGCGACGACGGCGCCGCCGGCAACCACCTCCGCCCCGGCAACTACCGCGCCACCCACGACGGCTCCGCCTCCCATCACCACCGCCCCGCCTGCCACCACAATCCCCGCGGGAAATTTCGACGGCGGGGCCGAGGCAGACTTCCTCGGTCGAATCAACGGGCTGCGAGGCTCGGTTGGGGTTGGGGCGCTCACGTCTAATGCGGAGCTGAACAATTACGCTCGCTGGTGGGCCAAGGAGATGGCGGACTCTGACAACTTTGCCCACTCCAACATCGGCTCGTTGCTCAACCCCTGGACCATCGTCGGCGAGAACATCGCCTACGGGGGCAGTGTGTCGGCCATGTTCACGGGCTTGGCCAACAGCTCCGGCCACTACAACAACATGGTCGAATCCCGGTACACCTCGGTCGGAGTTGGCGTCTACGTAGACTCAAGCGGCCGTCTCTGGACCTGTCACGTCTTCGCCGGCTAACGATCGGTTCTTGTCACACCGAGCCGATAGGTTCGGCTGTATGGAAATCAATCAAGCCCTCGACATCATTGCCAGCGCTGGTCTCGTCTTTGAGGTTGTATACGCGGGTGACCGAACCCACTGTCCGCTCTGCCTCCGGCGGGAGACCCAGCAGGCCGCATGACCGCTGATCTCAGGATCGGTCCGTCCGACTGGGATGCAGCGATTACCCATACCGATGGGCCTCAGATCGTGGTGGCCGGACCGGGCACCGGGAAGACCGAGTTCCTGGTTCGCAGGGCGGTCTACCTCATTCAGGCCAATCGGGCCCTGTCCGGTGAGGTCCTGTTGCTCTCCTTCTCACGACGAACCGCGGCCGACCTCACCCGTCGGGCCAGCCGCACCGGCTTGCCGATCCCCGGCATCGCGACCTTTCACGCGTTCTGCCGCCGGCTGCTCGAGACCTATGCCACCAAGGGCGTTGAACCGGTGCCGGCTCTCCTCACCGGACTCGAGCAGGTCGGCCTGGTACACGAGCTGCTGACCACCGAGGATCCGGCGAAATGGCCGGTCCCCCTCCGGGCATTGCTCGCCTCGCCGACGTTGGCCGACGAAGTCGCCGACTTTCTCCTGCGGTGCCAGGAGCGCCTAATCGACGAATCCCGCTTGCGAACGCTCGCATCGCAACGGCCTCGGTGGGCAGCCCTCCCCAACTTCATGACCCGCTATCAGGCCGAGCTCGACGCTCGCCGGCGACTTGATTACGCCGCTCTCCTCTCGCGGGCGACCACTCTGTTAGAAAGCGACGACGTCCGCCGGCAGGTTTCCCGGCAGTTCCCCTACGTGCTCGTCGACGAGTACCAAGACACATCGCCGGCCCAAGCCCGGCTGCTCGAGCTGCTGACCGCAGACCATCGCAACCTGACAGTCACCGGTGACCCCTACCAATCGATTTACTCGTTTCGCGGGGCCGAGCTCGGCAACGTCGCCGAGTTCCCCGAGCGCTTCCGCGATCTCTCTGGCGGGCAGGGACAGCGAATCATCCTCACGACCAGCTTTCGCGTGCCGGCGGCGATCCTCGCCGGGGCAGGGCGAGTAGTTGCCGGTGGTGACCTTCCTGGCGAGGCGGGACAGGTGACTCCCGCGCCTCACACCGGGCGGGTCGAGGCTCACGTCTTTGACCAAGCCAGCGGTGAAGCTGATTGGATCGCATCGGAAGCCGAACGGATCCATCTCGAAGAACGTATCCCCTACCGACGGCTTGGAGTGCTCGTCCGCTCGAGCCGACACCTGCTGCCGGAGCTCTCACGTGCCCTCGACCGGCGCTCGATCCCCCATCGCCGGCCCGATCGCCGGTTGACCGACCATCCCGCGGTCAAGGTGATCTTCGACCTGGCCAAAGCGGCTTGGGCCGACGAGCTCGCCAAGGATCCGAACAACGGACCTGGACTAGTCGACGAGGCCGACCGCGCGATGCGTCGACTCCTGCTCGGACCACTTCTCCAGCTTTCGCTCGGACAGGAAAGGGAGCTCTTGCGTATCCGTCGCCGCACCCACCGGCCGTGGAGCTCGATCCTCGCCGAGGCAAGCGTGGGCTCGTCCCAACTTCACTCGCTATTGGCCGAGACCGGTTGGTGTCTGAAGGTGCCGGCAATAAAGGGTTTCTGGGAAGCCTGGACAACCGTTCCCGAGTTCCTTCGGTATGTGAGCGACCCGGGCTGTCGCGAAGATCGCCAAGCGTTGAGCGACTTTGCCCAAACCCTCGATCAACAGGCTGAACGAGATGCCGGAGTCGACTTGATTGCCTACGAACGGTTGGCAAGCCAGGATGACTTCGAGGCGGTGCCTTTGCTGAGCCTCCAGCCAAGTCGCGGCGACCAGCTCATCCTCACCACCCTCCACCAGGCGAAGGGCATCGAATTCGAAGTTGTCTTCATCGCCGACTCCGCCGAAGGAGTGTTTCCGAACCTGGCCCGGAGCCGGGCATTGTTGCGCCCCGAACAGCTCGCTGTCGGCACCGATCCCGAAGCCCTTCATCGATTTCGGTTGCAAGAAGAGATGCGTCTCGCGTACACCGCGATGACCCGCGCCAAAGCCAGGGTGATCTGGACCGCAACGGCCGCCGCGATCGACGAAGGCGAACGGCGCCCGAGCCGGTTTTTGTTGGCGGCCGTCGGCGCCGCGTCATTCAACGAGATCGGTCCCCCGGCTGAGACGCGCCCCCCGGTCACGCCCAACGAGGCGCAGGCCCACCTGCGCCTCACCATCTCTGATCCGGCGTTACCCGCCGTCGATCGCCTCGCCGCGCTGGCGGTCCTTGTTGAAACCGAATCCGATCCGCAACGTCTGGCCGGTATCTCAGAACCCGGGCCCGACCACGGCGTCATCACTACCCCCTTGCGGATGAGCCCGACCAGCGCCCAGGCTTACGACACTTGCCCTCGCCGATATGTCCTCGAAAACCATCTCGACGCCACCGATGGATCTTCGGTGTATGCCCAATACGGGGGTCTCGTTCACCTAGCGCTGGAGCACACCGAGAAGGACGCGATCGCGGCCGGGCTTCCTCATGGCACCACCGAATCCGCTGTGTCGCACCTCGGCCAGATCTGGGAAGCACATGCCGACTTTGGCTCGCCGGTCCTGAACCATGCTTGGAAACGAAAAGCGCAAAAGCTCCTTACCCAGATGTATGAGAACTGGCCCGGCAAAGATGCGATCGGACTGCGAGCGGAGTGCAAGGTGAGCACCGACATCGGCAATGTTGTCTGGACCGGACGGGTCGACCGAATCGAAACGCAGTCGTCGGGCCACCTTCGAATCGTCGACTACAAGACGGGCACCGGAGCGCCGCCGCAGGCTGAGGCGGCCGAATCTCTCCAGTTGGGCTTCTACATGCTGGCTGTCCAAAACGACCCCGAGCTATCGCGCCTCGGCCTCGCTACCGAAGCCCAGCTCTGGTATCCGGAACGCGACATGGCGGTTCGGTCCTTCAACGCTAACAATCTGGCCAACGTCACTGTCAAGCTCGGTGAGGTCGCCGGTTCGATCTTGTCCGAAGACTGGGCGCCGAGACCAGGCAGCCATTGCGACCGTTGCACGGTTCGGCTTGTTTGCCCGGCCTGGCCGGAGGGCCGAGAAGGGTTTCGGCAATGAACCCGGTCCCCGAACAACTGGCGGTCGTCGAATATCCCTTGGCGCCGCTGCGAGTCGCCGCCGGCGCCGGGACTGGCAAGACCGCCACGATCGCAATGCGAATCGTTCGGCTCGTCACCGAGCTCGGGATCGAACCTGAATCGATCCTCGGCATCACTTTCACCAACAAGGCAGCCGCCGAGCTCGCCGACCGCATCCGGGCCGCGTTGGGAACTCGAGTTGAGGGCGGACGAGAAATCGAGGTTCATACCTATCACGGCTTTGCCCATCAGATCTTGCGGGAATATGGAGCGCTGGTTGGAGTCGAGCGGGCCACCCAAGTCATCACCCCGACGTTCTCCCGCCAGCTCATCGAGGTCGTGATGGCCGGAGTCGATCTGCCTTCGCTCAATCCCGCCAACCGCGCGAATGTCGACGACATCCGCTCGCTCGGCTCTGCCCTCGGCGACAATCTGCTCGTGCCGGGCGACATCGCGGTGCCGGACCCCGCTCCGCACAAGGCGTGGGAAAGCCGCACGTCGCTGTTGAAGGCGCTGCGCGCCTATCAACACGAGAAGACTCGCCGCGGGGTCGTCGACTATGCCGACCTGATCCTCGCCGCGCACCGGCTGGTCGAGAGCTATCCGGAGGTCGCCGGTGAGATTCGATCTCGGTACCAGGCGGTCATGCTCGACGAGTACCAGGACACCAACCCCGCCCAGCGGGAGCTATTGCGCAAACTTTTCGGGAACGGATTCCCAATCACCGCCGTCGGCGACGTCGATCAGACGATCTACGAATGGCGCGGGGCATCGTCACACAACTTCATCCACTTCCCCAGCCACTTTCGAACGACCGCGGGCGAGGAGGCGGCGAGCCTGCCCTTGACCCTCAACCGTCGCTCCCTGCCCGTGGTGCTCGAAGTCGCCAACGCTGTCCGATTCCGGACCGGGTCTGATCAGCAACTGCTCCGCCCCCTCGATGCCAGCATCGGCGGTGAGGTTGCGGTGTCGTGGCACGCGGACGCGGTTCTCGAGGCACAGGAAATCGCCCGCAAGATCGAGGAGCTTTCCACCCAATATCAGTGGAAACAGATGGCGGTCCTGTTCCGGAAGAACAAGGACATGACCCTCGTCCATGACGCGTTGCGAGCCGCCGGGATTCCGGTTGAGGTGGCCAATTTGGGAGGCCTCCTGGCCGTGCCCGAGGTTGCCGATCTTCACGCCTGGCTGCGCCTGCTCCATGACCCCGAAGATACGCCGGCACTGTTCCGAATTCTGTTCGGCGCCCGCTACCGATTAGGCATGGGCGACCTGGTGCACCTGACCCGGTGGGCCAAGACCCAGAACCGTTCCCAGATCGCCGATGAGGACGTCGAGCTCCCGCTCAACACTCTCCTCGAAGCCACCGACCACGTCGATGAGTTGGCCGATCTACGACCGCCGGCCCGGGCCGCGCTCGGCACCTTCCGCGAGGAGTACCGGCGGTTGCTCGTCGACGCCCAGGGAGTCTCGTTGGTGGAGCTTTGCCGGCGAGTCCTCGATGCCACGGGTGCCTGGAATGACCTCGCGGCGATGCCAGCTTCGTCACAGCTCAGCGCTCGCCTCAATCTCTACCGCTTCCTCGATCTGGCCGAAGATTGGAGCCCTTTGGAAGGGGCGCCATCGCTTCAGGCATTTCTTTCTCATCTCGGGGCAATGGCCGAAGAGAAAGCCGAGGAGCTCGACACGGCGCGCCTGTCGGGCGAGGACGCGGTCACGCTCGTCACGGTCCATCGGGCAAAGGGTCTCGAGTGGGATGTCGTGTTTCTGCCGGCGGTCTACCAAAAGAACTTTCCCGCCGGCTCGATGGGTTTTGACAATCCGTTCACCAAAGGCCGAGTCTTGCCCTACGAGTACCGGCTCGATCGGGAGTGGCTCCCGGCCATCGACTCCCAGTTGTCCGATGACGAGAACAACGACCTCCTCCGAGAACAGCACGAACGGCAGGAATGGAGGATTGCGTACGTGGCAACCACCCGCGCCAAGGAGCGATTATTCGTCTCCGGGGCCTCCTGGTACGGGCGCACCGAGACCAACCGGAGACCGTCGCAACCGAGTGAGCTTTGGGAGGTCATCGCCAACCACCCCGCCACCAGAGTTGACTCGCGTCCACCTCCGCGCCATCCGCCGCAGCCGACCGTGCTTCGCTTCGAGCACGAAGGTCCGGCGCCAGATCCATTGTTCGCGGACGGCTGGGAAGCCGCGGTGAGGGCGGAGATCGAAAGTCCGGGAACTGCCGAAGAAACGGCTATGGACCACGAGCTGTTCGGCGTGCGCAAACAAGCGTTCCAACAAATGCTCTTCGACCTGCCCGCGCCGCTCGACCCGCTGGCCGACGAGACCCCAACCTCCTCGGTCACCGGGTTGGTCACATTTGCCTCCTGCCCGCTGCGTTATCACTGGAGCGAGGTCGATCGCCTCCCGCGCATCTCGTCAGCCGCGGCTCGGCGTGGATCACTCGTCCATCGGGCGATCGAGCTCCACAACCGCGGCCAGGTGCCGCTCGAGGACTTGGAGACTTCAGACACCGACCCTCTCGATGCGTACGAGGGAACGTCGAGCTGGAACGGATTCCAAAAGAGCCGATTCGCAGAGGTTGGCCCGGCGATGATCGAGCAGCCGTTCTCAATGCGTTGGGACGGCCTCGATATCCGCGGTCGCATCGACGCGATTTACGGAGATGACGATTGGGAGATTGTCGACTTCAAGACCGGATCGGAAAGCCCTGATCCGACGGTGCGAGCGGCGAGTCTCGTCCAGCTCCAAGCGTATGCCATCGCCGCTTCTGAGGGGCACCTCGGACGGCATCCAACCGGAACCATCGCGGTCACGTTTGCTTACCTCGGAGCGAACGGAAGCGAAGTCACCTATCAAGCCGACGGCGAATGGCTGGCGGCGGCGCTCGAGCGAATCGACGAGATCGTGAGCGGGATCAATCGCGGCGCCAACCAGCCGACCCCGTCGCTGGCCTGTCACGGGTGCGACTTCCTTCATGTCTGCCCCACCGGCCAGCGGTATGTCGGCGGCTAGACCAGCCGGCCCGATCTCGTTTCGAGCAGGATCGTGACCGGTCCATCGTTGACCGAACGGACTGCCATTCGCGCCCCAAACCTTCCGCGCGCCACGACCACCCCGTCTTGCTCAACCCGTATCGCGACAGCTTCGACCAACGGCTCGGCTTCCTCGCCCGCCGCCGCGGCGGTGAACGACGGCCGGCGTCCTTTGACTGCGTCGCCGTAGAGCGTGAACTGGCTGACGACCAAAACCGAGCCGCCAACGTCTTTGACCGAAAGGTTCATGTGGCCGGCGTCGTCGGCAAAAACCCGCAGCCCGGCGATCTTGGCGGCGATTGCCTGGGCGTCGGCCTCACGGTCGGATCGTGCCACTCCGACAAGCACCAACAGGCCAGCATCGATCGCCCCAACTGTCTCCTCATCGACCTCAACCGAGGCTTTGGCTACCCGTTGTACAACCGCCTTCATCACTCCCCTTCTCGCGCATCAAACGCAGGCTATAGCCTGCGTTTGATGCACCAGAAGCGAGTTGTCTTGGCCGATGCTTCCAGCCAGGTCGAGGGCCGACTGCTAAGGGAGTGGGTCGCGGATAACACGCCGGCGGGGACCGAGATCATCCGTCTGGCCCCCTCGCGCCGTCGCAAGGCGCGACGGAGCACGGAAGCACAGATTGAAGAACGGGCAGGACGGGGCGATGACCCTTTCTTCCTCCCGGTGAGGGTGGTGTGGTCGCCGTCGGCGCGATCGGGTGACCGCCGCGTCTCCTGGTGGGACGTGCTCAAGCTCGGCGACCCGCGTGATCCCGATGCGTTGCGGCAGCGGGTGATCCTGGCCCGGTGGCCTGATCGGGTCGCGGTAGTCAGTGGAGAGGGGGCAACGGCGGAACAACTCCTGGCCGATCGCGCCGCGTCGTCGAGCCCAATGTTCATCACGAGGCGGGCGTGGCGAGCGCTCGATCGGGCCGAGCGAGCCTTGCGGGGGGATAGGTACAAGGTGCCGAAGTTCCTCCACGAAGAAATGGCCACGAGCCCCGAGTTCTTGGCTGGAGCCAAACGGTACGGAGCAGAACGAGGACTCAGCCCTCACACGGCCGAGGCTCGCGCTCGTCACTACTTGCGCGAGATCGCGGCTTCGCACAGCCCGTTTGTCATCGACCTCGTCGCCAATGTGATCCATTGGATGATCAAGCAGGGCTATGGAGCTGTTCTCTATGACCGGCAACGAGTCGCCGAGCTGAACGCGATCGGACGCGAGCTTCCCCTGGTCTTTTTGCCCGCCCATCGATCGAACCTCGATCGTCTTTCGCTCCAGTTTCTGAAATGGGAGAACGATCTCCCGCCCAACCACACCGCCGGCGGAATCAACATGAACTTCTTCCCGGTCGGCCCACTGGTCCGCAGAACCGGCGTGTTCTTCATCCGCCGCAGCTTCAAAGGCAACGACCTCTACCGGTTCGTCCTCAAGTCGTACATCGACTACCTCGTCGAGAATCGCTTTCCTCTCGAGTGGTACATGGAGGGCGGCAGGTCACGGTCGGGAAAGCTGCTCCCGCCCAAGTACGGCCTGCTCTCTTATGTCGTCGACTCGTGGAAGTCCGAGAAAAGCGAAGACGTGATGTTGGTCCCGGTCTCGATCGTCTACGACCAGATCCAGGATCTCGGCTCGTATACCGACGAGGCGCAAGGAGGTTCCAAGGAAGGGGAGTCGTTTAGCTGGGCGCTCAAAATGATCGGCTCGCTCCGCCGACGCTACGGCGACATCCACATTCGTTTTGGCGAGCCCGTGTCAGTGGCGAAGACGATGAGCGTTGTCGACCCCGGCGATGACGCCAACGATTTGGCCAAGCTCGGTTTGGAGGTGATGCACCGGGTGGCCGCGGTCACGCCGATAACCCCGGCCGCCGTAGTCTCGATCGGCCTGCTCCAAAACAAGGGACAAGCGCGATCCCTTTCCGAACTCCTAGCGGCTTGTCGATCGATCGTCGACTTGATAGCCGAGCTCAAATTGCCTACCACTGAAAAGCTCATCCTCGAAAATGAGGCGGCGGTTGGCCGAGTGCTGCGGCTCCTCGCAGAGCACGGCAACGTTTCTTCCCACGCTGGCCCCGAGCATCTCTTCTATTTGAACCCCAACCAGGCGCTGCGCGCCGGCTACTACCGCAACCTGGTCGCCCATCACTTCTTGGCGAGGGCCATCCTCGAGATGGCCCTCGAGGATCAGGTCGGAAAGTTGAGTGAAACCCGACTTTGGCGCCGGGTCGGCGAGCTGCGCGACCTGTTGAAGTTTGAGTTCTTCTTCCCCGAGAAGGACGAGTTCCGCAACGAGATCGCCCTCGACCTCGATTCGATCGACCCCGATTGGCGGGAGTCCAAACCGAAGGCCCTTCTCAAGATGCTCGACCCGAAGACGGCGCCGTGGGTCATTCGACCGTTTCTCCAGTCGTACCTGGTGGTGGCTGACGAGCTGGCCACCGGACCGGGTGCATTGAAGGACGAGTCGGCCTTTCTCAAGGCTTGCCTGAGTCGGGGCGAGTCCTACCGGCTCCGTGGGCTGATCGAAGCGGACGGGGTGTCGACGATCATCTTCCGCCAGGCGCTGGGCCTCGCCCAAAATCGTGAACTCCTTGGCGAAGATGCCATCGCCGGGAGACAGGCTCTCGCCGCCGAGGTGCGCCGAGCGCTCAGGGTCGAGTGATCGCAACTCGCAAGCGCCAAGAAGCAAAGAGGATCAGCACCAAGGCGTAGGCGGCCAGCACACCCAGCTCGGGGGCGATGTCGATGATGTTGCCCTGGTCCCTGATCTTGGCAAAGGCATCTGAGGCCCAGGCATGGGGAGTGAAGTGAGCGACCCGCTGCAAGGTCGGTGAGAACAGTTGCAGTGGCAGCATCGCCCCGCCCAAGGCGGCCATCCCCAGCCCCACCATGATTCCAACCCCGCCGGCTTGCTCGGCGTTGCGGAAAAGGGTGCCGATCACCATCGCCGCGCCGGCTCCTACCGCCGAAAACACCAGGACAATCGCAATGGCGGCAACCGGGTCGCCCCAATCGACACCGAAGATGAGCAGCGCGCCGATCATGATGTAGATCCCCTGCAGCGCCACCACCGCGAACCGGCCCAATGCCTCCCCGCCGATGATCGTGGTCACCGAAGTAGGAGTCGAAAGCATGCGTCGGGAGAGACCGAGCTGACGCGTCTGGATGAGGACCGCGCCTCCCGAAAGGGCAGTGATGAACATGAAGAGGATCAGTTGGCTCGACGCTCCGAGATCGAATCGTCCGAGACTGGCCGGGAAAAGCGACTCGCCCACGGTCTCCTCGGTGACCTCCGTGGCCGGGATTCCGTTCTCCACCTGTTGGGCGAGGGCGACGCTCGTCGGGAAGTCGCCGAGGCCTTGGACACTGACAAAGGCGGCGGCGTTCGCAGCCAAGAGGCTGCGTTGGACGACCTCACCGACCACCGGCGCCAGGGCAGCGCCCGTGCCTCCGGGGCGAGCAATGAAGCCAAGCTCGGCGGGTTGACCTGCGGCCAGGCTTTGGTCGAGTCCTGCCGGAATGCTGAGGGCGGCGTCGAGGTTCCCGCGCTCCACCTGGTCGACCAGCTCGGCCTCCGTCCGCAGCGGCACGACTTCGAGGCCGGGCTCGGCCTCGAGGGCGTCAACGATCTCGGTCGCAGTCGTGCCTTCCTCGGTGGCGAGAACCCCGACCTGGGGGAGGAATTCGCCGCCGAATTGGAGCCCGATGAGGAGGATCAACGCCAACGGGAAGATGAAAACGAAGAAGTAAGTCGAGCGGTCCCGGAACAGACGCTTGAGGTTCACCCAGGCGATGGTGAAAGCCTTCATCTCGACACCTGCTTTCTGATTACGAAGGCCGCGACGAGGGCAGTGACTGCGGCGATCACGAAGAGCCAACCCGCGGCGGGAAGCGCGGCGCCCACCCCGCCGCCGCTGGCCAAGTCGGAGAGGCCGCGGTTGAACCAATAATGAGGGGTCAATGCGGTCAACCGCGCGAGGATGCCGCCGTCCTGTCCGATTGGGAAGAAGGCGCCTCCCAGCAGACCCAGCACGGTCCCGACGATCCCCTGGATGTTTCCGGCTTGCTCGGCAGTTTTGGCGAAGCCGCTCGTGACGGCGGCAATACCAACCGCAGCGAGCACGCCCACGACAACCAAGAGCGCCACTCCGAGCGGGTCACCCCATTTGGCGTCCATCAGCAAGATCCCGGCGATGATCAGCACGACTAGCGAGACGATGCCGAGCACGACCGAGACGGCGGCTTTGGCTCCGAGGATCGAGGCCGGTCGCGTTGGAGTCGACAGCATCCGATCGAGCGTGCCCCCGTTACGTTCCTCGAGCAGGCTCAAGAATCCGGCCTGGGCAGTGAAGAGGAGGAAGAACATTGCCATTCCGGCAACCGTCTGCGTATTGAGATCGAGCTGACGGATCTCGGCTTCGATCTCGCCCAGGGAGACGAGCGACTGACCGGAGTTGGCCAGCGCAGCCGGTACCACGGTGGCGGGGTCGCCACCAGCCGCGATGGCCGAGGCAATGCTGACCTGGGTCTGTCGTAGCGAATGGGCGTAACCGCGGGCGATCCCGGCCGCGATGTCGCCGGTGATTCCCGCGTCGATCCCGGAGATCACGCCGATCGTCCCAATGCGGCCCGTGGCCAACCCCGAATCGAAGTCGTCCGGCACCACGAAGACTGCGTGGAGCTCCCCCTCCTCGATCGCGGTCTCGGCTTCGGACTTGGAACCGAGCTCTTGCCACGACGCTCCAACCTGTTGGGCGATGTTCGCCAACACTTGGGCACTGTCGACGCTTTCCGTCTCCACGATCCCGAGCTGGGGCTCGGCCACGTCGGAGAACGCCGAACCGAAGACGGTGTTGAAGATGAAGGCCAGCGCCAGCGGGGCCAGGAGCCCGATGATGAAGAACGACTTATCCCTGATTCGGAGCCGCAGATCCTTAGCGGTGATGAGAAGGAAGTTCCTCATACGTCTCGCAGAGCCTTTCCGGTCAAGTGCAGAAAGACCGCTTCGAGGTCGGGCTCTTCGATCGTCACCCCAGAAACCGAGATGCCGTTTTGGCTCAGCTCGCTGAGAATCACAGGCAGCAAACGGCCGGCTTCCACCACGAGCAGAGTGATTCCCTGATCGTCGGCGCCGGCTTCCTCGACTCCTTCGAGTCCACTGAGCCGGCGAGCAGCCTCTTGGAGTTGGCCACCAGCCGCGGCGATCGTGACTCGATCCTTCTGACCGACCAGATTCACCAGCTCGCGGCGGGTGCCTTCAGCTTTGATCCGGCCCTGGTCAATTATTCCCACGCGGTCGCAGAGACGCTCGGCCTCCTCCATGTAGTGGGTGGTGTACAGCACGGCCATGCCTTCCCCCGACAACGCTTCCACTGCTTCGAGGATCGCATTGCGCGATTGGGGATCGACTCCGACCGTCGGTTCATCGAGGATGAGCAACTCGGGACCGTGGAGCAATCCAATCCCGATGTTGAGCCGGCGCTTCATGCCGCCCGAGTACTCCTTGGTGAGGTCGTCGGCACGGTCGGTCAACCCGATCATCTCCAGCACTCGATTCGACCGCTCCTTGACCTCGTTGTTGTCCATGCCGTAAAGGCGGCCAAAGAAATGGAGGTTCTCCCGCGCCGTGAGATCCGGGTAAATCGCCAGGTCCTGGGGCACCAGACCCATCCTCCGCTTGGGTCCGATCGCTGAAGGCGAGATCGTCTCCCCACCGACTTCGACCTTGCCAGAGTCCGCTTCGAGCAGGCCGGCGATGATCGAGATCGTTGTCGTCTTGCCGGCGCCGTTGGGGCCCAACAAGCCATAGGTCTCACCCGGGGCGATCGAGAATCCGACGCCGTCGACCGCCACGAGGTCGCCAAAGCGCTTGGCCAGATCGTGGGCTTCCATCACATTTGCCATCTATTTCTCCTTGACTCCAACTCGATCGATCAACTCCTGCATTGCCCGCAGATGCTCGTTCAATGCCTTGCGTCCGCGCCGTGTCGCCTCGACGATCGTCCTCGGTTTCCGGCCTTCAAAGGTCTTCTTGATCGACACCAAACCCTGTTCCTCGAGCACCGACAGGTGACGGCTGAGGTTGCCGTCGGTGAGATCGAGCACCTTCTTCAGATATCCGAAGTCGACGAAATCGGCCTCGGCCAGCACTGCCAGAATCCCCAACCGATTCTTCTGGTGGATGACCTCATCGAGCGATCGGCTTGGATGGGTCATGACCTTCGTGCCCAAAGCCACAGCCCAAACGACGTAGCGGCGGTGATCAAGGTGAAGATCATCGCCAGCACCGGATAGAGCTGGAACGTGTCCTCAGTGGTGAGTCCGAGCAGCAGCGCCAGCAAGCTCAGCGCGGCAAACAGCGCCGCCGCCAACGGCTGGCGATCGATCCAGGAAAGCACGGCGAAGCCAACCCCCAACACCACCCAGACGGCCACCACGATCGCCTCGTCGGGCAGTACCAACGAGGCCACCATGTTGACGATCCCGATGCCGATGCCCGTAACCGCGTAGGGCCAGGACTTAGCGCCAACCCCGTCGTCGTTGACATCGCGGTAGGCGAGGTACATCCCCAAGTAGCCGAGCGGCACTCCGATCAGCCAGTACCAACCAGCCAAGTCGGAGAGAAAGCTCGAGAAAAAGGCCCCGAGGAAAACCACCGACCACACCGCGAGGTAACGCCATGATTCCCGGCGTACATCAAGCTTCGTCTTTCGCTGGATGCGGGCGAGCTCCTCGAGCAGCTCCGACGAAGGGGTGAGCGGTTCTTCCATGACAAAGTACTTTACGGTACAAAGTACTTTGCTGTCAAGGCCTCAATCGCGAATCGATACCAACTGTTGGTGGGTTGGTTCCGAACAACAAAACCACGACTCCGTCAGGCGTAAACGCTGGCGAGCCGGCACCGATGGGAATGGCCTCGTCATCACGTTCTCCCAGATCGTTTGCATAGTTGCGAGTGGCGGCTGACCGATCCCTGCCTCGGCCAGCGCCGCGACTCGCGCTTGCATCTGCTCAACTTCTGGGTAGGGCGAGACCCACTTATAGGAGAGGCGCGAAGCGTCGTACTCCCCCATCTCGGGACGGTCCGCGAGCAGCGAGCCATACGGCACCAGCAGCCGGATTGAGAGCTGCACGGGGTCGACGGAATCGAGCAAGTCTTGTTCGGCGAGGAACGTGAGCATCCGGGCAAAGTCTTCTGGCTCGGTCCACGGAGTGAACGGGAGCCAGGAAGGGCGCAACTCGATCCCCGCCCGTTTCAGTATCGCAACCGCCTCCGCCATATCGGCGGCCGTGTGGCCCTTGTCGAGGATGGCGAGGATCCGATCGTTGGTCGTCTCAAACGCCGATACCACCATCACCACACCGACCGAGGCCATCTCCGGCCAGAGACCGCGGTGATCGCGGATGTGGGAGACCTTCACGGTGACGTCAAAGGTGAGGTCAGGATGCCTGAGGTGGCATGCTTTCAGAACGTCGAGCGAATAGCGGGGAGCGTTGAGAAAGTCCGGGTCGCCAAAGGTGATGTGCTCGGCGCCTGCCTCGACGAGCTGATCGATATCGACTTGGACCGTTTGCATCCCGGTGATCCGGTAGCGGCCGTCGTAGACCGCTGGAATCGGACAATGTCGACAACGGTGACGGCAGCCGTGGCTAGCTTCGACGTAACCGACCCGACGCTCACGCCCTCGGCCGACCAGTCGGGCGTAGGTGGACAACGGAGCGAGATCGGTCCGATCCGGCACCAGGAACTTCTGCTGGGAGACGTCGGCTCGAGCCCGCGGGGACAACGCGCCCGCCCACTCGATCAACGCCGGCTCGTACTCCCCCACCAGTTGCGATATCCCCAGCTCGCCACCTCCCATCCCGGCATAGAGCCCGTAGAAGGCGATGGGCACCACCGGATGGGTGGCACGGATACCTGCCGCCGACTCGATGGCGAGTCGCAACGCCGTGTGCATCGGCACGGAATAGGCGATGGCTTCGGGCCAGTTGGGGTCGATCGCCTCACCGTCGACGCTCAAATCGACCACCCAGACGTCATGTCCATGCTGGCGGAGCCGGGCCGCCGGGGAGGCCAGATGGAGCGGTTGGTGCCCGAGTTCGTACGTTGACACCAAAAGGATTCGCACCCGGCCAGGCTACTGTCGAGCAGGTGCATGGCACTTTTGTGCATATCCCCGCAGGGGTCGTCTTTGCCCGCGATCTCGGCGGCGAGGGCTCGCCCATTGTTTGCGTTCATGGGCTCGGCGGGTCGCATCTCAATTGGGTTCCGCCGGCGCCCCCTCTCGCCGCCCTTGGATCGGTTTCAGCGTTCGATCTGCCCGGTTTCGGCTACAGCCCCCCTTCACGTTCGTACTCCATGCAGCAGCATGCCCGGGTGACCATTGAGTATTTGGAGCACCTTGATGAGCCCGCCTTGCTCATCGGTAACTCGATGGGTGGGCTCGTCTCGATCCTCGTCGCCGCGCAACGGCCCGACCTGTTGACCGGCCTGGTGTTGCTGGCGCCCGCGGTCGCGCCGCGTTGGGGAGACCCCCGCATCGACCCGGTCGTGTCACGTCGGCTGCTGCTCCAAGGAATCCCCGGAGTGGGCATCCCGATGATCGAGAAATACTGGCGGTCGACCACCGCCCGCCAGCAGATCGCCGACACCCTCGCAGTCGTCTGCCATCACCCCGAACGCATTCCCGCCGAACTGCTCACTGAGAGCTTGGAGATGACCGAGATTCGCCGCCGCCAGCCATGGGCAATCGAGGCAATCGTGCGCTCGGGTCGATCGACCGGCTTCACCGTCGCTCGCCGGCAGGAGTTCCGCCAGGTCGTCGAACGAGTCACAACTCCCACGTTGCTCATCCAGGGTGAGTTCGACCGCGTAATCCCCGGTTCGGGAGTGGAACGGTTGGCTGAGTTGCGTCCCGACTGGACCCACGTTCTCATGAAAGATGTGGGCCACTGCCCCCAACTCGAAGCTCCTACGGAGTTCACCCGTTTTGTCGCCGAATGGCGGTCGACCGCGGGCTTGGCCGCAAATGCACCGGGGAAGCAACGATAAGCAAGCATTAGGCTCGATGCCGCATGACGGTCAACGATCCGGGTGAGGTCGCCCGCACCCTGCCGGACGACTTTCTCCATCAGCTTTACGATCCCGACCCCGAAGAGACCAAGGAGTGGCTCGAGTCCCTTGACGCGGTCAACAGCGCCCATGGTCCTGGCCGGGCGCGTTTTCTTTTGTCAAAGCTGATCGAACGCGCCCACTCGGTCAACATCGGCCTTCCTCCGGTCATCACCACCCCTTACATCAACTCGATCCCCGCCGAGGAAGAACCTGAATATCCCGGCGACGCCGACCTCGAACGACGGATCAGGCGGTTCATTCGTTGGAACGCAGCGGTGATGGTGATCAAGGCCAACCACCGGGAGAAAGGGATCGGCGGGCATCTCTCGACCTTTGCCTCCTCGGCCACGCTCTACGAGGTTGGTTTCAACCATTTCTTCCGAGGCAAGACGGGAGCCAACCCCGGCGACCACGTCTACTTCCAGGGACACGCCGCCACCGGCGTCTACGCCCGAGCTTTTCTCGAAGGTCGCATCGAGGAGAAGCATCTCGACAACTTCCGTTTCGAGCTCAACGGCGATGGCCTCTCGTCCTACCCCCACCCGCGGCTCATGCCGGAGTTCTGGGAGTACCCGACGGTGTCGATGGGCCTCGGTCCGATCAACTCGATCTATCACGCCCGTTTCAATCGCTATCTCCACAACCGCGCCCTCGACGACACGTCCGAGTCGAAGGTGTGGTGTTTCCTCGGTGACGGCGAATGCGACGAGCCGGAAACGCTCGGTTCGATCTCGCTCGCCAGCCGGGAGAAGCTCGACAATCTGATCTGGGTCATCAATTGCAACCTGCAGCGCCTCGATGGACCTGTGCGGGGCAACGGGAAGATCATCCAGGAGCTCGAATCGGTCTTTCGCGGCGCCGGTTGGAATGTCATCAAGGTGGTGTGGGGCAGCGGCTGGGATCCTTTGCTCGAGGCGGACCATGAGGGCGCACTCGTGCAGGTGATGAACGACACAGTCGACGGCGAGTATCAGCGTTACAAAGCAGAGAACGGCGCTTTCGTCCGCGAGCAGTTTTTCGGCAAGGACCCGCGGGCACTGGCATTGGTCGAGGACATGACCGACGAAGAGGTCTGGGCATTGCGGCGCGGTGGTCTCGACTACAAGAAGGTTTACTCGGCATACAAGCTGGCGACCGAGCTCACCGGCGCGCCGACGGTGATCCTCGCCAAGACCATCAAAGGGTGGACTCTCGGTCCAGATGTCGAAGGCCGCAACGCCACCCATCAGATCAAAGAGTTGACCAACGCCCAGCTCCGCGAATTGCGTGAGCGACTGTCGTTGCAGGGCGACATTTCGGAAGAGTCGCTGGCGGGCGATAAAGAGCCCTCATACCTCCGCTTCGCCGAGGGCTCGCCCGAGCTCGAATACCTGCACCAGCGCCGCAAGGTCCTCCATGGATATCTCCCCAGCCGTGATATCGAAACTAGGTCTCCGCTGCCGCTTCCCCCGCCAGAATCGTTCGCCGAGATCTATTCCGGCTCGGGCAAGGTCGAAGCCTCCACCACTACCGCGTTCACCCGCCTGATCCGCAACCTTGCCCGCACCGAGGGCTTCGGGCCGCGGCTGGTGCCGATCGTCCCCGACGAGGCTCGCACGTTCGGGATGGACTCGCTGTTCCGAGAGCTCAAGATTTACGCCAGCCAGGGCCAGCTCTATGAACCGGTCGACGCCAAGCTGCTCCTGTCCTACGCCGAATCCCAAGGCGGGCAGATTCTCGAGGAAGGGATCACCGAAGCCGGCTCAATCGCTTCGTGGATTGCGGCCGGCACCTCTTATGCGACAAGAGGAGTGCCGATGGTGCCCTTCTTCATTTTCTACTCGATGTTCGGGTTCCAACGGATCGGGGACCTCGCCTGGCTGGCTGGCGATGCTCGTGCGAAAGGTTTCCTGCTCGGGGCGACTGCCGGGCGGACCACACTCGCCGGCGAAGGTCTCCAACACCAGGACGGGCACAGCCTGATCCTCTCGGCCACCAACCCGGCCTGCGTGAGTTATGACCCCGCCTTCGCCTACGAGGTCGGCACGATCATCGAGCACGGCATCCACCGAATGTACGGGGAGAATCTTGAAGACGTTTTCTTCTATCTCACCCTCTACAACGAGAACTATTCGCAGCCGCCACGCCCGGAAGGGGTATCCGAGGGGATCGTCGATGGGCTCTACCGATTCAGTGCCGCCCCCGCCGGGATGGATCATCGGGCCACGATTCTCTTCTCCGGCACCGGCAACCTGGCCGCCCGCCGGGCACAGGTCGAGCTCGCCGATCACTACGGAGTCGGCGCCGAACTGTGGTCGGTCACTTCCTATCAACAACTGCGAGACGAGGCCAACAGCGCCGAGCGTTGGAATCGGCTTCATCCATCCGAGCAACCGCGGGTTCCCTTCGTCACATCGAGCCTGGAAACCACCGAGGGTCCGATAGTGGCGGTGACCGACTTCATGAAACTGGTACCCGACCAAGTTGGCCGGTTCGTCCCGCGCCGCTTTGTGATTCTCGGCACCGACGGCTTTGGTCGCTCCGACGGCCGGGCTGCCCTTCGCCACCATTTCGAGACCGACCTCGGCCATGTGGTGCTCGCGGTGCTGTCGGCGCTCACCATGGACCGCCAGATTGACCAATCGGCGGTCAAAGACGCCATCGACCGCTACGGCATCGACCCCGACGCCACCGACCCGCGCCTGTTGACCTAGGGGCCGTGGAGAGACTGCCGGTCATCCTCGTCGTCGACGACGATCCATTGGTGGTGGCCGCGGTCGTGCGCGATCTCGAAGCGAGATACCAGGCGGACTACCAGATCGTCGGCGCCGGGTCGGGAGCGGAAGGGCTGGCCGTTCTCAACGAGCTCTCCGCACGCGGCTCCCCCACCGCCCTTCTCATCGCCGATCAGCGAATGCCGGAGATGACCGGCGTCCAATTCCTCGAAGCCGCCCGCCGGCTCGATGAATCGGCGCGGCGGGTGCTTTTGACCGCCTACGCCGACACCGAAGCTGCGATTGCCGCCGTCAACCTCGCCGGGGCGAGCCACTACCTCCTCAAACCGTGGGAGCCGCCCGAGATCAGGCTCTATCCGGCGTTGGACGACGACCTCAGCACCTGGCGGGCCGGCTATCGGCCGGGATTCTCGGGGATCCGCGTCCTCGGTGACCGATTTGCTTCCGCCACCCATGACTTGAAGGACTTTCTCGCCCGCAACCAGATCCCCTACCAGGCGATCGATGCCGGCGGGCCGGAGGGAGGTGCGCTTCTGGCTGCGATCGGAGTCGATGCCGCGGACCTTCCAGTAGTCCTCTTTGAAGACCGTGAGCCGCTT
>Ga0136635_10000032_pt1 | contig 32306 bp, 28 predicted proteins | sample AntDrymeUQ852106_2_FD_105495 | JGI IMG/M metagenome (GOLD analysis project Ga0136635, IMG submission 105495) | Polar desert sand microbial communities from Dry Valleys, Antarctica - metaG UQ85 (21.06) | ecosystem: Environmental > Terrestrial > Soil > Desert | place: Antarctica: Dry Valley... | reverse complement strand
GGGGGAGAAACTCCCGGCTTCGCCGGCCCTCCCCCCTCCGGGGGGAGAAACTCCCGGCTTCGCCGGCCCTCCCCCCTCCGGGGGGAGAAACTCCCGGCTTCGCCGGCCCTCCCCCCTCCGGGGAGCACCCAGGGTTAGCTCTAGGGAGGTGGGGCGGCGGCTTGGCCGACGGTCAGGTAGACGGCGCTGTTGTAGGTCATCGCCGTCCCGGCGCCAGGAGACTGGGCAAGGACGATGTCGTGCTGGGCCGGGTCGCGGACCGGCGTGTAGGTCACGTAGGTGTCAACAGAGGTCCCCGACGAATAGTTGAAGCGGGTGAGAGTCTGAAAGGCCTCGCTCAGGCCGAGCCCGGTCACGTTTGGCATCGCTCCACCAGGCGCCTGGCCGTTCGACACCCAGATCCGAATCGGAATCCCGGCCTCGACCTCAGCGCCGGAAGAGAGCGATTGGGACACCACGATGCCGGCCGGCTGGATCGAGGGGATCGAGCTGACGTTGACCGTCAGTTTCGCCGCCGTCGCGACGGCAATAGCGTCCGACTGGCTTCGCCCGATCAAGTAGGGGACGATGGTGGTCGGAGGCTTGAGATACACCTCGAGGGCAGACTCCTCGAGCGTCGGAAAGTCGACCGGTTCGACGTTGGCGAGCACCATCTGCATGAACTCGGCCCAGATCGGGGCTGGGACCGAGCCGCCAAAAACCCGTTCGTAGAACTCACCATGGATCTGAACATTGCGCAGCGGCACCTGGTCGCGCTCATAACCCACCCACACCGCGGTGGTGTATTGGGGGACGAAACCGACGTACCAAGCATCGCGATAGTCCTGGTGGGTGCCGGTCTTCCCGCCTTGGGGGCGTCCGATGTCCGCTCGCGGTGCCGTTCCGTCACCCGACGGCACGGCAAGCAGCGGCCGGCGAGCCGTCTGGGCGATCGCCGGGTCGATGACCTGTTCCTGTTCGACCTGGTGCTGATAGAGCACGTTTCCGTCTGCGTCGAGAATGCGGTCGATCAGATAGGGCTCGGCATAGAGCCCGTTGGTGGCGAAGGACGAGAATGCCGACGCCATCTCCAATGTCGAGACGGCGCCGGTGCCGAGGACGATCGAGGGCACTGCCGGCAACGTCGAGGTGATTCCCATCCGGTGGGCAACCTCGACCACTTTCTCCGGTCCGACCTGGAGCGACAGTTGCGCATAGATCGTGTTGACGGACCGCGTCGTTGCCTCCCCGAGGGTGATCCGGCCGGTGCCGGCGCCGGCATTGGAGACGGTCCACTTATTGGGATCGGGCCCGCTCGAACAGATGGTCGGGCAGGTCAGGATCTGTGGGCTGGCCCCGTCGTAAGTGTTGCCGAGAGTGATCCCGTTTTCGAGGGCGGCGACCAGACCGAACGGCTTGAAGGCTGAGCCGGGGTTACGCCGCCCCTGCACCGCCAGGTCGAACTGGCTTTGCTCGAAGGGCAGCCCCGAGGCCATCACCTCGACCGCGCCGGTCTGATTGTTGACCATGGTCAGCGCCCCGGTCGGCGAGCACGAGTTGGCCTCGGCGTAGGAGGTCATGTTTTCGATCGGCTCGCCCGGAAAGATCTGGGTGCAGAGCTGGAGGTTCTCGTCGTAGGAGTAGAACGGGAGCCATTCGAGCAAAAGGTTGTTGGCCGCGTGCTGCAGATTGAGATCGATGGTCGTCTCGATGTTGAGGCCGCCACCACCGGTGCACGCGACGTCGTCGGAGGGACAGCCAAAGACGGAGATGGCCCGCTCCTCCTTGGTCGTGCCTAAGAAGTCGAACTCATGACGGGAAAGGTCGGACAATTGGCGCTGCACCTCGGTCCGGACGTGCTCGGCCTCGCCGCGAAACTCGATGCGCTCCAGGACCCCTAGCGGCCTCGAATTGGCTGTCTCCGCCTCTGCCTCGGTGATCCAGCCCTGCTCGAGCATGGTGTCGATGACGTCGCGGCGCCGATCGAGGACATTTTCCGGGTACTTGCGAGGGTTGTAGAGGGAAGGGTTGCGGATGAGAACGGCAAGAGTGGCCGCTTGGTCGACGCTCAGCTGGTCCATCCGAAGCTGGAAAAACTCAAAGGCGGCAGTCTTGACCCCGTAGGCTCCCGCCCCGAAATAAACCGAGTTCACGTAGAACTCGAGGATGTCGTCCTTGCTGAAACGCCGCTCGAGCTCAGCGGCGATGAAGGCTTCCTTGATCTTGCGCTCGATCGTGACCTCGGCGCCGACAAAGACGTTCTTCACGATCTGTTGGGTGATCGTCGACCCACCGCGGTTGTTGCCGCTCTGGAAGTTGTCGAGGGCCGCCGAGGCGATCGCGGGGAATGAAACCCCCTGGTGCTCGTAGAAGTCCTTGTCCTCGGCCGCCAAGATCGCGTATTGGAGCAAGTCCGGGACCTCTTCGATCAATACCGGTTCTGAGTTGCGCCCATTGTGGAGCTGGCCGATCACCGCGCCACTTGCCCATACCCGCGACACCCGGGAAAGGTCGGGCAAGGTAAGGGTCAGGGTTTCGACTTCAGGGACGTACTCGGCGCGGACTTTGTCGATCGCCGCGTAAACCGAGTTGGCGCCGAGGAAGGTGAAAAGACCGATCCAGGTGCTGCCGAGCAAAGCGATCGACAGCAGGCCGGCCAGCGCCGGAAACCAGCGTCCTCGCCGCTCGCGTGCCTCCAGCTGATGGATTAGGGATCGATTCGCCATAAGTCAACGGGAGAGGACCCCCGGTAGCATCAAAGTTTACCTCTCGACAACAGGTATTCCTTGCGCACTCCCAGTGGAATTGAAATCGAGGTTGTCTACGACCAGGCCGCCGACCCGGAGAGAATCGGCCGTCCCGGCGAGTATCCGTTTACCCGCGGTCCCCATCCGACGATGTATCGCGGGCGTCTGTGGACTATGCGCCAATACGCCGGCTACGGAACCGCCGAAGCGACCAACGCGCGATTCCGCGGGCTTTTGGCCGCTGGCCAAACCGGCCTTTCCACCGCTTTCGATCTCCCAACGCAGATGGGACTCGACAGCGACCATCCCCTGTCGGAGGGAGAAGTCGGCAAGGTCGGGGTGGCGATCGACACCCTCGACGACATGCGAACGCTCTTCCGCGAGATCCCGTTGCTGGAAGTCTCAACCTCGATGACGATCAATGCCACCGCCCCGATCCTGCTTCTGATGTATCAGGTGGTTGCCGAGGAACAGGGAGTGCCGGGGGATCGGATCAAGGGAACGCTCCAAAACGACATCCTCAAGGAATACGTCGCACGAGGCACGTATATCTATCCGCCTGGCCCGTCGATGCGGATCGTCACCGACGTTTTCGCTTACGCCGCCAAGGAACTCCCCGCCTTCAACCCGATCTCGATCTCGGGATATCACATCCGCGAGGCAGGCGCCACCGCTGCCCAAGAGCTGGCGTTCACGATCGCGCACGGCCTGGCCTACGTTGAGGCTGCTCTCGAGGCCGGCCTGGAGGTCGACGACTTTGCTCCGCGGCTGTCGTTCTTTTGGAACAGCCACAACCTCTTCTTCGAGGAGATTGCCAAGTTTCGCGCCGCCCGCCGCTTGTGGGCCGATCTCATGCGAAACGGCTTCGGCGCCAAGGACGAACGGTCGTGGGCGATGCGCTTTCACACTCAGACCGCGGGGTCGACTCTCACCGCGCAACAGACCGGAAACAACGTCGTACGAACCACGGTGCAAGCGATGGCCGCGGTTCTCGGAGGCACGCAATCGCTCCATACCAACTCTTTTGATGAGGCGGTTGGTCTGCCAACCGACGAGTCGGCTCGACTGGCCTTGCGGACCCAGCAGGTCCTGGCACAAGAGTCGGGCTTGGCGATGACGGTCGACCCGCTGGCGGGTTCATACTTCGTGGAGGATCTGACCAATCGGCTCGAAGCCGCAGCGCGCGACTTGCTTGCCCAGATCGAAAAGCTGGGAGGGGCGGTGGCCGCGATCGAAGCGGGATGGACCCAACGCCAGATCGAAGAGTCCGCCTATGACGAGGCCCGCCGGCAGGAGGCAGGCGAGTCAATTGTGATCGGGGTCAACCGGTTTGTCAGCGGCGACGAGCCGGAGGTTCCGGCGCTGCGCGTGGATCCTGAGCTGGAACGCGAGCAAAAACAGCAGCTTTCGCAATGGAAGGCGTCCCGCTCTTCCTCCGCCGTCGAAGCGGCTTTGCGAACCGTCGTCGAAGCGGCCACGGATGGTTCCAACTTGCTTTACCCCCTGAAGGAAGCGCTCATCGCGGGAGCGACGTTGGGCGAGTGCTCGGAGGCCATGCGCTCGGTGTTCGGAAGCCACCGGCCCTGATGCCTGAGCCTCAGCGGACCAAATTTCTGATTATCGGCGCCGGCCCGGCGGGAACGGCGGCCGCGACCACCGCTGCGGCTCTCGGGGCGCGGGTGATGTTGGTGGAGGCGCAAGTGGTGGGTGGGGCCGCTCACCTTTGGGACTGCATTCCGTCCAAGACGATGGTCGCCACCGCGGTTCGAATTGACTCGATGCGCAATGCTCCCCGGCTCGGGGTCATGGCTGCCCCGGGGAGCATCGACAGCGCTCAACTGGCAGAACGCATCGCCACCATCTCGGGAGACATCAATCGCAGTTGGGTTGATTTGCTCAGCAGCCAGGCCGTCGAAATCGTGAATGGCAAAGGGCGACTGGTTGGTCCCAACGAGGCGGTCGTCGACGGGACGAGGAACGTTGGCTTTGACGTTTGCCTGCTGTCCACCGGCTCGGCGCCCCGCGTCCCGGCGTGGGCCGAGGTCGACGGCGAGCGAATCCTTACCACTCGCGATGCCTACGACCTCAGCACGGTCCCCGAGAGGATGATCGTGATCGGCTCGGGGGTCACCGGCGTCGAGTTCGTCCACATCTTTGAATCGCTCGGGTCGAAGGTGACTTTGGTGGTGAGCCGTCAACAGATCCTCCCTCATCGCGATCCGGAAGTGGCCGCGGTGCTCGAAGAGGACTTCCTCGAACGGGGTGTCCGTCTTGTGATCGGGGCACGCGCCATTGGGATCGATCGCAGCGACGACGGGGTCAAGGTGCGCTGCGACGATGGCCGAGTCGTTGAAGGCACCCACGCCTTGCTGGCCATCGGCTCGGTGCCGAACACCGCCGACCTCGGGCTGGGGGAGTTGGGGATCAAAGAAAGCGGCGGATTCATCCAGGTCGATGAACACCAACGGACGTCGGTCCCTCACATCTACGCCGCCGGCGACTGCACGGGCCAACTCCTCCTCTCCTCGGTGGCGGCGCTCCAGGGAAGAAAGATTGCTCGCCATGCCCTGGGGTTCCCGGTGACCCCCATCGACTACTCGAAAGTGAGCCAGGCGATCTTCACCGAGCCTGAGATTGCCTCCGTCGGACTGGAAGAAGCCGACCTCGCTGCCGGGGGTCGCAAGGTTCGCACGACCAAGGTGCCGTTCGCCGCCAATGCGCGTGCGGTCTTGCAAGGCAACCCCCGCGGGTTCGTCAAAGTGATGTCCGACCCGGCCACCGGGGTGGTCTTGGGCGGGAGCATCGTGGGTCACCGGGCCTCGGAGCTGATCGGGATCATGGCCCTCGCGGTCAAGGCCCGCGTCACCGTGAATGTCCTCGTCGACACCCTCATGGTCCACCCGTCGCTGTCCGAAGCAATCAGCGAAGCAGCCGAGTAGAGGGACCCCCCTCCTGGGGTTTTCGCGCATCAAACGCAACCTATCGGTTGCGTTTGATGCGCGAAAACGGGGGGATCAAGGAAGGTCCACACGGCATCAATGTCAGCCACGCTGACGAGTTCAACCTTTAGGTCGTGGCGCTTCTCAACGAGGGTCACAAAATTACTTGCAGCCGCAGGACGGGCAGGGCGTGGCCCCACAAGGGCAGCCGCAACATGGGCATGGTTCTTTAGCCATCAGTTTTCACCTCCTCCAGCACGGATGAATTGAACGTCGCAAGGCCATGGCTGATCGCCGGCAACCGCGCCTGAGGGCAGCGTTCCAGAGAGGCGCGCCATCTCTCGCCGTAGCCTTTTCAGGCTTGCGATCTGGGCGTCGAGATCGGATAGGCGCTTCTTGACCAACTTGGCGGTATGCCCGCACGGACATACCCCTTTGTCACGGATGGCGAGAAGTTCTCCGATATCGCGAAGTTTCAGCCCGAGGCGCTGCGCTCCACGGATGAAACGGAGGCGTTCGACATCCTCCTCGCCGTAAGTGCGGTACCCGTTGGGGCTACGGTCGGGTGGGGGCAGCAGACCGACCCGCTCGTAATAGCGGATCGTGTCAATCCGGACCCCGACTTCCGACGCCACTTGAGAGATAGTTGCGACCATCGGTGGAGCGTAAACCATGGACCATGGTCCAATGTCAAGCCCTCTCAGTCGAGCAGGCCCGGCTTGGATTCAAACTGAAGCCATTACCAATCGATCCAAGGTTGTCCAACGAAGCGGCGCTCCCGCCGAGGACGGCGATGATCATCGCCGCGAGCGAGACGAGCACGATCGCCACGGTCAGTCGCAAGGTCCTCGCGGTCTGCTGGATGCCCCGGTAGTTGATCGACGTCAGAAGCACAACTGCCGCGACGGCGAGTGGCCGCTGCCAGGCAGGGGCGACGTAGGCGCCGAACGTGAGGGCGATAGCCGCGCAGCTCGCAGTCTTGCCGACGACGAACATCCAACCGGCGAGATAGCCCCAGCGTGGTCCGAGTCGATTTCTGCCGTAGATGTAGGCACCGCCAGATTCGGGATAAACCGCGGCCAGCTGTGCCGACGACGTTGCGTTGCAATAGGCGACAAGGGCGGCGATTCCCAGTCCGATGAGCAGGCCGCTGCCTGCGGCGGCCGCCGCCGGTCCGATGGCGGCGAACACGCCGGCGCCGATCATCGAGCCCAAACCGATAAACACAGCATCGTTGAGCCCAAGCCGACGGGACAGTCGGGACGGTTGGGCCGGTGACGCGCCGGGAAACGGAGAACTACTGGTAGCTGACATAGACGGGAACTGGCTGGAGGCCGAGCACCTCTGCCGGGGTCGCTCCGCCGCGAGGGGTGTCCTCGTCGTAGAAGTTCTTCCAGCCCCAGAAAACGCCGAGGTTCTCCGTGCCGGCGGTGAGCGCGTCCCAGGTTCCGTATTTGGTGCCGAGCGGGCCCTGTCCGTCCATTTGAATGACGGTCGCCAGCTCGGGATGGGTTAACACCTGGTCGCGGTTCTCAATCATGTCAAGGCGGAACTGATGGAGAAGAAACATCTTCTGCGGGAGGTTGTGCTCTCGCACCAGCGCGGCCAGCCATTCCGACACCTGGTTGATCTCCGCGGCGTCGACCGAGCCGATCTGGCGGAGATGGACCTGGTCGGGCTCAAGGCGCCATTCGGGATCGAGCGCCAAGCCAACGTGGGGAAGGACGAGCAACTCCTCATACAACTTGGCTTGGGTCAGGAAATCGGTCCGGCCCGGCTGCAGGTCGAGGATCACATAGACATTGTTGGCGGCGGCAACGTCGATCCACGGGCGGATGACTTCGATCGTCATCTCCTCTGAGTAGTTGTTGTCGTCTCCGGAGAACGCCGAGGCGACCGTGGCGATGAGCTCGAAGGACAGAACGACAGGGACTCCATCGGCGTCGTAACCCGCGGCGACCTCGGCCGCCCGCGCCACCGCTTCCTCCGGGCCTTGCTCGCCCATCACCCCGAGAGCGGAGGTGAGCGGGTTCCCGTAGAGCGCGACCAGTCTCCGCCCGGGAAAAAGCTTCAGCCCCCCACCTGGAAGCTCCGGAGCGCTGAGGAGTGCGGCGCTTTGCCATTCGACAATGAGCGGATCGAACCCTCCGGCGACGAACACCGCCTCGGCTGAGCTCGCTCTCACCGCCTCGAGTAACGCTTGATCGCCAAGCAGGTTGTGCGGATCGCCGAGGACGACCCGATCACCGCGGAAGGCGGCGATCGCGGTCACCGGAGCCACGAGGTCGGGTCTTGTGGCATCCGCCAGCCAGAGGTTGTCGCTTCGGTCCACGTCACCGGGTGCGATTTCGCTGATGGCCGCGGTTGCCTCAGCCACGGAGAGGGAGTTGGTCGGCGTTCCTGGGGGGACACCGCCTGGCAGCAAGTCGCCGATAACCGTGATAGAGATTGGATCCAAGCGCCGAAGCTCACCCCTGATTTCGGACGAGGCGGCATCGATGATCAGGAGGGGCGCATCGATAGAGGCGGCAAATTCTCCAGCGACCATTAACTCGTCGGGGCTCCCGCTGGCCACCACGACCTCGTCTGCGCAAACCAAGGTTGCCGCAAGGGCGGCAGAGAGCCTGACGGCGTCGGTTTCGATGAAAATCTGTCGAGCGGGCCCGCTCCGGCAGTTCCGGACCGTTGTGGTCGGTGCCGCCGTAGTTACAGACGCGGTCGTGGTCGTTTGAATCGAGCTCACGCCGGGCTGCGGAGATGTCGTGCAGGAGGCAACGAGCAGCCAGACGACCGCGCGCCAAATTTCGGACAAATTCTTAGCGGACGACGGCGAGGACGGCTCCTAGAGAAACGGTGTCGCCCGCTTGAACCCGAAGGTCGACGACTTCGCCGGCGATCGGCGAACGGACTTCGTTCTCCATCTTCATGGCCTCGAGAACGCAAAGTGGCTGGTCGGCTTCGACGGCGTCGCCCGCCTTGACATGAACCTTGACGATGGTCCCTTGCATCGGGGCGGTCACCACGCCGTCGGTCTGCCCCGACGGAGAAGGGCGATCGAGTTTGGGACGAGCTCGGCGGGTGACTCCCGGTCCGGTGCCAATGCCGGTGTCGGGCGCCCAGTAGGTCACCGAGAAGCGCCTTCCCCCGATTTCGACTGTCATGTCGCGGCGGGAAAGCTCCTCATCTTCGGGCAAGGTGGGCTGGCCGGCAGGCACCGGATCGGAGAACTTGACCTGGTCCTCGAGCCAGCGGGTGTGGTGCCGTCCTTCGAGGAAATCGGGATGATCGAGGACGACCAGGTGAGATGCAATCGTCGTCGCGACTCCGGTGATCAAATACTCCCCTAAGGCCCGGCGGCCTCGTCTGATCGCCTGGTCTCGATCCTGACCCCATACGACCAGCTTTGCCATCAGGTTGTCGTAGTACTGGCTCACCCGCGAGGACGCTCGGATCCAGCCGTCGACGCGGATGCCGGGCCCAGCAGGTTCCCGATAATCGACGATCTGGCCCGGCGTCGGCAGGAACCCTCGCAGGGGATCTTCGGCATTGATGCGAAATTCGATGGCATGGCCGCGCGGCGTAACCGAGTCGAAGGTGAGCTCCTCGCCCTGGGCGATGCGCAGTTGCCAGGCCACCAGATCAAGCCCGGTCACCATCTCGGTAACCGTGTGCTCGACTTGAAGCCGGGTGTTCATCTCGAGGAAAAAGAACTCACCGGAATCAGGGTCGAAGAGGAACTCGACGGTGCCGGCGTTGACATATCCACACGAGCGCGCTGCGGCCAGGGCGGCCTCTCCGAGGGCGGCGCGCTGATCGGCGGTCATGCCGGGTGAAGGAGTCTCTTCGATCAGCTTTTGGTGGCGACGTTGCACGCTGCAATCTCGTTCGCCGAGGAACACGCCTTTGCCGGCCTGGTCGAAAAGGATTTGCGCCTCGACATGGCGCGGGCTCGGAAGGTACTTCTCGATATAGACCGAGGAGTTGCCAAAGTAGGCATCAGCCTCCCGGCGGGCGCCGTCAAAGGCGGCACCGAGCTCAGTGGCGCTATTGACTACCCGCATTCCTTTGCCACCGCCGCCGAAGGCCGCTTTGATCGCGATCGGATAGCCGAACTCCTCGGCAAGGGTGCTCACCTCCTCGACCGAGCCCACCGCCTCGGAAGTTCCCGGCACCATCGGCACCTTCGCTTGCTCGGCATGGCGGCGAGACGTGATCTTGTCGCCCATTGCTTCGATCGCGGAGGGTGGCGGGCCCACCCAAATGACCCCGGCCTTTTGGACCGACGTGGCGAACGCGGCGTTCTCGGCGAGGAACCCATATCCGGGATGGATGGCGTCAGCACGGGAGGCTGCCGCCACTTCGAGGATCTTGCGGGCGTTCAGGTAGGACTCGGCCGCTGGTGCCGCCCCCACATTCCAGGACTCGTCGGCCAATTCCACGTGCAGTGAATCGCGATCCAGGTCCGAATAGATCGCAATCGTGTGGATGCCCAGTTCCCGGGCGGTGCGGATGATCCGCACGGCGATCTCCCCGCGATTAGCAATGAGGAGTCGGGAGATGGCCACTAGAGCGGCATGTTCCCATGCTTTTTCTGGGGGAGGTGCTCGCGCTTGGTGCGCAGCATCTCCAACGCGCGAATCAGCTTGCCGCGGGTCTCGCGCGGCTCGATTACCTCATCGACCAACCCCAGCTCGGCTGCGCGATAAGGATTGTTGAAACGTTCCTCGTAGTCGCGGATCAACTCGGCTCGTTTCTCCTGGGGATCAGCCGCTTCCGCAAGCTCGCGCCGGAAAATCACGTTGACCGCTCCCTGCGCCCCCATCACCGCGATCTCGGCCGAGGGCCACGCGAACACCAGGTCAGCTCGGATACCGCGGGCATTCATCACCAGATAGGCACCGCCATACGCCTTCCGGGTGATAACGGTGACCCGGGGGACGGTTGCTTCGCAATACGCAAACAGCAGCTTGGCGCCATGGCGGATGATGCCGCCGTGCTCCTGGGCGACACCGGGCAGGAACCCGGGAACGTCGACGAAGGTGACGAGGGGGATGTTGAACGAATCGCAGAAGCGGACGAAGCGGGCGCCTTTTTCGCTGGTTTCGATGTCGAGGGTTCCGGCCAGGAAGTTGGGCTGATTCGCCACGATTCCCACCGCCTGGCCATCGAGACGGGCAAAGCCGACGATGAGGTTGCGCGCCCAATGCTCGTGGACTTGGAAGAACTCGGCATCGTCCACAACGAGCTCGATGAGATGGGACATGTCGTACGGCTGGGTAGGCGAATCAGGGATGATCGTGTCGAGCACGTCCTCGAGGCGATCCCGGCTGTCGGTTGGGGGAAAGTACGGCGGCAGCTCGAGGTTGTTCTGCGGAAGGAAGCTCAGCATGTAGCGCACTGCGTCGAGCGCCGAGCTGCCGTTCGGGAACACAAAATGCGTCACCCCGGAAATGCTCGCATGGGTGAGGGCACCGCCGAGCTCCTCCATCGTCACCTCTTCCCCGGTGACGGCTTTTATCACATCGGGGCCGGTGATGAACATGTGTGACGAGCCTTCGACCTGAATCACGAAGTCGGTCATCGCCGGGGAGTAGACGGCCCCGCCCGCACACGGTCCCATGATGACCGAGATCTGGGGAATCACCCCTGACGCTCTGACGTTGCGCTCGAAGATGCGGCCGTAGCCGTCGAGGGAGCTGACCCCTTCTTGGATGCGGGCACCGCCCGAGTCTTTCAACCCGATGATGGGCGCCCCGACTTCCATCGCCAGGTCCATCAGCTTGCAGATCTTGTCGGCCACTGCTCTTCCGAGGGAGCCGCCAAAAACAGTGAAATCTTCGGCATAGACGAAGATGGCTCGTCCGTCGATGGTCCCATAACCGGTGACCACTGCGTCACCCGGCGGACGTTTCTGCTCAATGCCAAACCCGACCGACTGATGGCGGACGAACATGTCCATCTCTTGAAAGCTGCCCTTGTCGAGCAGATGGTCGATTCGTTCGCGAGCGGTCAGCTTTCCTTGCTCGTGCTGACGGTCGATTGCCCGGCGGCTTCCGGCTTGGGATGCCTCCGATTTCAGTTTGCGTAATTGCTCGATGCGCGCTTCAGTGCCCACCCAGCTTCCTCCGTTTGCTCTCGTCGTAGTCTTGATTGGCGGGATGCCTACACCCTATTCGACCCACGTTTACGACGAAGTGACCTCGACGCAGGATGTCGCTCGCGAACTCTCAGAGCTTGGCCCGGTCCTGGTGGTCGCCTCTCGCCAAACAGCCGGTCGCGGACGTAGCGGAGCTTCGTGGGAGACGGCGCCGCGCGCGCTGGCGATGAGTCTTCGGTTTGACCCTTCCGAATGGCCTTCCGACCGCCGGACCCTGATCCCCCTCGCCACCGGCATCGCCGTTGCGCGTCTTCTTGATCTGAGCTTGAAGTGGCCCAACGATTTGCTCCTCCCCCCTATGTGGGAGGAGCAAATCGGGTTTCTCCCCCCGGAGGGGGGAGTACGCGAGCGCAGCCAGGGGGAGGGGGGCGGTCGGTTGACGCCCGAGAGGTGGTTCCATCCACGAGTGGGCCGCCGGGAAGGAATCCGGTCTCGCGCGAGAGAAAACGCCCCCCTCCCGGCTTCGCCGGCTCTCCCCCCTCTGGGGGGAGAAACAGGCCACTCCCCCATCCGGCGGGAGAAAAAGGTGGGAGGGATCTTGGCCGAGGCAAGTGGACGGGAGGTGACGCTCGGGATCGGGCTCAACCTTTGGTGGCCCGACTCGCCCTCTGACCGTATCGGCTTGTTCCCAGAGGACCCGGGACCGTTGGCATATGTGGCAATTGGCTCCGAAATGGCCGAAGGCGTCTGGGCCGAGCTTGCCAAAGGACCGGAACTCTGGAGCTACGACGACTACTGCGACACCTGTATCACCCTCGGCCGCAAAATCACATGGGGCGACGGGCATTCAGGGACTGCGTTGGCGATCGACCGTTTCGATGGGGTCTTGATCGTCGAGGATGCAAACGGCGCTCGACTGCACCTAAAAGCCGGCGAGATCCGCCACGTTCGGGCTAGCCCAGATCCTCCGTGATCGCTGCCGGCAAGGTGGCGCGGTAGAACTCGATGAGGCGGGCGACCATGTCGACGCCGGCGCCGCTGTCGTAGGCGGAGGACTCCTCGTTCCAGAACTCGTGCCCGGCACCTTCGTAGAGCAGCCAGAGCCCGTGGTCGTTTCGGCTTTGCGCTTCGTCAACGGTGGAATTGTCGATTAGCTCGTCCGCTTCGCCGTAGAGGCCCAGCACCGCCACCGGCAGACTCCCGAGATAATCGGCCACGTGGTGCTCGCGGCCCTCATCGCCAGTGAGCGGAGTTGACACGACCGCCACCGAACCTACCCACGGCCGGGTGGCGGCAGCTGTCAGGGCCGGTCGGCCGCCAACGTCGATACCCAGAAGGCCGACTCGCTCCGGCAGAGCCCAGAACACGTCGTCGCTCACGAGGTAGTCGTAGGCCTCCTCCAGCATGACCAGAGCTTCCCGGTCGGAAGTGGCCGAGTAGGAGTCGAGGGCATTTTCACCGGCGACGGCGAAAAGCTCGACCACGACCGCGGCAAGGCCGTTGCGGGCCAGAGCGCGGGCGAGCGATTTCTCGCCAGAGGAGAGCCCGGCAAGCCCGGGAATCACGAGGACGACCGGAAAGCGCCCAGCCTCATCGGGCCGGGAGAAATAGCCCGGCCGATAACTAGCCCCTACAGGCACGGCCTGGGAGCCGTACATGATTGAAAAGGTGCCCTCGTGGGGAAGTACTGCCAACGGGTTCTTCCAGTCAGATCGACGGGGCGGAGGGTAGCGATTACGTGCGAAGTCTCAGATGCGTATGGAACCTAGGTCGCGTAACATGCGTTCTTAGGGCATTCGATGACCACTGATCCCGCATCAACGCCGGTTTCGACGCGTCCTTTGGCCCCCAAAGGACGTTGGTGGAGGCGCGTCGTTATCGGCTTTCTGCTCCTCGCCAACCTCGGGGTCGGCCTCGTCTTGTTCGCCGTCCAGTCCGGTCAATCTGCCTTCAACGAGAACGTGACCCAAAACACAGATGTAACGCCCGAGCTCGACGTCCGACCGACGGAGAACACTGAGCCCATCACTTTTCTCGTGATCGGTTCCGACACCCGAGAGGGTCTCGAAAGCTTGCAGAACTTCGGAGAGTCCAACGGTGCCCGAGGCGACGTGATCATGCTCATCAAGCTCAATCCGGCCAATGGCAGCGCCCAGATCTTGTCGTTGCCCCGCGACTTGTTGGTCGACATCCCCGGCCATGGCACCGACCGGATAAACGCCGCCTACTCGTTCGGGGGGGCGCCGCTCATGGTGCGGACCGTCCGGGCGGCTACCGGGCTTCCGATCCATCACTACGTCGAGATCGACTTCGTCGGCTTCCAGGCTTTGGTCAACGAGATCGGTGGCGTCCACCTTGATTTTCCCTATCCCGCCCGCGACCTCAACAGCGGTCTCGAGGTCGAGGCCGGAAACCAGCTCCTTGATGGCGCCCAGGCGCTTGCTTTCGCCCGCTCCCGCCGCTACGAGGAGTTGCAGGGCGACTCCTGGGTAAATATCGACGCCGACGACTTCGGTCGCACTCGCCGCCAGCAACGCTTGATCCTGGCCATTCTTTCGGAGCTGAAAACCCCTTCGAGTCTCACCGAGGCCGGGTCGATCGTGGCCTCGTTTGCCCAGCACCTCACCGTTGATTCCGCTCTCGCTGAGAGCTCGCTCGTGCAACTCGCTTTTCAGATGCGGGGAATCTCCTCTGAGACGATGGAAACCGCGACGCTTCCCGGCTACATCACCGACTTCGAAGGCAAGTCAGTGGTGAGGATGAGCCACCCCGAAGCAGACCGGATGATCGTTGCCTTCGCCGAAGGAAAGCCCCTCGACCTGTCCTCGCAGGAGGTTTTGCGTCTCGAAGTGCTCAATGGGAACGGAGTGGAGGGGGCCGCCGGGCGCATGAGCGACCTTCTCGAGGAAAAGGGATTTGAGGTCGCCTCGATTGGTGAGGCCGATAGCTACGACTTCGAGACGACAACGATCATTGTCCGGCCGGAGGCGCTGGCGTCGGCTCAGGCCCTTGTCGACCTGCTCGGGTTCGGAACGGTGTCGACCGGCAGCTTGACCGACGGAATCGACGCCATCGTCATCGTTGGATTGGATGCTGACAGGTCTCTCCAATCCGGTTAGCTTCTCTTCAAGGAGGGGTGCCAAAGGAGTGAACCGATGAATATCGCTGTCATTGGAGCTGGATACGTCGGGCTCGTCACCGCGGCCGGTCTGGCGAGCCTGGGTCACCATGTTTCCCTCGGCGAAGCCAACGCCGACCGGGTACGCCGGCTCGAGGACGGCGAGATCCCGATCTATGAGTCTGGGCTCGATGAGCTGGTCCGCTGGTCTCGGAGTTCGAACCGTTTGCGTTTCCACGAGTCGAACATCGAAGCGGTCAAAGGGGCAGAGCTGGTCTTCCTATGCCTGCCAACCCCGGCCGGTGACGACGGACGGGCCGATCTTTCGTTCGTTGAGTCGGTGGTACGGGAACTGGCTCACTCGCTCGAGTCGGGGGCGGCGTTTGTTGTCAAGTCGACAGTTCCCCCCGGGACCGCGCAAGCGCTCCAAGCGAGCCTGCTGGCGGCGGGAAGCCCAACAGCGGTGATCTCTCATCCCGAGTTCCTGCGGGAAGGCACCGCGGTTCATGACTTCCTCCATCCCGATCGGGTAGTGATTGGCTCCGACGATCCGATCCTCGCCAAAGCAGTGGCCTCGCTCTACGACAGCCTTGCCACCGAGGTGATTGAAACCGATCAGACCTCGGCCGAGATGATCAAGTACTCGTCCAACAGCTATCTGGCCACCCGCCTTACGTTTGCCAACACCCTGGCCAACCTCTGCGAAGCGGTCGGCGCCGACATCGTGGACGTGCTCAGAGGGGTGGGCCTCGATCATCGGATCGGACCTCATTTCCTCAAGCCCGGCCCCGGCTACGGCGGTTCGTGCTTTCCCAAAGACACGCTCGCCCTGATCTCGTTGGCCGAAGACGCCGGATACGACTTCCGGCTCCTGCGGGCGGTGATCGCCGCCGACGAGGAGCAACGCCGGCGGGTGGCGGACAAGGTCAAAGCGGCGGCCGGCGGAGGCTTGCGCGGCCGGCGGGTGGCGGTGTGGGGAGTGGCTTTCAAGGCCGGGACCGATGATGTCCGCGAGTCTCCCTCGTCTCTGATCGCGGCCCTGCTGCAACGAGAGGGTGCGCTAGTGACGGCGTACGATCCCGAGGCCCGGGACCCGAACTTGCGGCATGCCGATTCGGCTCTCGCCGCTGTAGAGGGAGCCGATGTGCTGCTGGTGGCGACCGAATGGCCGGAGTTCGCCAAAGTCGATCTGGAACAGGTCGCCGCTCGTATGCGCGGGCATCGGGTCGTCGATGCCCGCAATCTGCTCGATCCCCGCCAGGTGCGCGCTGCCGGCCTCGACTACTCGGGGCTCGGCCGCCCCAACGCCTAACGGAACAGGTCGGTGGCTGGGGGGCGGATCAGGTCGGTTGCACGACCGTCGCCGCGGGGGTAGTTAACCCCCTTAATCAACGCCGCTGGGATCCCGGACGCTTTTCCGACGACAAGCTCGGCGGCCGCGGCCAGCTCGTCGGCGATGGCAACCTCGGTGACTTCCAGGAGCCGGCCGTTCATGTCCGGAGTACCCCTGAGATCGAGGATCGGGAGCATTCCCGACACGCCGATCGCCACATCGACCAGCCCTTGGCGCCACGCGCGACCGAAGGTGTCGGTGACGATGACGGCGATCGCGATGCCGAACTCCCTTTCCACCCGGAGGCGGATGGAATGGGCTGATCGATCGGGGTTGGTAGGCAGCAGCACCACCTGCCCCTGCGGAACATTGGAACGGTCAACTCCGGCATTGGCGCAAACAAAGCCATGCTTGGTCACCGTGATCACCATTGGTCCGCGGCGACGAAGGACGGCGGCCGCCTCTCTCTCCACCACGGCTCGATAATCGGCTTCAGAGGCCGCGCTCGCGATCGCGCCTTCCGCCTTCGACACGATCTTTTGAGTGACGACCAGAACGTCGCCATCACCTGGCGAAAGCGGGCGCAGCGCCTCGACCAGGAGCGCAGGAAGGTCATCACCGGGCTGCACTTCGCCGATCCCGGTGACCGGGAGAATGCTGACAGTCATTCGCCGGCGATCTCGAGAACCCGCGCCGCCAGCTTGGTCGAGGCCGCAAGATCATCCATCCGGGTGGCGGCGGTGTGAATTCGGGGACGCTTGCTGCTCATGGCCGGCGCGTCGCTGTCGTCGACGACGAGATCGGTGAGGAGACCCGAGTAGGACGAAATGACACCGGCGGTGTCGGCGCTGTGACCCATCGAGACCAGCACGCGGTCGGCAGGACCTTTCAGGGCGGTTCCGCCAATCAGCGGGCTGACCCCGATCACCCGGTCATGAGCATCGATGGTGTCCGCCACCCCCGGAACCGCCAAGATCGGCCAGATCGAAAGGACCGGGTTGGAGGGGCCGACGACGATCACGTCGGCGCCGGCAAGTGCCTCGATCACTCCCGCGGCGGGGCGACAAAAGCCCGAGCCGCGGAATCGCACGTCGCCCACCTCGTCTGTGTGGTGACGCCTGACGAAGTACTCCTGAAACGAGATCCATCCCTCGCCTGGCACCTGCACCTCGGTTCGCAACGGGTCGTCGGTCACCGGAAGGATGGTGGCGGCGATGCCGAACGAGGAAGCGAGCGCAGTCGTCACCCAAGTCAGCGACCAGCCGGCGAGGAGACGGTCGGTCCGAAACAGGTTCGTCGCCAGGTCGCCGTCGCCGATGCGAAAACTCGCGTCGATCGGCAGGTTGTCAAGCGCGTCCATGGCGATAAACGGGTCGTGAGCGAGGCCCCAGCCTTCAGGGCCTTCTCGACCAGCCATCGTGTAGATGATCGTGTCGATGTCGGGGGAGACCGCCAACCCGTAGATGCGATCGTCGTCGCCGACATTGGCGATGACCGTTAGCTCGTGCCCGGGCATCGCCGCAAACCCCCGGGCCAACTTGGCGCCGCCCACCCCGCCTGAAAGCATTGTGACCCGCACCAGCGCCTCCTCAATCGACCGACCCGCCAGGGCGGGAGATTGGGTCCCGATGTTTAAGGAACTTATCAACAAAGGAAGGACAGTGGCTTCGCCGGCTGCGTCCTAATTTGTCCTCACAAGAAGGGACCAATTTTCGGTGAAGGTTCCCGAGGGAGATTGCAGTCGATCTGCTCCTGCTCCACAATGACCCGCTGCTATGAGCAGTTCGCCGACCTCGTCGGCCGCTCCTTCCGCTGCCACATCGCCGGCGACGCCTGCGGTGGCTGCCGTGATCCTGGCTGGTCCGAGCATCGACCCTGCGGGAACCCTGCAAGCCCTGCGGGCGCAAGTGCATGCGCCGGCTCAAACCCTGATCGTCGGAAGGGCCGCCGCAGAAGGTGCTGTGGTGCGGTCGAGTGCGGAGGTGATCGCGGCGCTGGCCACGGATATCTCTTTGGTGTGGTGGATCCATGGCGATACCCGTCCACGGCCTGACGCCTTGGGGGGCCTCGTGCGAGAGCTCATCCGCACCGATGCCGCGGTGGCGGGCTCGAAAGTGCTGATCGACGACGGGACCGACCGTCTCGAATCGGTCGGCGGGGCTACCGATGTCTATGGCGATGTCTACACCGGGCTCGATCTCGACGAGCTCGACCTCGAGCAATACGACGTCGTGCGGGAGGTTTCCTATGTCTCGGCAGTCTCGTTGCTGGTCCGGCGGGATGTGCTCCGCGGGCTGGGCGGCTTCGATCGCGCCCTCCCTCCGCAGGCGGCCAGCCTCGATTTCTGCCAGCGGGTCCGACTTGCCGGAGGCAAGGTCGTCGTGGTCCCGAGCTCGGAAGTGTTCCATCACTCGCCTTGCGCGGCGACAGCTCCGGCTTGGAAAGAGCAGGGCGGCCGCAACAAGGCAATGCTCGTCGCCTATTCGCTGCTCACCCTGGCCTGGGTGGTGCCAATGGGGGCTTTGGTCGGTTTGGCCGATGGGCTTGCCCAACTCGCTCTGGCCCGGGTTCGGCCGCTGCTTTCAACCCTGGCGTCCTGGCTGTGGGCCCTCGTTCAGGTGCCTTCGGTGATTGCCGCTCGGAACCGCCTTCGCCGGATCCGGGCAGTGTCCGACGAAGAGCTTTTCCGTTTTCAGGTGAGCGGCTCCTCGCGATTACGGCGCACGTTCTCGGAGCTCAGCGAACGTTTCAACGCCGCCATCGACGAGAACGAGGCCGGCTCGCTGGCGGATCGAGCCAAGTTGGCCTGGCGGCGTCCTTCGGCTGGGCTCTCGATTGTCTCGGCGATCGCAGTGATGATCGGCACCCGCTCGATCTGGTTCAGCGGGCCGCCCGAGGTGGGTTTTGCCCTGCCTCCCTCGGGGCTAAGCGGACTGGTCGCATCCTATGGAGGTGGGCCCAATCCAGCGGGATTCGGTTCTGACGTCGTAGTCCCGCCGATCGTCGGGCTCGGTTCCGTTGCCTATCTCCTGTTGGGCCAGCGCCCCAACCTCGGGTCGGCATTGCTGCTTTTGGGAACGATTGCGCTAGCCCTGCTCGGGATCGCCCGGCTTGTTCGGCGAATGGGGGCCGGGTCTTTGGCGGGATTCGTCGCCGGTTGGGTGTATCTCGGTGGTGCGGCTCTGGTCGGGGTCTCGTCGACGGGAAACTGGCCGGCGTTGCTCGCCGCCGGGCCTCTGCCGTGGGCGATCGAAGCGGTGGTAGCTCCCGCGGCCGAAGGGCGTCGGAGGGTGGGACGGCTGGCGAGTGCCGGCTTGGGTGCCGGGTTTGCCGCTGTCGCCTATCCGCCAGTGCTGGTCGTGGTGGCCTTCAGTGGCCTGGTCTGGGCGCTGGTGGCGAGGCGCTTTGGCGCCGCCGGGCTGGGGCTGGCGGCAACCGCGCTCGGTTCTCTCTTAATCCTTCCCTATGTGCTGGGCGGCGACCTCAACCACCTCCTCCAGGCGGGGCTCCATCCGACAATCGCCAACGAGTGGCTGTGGTTGCTGGGGATCGGATTGGGGACCGCCCTTGTCGCAGTGTTTTCGAGTCGAACCAGGCTGGCGTCGATTTGGTGGGCGGGAATCATGGTCAGCGCGGGCTTTCTGGTTTCACAGTCATCGACGCTGGCTCCTGGAATCGTGACGGTGGGGTTGTTGGCCGCCGCCCTCGGGGCCTCGGTCCTTTCGGCCAACCTGGTCGAGCTGGAAATGCCGCGAGTCAGGCTCATTGGGGGGGCGACGGTTGCGGTGCTCTTGTTTCCGGCTGTGCTGACTGTCGCCCAGGGGCGTATGGGCCTGCCGCCCGACCAGTGGACCGATCGCCTCGACTTTGTCCGCACCTTGAGCACTGGCGACCCGACTCGGGCATTGTTGATCGGTCCGCCAGGTTCGCTACCCGGAGCGGCCCGCAACCTCTCCGGGTTCGATTACCGCACGATCCACGGGGGACAGGCAACCCTGACCCAGGCATTTCTCGCTAAGCCCGGTGCGCTCGATCTCGAGCTCCGCCGAGTCATCGACGATCACCTGCTGGCTGGCGTCGACCTGCGACCGGGGGCGGCGCTCGCCCGGTTTGGGATCGAGTGGTTGGTGATCGTTCCCGGTTCTGTGTTCCCCACCGAGATCCTGGAGCGCCAAGTCGACCTCGCTGCGCGTCCCATCGATACCGATCTCGTCGTCTATCAGAACCTGGCGTACTCCGCCGTCTCAGATCCGACCCAACAGGGAAGCGCTTCCGAAATCGCCCGGAGGGCGGGATGGGGTTCGGGGATTCTGCTCGTGGTGCTCGTGGCCGTGGCCTTTTGGGGTCGAAACCGGCGCCGATTGCCGGTGCCCGTCGAACTGACACCTGAGCCAGTGGGCATTGCGAGTGAGTGACCGCGCCGCCCGCTTTGGAATCCTGCTGGTGGTGGTGGCGGCCTTGGTGGTTGGCTTTCTGCTTCCAGCGCGTCCGGAAGAGGTAGTTGATCCCTTGACGATCCCGGGCGACCCACCCTATGTCGCCTGCGCGGCTGCCCTGGCCGGGTCGGGGTTCGCGTCGACGGTGGGGGTGGTCACCGACTCGTCGACCATCGGCGCGGTAAGCGGCGTGGGCGTCGACGTTCCGCCCGAGGAGTTCCAATTGGAGGGTGACGACAACTTCGTGTTCGAGGTCGGAAGCCTGGCGGAGCTCGGAGTCACGCCGATCCTGGTCGAGCGGCTCACCGGTGGGCAACTAGGAGCGGGGGTTCTCGGCCTGGCCGGAACGCAAGCGACGACGGCGGGTTGCCAGCCGGCCACGTCCGCACCTGTGGCCCTCCTGGGGATGGCGACCAGTGAAGGCGAACAGTCGACGATCGTCCTCGCCAATCCCTTTGCAGTCGAGGCGACCGCTCGCCTGGTTGGAGCTTCGGAGTTCGGCCCGGACACCGTGACCGAGCTCGAAACGGTCCGGGTGCCGGCCAACTCGACCCTGACGCTTCCGCTCAGCCAGTCCATGGCCGGTCGCCAACAGCTCGGGTTCACCGTCTACACCGATGTGGGTGCCGTTGTGGCCGGCATGGCGCGGTCGGGCCCGGATATCGCCTCCTCCGAAGCGATCATCGGCGCTCAACAGTGGTTCGTGCCACTTCCCGCGTTCGGGGTGAGCGGGCATCTCATCGTCCACAATCTCGCAGCAGTCGACGCCAACTATCGCCTCGACGCAGTCAATCCCGACGGTGTCACCGAGGAAGTCGAGAACGGTGCGCTCGTGCCCGACGCTGAGATTTGGCTCAGCTTGGAGGACTTGGGGGCGAGCGGTGGGTATGTCGTCACTGCCGATGAGCCGGTGGCGGTAGCGGTCGTGTACACCGGTGAAGTCACCCGCGTGGTCGCGACCGCGTCCCCGGTCTCCACCGTGGCCTGGCTGGTCCCGATCTCGAGCGACGCAGCCGGCATAGACACGGCGGTTTGGATCCTCAATCCCGACGAAGCCGCCATCACCGCCGAAATCGCCGTGTTTGGGGGGCGGAGCGTCGAAGTCTCGCTCCCAGCCGGCACGACCACCGGGAGGATCGTCCCGTTCCGCGGGCGGGGAGGGATGGTCACTGCCACCGGGCCGGTGGCGGTGTTCTACGGGGCCATCAGTGACGGCGGGGCGGCGTCGATGACCCTTGCCTTCCCCCTCGAATGAGCGAACCTGCCCTTCGCGTTCTCATCCTCGGTTCGATTGCCGCGGTCTTCGTTGTCTTATTGCTCAATGGTCGCCGGGTGCCGACAACTCGGCCGGTTCCGATCTCCCGTCCCGACCTCGGTCAGGGCGTGCACTTCTTTGCGTCGGCCACCTGCCGGCCCTGCCTCGCGGCGCGGGCGGCTTTGGAGGCGGTTTATGGCGACGAGTTCAACGAGATTTCCTACGAAACCGACCCCACCCGATTCGGCGCGCTCGGAATCAAATCGGTCCCAACTGTGATGGCCCTCGGCCCAACCGGTGAGGGTCTGATGTGGGAGGGCGTTCCTAAAGGGGGTGACCTGCCCCGGCCTTGACCGGGGGAGGTCAACGGCTCAGGTGACTCGGGACCGTCCCCCCATCCGGCTGACGATGAACACGAGCAACGCCGCCACGACTATCGACGCGATCCAGTCGACGCCGGCGGTGTCCTCCCAAACGGCACCAGCCAGGTAGCCGCCGATCAAGGCTCCCAAAATCCCGACGACGATCGTGAGCACCCAGCTCATGCCCCCGGTGCCCGGGACGATCACGCGCGCAAGGGCACCAACCACGAGGCCAATGAGGATGTAGACCAGAATTGTTCCGAGATCGAAATCGCCGGTGCCCACATCCTGGGCGAGGACAAACCCAACCATCGCAGCTCCTTTTTGGATAATGCTTTGGGGTTTCCCAAAGGTGGATGCGTTAAACCATAGCCATTTCAAGTGCGAGGGTCCTTTGCGGAGCCGGGTCAACGTCCTACCGTGGCCGGAATGTTTGTTAACTGTCTTCGGTGCCCCTCGCCGGCATCTGCAGTGATGATGTATGCGTACGCCGACCGGCACATGTGGGTCGAGGATTTGGCAGTGACCGACTTTCCGTCTTACGCCCTCTGCGTCAATCATGCGTCGCGGCTGAGCGCTCCCCTTGGGTGGACTTTGACGGACCGCCGGACTGGGGCGCGTCTTTTCGGATCACTCGAAGTCGCATAGCAGGCGATGGCGCTCGATCGGGACTTGCTCGAAGCGGTGCGTGAGCTCGACGCCCACGACCTTCGCCGGTTACTGATCCTCACCCAAGCCCAACTCGAAAGCGACGGCGTTTTCAATTCGGCCAAGCGGCCCAGGGTGAGGTTGCGGAGCCAGATGGTCAAGTGCGGAAAGCCCAGTTGTGGGGCATGCCCACACGGACCGTATTGGTATGCCGTCTGGTGGGAAGACGGGGTGCGCCGCACTCGCTACGTCGGTCGCCTCCTCACCGAGGCCTAGCCGGGCTCTCCTCCCTCCGGGGGGAGAAACGGGGAGAAACGGGCAATCCGGTTCGGCATGGGTATCGAAAGGCCGTAGAAAGTGCCCTTTCCGATAGAATCTCTGCCTTCATGGACTGCCCGCAATGTCATGTCGCCGACGTGATTGAGATCAAGCATCGACTTCCTGACGGCACCGAGGTCCATTTCTTCTCCTGCCACAAGTGCGAGGAGAAGTGGTGGGACCGGTCCGGCGACCAACTCAACCTGATCCAAGTTCTCGAGCTGGTCCGCAAGGCGCGGTCGTAACCACCCGCCCATGCAACTAGCGGGCTCTCCCTCCGGCACCCGCCGATTGATCCCCCTGATTGTCGGGTTGGGCTGTGCCCTGGCGATCATCGCGGTGGTCAATCCCCGGCTGCTCTTGACCGCCACCACTCCCACCGGGGGTGACATGGCCGCCCATGTGGCGGTGCCGGCGTTTCTCCGCGACGTACTCCTGCCGCAGGGTCGAATCCTCGGCTGGTCCCAGGACTGGTTCGCCGGTTTCCCTGTCTTCTACTTTTACTTCCCGCTTCCCTCGCTGGTCGTGGTGTTGCTCGACCTGGTCCTCCCCTATGGCGTCGCCTTCAAGCTCGTGACGATCGCCGGCCTCCTGGCCACCCCGCCCGCCACCTACTACCTCGGCCGCAGCCTGAAATTTGGCCGGACTGTCTCCACGGTGGCGGCGGCAGGCGGCGCCGCGTTTGTGTTCATGGAGAGCTTCACCATTTACGGGGCGAACCTGCTCTCGACCATGGCCGGCGAGTTCTCGTTCTCGTGGTCGTTCGCCCTGAGCTTGTTCTACCTGGCCTTCTTGATCAGGTCGATTCGCGACGACCGTCGCTTCGTTCCCATTGCCGGCCTCTTTCTCGCCGCGGCTGTGCTCAGTCACATCATCACGATCATCGCCTTCATGGTTGCGAGCCTGGCGGTGCTCTTTTGGAAGGGAGGGTGGAAGCAGGCGCTCAAGGTGTGGGCAATCGGGTTTGGCATTGCCGCGTTTTGGATGGTGCCGTTGTTCGCCCGGCTCGGGTTTAGCTCAGACATGGCTTGGACCCCTCTGCGCACATGGGAAGACCTGTTCCCGCTCGAGATGTGGCTGCTGTTGCCAGCCGCGATTGGCGGCGGGATCTGGGCCATGCGCCGGTCGAACCGAAGCGCGCCGGTGGTAGTGCTGACCCTGCTGCCGTTGATCTACTACCCGTTGCCCTTCGCCCTTCCCGAGTTGCTCCCGGGCATCTTCAATGCCCGTTGGAAACTTTGGAACGGGCGCCTCTTGCCGTTCTGGTATTTCGGTGCCACGTTCTTTGCCGCCATCGGGATCGGCGCTTTTGGGATGTGGCTGGCCAAGCGTTTCCCCGACAAGGTGTCAGGTCTCCTGCCCCGGATTCTTTTCCTCGCCGCGGGCACGGTGGCGGTAGCCCTGCTCGGTCGGGAGGAAAACATCCCTGACCCGGCGGTCTGGGCGGTGGGGATCATCGTTGCCGGCGCGCTGCTGCTGTCGATGCTCTGGCTCCGGCCCGTCGACACGAGGTCGTTCATGGCGCTCAGTGCTGCGGGCATCTTGGCGTTCGGATCGCTTGCTGGGATCTCCATCATGAATGGATGGGCGCGGTGGAACTTCGCCGGATACGAAGGCAAGGCCAAGTGGCCCGAGTACCAAGCGTTGATGGAGACCGCCGACACCCTCGCGCCTGGTCGGATCCATTGGGAATACGACAAGACGATGAACGACTACGGCTCGCCGATGGCGTTGATGCTCTTTCCCTATTGGACTGAGGAAGAGCTTGGTTCGATGGAGGGCCTCTTCTTTGAATCCTCGCTCTCAACCCCCTTTCATTTCCTCAACCAGGCCGAGATGAGCAAAGACCCTTCGAGCCCCATTCCTGGGCTCGAGTATCACCGCTTCGATTTCGATCGAGGCGTGCCCCACATGCAGCTCTTCGGCATCGACTACTACGTGAGCTACACCCCCGAGTCGACCGCCCTCGCCGATGCTCGGCCGGAGCTGACCGAGATTGCCGACTCGCCCCCCTTCACCTTCTACGAGGTGGCTGACTCAAATCTGGTCGAGGCTGCCACCTTCGTCCCCGCGGTTTACGACGGCCCCCACAACAGCCTGCCCGCCCGCCTGGGCGGCGTCTTTGGGATCGGACCATCCGACGATCGCCAAACCTTCGAGGAGTTCTCTCTCGAGTGGTACGGGCGGATGGACCTCCTTGATCATTGGATCGCGACGGAAGGGCCCGCGGATTGGCCGCGGGTGGGCTCAGTCGACGAGGTCGGATCGGCCCAAGCTCTCCGGATCGTCGACGCTCAGATCACCAACGTCGAGATGACTGACGATCGAATCTCTTTTCAAACCGATGCGATCGGTGTTCCTCATCTGGTGAAGGTTTCCTACTTCCCCAACTGGCAGGCGACGGGAGCCGACGGCCCCTATCACGCCGGGCCGTCGTTCATGATCGTGGTTCCGACCGACTCCGAAGTGACGCTTTCTTTTGGCAACACGGGGGTCGAGAACGTCGGCTGGATCCTGACGATCGCCGGCATGGCGACGGCCGCGTGGCTGTTGGTCAGGGGCCGGGTAGCCGAAGCCCGTCGGCGACAGCCGGCGATACCCGCCGCCGGGGGATCTTCCCGGTAACCGTCCACGACAAGAGCCGGACGGTGTCACGTCCGAGCTGCCACATCATGGCTGTGCGCACGGGCGCCGCGGAGGCCGTTGGACCGAGTTCGACGGGCACCTCTTTGATCAGGAATCCGGCTCGATGGGATCGAATCAACATCTCGAGGTCGTAGGCATAGCCATGGATCCTCATCTCGGGGAGCACTTGGTCGATGATCGATCGTCGCAAGACCTTGAGTCCCGTTTGTGTCTCCCGAACCGGGAGTCGAAACAACCCGACTGTGAGGAACGCGAACAGCCGGCTCAGGAGCCGGCGCGCCAACGGATAACGCCCGCCTCGCATCGCCGACCGCTTGGCGCCGACCAGTAGGTCGACGTCGCCCATGTTTGCGACCAGGCTCGGCACTTGCTCGGGAGGGAGGTCGAGGTCGGCGTCGAGAAACACGACGATCTCGGTGACCGTGGCCCGCGCCCCGGTGAAGAGGGCCTCACCTTTTCCGCGGTTGACCTCGTGGCGCAACACCCGCACGCGGTTGGAAGCCGCGGCTCGCTGGCATTCGGCCAGCGTGTTGTCGCTGCTCCCGTCGTCGACCACCACGATCTCGACGTCGCCGAGCACGCGCCGCACCCGGCTGATGTTCTCGGCGATGACTTTGCCAAGGTTCCAGGCGGGGAGCACAACGGAAACGGTGGGCGCGGGGGCAGAGACCATAGACGGCGTGGAGTGTAAGACCGGACCCATACAATCCCTGGGCGCACCAAACGAAGCTGCCGGCCAAAGAAAGGGCGAGATGAGCGGGGTCTTCAAGGCGTACGACATTCGGGGACGGACCGACAACGGTGAGCTCACCCCCGAACTCGCCCGTGCCGTCGGCGCCGCTTTCGTCGAGCTAACCGACGCTCGGCAGATCGCGGTCGGATGGGATTGCCGAGCTTCCTCGCCGGAGATGTCAGACGCGATGATCGATGGGATCACGCGCCGGGGAGCTTCAGTTCTCGCTCTGGGCGAGGTCCCGACCGACGTCGTCTACTACGTCTCCGGCAGCCGGTCGCTACCCGGGGTGATGATCACCGCTTCTCACAACCCCGCGGAATACAACGGGATCAAGCTTTGCCGGGCCGGGGCCGCGCCCGTCGGCGAGGAGACTGGTCTCAGCGACATCGAGAAGATGGTGTCCAATCCCGAAAACGGAAAGGCATCTGAGCGCGGCTCCGTGGAAACCTTGGATGCAAGCGACGGCTATGTCAAACACCTTCTGGGGATCGTCGACGAAAGCGCGATGGACGATTTGCGGGTCGCGGTCGATGGTGGAAACGGTATGGCCGGCGCCGTGATCGAGGAGGTTTTCGACGCCATCCCGCCAACGCTCATCGGGCTTTACCTCGAACCCGACGGAACTTTCCCTAACCATCCCGCCGATCCTTTGCAGCCGGAGAACCTCGTCGACCTGATCGCCCTCGTGAAGTCCGAGAAGGCCAACGTCGGAGTCGCCTTCGATGGCGACGCCGACCGCGCCTTCTTCATCGATGACCTCGGCGAACCGCTTAGCGGCAGCACTACCACTGCTCTCATCGCCCGCTGGTTCCTGGCCCGTCAGCCGGGGGCGACGATCGTGCACAACCTCATCACCTCTCGGGCGGTGCCCGAGATCGTGACCGCGTCGGGCGGCAAGCCGGTGCGGACGAGGGTGGGGCACTCGTTCATCAAACAGGTGATGGCCGACACCGGCGCGGTTTTCGGGGGTGAGCATTCCGGCCACTACTACTTCGCTGCCAACTATCGGGCCGACTCCGGGATGCTGGCGATGCTCGTCCTCCTCCAGGTGCTCTCCGAGTCGGGCAAGAAGCTCTCGGAGATTCGAACAGAGGTGGAGCCCTACGCCGCGTCGGGCGAGATCAACATTCGAGTCGATGATCAGAAGGCGGCGCTGCGACGAGTCACCGAGGCATTCGCTGAGGCGGAGATCGACGAGCTCGACGGCCTGACGATCTCCTGGCCCGATCGCTGGTTCAACCTCCGGGCCTCGAACACCGAACCGTTGCTGCGTCTCAATATCGAAGGTCCGGATCAAGCGGCGGTGACGGAGCTGAGCGACAAGGTTCAGGCCGTCATCGGCGGAGAACATGCCGCTCATTGACCCGCTACTGGCCTCGATCCTCGTTTGCCCAGCCGACAAGGGCGATCTGACCGAAGACGAGGCCCGCTCGCGGCTCGTGTGTGTTGTCTGCCGGCGCGCCTATCCCGTCACCGAAGGCATTCCGATCATGCTCATCGACGAAGCCGAGCTCCCCGACGATTCACCACAGGACCCCAATGGCAGTTGAGGAGATGGAGCAACTTGTGCTCGGTCTCGGAGATCAACTCCGCTGGGCCGCCGAGGTGGAGGCGCCGGCCCCCATCGAGGTGCCGGGAGGTCTGCTCATCGTCGGGATGGGGGGCTCGGGCATCTCCGGCGATCTGGTGTCGGTCCTGGCCTCGGTCCCGGTGACCGTGCACAAGGGGTATGGGCTGCCGGCCTGGGTGAGCAACCGTCCTCCGGCCATGATCGCCCTCTCCTACAGCGGCAACACCGAGGAGACCTTGAGCGCCGTGGAAGCGGCGCGGGATCTGGGGCTAACTCCGGGGGTGGTCACCGCGGGCGGCGCGCTCGGTGAGCTCGCAGTCGGTAATGGGTGGCCGCACATCATTGTCCCGGGCGGTCTGCAGCCGCGGGCCGCGTTGGGATACATGATGGGTTCGCTGCTGCGTCTGGTCGAGGATTCGGTCGATCTCAAGCCGGGCGATTTCTCAGCCGCTGCCGATCTCGTCGATCAGCTGACCGGAGGGCTCGGCCGCGACCTTGCCGCTGATCTCGCCGCCGGCCTCCGCGACCGGATCCCGGTCATCTACGGCACCAACGGTCTCACCTCGCCTGTCGCCCAACGCTGGAAGACACAAATCAACGAGAATGCGAAGTGGCCCGCGTGGTGGAACACGATGCCCGAGCTCGATCACAACGAGATCGTCTCATGGACGTCGCTCTCCACCCTGACCCGTCGCCACGTAGGGATCATCGCCCTGCGCGACGATTCCGAGTCGTCGCGGGTCGAAGCGCGTTACAACCTCACTGCTCGCCTCACTGGCGGCGACGTTGCCTGGGTGGGAGAGGTCTGGGCGCAGGGTGTGAGCCGGCTCGAACGGATTTTGAGCCTCTGTGCCATGGGGGACCTGGTCTCCCTGGAACTGGCGCGGGCGGGAAGCATCGACCCGATGGCGGTGCCTGAGATCGAAACACTCAAACAACTACTCGCCGAGGAGCCGCTATGAACTACGACGTTGCCGACATGAGCCTTGCCTCGACTGGCGCCCGCCGGATCGATTGGGCGGAGCGGAGAATGCCGGTTTTGAGATCAATCCGCGAGCGATTCGAGAAGGAACAGCCGCTGGCCGGGCTCACGGTTGGGGCGTGTCTCCACGTCACCGCCGAGACCGCCAACCTGATGAGGGTCCTCCGCGCCGGGGGCGCCGAGGTTGCTCTCTGTGCCTCGAATCCGCTTTCGACGCAAGACGATGTGGCGGCGGCCTTGGTGGCCGATGGGATTCCAACTTTTTCGATCCGAGGTGAGGACGGCGACACGTACTACCGGCACATCGACGCGGTGCTCGACATGGCTCCTGACATCACCATGGATGACGGTGCCGACCTTGCCACCCTTCTTCATACTCAGCGCACCGACTTGAATCCGATCGGTTCCACCGAGGAGACCACAACCGGCGTGATCCGGCTGCGGGCGATGGCGGCCGATGGCACCCTGCGTTTGCCGGTCGTGGCCGTCAATGACTCCGACACCAAGCATCTGTTCGACAACCGCTACGGCACTGGCCAATCGGCGATGGACGGGATCATTCGCGCCACCAACATGCTGATGGCCGGGGCCACTGTGGCCGTGATCGGCTATGGCGACTGTGGGCGCGGGGTCGCCATGCGAGCCGAGGGAATGGGGGCAAAGGTGGTGGTGGTAGAAGTCGACCCGATTCGGGCTCTGGCGGCGGCGATGGATGGCCACCGGGTGCTAACCGCCGACGACGCGGCCCGGGTGGCGGATGTCGTTATCACTGTCACCGGCAACAAACATGTCCTTCGGCGCCAGCACTTCGATCAGATGAAGGATGGAGTCGTCTTGGCCAACGCGGGCCATTTTGATGTCGAGATCGACCTCGAGGTGCTTGGCGAGATGGCGCGGGATCGGCGTCCGGTGCGAAACAACCTCGAGGAGTATGAGCTGGCTGACGGCCGCCGAGTGCTGGTTGTGGCTGAGGGCCGATTGGTCAATCTGGGTGCGGCCGAAGGGCACCCGGCCGATGTGATGGACATGTCGTTTGCCAATCAGGCGCTGGCGGCGGAATGGCTCGCCCAACGGGCTGGCCAGCTCGAGCCGGGGATCTACACCCTCCCCGTTGAGCTCGACCGTGAAGTAGCGCGGATCAAGCTCGATTCAATGGGAGCCGGTCTCGAGGAGCTCACCGAGGAACAGAAGTCCTATCTCTCGGGATGGCGGGAGGGAACCTAAGCCAACGACCAGCAGGGCCCGAGACCGCAACCAATTTCGATCTTCGGGACCGTTTGCGGTATCAGCATCGCCAACCCGATGGCGATGACCCCGAGTATCAGGAATGCCATCATGTCGGTTCGTTTCGACGACTCCTCCGTGAACGCATTCAGACGGTTGCAGATCTGGTACGAAGCCAGCGTTACCGCGGCCAAATAAAGCAGCGTCAGCCAATCCTCCCTGCCCTTGCCCCGAACTCTTCCTAGTAGTAAAGCTTATTACCCCTCGCTTGGTCGGCTAGGAGCAAAGCATTTATCCGCGAACCGACTAGCCCCTTTACTGACGGGCCCTTAGAGAAGGCTCGCCCGACAGTCCACGCCACCCAAATTTGGAAAGGACCCCGCTTCTATGGCAAGTAGAACTCGGAGATTCCGACCAGGTCGTCGCCGTCGAAGGTGAGGGTGTAAGGAAGTTGGCCGTTGCCGTACCAAATCCAACCCTCGTAGCGGATGGGGCTTCTTTCGGTTGTTGTCAGGCCGGCCCAAGCAGCCAGGTCGACAGGGCGTTGAACCACGCAGGGTCCGAACTCGTAGCACGCCTGGAGGGTGGGCTCGAGAATCGGTGAGATCGCAAGCGTGACAAGCTCGGGGTTCTGGTTCCGGATATAAAAGTCGCCTCCGAGCTCTCCGTCAGGCGGGATCAGACCATCCTCGCGGGCGGCTGCGAGGGCTTCTTCGCCGGAGAGGATCTCGACGTAGTCGGCAGTGATGGTCATCACGCCAGGATCAACCTCTTCGACATACGCGAGCTGTTCCGAGAAGTCGGGGTCATACAGGACCGTGACGGTCTCTCCGAGGACACCATCGTCAACCACCGCCTCAACGGCCACGTCGGTTGTGAACTGAGTGACTGTGAGCTCTTGGGAAAAGCTCACCCCATTTCCGAAGTCTTCAGTGGGCACCGCTAACCCGTTGATGGTGACTTCGGCGTCTCCATTGATCGTCCCCTGCAAGTAGATGAACTGCGAAACCGTGGCGTGCACCCGGGGAAGTGAAAGGGTCATGATCGGCAAAGGGGGCGCAGTAGCCTCGGCTTCGGGTCGAGTCGTCGAGGTTGCTGCTATCGACATGGTCGTCGATGAGGCTGTCGACGTCGGAGGCGCGGGCGAGGTTGGCGATCCGTTGGTTGGCGTGCAACCAGCCACCAACAGCGCCACCACAATCGGCCTTAGAGCGCGGGACACGAAACAAATCTAAGGGCTTGACAGATCTGTCTTACCCCAAAGCACCGGGAGCGCCCGAGGCTTCCGGAAGACCAGACCTGAGGGGCCGTCTACCTCACCATCTAGACGGACGCCCGGCCACAGGTCGAGCACGGCGATGAGGGCCGCCAGGGTTTCCAGCTTGGCGAGGTGGATGCCGATGCAGGCGTGGGGGCCCTGCGCGAAGGCGAGATGGGTGTGGGCGTTGGAGCGACGCAGGTCAAAGAGGTCGGGATCGACGAAGGTTGCCGGATCGCGGTTGGCGGCACTCAAGGACACGATGACCAGGTCGCCCGCGCGGATTGACGCACCAGCGAACTCGATGTCGCGGGTCGCATACCTGTCGACCCGGCTGGCGGCAGGTTCCAAGCGCAAGGACTCTTCGATCGCCTGTCGAGCTAGCGACTTGTCGGCGGCGACCATCTGTAACTGCGCGGGGTTGGTGAGCAGATGCCAAAAGAGGCTCGTTGTCATGCCCTCGCTTGTCTCAATTCCCCCGAACATCATCACCGCTGCGTTCGAAACAACCTCGGAATCCGAGAGCCCGACCCGTGCATGGGCCAGGAGCCCGGGCCGAGAGGCGGTGCTGCGGCGGACATGGGCACCCATCTCCTTCACCGCCTCCTGCCCGGCTCCGGTGGCAGGGGCACCGCGCGAGAGCAGATCGACATCGGCG
>Ga0136635_10000031_pt1 | contig 32596 bp, 45 predicted proteins | sample AntDrymeUQ852106_2_FD_105495 | JGI IMG/M metagenome (GOLD analysis project Ga0136635, IMG submission 105495) | Polar desert sand microbial communities from Dry Valleys, Antarctica - metaG UQ85 (21.06) | ecosystem: Environmental > Terrestrial > Soil > Desert | place: Antarctica: Dry Valley... | reverse complement strand
TCAATTGGATTTCTTGACATTTCCCCGGTCGGGAAACTGTGGGCCCGGCAGGCTTCGAACCTGCAACCGACGGATTATGAGTCCGGCGCTCTGACCAGATTGAGCTACGGGCCCCTCGTTGGAAGCTTACGAATCTTTCTGGGAAGATTTCGAAGCCAACCAAGTGGAGGATGTGAGTGGGCTCAGTGACGGATCTAGCAGGGCGCGTTTTCGAAGGGGTCCTGGGCACGTTCGACACCTGGTCGATATACGTTGGGGACAAGCTGGGCTTCTATCGGACCATGCGTGATGGTAAGCCTTACGCCGCAGCCGAACTGGCAAAATCGTCGGACGTCGACCCGCGCTATGTCCGGGAGTGGTTGGAGCAACAGGCCGTGACGGGCTTGCTGCTTTGTGACAACCCTGGTGATCCCTCAGAGGCCCGGACATATCGCCTCGAACCGGCCGGCGCCGAGGTGTTCACCGACGATCGGAGCCTCAACTTCCTCGCCCCATTCGTCCGCCTGGTCACGAGTGCAGGTATTCAACTCCCCGAGTTGCTTGCGGCCTATCGCAGCGGCGGTGGGGTCGGCTGGGAGCAATTCGGCGAGGACATGCGCACGGGACAGGCGGGGATGAATCGGCCGTGGTTTCTTTCTGTGCTAGCCAAGGAATGGTTCCCGGCCGTGCCCGAGATTCAGGCTCGCCTCGAGGCTGGCGCCCGCATCGCCGACATCGGGTGCGGCGAAGGATGGTCATCGATCGGCTTTGCGCAGGGATATCCGAAAGTCACCGTAGACGGATACGACCTCGACCAAGCGTCGATCAACGAGGCCACGAAGCATGCTGCGGAGACGGGCTTGTCGGACAGGGTGCGATTCGAATGCGTTGATGTCGCGACCGTGGATCGCGCCGGGACTTATGACCTGGTCACCGCTTTCGAGTGCATCCACGACCTCTCCCAACCAGTTGCGGTGCTGGCGGCAATGAAGCGGTTGGCCAAACCCGATGGCGATGTTGTGGTGATGGATGAGAAGGTGAACGAAGAGTTCCTGGGGTCCGAGGCGGGCGACGTCGAACGGGTCATGTACGGCTTTTCCTTGTTCACCTGTCTCCCCGACGGGATGTCTCGGCAGCCTTCGGCCGCGACCGGGACAGTAATGCGTCCGAAGAATCTTGAGTCTTACGCTAAGGAAGCAGGTTTCTCAGGAATCGAAATCCTTCCCATAGAGAACGACCTATGGCGCTTCTACCGCCTCGTACTTTGAACGACACGGAGAAATCCACGCAGAAGTACCCGGGGCTGTGACAAACTTGGCAACGACACGCGAGAAGCATGGAGGTTTCTAGTGGCGAGTAAGGACAAGGGCGGCCGGAACCAGAAGAAGGTCGCGACCAAAGATCCCAAGCAGAAGCGTCAGGAAAAGAAAGAGAAGAAGGCCAAGGACAAGTTGCGCCCCGCCTGAGCGCGTAACTCTTTTCGAGCTCCGGGCCGCAACCCATGTTCTACGTGGATTGCAGCCCTGGGTTCGTGAGGCCGACTAGGGGCGGCGGAAGTCGCCCGGGACCCGGGCGACAAGCACGTCGCAGGGCATAGTTTCGAGCACTCCATCGGCAACCGTGCCGAGGAGGATCATCTTCGTCGCCCCCGCCCCCCGGTTGGCGACGACGACCAGGTCGACCCCCCGTCGTCGGACAACCTCGTCGATAGACGTGGCTGGCGAGCCGTCAACGACTAGTGGCTTCACCTTGCCCGGCCAGCGCGCGACATACTCCTCCATCCGTTCCACGGCTTTCCGCAGGCGCTGACTCCGCGCCGCCTCGACTTCGACCTCGAACAGGCCGCTTTCGACCAGCGCCGTGTCCCACCGGTCGGGCAAGGAGAAGATCGCGGACAGCTCGGCCTGCGGGCACCAGCGCAGTGCGGCTTCCACCGCGGTCTCGGAGTGGACCGAGAAGTCGACTGCAGCCAGAACCTTTCGATAGGTGTTGCGGGGCTGGCGCCTCACCACTAGGACGTCGCCGCTTGACATGATCGCGACCCTCCGCGCGATGGGCCCACACCGTTCGACATCAACCGCTGAGGTCCCGACCACCACGATGGCCGCCTTCTTGGCCTCTTTCACTAGCTCCCAACCAATCGACCCCCGGATCGCCTGATAGGTGATAGGCACCGTCGCCCGCGCTCCAATCCACTTGGCCACATCAACCAAATTCCGCCGGTAATGCTCGGCGAGGATCCTTCCCAAGCCATCGTCGAGAAAAGCGTCGCTCGACGACTCGTTCACCGAGACCAGATGCAACGGCAACTCGTGCAGGTCGGCGAGCAGACGGGCACGTTCGGCGACGCGACGACCAATCGGCGACAAGTCGACGCCTGCCACCACACGATTGGTCAAGGCAGCTCCCTCCAAGGCCCTTCGACTCTAGGAGCGCGCAGTGCGCGGGCAAGACGTCGGAAATACTCCGACCGATCGACGCCAAGGGCGCCCAAGGATTTCATATGCGGCGTGGCCCATTGAACATCGAGCAACCCCGAGGGAATCGCGCTGAGAACGCCCACCAGAGCCACCAATGCCACCTTGGACGCGTCGCGTTCGCGGCTGAACATCGACTCACCGGCAAACAAGCCTTCGATCTTTACCCCATACAACCCGCCGGCAAGCGCCCCCTCAGAGTTCCAAGCCTCGATTGAATGGACCCAACCAAGCCGGCCCAGCTCCAGGTAGGCACTCCTCAGGTCTTGGGTAATCCAACCGTCGGGGCGATTGGGATCGGCGCAGCCGTCGATCACCCCCGCGAGTTCTTGATCGAATGTGACTCGAAAACGGCGAAGCGATTTACGCAGCGACTTCGAGATCACAAGGTTCTCAAGGGGGATGATCCCCCGTTCCACCGGGGACCACCAGCCCAAGCGCCCATCTTCGAGATGCATCGGAAATAGACCTTGGCGATACCCCGCGATGATCGATCCCGGCGACAGATCCCCGCCGACCGCGACTAGGTCGTCGTCGCCGTAGTTGTCCGGGTTGGGGAACTCCCAGCGGGACCGCGCGGGCTCAATCGGCATTAGCCACGGTATACCCTCGGATGCGAAGCGATGACGACCCATGACGTGCTCAATCAGGTTCCGCCACTGGTCGACTACGACCTGGCGGCGGCCGATCCGCTCTTGTTACCTCTCCTCGAAGCTGAGGCCGCTTGGGCGGTGAAGGACACGGTTCGCTTCGGTCGCGAAGTGGCGAGCACCGAGGGCTATGAGCTCGGGTTCGCCGCCAACGAGAACCCGCCCCGGCTCCGCACCCATGACCAGCGCGGACATCGCGTCGACCAGGTCGAATTCCATCCCGCCTGGCACCACCTGCTGAGACGGGCGGTGGAGGCCGGTCTTCACTCGCTTCCCTGGGAACCGACCGCGCAACCCGGAAGCCATCTCGCCCGGACCGCGCTCGGCTTTCTCGCCAGCCAAGTCGAGGCCGGTCATTTCTGTCCGATCTCGATGACCTACGCCGTCGTCCCGGCGCTGCGCGAACAGCCTGACCTCGCTGCGGCCTGGGAGCCGAAAATCGTGAGCCGGGTCTACGAACCGGAATTCGCCCCCCCGCCCGAGAAAGAAGGTGTCTTGCTGGGGTTGGGGATGACCGAGAAACAGGGCGGCTCCGATGTGCGAGTCGCGACCACGACTGCCCAGCCCGACGGCGATGGCTACCGGGTGACCGGCCATAAGTGGTTCACGTCGGCGCCGATGAACGACGCTTTCCTGATCCTCGCCCAGGCACCAAACGGCCTTACCTGTTTCCTGCTTCCCCGCCATGTCCCCGACGGCTCGGTCAACCAGATTCGGATCATGCGGCTCAAAGACAAGCTCGGCAACCGCTCCAACGCCTCGGCCGAGCTGGAGTTCGAAGATGCCTGGGCGGAGCGAATCGGAGAGGAGGGACGAGGGGTGGCCACCATCATCGAGATGGTCAACGGGACCCGGCTCGACTGCGTCAGCGGCTCGGCCGCCCTGATGCGACAGGCGGTCAGCCAGGCCATCCACCATTGCCGCCACCGAAAAGCTTTCGGATCGGCGCTGATCGACAAGCCCGCCATGATCAATGTGCTGGCCGACCTCGAGATCGAAACGGAAGCTGCGGTCGTGCTGATGGCTCGGCTAGCAATGAGCTTCGACCGCGCCGATGATCCTCACGAGCAGTCGCTGCGAAGGATCCTCACCCCAATTGCCAAGTTTCTCGTGACCAAACGCTGCACCGAAGTAGTCCATGAGTCCCTCGAATGCCTGGGTGGGAACGGGTTCGTCGAGGAGTCGATCTTGCCACGACTCCTGCGCGAATCGCCGTTGAACGCGATTTGGGAAGGTTCTGGCAACGTCATCGCTCTCGACGTGCTGCGGGCCGCGCGCAGCCATCCCGAGTCGGTCGAGGCGCTCCGATCCGAGTTGGCACGCGGTCCGAGCAGTGGCGTTCGAGAAGTAGACAGGCTCGTCGCCGCCACGGATGGAGAAGCTCGACAGGTCACTGAGCAGCTCGCGATCCACCTCCAGGCCGGACTCTTGTCCGAGTTCGCATCCGACGAAGTGGCAACGATCTTCATATCGACTCGGATACTCGACGTCACAGGCAATCGCCTCTACGGGACGCTCCCCTACAGCACTGCCCTTGCTTCGATTGTGGAGCGAGCGATCCCGGCATGAGAAAGCCGACGGTGGTGGTGATCGGCGGCGGGATCGCCGGAGTGGGAGCAGCGTACGCCCTCGCCAATGCCGGCTGCCCGGTGACTCTGGTCGAGGCGGAATCGTCGCTGGCCTATCACACCACCGGTCGCTCGGCTGCGATCTATTTCGAGAACTACGGGGCAGCGGCCATCCGCGGTCTCACCACCGCCAGCCGCTCTTTTTTTGACGAGCCCCCAACGGGGTTGATCGATCATCCGCTACTCGAAGGTCGAGGCGCGTTGTGGATCGGCACGCCCGCGCAGGAAGCCAGCCTCCGTTCCCATCTGGCCGACTCGGAGATGACCAAGCACCCGGGACGCTGGCTTGGCCCGCTCCAGGCGGCCGCGATGGTGCCGGTGCTGCGTCCCGAATGTCTGCTCGGAGCGGTTCTGGAACCGGAAGCGCTGGACCTCCACGTTGCCGGCCTGCACCAGGCCTTCGTGCGTGGGCTGCGGGCGGCCGGCGGTGAGATTCGAAACTCGACACGAGTTGATCACCTCGAGCGGAGCGCCAACGCCTGGTCGATCACCGCCGGAGCTGACGAGCTGGCGGCGGACGTCATTGTCAATGCGGCCGGGGCCTGGGGAGACGTGGTTGCGGTGATGGCCGGCGCCACTCAGATTGGGCTCGAGCCAATGCGCCGGACCGCCTTCATGGTCCCGGGCAATCTCGCCTACCGCAACTGGCCGCTGGTTGGCGACACCGACAATGACTTCTACTTCCGGCCGGATGGATCGCAGGTGCTCTGCTCGCTCGCCGAGGAGAAGGTTTCCGAACCCGAGGATGCGCGGCCCGACGAGTTGGACATTGCCCTCGCCATCGATCGCATCAACACCGCCACCACGCTTGGGATCCGCGCCGTCCGTTCCTCTTGGACCGGGCTCCGCACCTTCGCGCCCGATCGGGCGATGGTCATCGGTTGGGATCCGGAAGTCGCAGGTTTCTTCTGGCTCGTTGGGCAGGGGGGTACCGGAATCCAGACCGCCCCCGCCGCCGGGCGCCTGACGGCCGACCTCATCACCACCGGCCAGGTGAGCTCCGACCTCGCCGAGCAAGGTGTGGATGTTGCCGGGCTTAGTCCCGACCGATTTACCTGAGCTCCTGGCGTTGCCAGATATCGATTAACCGGTCGAGCGGCAAAGCATGAGCGGTACGACCCTTGTATCCGGTCATGGTCTCGGCTGCGCAAAGGGCGTTCCAAATCGCCTCCTCGGTTGCTTCGATCGTCGCCTCGAACAACCGATCCATGTGATCCGGAGGAAGCGCGTGGATCGCGTACGGGCCTTTGTGACCGGCGGGGAAATGATTCCCGGTGGCAAAGGCCAAGAAGATGTCGCCGGAGCCGTTGTGACCGTTCCCGCCGACCCGTCCTAGCCCGACGGTTGCGCGCTTCGCCAACCGATGGCACTGGTCGGAAAGGAGAGGAGCATCGGTGGCGATGACGATGATGATCGAACCGTCGCTGCGCGTGTCCGGCCAGGGCGCGGGCACCTCGTCATATCCCAGCATCCGACCGACCGGAATCCCGTCCAAACGCAGGTCGTGGCGCGATCCGTAGTTGGCCTGGACGAGAACGCCGACGGTATAGGTGTGCATGGCCAGATCGACCACCCGTGACGACGTGCCGATTCCGCCCTTGAACTCGTGACAGATCATCCCCGTCCCGCCGCCGACGGCGCCTTCTGAAACTTGGTCGTAGGAGATCTCGGTTAGGGCCGTCAACACGTGCGTGCGTTCGAGGGCGAAGGCATCGATGTCCGACAGCCAACCGTCGTAGGTCTCAGCCACCACTGGCAGCAAGAAGCCGTCGATCACGCCGCGATCGACGGCGTACCTAACGATCGTGTCCCTGACCAGACCGACCTGGTGGGTGTTGGTGATCCCGATCGAGGAGCCGAGCAGCCCCGACTCCTCGATCCAAGGAAGACCCGTCATCTCACCGTTGCCGCTAAAGGAAAACCAACTGCAGGCGGCGTAGTCGGTCCAGATGTCGTCGCGGCGTGGGACCACCGTCGTCACTCCGGTGCGAACCACTCGCGGCTCGTCAGTGATGAGGGTGCTGTGCCCGACGCCGATGTCGGCGACGTCGGTGATGGCATTCAGCGGGCCCGGTGGGAGCCGGCCGAGGTTGATCCCCAGGTCGCGGAGCCGGCTCACTTGTCGTCGTTCCAGGCGGGGTCTTCCTCCCATGCCTGGTTGCGCTTTTCAACCGTTTCGAGGGCATTGGCTGCCTCTTCGCGAGTTGGAAAAGGCCCGAGCCTCGCCTCGCTTCGGCAGCCGTCGACCGGTTCGACAGTTTGGTGATCCAAGCAATAGAACCATTGCTGATCGGACGGTTCGAGCTCGCCGGAAATGTTGTTGGGTGCCACCTACCCCATCGTAGAAGCTAGGTTTATGGAAGCCTGGATGGGCATCAGAAGGAGAAACAGACATGACCGACCCGAGAGACCCCGGAGTCCAAAGGGAGCCCGAAGTCCACAGAGAACGAGAGGTCATCGTCACCAACAGCGGCGGTGGTGGCAGCGGCGCGGGGATGATCCTGGCCGCCGTCATTTTGGTGCTCGGTGTGATCTTCGCGATTTGGTATTTCAACAACAGCGGCGCCGGCGACTCGATCCCGAGCGAGATCGACGTCAACGTCAGCACGGCGACAACAAACTAGAGAAACCCGCGAACCTAGGGTGCGGAGGGATTCGCAGTGTTCCCCCGAACCCTGGGTTCGCGATTTACGCGCCTTCGTCCACCGAAAAAGGACACTGGACCCCAGCTTCGGGGCCGGCTTGGGCGAACTGGCCGTAGAAACCCTCGATGGCAGCTAGGTCGACCGCGTCCATGGTCATCAGCTTCCTCCAGGCAGTGACCGCGATCATTGAGTCCATTCCCTCGCGGGGAGCGACGATCACGTGCGATGGGGCATCGCGGCCGAACTCCTCGAGCTGACCTCGTTGTTCGTCGCCGATCGCCGGGTCGTATTGGACTACCACCACCCCATGTTCGAGGTCGTGAACCTGGACGATGTCAGATACCGGCGAGCGGTAAATCCCGCACGGGGCTGGGGTTGGCGAATGTGGTCCACTCGTGGGCGGGTTGGAGTTGTACTCCGGGGCTGGTTCGTTGGCTACAAGGTGTGCCTGGCCCAGATCGGGCAGGGTTTGAACGTTGGCAAGCGCCGGCGGCGGGGGGCGGGTTGCAAAGAAGACAGTCGCGCCGATCAGGACAGCGGCGATGACCAATCCAGTGATGATTCGGCGATTGCGCAGCCGGCGCTCCGCCGCCACTCGGCGGGCGGCGGCCTCCTCTGCGGCACGTTCACTTGGTCTGCGGGCTCCAGTTCGGGCCATAAGCGATCAAAGGTACTTTCAACGGTATGAACCCTCCATGGTACGGCCCGACCACTCGTTAGGTCACGACGACTTGCCGAGGTTGGCGACTCCCCTTCTCTGCATGTCGCCCCAGCCGTGCGTCGAGCCACCCCCGATGAGTGCCCTGACCCGCCACCAAACGGTCTGTTGACGCAGACCGAAGTTCTCCACAAAGACAATCAGCACCAGACGGAGCGCGGCCAAGGGCCGATTGAAATAGCCGTACCGCTCGTCGAGCAACAACGCGATCAGCGAGGTGAACGCACCTGCCAAGAAGGCGAGCGCCAACATCAACAGCGCATTTTCCCAAGCGACCGCGCCGAGAATGATCGCGATCGGGACGATGAGATAGCCCGCCATCTCAATGATTGGCGCCAAGTACTCGAAAAGCACCATCGCCGGCCAGCTGATCATGCCCAGCGCGCCGTGGTGGGGGTTGAAGAAAGAGCTGCGGAAGTCATGCACCGCGGTCATCAACCCTCGGTGCCAGCGGATGCGCTGTCGGCGAAGGACTTGGCGCGTCGAGGGAACTTCGGTCCACACCACAGCGGACGGCGCATACACCATCCGATAGGGCTTGCCGAGGGAGCGGTAGTAGCGGTGGATCCGCATCGTGAGATCCATGTCCTCGCCCATGTGGCCTGAGGTCAGACCGCCAACATTGACCACGGCTTCGCGAAGATAGATCCCGAAGGCTCCCGACACCAGGGGAAGGCCATTGAAGCTCGCCCAAGCCGGCCGAGCGGCGACGAAGGAACGCACATACTCGAGCAGCTGCCAGCGCTCGATGAACGATTCGGGAACGTTGGCTTCGACGATGTGCCCGAACTTGACGACGCAGCCGTTGAGCGGGCGAATATTTCCTCCCACCGCCACAGTCCGGTCGCGATCCTCGACGACGTGGCGCATCGCATTGACGAGGGCCTTGCCGTCGATCAACACGTCGGCGTCGGTCAACATCACATACGGGAACCGGGCGACGTTGATTCCCGCGTTGAGGGCATCGGCGCGACCGCCATTCAGCTTGTCGACCACCGTGATCGACACCGGACTGGTGGAGTGATAGACCTGGCCGACTTGGGCGGTCGGGATGTTGGCTCGAAACGGGAGCGGCACCGGCACCAGGTTGAAAGTGTCGATCAGCTTCTGCAGCGTGCCGTCAGTCGATCCGTCGTTGACAACCACGATCTCGAATCGGGGATAGCTGATCATCGCAACCGAGCGGACCGACTCGACCACGCCCACCTCTTCGTTGTAGGCGGGAAGCACGATCGAGACTGGCGGGCTCACATCGCTCACCAGCATGTCGTCGATGCGGCCAAATCGTTCCAGCATCCGCTCCTTGTTAAGCGCAAAGGCAGAAATCAACGCGAGGGCCAGGAGGTAGAGCTGCATCAGGACGAAATAGCCGAGCACCCCAACCGAGACGACCGCGATGATGCGGTGGATCATTGAGTTTCCACTGAAAGCCGCGGACTCACTCCTGCGGGCAAGAGCCGAAGCTCGGCCAACTGGTTGCGGGCGGCGTCGGCCGCGAAGTGGTCCTCAGACTCCAGGGCCTTGGTAAGCTCGACCACCCCGCCGGGGAGCTCGCCCAGAGTCTCGGCCGCGTTCTGTCGCACCCACCATTGCGAGTCTGACAGGAGACCGGACACGATCGGGGCCACTGAACCATCTGCGAGATAGGCGAGCGCACGAACGGATCGCGCTCGCACTTCCCACGACTCGTCCCGAAGGGCTCTCAGCAATGCAAACCGAGACGAATCCGAGCCAATCCGCCCTAGCGCCGAAGCAGCGGCAATCCGCCACTCCCTGCGATCGCTCTCGAGGAGCTCGAGCAATGTCATCTCCGCGTCGAGATCACCTATGAGTCCCAGAGTGCGGGCCGCCTCGGCCACCGCCTGTTCAGTTGAATTCGGGGACTGCCAGGCGAGATCGATCCACCGACAGATCGGATACACCGCTTCCCGACCAAACAGGGGAAGCGAATCGGCCAGCTTCGCCACCTCCCAAGCACGGACCCGCACACAGAGGTCGAGGATCAAGGGAACCGAGGCCACGTCGCCCAAACGGCCCAATCCATGTGCCGCGTGGAACCGGACGAATTCGTTCCGATCCGTAAGCAAGCTCCGCAGGTATGGAATCTCTTGCTGCGAAGCGAGCGCGACATAGGAGCCGATCGCCCGCAAGCGGATGGCGTTGAGCCAAGGCGGTTGAATACGTCTCCGGAGGCTCGGTAGGACCTTCGATCGTTTGATCAACTCGTCGACGAATTCGCCATCGTCGCCGCTCAACAACCGCCTGTAGTCGATGATCGCCTGGTGGAAAAGGCGGTCGCGAGCCCATTGCCGCGGCATGTGACTGGGGAGGAGCTTGGTGGCAATCATCTCGCCTAAAGCGGCGATATAGATGGCGCTCCGCACTCCGCGGCCAACCAGGATGATGCGATGGGCGAGCTTCACCGCGACCAACGTCAGCCCCGCAATTAAGGTCGCCGTGGCCATTAGCAAGGTGATTACAGGGAGAAGCTCGTCCACCAAAGAAGAATCGGCGCTGAAAACGCGCCAATTAACTCCTATTTGAACCGCAGACGGCCGTTGATTCGTGCCGTCAATTCAGCCATATTGACCGGTTTGCGCACATAGTCGGCGGCGCCCATTTCGAACGAATGCACCACCGTGTCGACGTCGTCGATGGCGGTGAGGAGGAAAACCGGGAACTCGATGCCCTGTTTTTGCCAGGCAGCAATCACCTCGGTGCCAAGCATCCCCGGCATAATTTGATCGAGGACGGCAAGGTCAATCTCGCGGTTCAAGCCCGCTTCGAAGGCCGCTGGCCCGTCGCCGACATCGACGACCTCATGCCCGGCCGCTTGCAGATGCCGGACGAGCAACACGCGGACCGGAGCTGCATCGTCGGCAACCAAAATCCGAGCCATTTTTCATGAGAGTACGCAGCCGCGAGAACTTCAAGGGGTTTTTCGGGCGGTAGCTGCCAGCGCTGGAACCAGATAGCCATCGCACGGCGTCCCAATAGTCATGAGAGTGGTTGCCAAGTTGATGGCGGTAGGGCTTCTTGATCTCCTGTGGAAACCCGGTCTTGACCGATGCAACCGAGCCGTCGGAGCCGGCGAGCACCACCTCGGGGACCAGACCGGCCTTTGAGACGATGCCGCCGCTCACGACACTCGGGGGTGTTGCCGGGGGCCCGCAACCCAGGCCCTCGTCGATGGGATGAAGGTGACCGTTGAGGCCGACGGTACGCGGTACACGTATCACTTCGGCGCCAACGGTCCTTTGTGTTAAAGGCCGCCCTGCCTAGGTGGTGGCGTCCCGCAACGCTCGGACGTCATCATGCGCAGCTTGCACGACCGCGAACTGGCGCTCGATCACGTTGCGCAGATCGATGGAGATGTCAGTCTCGTCTAGAGCCTTTTCGTACTCCGAAACGGCATGGTCTTCGCCTTGCTCGGCAACGTCGAGCACACCTTCGGCATCGGAGCCGGTCAGCGCATCTTTGATCGCCATCCATCCGCGATGGAGGGCGGCGCCTGCCGAACCGGACTCGGTCAGGGAGTCGTCGTCCGACCCCGCCATATTTCTGAGCTCGGATGCGAACTCACCTCGCTGCTCCGAGTAATCGCGGAACTTCGCGACGAGATCCATGCGGTTTGACTCGGCGAGCTTGTCCGCGGCCTCGGCGAAACCTTTCTTCCCATCTTCGAGCGTCTCGATGAGGTTCTTACGGACCTGTTCGTCAGTTGACATCGGCCCCTTCCTTTCTTGACCTGAGCGACAACCCTGTGTTGCGACGCTTGGTCTGATCCCAGGTACCCCGCTTCGGTGACACCGAAACGGTCGATATGCCACGAGGACAGCAGGGACCGGACGAACGCTCGTAGTGTGGCGAGGTTCAAACTTGGAGGAAGCCTTGACGGATCCGCGAAACGATGACAAGAAGGACGGAAGCAATTGGGTTGGGGTTGGCTCGGTTCTCGGCGTGGGGATCGGAGCGGCAGTTGGCGCCATCGTCGGAAACCTCGGCAACGGGATCTGGATCGGCGCCGTGTCGGAGTCGGGCTCGGCTTGCTGATGATGCAGCGTCGCCGCTAGTCGGGTGCTCTAGCAAGGCATCAGATCTCCAATCCAAGGAACCTATGGATAGTGCCGACATCGCAGTGTTGATTCTCCGAGCCTGGATCGGAGGGGTGATGTTTGCCCACGGTTTCAACCATGGCCGCAATCTCAAAGGCACCGCTTCTTACTTCGAGTCGAAGGGCTTTAGCCGCTCGGATCTGCTCGCCCCAGCGTCGACCTACGGCGAGATCGCGATCGGGATCGGCCTCGCCCTTGGCCTTTTGACGCCCGTTGCCGCGGCCGGGCTGATCACGACCATGACCGTGGCGTACGGCTCGGTGCATCGCTTTGCCGGCTTCTTCGTTTTCAAACGGCCCGACGAGGGCTGGGAGTACGTTGCGACCTTGGCGGTGGCGGCGCTCGTCCTCGCGACGTTGGGTCCGGGGCAGATCTCGCTCGACGCGGTCATTGGTCTCGATCTTCGTGGCTGGACCGGCTTTTTGATCGCCCTGGCCGGAGTGGCGGCGGGGGTCGCTCAGTTGGCGCTCCTCTGGCGCAAGCCCTCGGCTCCTACCCTGGAATAGCGCAGGCGAAGGTCTCGTTTCCCCATAACCGAAGGAGGATTGTTTGACGGATTGGAATCAGAACGCAATCGAGGAGTTCCGCGCCAACGAGGGCAAGGTGGGCGGTTACTTCGAGGGACGCCCCATCCTGCTGCTCCATCACAAGGGAGCCCAGTCGGGAGTCGAGCGTGTGAACCCGGTGATGTACGAGACGCTCGATAACGGTTTTGCGGTTTTCGCCTCGAAGGGCGGAGCGGACACCAACCCGGACTGGTATCACAATCTCAAAGCCAACCCCGAGACGACGGTTGAAAACGGTAGTGAAACCATATCGGTCAAGGCCCGAATCGCAGATCCCCAGGAGCGCGAGCCGATTTGGAGCAGATGGAAGCAGGCCAATCCCAACTTCGCCGAGTACGAGACGAAGACTTCGCGCGAAATCCCGGTCGTCATCCTCGATCGCCGCTAGTTCGGGGCAATCCGCCTGGGATCGATGCCCAAGACCTGCCCTGATCGTTCCGAAAACGCGGCCACGCAACTTGGCTGGGACCCTCCTCGTAGGTCAGCGTCGAGATCAGCGCACGCGTCAAACCTAATTTGCTAGTTCTCAACGCAGTCACCACGGCTCGTCAATCGGCGTGGAGCAGTTCCAGTACGGGCGCCATTGCTTCGAAGGCCTCAATCGTGCCCGGGCCCAGCATGATGTCGACTTGAGTGAAGCCCGCTTCGCGGAACGAGCGCAGGCCCTCCGCGATCTCTTCCGGCGGACCGGATATCACTGACTCCCGCCTTTCCGACGGCTGGAGCGGGTTCACCGATATCCCAGCAGCGCGGCCGATGGTCCCTGGGTCGCGGCCGAGCTCCTCGCAGATCGCGTTGAGCCTCGCCAGCCGTGGCGCCAGCTCGTCAACGTGGGCGCGCTCCTCCGCGTATCCGCTCCAGGTGTCCGCGTGGAGCGCGGCATGCCGTTGGCCCTTCGGCCCGTTACCACCGATGAGGAGCGGGATGGCATTCGGGCGCGGCCCCACTGGCAGCTGCGGTAGGTCACGGGCAGCGTGGAATTGGCCTTCAAAGTCAGCGTGCCCGGTGCGCATTAGTGGGATGATGACTTGGAGCGCCTCCTCGAACCGGGCGAAGATCCGGTCCTCCGGGAGACCGAAAGCCTTGGCTTGACCGGGCCACTCGTGACCGGCACCCAGACCGAACACGAAGCGCCCGCCGCTGATCTCGTCGAGGGTTTCGGCTGTTTTGGCGATGATGCCGGGGTTGCGGTGTAGCGCGGATAGCACCCAAGTGCCGACCTTGACCCGCGAGGTCGTCGCCGCCACTGCGCCGGCCATGGAGACGCCATCCCACATGCCCTGAGGCGCCGCGCCCTCAACTCGCCACAGGAGCTCGTCCGGCGTCCAGAGCGTGTCGAACCCCATCGTCTCAGCCAGCAAGGCCATCTCGCGGATGTCGGTCCAGCGCGGTGTAACCCGCTCAGGCCCGAACTGAACGATGGGCAATACAACGCCAATCTCGAACGGGCGCAACGATCTCTCCTCCGGAACCGGAGTCACCATTCTTCAGGCAATTCTTCGCCATGCAACCGGCCCCGGCTCATTTACGAAGAGCCAGCTAACCAGTTCTTCAGGCTGTCGAGAACGCGCTAGCAGGGCAATACGCAGAACTCGTTGTCATCGGGATCGGCCATGACCACCCACTCGACCTCGCCTTGGCCGATGTCGATCCGGGTCGCCCCAAGAGAAACGAGGCGGTCGACCTCGGATCGCTGATCAACCTGGTCGGGGGGAGCGATGTCGAGATGAAGCCTGTTCTTCCCGATCTTGGGGTCAAGCGGCGGACCCCAAGTGATGAGCGGACCGGTGCCGTCCGGCGCGCGGATCGCGGTTTCTTCGTCCTGATCCCAGACCAACGGCCATCCAAGGGCTTCGCTCCAGAAGTATCCGACCTCCCGCGAACCGTCGCAGGTGATCGAGCCGAAACGTCCGCAGTCAGCGAGGAAGGAATTGTCCGGCTCGATCACGCAGAACTCGTTGCCTTCGGGGTCGGCGAGCACGACATGACCGTCGTCTGGACCCTGACCGATGTCGATGTGGCGGGCCCCGAGCTCGACCAACCTCTCGACCGTTTCCTTCTGGTCATCGATGGACGTGCTCGTCAGATCGAGATGGATGCGGTTCTTGCCCACCTTCTCCTCCGGGACCGGCTGGAAGAGGATCCGGAATATGGTGTCATCCGTCGGCACGAGACCGATCTCATCATGGGTCTCGTCGTCGACCGCCCAGTGCAGCGCTTCGGCCCAGAAACGCGCAAGAAGGCGCGGATCGTTCGCATCGAAGCACAGGGCGACGAGCCGCGAAGTCATTTCGCTCTGCATGATGCAACGGACGGGTGGCAGCGGATCATGCTGCCTTTCTACTTGACGGAGCCGGAGGTGGTGACTGTAAAAGCTCCACGTTTAAGGTTCTGGCTCGGAGGCTTTCCGGCTCGACCTGGCCTCGTGCAACGCAGCTTCGATCCGGGGGACAACTTGGGATTCGAGAAGGGAAGCTTGGAGGGCGGGGTGGTCGTCGACTCGGACGACGCCCTGTGTCGGTGACCATCATCGAGCCGGGAGTGGAAGGCCGCTACGCCGCCCGCCGTTCCACAGCTCGGCTCCTGAGGACGGCTTGACGAGAACGAACCGAGGAAGTGGTCCTTAGATCCACCAGCGGCCTGCAGGTATGGGTCTGATTGCGGTGGGCGAAGGGACGGCCGCACTTGGGACACAGCCATAACGGGCTGGATTCCTCGTCGCCAACGGTGCTGTGGTCCACCACGGTCGACACCCTGATAGCCACTGTCACCGCCCAACGCCTCGGCGCGCGTGAACACGGTGACGAACCCGGCTGGCTGTGCCGGCTGTGCGAATTTGCATCCTGCGACCGGCCGCAGGGTGAGTGCCTGGCGGCCAACGCCGCCCAAGCCATCCCAACCGGTGCGCCGCCGACGACCTGACGTTGGATCAGCAGTGAGCGCGCTTCGGCGAGGTGGCCTTCAGGGCACGAATGACCAGGCTCAAGGGTCGCGGAGTTGGAGCGGTGCGGACGCCGCGGGCGTTGGCGGGACGGCACGATTTGCCGCATCGCGATGCCGCCGTTGCCATTCCCGGCGGTCCTCCTTCCGGCAGACTGGCTCGGCGGCAGAGCACCCTGATCGACGTCCATGTCGACCGAGTAACGGGCTGCCTCAACTCAGTTGCCCCTGTTCCGCCTCGAGGACCTTGTCGGCCTTCCGATTGATGCGTACGAAATCGTCCTTCGTGACGTCGCCTGCCTTACGCTGTTGGCGAGAGAACCGCTTGGCGCTGATCGCGTAGCCCCTGTCGGGCACCGGGTAACACCTTCTAAGTCCCCTGTTTAAACGAATCAATTCTCTTTGATGCTCGGCCCGAGAACAAAAAGATGGCCATCGGCAGGAGCACCAGGACGAACGGGTAGAACAGGGCACGCTCGACGCCGCCGACCCAGGGGTAGGTAAAAGCAGCGATACTGCCGCTGGCGATCGTCACCCCTGCACCCACCGAGCTCCACCGTTTCGATAGCAAGCCCGCTTGCCCAAATTGCCAGAGCAAGACTGCCAGCCCTGCCAGACTGGTGGCTAGAAATGCAACGAACAAGGGTTCAAACCCAACGCCCGCATTAGCTGGAAACGTCGTTGGTACTGATGAGCCCGATCCAACCTGGTGTGCGGTTTCCGTGGTGACGATCAATCGAACAGTAATTTCGATGAACCAGAGCAGAGTAGCCAAGGTCAGCAAGGTCAGTCCGGCCATCGTCAATCGGCGGTGGGTTTGGGGTAAGAGGCGTGCCAGGAGCGCAAACGCAGATGTCAAGAGAACAATACCCAAAGCCGCGAGGAGATTGACGACCTGAAAGGATGTGCCGTTTTGAGCAATGGCTTGATAGAGCCCGAGGGGTATCTCCTGCTCAAATGGCTCAGCCATAATAGTAGCGGCACTAAAGATGATCACGCCGAGGAGGAGGAGAACTCCGGCCCAGCGCGGGGACGTGGTGGAGAACATAAGCGCTATTTCTTCGGCTAGTTAATGCTTGCCGTGCAGTCGGGTTAAGTCAACTTCTGACTGTCCGCCGACCATTGGTTCGGCACTGGCGCACCATACACGGTCATTGGCCATGCAGCCCGACTTCGCAACAAGCCAACCCAAGCTTCGCCAAGTAGGTGTGGAAGCCGGCGGTCCGCAAAGGCGGACTCCCGACCGAGCTGCGAATTCACGATCTGCGCCACACCGCGCCGCCCTGATGGTGCGGGAAGGAGCCCGCTCCGAGGCCATAAAGAGGCACCTGGGACAGTCGTCGATCATTGTCACGATGGACACCTACGGTCATCTGTTTCCCTCTGAGGCGGGCGCTCTTGCCGAGGCGCTCAACACTTCGTATCACGATCGGGAGACGGACAAGAGACGGACAAAGGGCGCCGCAAGATCGACCACACACTGGCTGAAGAACCTCTGGCGGGCCGTGCGCTCGCCCTGGTCGCGACCATCTCCTCGAGGAACCCCCGGATATGGTCTGGAGTGATACTGGCGTCGTCGGTGGGTAGATCCTGCTCCTCCATGAAGGCGATCAGTTTGACAGAGGGAAAGGTCTCGAACATCACTCTCGGGGATCGATGAAGCCAACGCTCGTCCATGTCCATCGCCATGAACTCGGCTAGGTATGGAGCGTTTCCTTGATCCATTGTCTGTGCGTGGTCGGTCATCACCTTGTCTGTCGAGTACAAGCGAAACCCGTGCTGATCCGCAATTCGCTTGGCGATCGTCGATTTTCCGGCTCCGCTTCCCGCGCCAATCCAATACACGTGTCGGAGACGATCAATCATGAGCGACATCCGTGGGAAATTTAGGCGGGAGTGGGTTTCGAGCTAGGGGGGTTCTATTTCGACTAGGTGTTTGACGCCGAGTGGGCTGGTCCACTTGAAGGTGTAGCGATCGATCATTTCGACGTGCCATCCGCCGCGGTCTTTGCCGCCGTGGTTGTGTTCACAGAGCGGCGTCAAGTTGGGATCTTCGGTGGCGCCGCCATCTATCCATCGTTGGCGATGGTCGATATCGGAATGGCGGGATGGTGTTCGACACCCGGGAAACACGCAGTGGGGATACCTCGTTTCGATCCGTCTCCGCTGGGGACGGGTCGGCCGACGTCTGGTGGTGCCTTCAGCGACAATCTCGCCATCGGAGACCACATGGAACCGCCACTGGCTTCGTTGCTGCTCGGTTAGTTGGCGGGCCAAATCGGAGATAACCGGTCCCCATCCGGGGATTTCACCGGGCTGTTCGTCCAGTTCGAGCAGAGTGGTGAGGTCGACGCGGATATCAACGATCGGCCGTCGACCTCCCTGGGGATGTTCTAAGCAGCCGACGAGGAGTTCGGTAGCGACATCGGCTCGTAACTGGTCCAGAGTTCTTGGCTCATCGGAGGTGGCTAGGAGCCGCGAGTATGAGTCGATCCGGTCGAACGCAAGGGCGGCCTGGTCGGGCGGGAGGTGGTAGAGGTGGAGGTTGGCCGTGCCATCGTCGTTGCTATCCAAGACCACCATCCGCTCGGCCAACCCAGCTCGGAACCGGTCCTTTCCGGCCTCGGGATCGGCAGACAACAACAGTTTGCGGAGGCGGACCCGGATTTGGCCGGTGGTCAGCCGTTCTGCTTTCTCTATCAACTGATCGGCAACATGAGTAGCCAGACCGCGGTCGACCCCCGTCAGACCAAAGACGATCGTCTTGGCCTTAGCCACATCGATCCTCCCCGCCCACAACGCCACCTGAACCGCAGGGAACTCGGCCAACTCCCAAGCAAACCCGAACTCGCTTTCCGCCCGGCGACGCGTCCATGTCAAAGCGGTAGCGATCTCGTCGGCCGCATACTCGTAACCGATCTCGCGATCGAACTCGGCCACCGCGTCGGCCACCGCCGAAACGTCGCCATAGAACTCGGCCTGCAGATGGCAGATCTGTCGATGCCGGGCACGCATCAATTCCACCAACTCGTCCCCACTCAAGGATGAACGGTCGACGTTTTCCAACGCCTCAGCCAGTTCAATTCCCACTCCCAATGTATCGAACATTTGTTCGGGTTACTATACGGGCAATCCCCGACAAAACAAGGGGCATTTAGAGAAATCCTTTCGGCGTTTTGATGGGTCGCCGGGCCAACCTGTCGGCGACCGGAGGCATCTTTGGCCGCTTATCCATTTCGGGGAATGGCCTAGGCGCAGTCGATAAAGTCCCGCTATCGGAAGAACCGTGCTCCCGTTGTGTGCTGCCTTCCTTGTGATGGGGTCGGCATGCGCTCAAGACGTCGTTGCGGTTTCGGACGCCCACCCTGGCGCCGCCTTGGCGGGCACCGTTGACGACCACGCCGCCTTTGCCGATGGTGCCCGAGCAGCGGAAATTCCCTTTGTTTGCGCAGCCGGAGGCGGTGGACCCTCGCGGGCGTGGCAGCTCTGCCTGGCACACAGCAATGGCGTCACTGCATTTCTGACCTGGGGTGATGTCGAAGGCCTCACCGTCCGTGTCACCGGTACCGGATTGGAGAACGCGGTTGCGATAGCCCTCGACGCGAATGACTTCACCGGAATTCGGCGGGTGGGTGGTTCGATCTCAGTGTCGATCAAAAGTGCTGGCGAAAGCATCGGGTCGCTGGGTTCCGCCGCCTTGCCGTAATCCTGTCCGCTGACATTTCAAGACACGAGCCGACAAAGGCGTGAAGAAAGAGGTGTGATGACATTGGCGGATCACCGGTGATCTATACCAATTCCGCACCCGAACCAAGCTCGGTCACCGAACCCGACGGTCACCATCCTCACCGTCTACACCCACCTCTTCGAGGGCGATCTCGCCGTCAGTTCGCGTTCCTTTCGGTCCTCTGACGGGCAAGTACGGACAACGGTTGGAGACGGGCTGACTCGTGCGCATCTCTTGTAGCGCATGGTCGTTTGCCAAGCTACGCAGAACGGAATCGGGTTTAGATATCTCGCCTGACACGCAACGCGCTAGGGGTAAAGGCTTGTCAAACCCGCCACCCCGGTGACACCGCGAGCATCCCCAACCAGCGGCACGAGGTCGTGGAGATAGGCGCCGTTCAAGTCAAAGGCAAATAGCCCAGCACTCGATCCGTCGCAGCTTTGCCAAATGTGGGCGGCAATCTGCGACTCGACCACATCGACCATCTTCACGCCGGAAGGGAAAAACGGCGGTGGCAACGAGAGAGTCATAAATGCACCCGTCCCGTCGGGCTGCAAAGTGGCGATACTGGCTGCTCCGCAGTCACCCAACCACTGCAGCAAAGTTGTCTCACCGGTTCGCCAGGCATCGCCATAGCCAAAGTCAGAAACGATCGGTGGTTCAACTGGATAATTCGTCAGGGGCACCCCGGTCGAGCCGTCGATTTCCAGGAGCCACAGCCGCCCATAGTGAACGTGTGGGCCAAACTCGTTCACCGGCGCCGACGCTGCGCTTTGGCCATAGCAGACCGCAAGCAAGGTTCCCGCGGCCCACCACCTGACTGGATCGCAACGAGTTTCGTCCGGGATCGCGATTCGGGCGAGCCCACCACCAAGGTTTGATACCAAGGAAAGCCCAGTCAGTGACGAGACCAAAACCGTGTTGCCTTCATATCCATAGAGCCATTGCGCTGCACTACGTCCGTCGGTGTATGGACCTTCGAAAAGGGTGGCGAGCGTTGTTCCGTCAGGAGAGCGCCTTTCGAGCCACTGCGAGGCACCATCGGAGCGATAGAGCACAAGGTTCTCCGCGGTCGGGCGAGTAAGCGAGAGCTCCCAGTCGATGTGGTATGAGTTCTCGGGAAAACCCACCGAATAGACCTGCCTCATTTCGCCAGAGGTCAGGTCCACAAGGTGATAGATCGTCTCGTCGACGTTCACTCCCGCGCCGACGACAAGGGCTTTCGAATCCCAGGCATCGACCAGTGCGTCCGGCCCAGTACGTGGCGCCCAAGACGCCACCTCGTACCTGTTGCCCTCGCGATCGACAAGGTAGAGCACAACGGGACCCTCGCGTAAGTCGGCGGCAGAGGTTGGGTTGGCATTCGTGGAGTCGTACAAGGCGACGTACCAACCCACGCCAACCTCGTCCCCAGGAACTTCACTGCGCGGTTGCGACGTCGGCAACGGATATGGCTCAATTCCGGTCGTGTTCGGGGCGGCCGACGTCGTTGGAGCAGCCACCGCCACCGTGGTGGACGCTTCAACCAGGGTCGAGGTCGCCGCGGGCGGCAACGATCCGGCCGGCGAGCAACCAATCGCCAGGGTCATTGCCAGCGCTACCCCAACTCTACGAACCATCCACTCCCATTCTGGCGCAAAAACCCCAGAGAAAAAGGGCCCGTCCTGCTGATCGGTCTCAATTCGGTGGTGAGTACGTCTCGAGCAGGGTTCCGTCGGCTTCCATCAGGTCGATGCTCTTGACGGCGGCGTCGTCGTCTCCTCGACACATTGCGAAAAAGTCGACATGCCAACCCGTTCCTTCGAAGACTCGCGCCGGCATCTCGTGGCCATCGTCGAACAACACGTCAACCTTCCCCACCTGCAGCGAAACGATTCCATAGACACAGGTATAAGCGTCACCGCCATCGCTGCCGGAGCTGCCGGAAAGTCCCTCGAGCGGCTGGGTTCCGACCGGCATGTTGGTGCAGCTTTCACCTCTGAGTTTCATACAGACCTCGTCGCTTCCTGCCCGGATCGAGAAAGCCCAGCGCTCGTTCGTACCCTCCACCGGCACCCGTCCTATCACTCCTGATGGTCCGGGCGAAGCTGGTCTGGGCCCCGCGTCAGGTGCGCACCCCACGAGCAGAGCAAAAGCGCAGGGCGGCTGGGAGCAGTTGTCGATTCACAGGTTCTGACGGTAACCCTTGCCGGGATTGAGGCGCCGGATCACCCCCGTTACAGATTCGGAGCGGGGGAGCCGTCCCTCGGCACACTGATTGTCAAAGCGTCGCGGGGGCCCGGTCGGCGGCAAGAACAGAGTTCACGTGCGGGAAATTGGGATTTCGACGTTGATCTCTGGCCTTGCCCGAGCCAGCCGAGATGGCGGAGGTCATAATGACTTCGATGCCCGATCCGCCGGACCTGGACCAGATCCGCATCCAAGCCAAGGCGCTCAAGCTAGCTCTCCTAGTGGGTGAGCAAACGGCCCTCGACCGTGTTCTCGCCTCTCATCCCAAGTTCGCCGGTCGTCCTGCCGCGCGCCTGGAGGGTTGGACCTCCACGCTACGCGATGCACAAGCGACGATCGCCCGCGAACTCGGCTTTGGCTCCTGGAAGGCGCTGATAACGGAGCTTGCAACGACGATCGTCCCCGCTGGAATCCAACCTCGGAGTTCGAATACATCTCGACGCAGAAGCCTCAAAGCTCCATCACGGATACATCTGGGTCCACCATCTGATACTCGCCCTGCTCAACCCACCGGAGCCGACGGTGGTGCTCGAGCTGCTCGGCGCCTTAGGAATCTCTTACGACGACGAGCTTGACAACGTAAGGAAGGGAATCGCCCTAGCCGCAAGCAGTGGCGAGGCGTAAACCCGGCGCTCCAGCAACGGCTCGGCCGCTGCGAAGGCATCGCCATCGGCATGGGTGCGGCGGAGATGAAGGACGAGCATGCGCTTTTGGCGATCTTGTACGCCGCCTACGACCGGCTCTTGGCAGCGCTCGATCTGGACGACGTCGCAGTCGCCATGACAGATTTGGGCTGGCGATGCCTGGGACCTCGCCACCGGTGCTCGCCAATCAGCCGGGGCCTTGGGGGCCCTGGGTTTACGTCCGGTGGGAGAGCCTGTCGGAGGTCACCAACAAGCTGGCCGAACTGCACCCACCCGGAACCCTGTGGTGGGGCACGAACAAGCCGAAGTGGAAGCGGGATTCCTGGTACGTACATGGCGAGGACGAGATTCCCATGGAGCGGATCGTCCGCACCGTTCTTCCCGAGCCAAACGACATTGAGGTTCTCGGTCACAGCGACGGGCTAAAGCTCGAAAACGCTGCCGCCCCGCGCAGGTACCGCGAGCGGCCAACAGAGGATGCGGTCAATCGAGACGCAGAATCGATTGTCAACGGCTGATTAGCACTGAACGACGAACTCGATCCATGAGCTTGCGGATGGCGATCCCCCACAGCAAGGCGGCGACGTCTCCTTCGCCGCGATAACTCCCTGCAGTTCGCCACACCACAACAAACGTGTCCTGCACAGCTTCTTCAACGAGAGACAGGTCACCCGATTGCGATGCTTTGGTCTTGCGGCTAGCCATTGGGCACGCCGGTCAGAAGGCACCGCAATGGCCCCGACCGCCCGTCAGTGATTTCTGGTGGAAACTTTCGGAGCTTTGTTTGTCGGAGGTTTCCTAGCCGGCCTCGGCGAATGGCCCTTCAAGGGGATGACGGCTGTAGACGTGCGATAGTCAACGCGGGGCCGATCCGGCTGCCAATGGATCGGCCTGCTCCATGATGACTCGCGCACGCGCCACCTGGTATGCAGGTCGCTCAACCAGACTTGCGCGCTCTCCAGACCTCTTCCGCCGGCCAGCGCTGGGCCCACTCCGGGGACAGGCACTCGAAGCCGGTCTCCGCATTCGGCGGCGCCTGGATCTCGATCAGGTCGGTGATCTCGAACCCGCTCGCTCGCAGCAGCCTCACGCGGTCGCCGTGCGAGATGTGTGGAATTCGACGCCGTCCTCGTCGGGCCATTCGAAGCGGTGCATCCCGAACTGGTCGCGGAGAAGCCGATCCATCACCGGACCGTCCGCGAACAAGGTCGGCACGCACAGCATGCTCAGCACGCTGTTCCCGAGCGCGATCAACTCACCGCCCGGACGCAGCAGGCGGGCAGCCTCTGGGATCCACCTGTACGGGTCGCACCAAATGGCCGCGCCATACTCGCTGATCGCCAGGTCGAAGCTTGCATCCGGAAAGGGAACCTGCTCGGCGTTGCCTAAGAGCAACGGAAACTCGAGTCCGTGTTCCCGCTGGAGGCGATGCGCGGTCTCGAGCTGACGCGGCGAGTTGTCGATCCCCACCGGACGCGCTCCGCGCTGTGCAAGCCAGGCGCTGATGTATGCGGTGCCGCATCCAAGCTCGATGACGTCCATACCCTCGAGCTCGTGGGGCAGGAGCTGCAGCTGTGACTCTGGAACGCCCCATACTCCCCAGGTCGGTTCGGTAGACGCCCAGTGGCGCTCTCCGGGCGCGACCCATCTCTGGGCCATGCCATCCCAATAGGCGCGATTGCGCGCGACATGCTCGGGGAGCTCCTCGGCCCGGGTCATCTCTCGGACGGTAGCCGTTGCTACAGCAGGCCACGTCGGCGTCACCCTGCGGGATCGGCCCTTGCGAGCACAGAGAACATCTGGTCGGAGAGGAGAGCGCGGCGCCTGCCGGGCCCACATCAACGCCGACCATCAAACAGCTCAGCCGACGGTGAACTCGGCGACCTTCCCCGATGGCGTGTGGCGTGCCCCAGGACCTTCGGTTGTGTCCGGAAGGAACAGACCAGTCCATAGCGACCGGGGGCGAGGCTGTGGCCCTGCGACGAGATCGAGTGGACGTGATGAGACGTCGCCGCGAGGTCGCGGAAAGCGTCGCCGAGATCTCCGGGCGTCCACTCCCTGGGGAGTCCCAAGACCCATCAGCGTCGCACCGTCCACCTTCCCCGGTTCGTCGCCCAGATTCGCGGCCAGCACCTCGAGTAGGTCGGCACGGACTCCCAAGCGCTCGTCTTTACCGCTCCCCGCGGCGGTCCGCTTCGTTACTCCAACTTCCGTCAAAACGTATGGAACCAGGCCCGCTTGGTGGCAGGAAACACCTTGCCGAAGTCACCCCACATGACCTTAGACATACCTGCGCCTCGTTGATGAGAGCCGAGGGAGCCGATTGCAGGCAGATCCAGCAACAGCTCGGTCATCGCAACCCAACGGTCACCCTCAACGTCTACACCCGCCTCTTCGAAGGTGACCTTGCCGAGGTATGAATCGTCGCGATCGCGTTGCGCCGACTGATTCGCATCCTCCACGCGTCCCGGGCGAGGATCGTCACGGCTCCAAACAGTAGAAAGAACCTAGAAAACCAAAGCTCCTGTCGGCTCCGGGGGCGAGAGTCGAACTCGCAACCTACGGATTAACAGTCCGTTCGCTGGTCGCTGAGAAACCAAGCTAACAAGGTCGATTCCTCAATAATGACGCGCCCTTTTGCTTGGCGTAATCATGAGCTTTGATCGGCACTTGGCGACAAAACGCGTCCTCAACGCGTCCCTTGCAATGATCCACCTTTGTGATTCGAGCGGGCCGACCCGCCCGTGGTGGTGGAAACCTCAACCATTGCGATGGGCAGTTGTGATCAAGCTGGTCGTACGGCCCGCAGTTACCCGTCGGCAATCTCCGCGAAAGCTCTGGGTACAGCCGACTCTTGGGTTATGACCCCCCTCGTGGGCATCGCTGACCACGCGAAACTCACGAAAACCTGGTCAGAGGTTATTTCGGGTTCGCATGCATTCGCGTCTTGACCGTCCTATCGCTCCCTTTCGCGCGATGGACTTGTCATCTACTCGGTCCCCCCGGTCGCGTTTCGTCGCGATCCTCGGAGCTATCGCCACTACTCGCGACGTTGTGCGATCGGCCCAACCGGCGATTCAGGCACTAACCAGCGGGCTGCGCACCCCCCGCGCGCGATGAGAGGCGATGGCTCGATTTCCCCTATGCGTACAGGGGACTTTGCGCGACGCGGGGGCGGTATTTGACCCGCGACCTTCGGGAGTCAGCAACAGCATCGGCGACCGTTGGTCATGGAACGGACACCAGCATCGCCAGGTCGAACTGTTCTCAGCTCCTTCATCGATCCTAAGCGCACCCCCCGCTTGGCAACCGATTGTCGCGACACCAATCGGTACTCTTCGGGCCTGCAGTGGCTACGGAGATGCACATCGATTGGGACGCTCCCATTGCTATGGATGACGGCCAGGTCCTCCGAGCCGACGTATACCGCCCCGACTCTGACGGCGCCCACCCGGTCATCCTCTCCTACGGGCCCTACGCCAAAGGACTGGCCTTTCAGGAGGGCTACCCGGACCAATGGCGGCTAATGACCACCCAGCACCCCGACGTGGAGGCGGGATCCAGCAACCGCTACCAAAACTGGGAGGTGGTCGACCCCGAGAAGTGGGTGCCTGACGGCTATGCGGTTGTCCGCATCGACTCCCGGGGATGTGGACGCTCTCCCGGCCACGTCGACGTGTTCTCCCCACGAGAGACAGACGACCTCGTGGCCTGCATCGAGTGGGCCGCCATCCAGCCCTGGAGCTCCGGGAAGGTGGGCCTCAACGGGATCTCTTACTACGCCATCAACCAGTGGCACGTTGCTTCCCGACAGCCCGAGCACCTCGCTGCCATGTGCGTGTGGGAAGGCGCCGCGGATTGCTATCGGGACATGACCCACCATGGCGGGATTCTCTCCACCTTCTGGGCCAACTGGTACGACATGCAGGTGAAGACCGTCCAGCACGGCCTCGGGGACCGCGGCGCGGAGAGCAGGGTCACTGGGGTCCCCGTCACCGGCGACGTCACGCTGAGCGAAGTCGACCTCGAGCGCAACCGGGCCGACCTCGGCGCCGACGTCCGGGATCATCCTTTCGACGACCAGTTTCATCGAGACCGCTCGCCCGACTGGTCGAGGATCGACGTCCCCCTTCTCTCGGCAGGCAACTGGGGAGGCCAGGGGCTACACCTGAGGGGCAATGTCGAGGGCTTCGTACGCTCGGCCACCCAGCGCAAATGGCTGGAACTCCACGGTCTTGAGCACTGGACCCACTTCTACACCGAATACGGAGTGGGCCTGCAGAAGGGGTTCTTCGACCGATTCCTAAAGGACGAAGACAACGGATGGGACGACGAGCCGCCGGTCCGGCTCCAGATCCGACACCTCGACCGCTTCGAGGAGCGCACGGCGGAGGCGTGGCCGTTGCCCGACACCGAATGGACCAATCTCTACCTCGACGCCGGGGGCAAAACCCTCTCTCGCGAAGAACCAGCCACGAGCCGAGCGGTGCGCTACGACGCCACGGGCAACGGGGTGACGTTCCTCCTCGAGCCGTTCGACCGCGAGACGGAGATCACTGGGCCGATTGCTCTGAAACTGTTCGTCTCGTCAGAGACCACGGATGCCGACATCTTTGCGGTGCTGCGGGTCTTCGACCCAGACGGCGACGAGGTCACGTTTCAGGGTGCAATCGACCCTCACACGCCCGTAGCTCAGGGCTGGCTGCGCGCTTCGCACCGGCACCGCGACCCTGAGCTGTCCCTCCCCTACCGGCCCTTCCATACCCACGATCGCATCGAGCCGCTGACGCCGAGTGAGGTCTACGAACTCGAGGTCGAGATCTGGCCGACCTCGATCGTCGCTCCAGCCGGCTACCGCCTTGGTCTGTCGATCCGTGGCATCGACTACCAGTACGAGGGTGATCTCGGCCAAGCGTCGCTGACCACCTTCAAGAACCGCCTCACCGGATGCGGACCCTTCCTCCACGACGATTCGCTCGACCGTCCCGCGCTCGTCTTTGGCCGCCGGGTGACGATCCACACCGGCCCCGACCACATATCTTCGGTGCTGTTGCCGGTGATACCGCGCTCTTAACTACCCGGAGGGCGGGCTACCGGCCCCGGGGGGAACCGTCGACGCCCTAACCGCCAGGGTGGGTGTGAGGAGCACTCGACCCGGGGAGACGATCTCTCCGGCGATCAAGGCGAGGAGCATGCTCGCCGCATCGGCGCCCATCTGGCGGTATGGGACTCTGACCGCCGTCATCGGCGGCTGCATCAAGTCGAGAAGAGGTATGTCGTTGTAGCCGGTGATGGAGACGTCCCCACCGATGACCTTGCCCAGGGAACGCACCGCCCGGTAACACCCCAGTCCCAAGAGGTCGTTGGCCGCGACTATGGCAGTGAGATCTGGATGTCGGCCGAGCAAGGCGAGGGCTGCAGTTGTCCCCGGGTCCACTTGATACCACTCGGCCTCCTCGACAAGATCGGCGTCAGGTTCGAGCCCCATGGTCGCGATCCAGTCGAGAAATGCATCGCGCCGCCCCTTGCCTGTCGAGACCCATGAGGGCCCGGCCACATGGCCGATGCGCTCGTGACCCAACTCTCTGAGGTGCCTCACGGCCAGGCCAATCCCGGCGTGATCGTCGCCAATGATTGCCGGGATGGAGTCGTCGTCCACCGACCTGTTGACCAGCACCATCGACACGTCTTGTTGCGCATCATGGGCCGCGTCGGAGGCGTCGCGACCCGAGGTGGCCAGGATCAGCCCATCGACATGTCGCTCCAGCATGTCCACCACGAGGCTGTCGGCGTGGCTCGGACCCCTGTCCGCGTTGCCGATCAGCACCGAGTAGCCCTCCTCGACCAGTACCGACTCCACGCCGGCGATGATCGGTCCGAAGAGGGGGTTCTCGACGTCGGGGATGATTACACCGACCGACATGGTGCGGTTGGTCCGTAGCCCTCGCGCCAGTGGATGCGGCCGATACCCAAGGTTGCGGGCGGCTTCGGCGACCCTCTCGACCGTCTCTGGGTGGACAATGAAAGCGGTGCTCGGATTGAGGGCACGTGAGGCGGTGGAGATATGCACCCCGGCCTCCCGGGCAACGTCTTTCAACGTGGCTCGGATGGACACCATGCCGCGAGGCTATTCATTGCTTGGCGCCGTGGTGGGATCTGAACGCCGGTCGTCCCGCAATCGTTTGTAGTATTGGACGCACCCCGCCGGAGTCGAGACGAGCGCAAATGAACATGGCCGACAACAAGTACCCGCATCGCGTGGGATGGATCGGAACCGGTCGCATGGGCACCGCCCTCGTCGAGCGTCTGCTCGCCTCGCATGTCGACCTCTGGATCTACAACCGCACCCGCTCCAAGGCTGAGTCTCTGGCTGCCAAGGGGGCGAAGATCGTCGACTCACCGGCCGATCTCGCCGAGCGCGACATCGTCTTCACCATGGTCGCCGGGCCCTCCGATGTCCTCGAAGTCACGCTGGGAGAAGAAGGCGTCCTCTCTCGGCCCGACCGACGACCGGAGATAATCGTCGACTCGACGACGATCGATGCCACCACCTCACAAACTCTCACCGAACGCGCCGCCGAGCTTGGAACGGCGGTTCTAGCTGCACCGGTGTCCGGCAATCCCAAGGTCGTGAAGTCGGGGCGTCTTACCGTGGTGGCGTCGGGGCCGAGGGAGGCCTATGAGACGGTGACCCCGTACCTCGAACGACGTTCGATCACTGGTTCCTCTCGACACGAATGCGATCCTCTCGTCGGTCGTGAAGACCGGCCGCTGCTACACGGTTGAAGAGAACCCACGACTTTGTGGTTGGGGTGCCGAAATCGCATCCATAGTGGCCGAAGAGGCCTTCTGGAACCTGGATGGTCCGGTGGTGCGGATCACGACGCCGCATATCCCGTTGCCGGCCGCCGAGTCGTTGGAGGATCTGGCAATTCCGTCGGTGGATCGTATCTACGAAACAGTGCGTAAAACGATGGGTTGAGGGGACGTTGACGGCCGGCACCCTCTCGTTTCCTCATTCGTACCGCAAGGCTGGGACGTTCTCCTAGAGCACCGACTCGAACACGCAAGAACAAATGATCCAGCAACAGCGAGCATGCGCCATCTGCCCAGAACGCGATCATCCAATCAGCCCGGCAACATTCGCTTCGGGTTCGACGAGCAGCCGACCGCTGTTGTCACGCGCCGCCGTGGGATCACGACTCCTCTCTGCGAGACTGCCTGCTCGAGACCGAGTGCCTCGCAGGGCGCGGGAAGCGTTCCCAGGCAGGTAGATACCCGTGTATCGTCCCATGCGTGCTGGCGCTCCACGATCCCGGCCACCACACCGGGAGCGACGGCGACGAACAGCGCGCTCCCCGCCACCGCCGACGGCTTCCTCATTGGCCGATGTCCTCGTTCCAGATCTCGGCGTGGCGCTCGATGAAGGCACCGAGCATCCCGGCGCACTCGCGCGAGTCGAGATCGATCACCTCGACGCCGCACTCGCGAGTCGATGCCGACCTGGAAGGTGCGCGACTCTCCTACCACCACGGTCCTGATCGAAGATGGCGTTGGCCAGCTCGATCCGTGTCCGCCAACCTCCCGCGATTCAGAGGCCGCAACCCTCGCGACGCTCAATGGCCGGCGGGTCCGCTCCTGCCCGACCACGACCCTGCTTTCGGCTGCGATGCTCGGTGAAAGGTCGGAAGGTTTCTCTCAGTCCGTAGTCCCGCGCGCCATCTAATCGGATTTGGGTGGCATCGTCTTTCCACACGGGACGTGCTCTTAATGCAGTGGTTGGCATCCGCACCATTCCGTTCGACGCTACCGCTGCACCTTCCGGGCTGCTCAGCGGGGTCGGGCCTCCAAGTGCTCGACGTGACTTCTCAGACAAATCTGTGCAGCTGACATCACCCAGCAAGGAAGACACCGACTAAGGAGGGGTTTCTGCTCTCGACCGACGGATATTTCGCGTCCTTGAACGAATCCCAGCACTGGCGGCTTCAGGACGCGAGAACGCGTCCTGGACAGTCCCGAACCGCAGGAGTCGAAGCCCAGGAAATCCAATGTTGACAGGGGTTTCCGAGCTCCGGGGGCGAGAGTCGAACTCGCAACCTACGGATTAACAGATGGTGCCGAACACGGGATGGACGCTGAAGAATCGGACGAAAGTCAATAGCCAACGGGATCGTCAACCCGGTTAGTTCTGGTCAGATCGCAGTTCTTTCTGTCCTCTGACGGACAAAATACGGACAAGAAACCGCGTGGCGTCCTCGATCATTCCCTCTCGGCTGGTGGCCCAAAGGCCATATCTGCCTTGCTCATGCACCTCGATCAATCCGCAGTCTTGTGGGGTCGATTCCTGCTGTCCCGCCAGGTTCGACTTGGTGTCATCATTTAACGTTGCTGGCACGTTCGATGCAGCCGATCGTCCTTGCTCTCATTGCGGTCACCATGCTGTCGTGCCAGATACCGGGCTCGGCGGCGAATCCTCCGACGACCGTCGTGGTGCCCCCTGACTTGGGGCCGGCCCCGGACCAGATTCCGGCTAATCCTCTTCAGATCGTGACGATGCGGCCAGGCCTACCAGTCGTCAATGAAGTCCACCGTGATTTCTTGGCCAAACTGCCTGGATATGTCGCAGGCTCAGCCAGGGTCGACGCGGTCTACCCAGGCAAAGATGGCGACCTATTCATACTTCTCTGGCACTCCAACGATCGCCAGAGCGGAGCTTTGACCTGTCGAACCACCGCACCCCCCGACGGTCTGCCACAAGGATTTGGATGCGATGCCATAGGAGAGGTCGTTCCCTTCACCATCGATGGCTACAGCTACACCTCTGGCCCTGGCCCTCAAAGGGTAATGGTCGAGCACAGCCCGGACGCCGACGCCACCGTCATTGAGCTAGCCGATCGCACCAACTTTGTCATCCGTCCGGGTGGTTCTTCTGTGTCCTACCACACTTGGGATGGGCCCCGACCGATTCGGATCACAGTGTTCTGGAGCAACGGCACCAGCACCTCTGAAGTCTTGGCTCCATAGCCCGGATCGGTTGGTACCCCAAAAGGCGGTGCCAGGAGGACCTGTCGGATTGCTGGATATGGCGAGCCGAAGCAAGGTCCCATATGACCACTTGCAGCCGGACAAGGGTCGAGCTTGTTCATCGAGGATGAGTCGGCGTCGGCTATGACGATCGGAACCTCAGGCCGTTTTGAGTCCGTAGGTCGATAGCCAAGGAGAACTGAACTAAAGGCCGCCGCCTGATGGATCAAATCCCAACCAAGTGGCTTCGTTTCCATTTGACCAGGTCACGGTCAGGCTCACGGGCCCGCCGCCTTCCCATTCCGCAAACGAAAACGCTCCGGTAGAGATCGTGCTGACAGTTCCACCGTCGCTGGTTGATACGGATAGGGAACGAGCTCCGGGGGAATGTTCGACGAGGAGTTCGTTGACATCGCCGTGAACCTTGTGGGAGACGCCCCAAATTCGGTCAGCAGGCACTTCGCCCTCGGGAACTCCTCCACACGTAGGATGCTGAGGTAGTTGTTCTTGCTCGACGACCGCGACGCACCACGCTCGTGATGCCGGGTCGACGCCGGGAAGTTGCACTGCCATCTCTGTCTCGTAGTACACCAGTACGACGGTCCGCCGTTCCGTCTCGACATCGCCGAGACTTCGTGCAGTCCCTTCAATGTATGAGTCGCCATTGCCTCCAGTGCGAATGAAATTGAGTTGTTCCAAACTCAACTCTCCGTTGGCAGCACCCGGCGACTGACAAGTCGAAAGCAGCATTGCCATCACTAACGCAATAGAAGTCCTTCGTCTATGTACGAATGCCCACACTCCAGTGGCTCTAGATTGAAAGAGCTCTAGGCATGCTCGACTAACGCGCCATAGCGTTGCTGCGCTACCTGGGCGGACGTTCCCAACAACTCGCCAATTCGGCTCCACGACATCTTGACGGCTCGAGCGGCAACTACAGCTTCGACGATCTGTCGTTCGCTGCGGGCCCGTGCCAATGCTGCCCTTTGAAGTAGATACTCCTCGACAGAGCGTTCGTCACCATCTCTTGGCTCGTATGCCTCAAACCGATCCGCCAACTCGTCGGCATGATCGAGAATCTCTTGAACTTTGCGCGGCATTGATTTCACCTCACAAACTTAGGGCGGGCAGGCATGGCATGAACGATGAACTCAAGACCTTCAGCGGTCGCCACTCCGACTTCAAGGAGGCGGCCCGAGGAATCGGCACCGACCAGCAGGATCATGTCGTCAAGCTGGAAGACGCGGATCGGGT